>MKWU01000943.1_pt1 | contig 53330 bp, 47 predicted proteins | sample 809101 | NCBI WGS metagenome assembly MKWU01 (sample SAMN05860141, study PRJNA318959) | sponge metagenome | host: Aplysina aerophoba | place: Slovenia: Piran, Adriatic Sea, Gulf of Piran | collected 2013-05-07 | reverse complement strand
GCTTCTGTCCATCCGTGTGGACAGTCGGCAAGTTGCTCTGGCATTTTGTTGAGTGCACGCACGAGCTCGCCAAGCGCCAATAGCTGCCGATTCGTAAATAGCTTCCGCCACTTGTCGAAGCCATAACCGTCCACCGAAAAAGCACGCGATGCGCCGATTCCTGCCTTGGGCGTCTCTTCCTCCGGTAGCCCAAATGGAATATCCGCATAGAGTGCCTGAAGCTCTTCTTCGGCCACTTCCGCCACCGACCACTCGTGGTCTGTCGACACGCGGTATTCCTTGCCTTTCGGTCCATCCACGACCACAGCCGTCAGGATCGCACATAGTCGCCCAGCGCGGCCTTCAAAACGGATATCCGCCATTGTCGTGATCGCGCCGCAGCACGGCGTTGCCGCCGTTGTGCGGCACATCGCTCTGTACGCCGAAGACAACGCCGGTCTGGTCGGCCTTCGGCTCCATCGTCAGCAGCACGCGCTTGCGATCCTTCTTGCACAACCAGCGCGTCTTGAGCAGCGGCAGGGTGGCGCGACACTGTTTGCAGGTCACGGTGCGTGCCCAGAGATAGGCCACCGTCGGCTTGGCGATCCAGCGCGGGTTGCGCGGGTCCTTGAGATAGGCGTCGTCGAACTCGGCGTTGAGCGGATCGATCTGCGAAACTCCCGCATCATCAACCTCTAAAAACCGCATGGGACGCGGCTCATACTCCTGGTCCGGCTTCAGCGGCTCGTATTCAGCATAAGTCGGATAGTACGCAGCCAACTCCGTACGCGCCTTGGCCAGCACCCACCGGCCCCAAGCGCGCACGTGCCAAGCTAAATCCGCCTCAAGTATGGGATCGTCCTGTTGCAAGAGATCGAGCTGGATATCGCCGCCATCGCCGTGGCCAAGCCGCTCCAAAAAGGTCCGCAAGCTGGCCCCCTTAAATCCCTTCGCCTTCAGGAAAGCCTCCATGAATTCGCCGTCTTCCAGCGCAAACTCGGGCAGCGGGCGGGTCTGACCGGCGAGCTTCTGCGGATATTCGAGGGTACACTTGAGGATGAACCAAGCCACCGGATTGATGTCCATGGCGGTCACATCGCAGCCGAGGCGCATGGCTTCGAGCGGAATGGCACCGCCGCCGGCGAACGGGTCCAGCACCTTGGGTGCCCGCCCACCGTACGCCTCGCGAATCTCTTCGCGGAACCACGCAAGATCGGGGTCATTCTCGCGCCCCCAATGGAGAATGCCGCCGACCGTCTCCTCCTTCACCTTCTCGACCACACGTCCACCCACCTTCTTGCGCTCAATCTTCTCGACGACGCGCCCGGCCATGCGCTCCAGAATCTCCTGCCGTTGCTTGGGATCGCCGGGATCGGCAAGCAACGTCGCAATCAGCGCGGCCCGCGACGCAGCCAGCGGTCGCCGCGCCGGCCATATATGCAGAGTCGAGATGTGTCCGTGCCGCACGTTCTTCTCGTGGACAGAGTCGAGGGAAACCTGCTTCAGGGGGAAGGCGACTTCGATTAGACGTTTGTCGGTCATAGTTTATTCGGTTTGATGATTAAGAGGCTAGCCTGCTTCAGTTACTAAATTCTTGCAGTAGAAACTGCTCTACATAACCAATGATACTATTGACTTCTGGCTCATTCACTTTTTCCCATTCCGCGTGCATTGTGTGGTTCCTAATTCGGAGCATAGTGTCCAACATTGACTTGCGAGCCCCCGACACGAGTCCCTTCGACTTAATCGCACTAATGACCTTCGCCATTGTTGCACCATCTACATTTAGTCCATTAACTTTTGCATAACGCTTTAAGGCATCTTCCAATGCAGCCGAAGCCAAGACCGCAGCTACATCCTTGTGCCCTTCGGCGAGAGACTGTTTAGCCAATACAACAAAGTCGCCGAAAATTTCTCCAGAAATAGTAAGCTCAACATTAAAAACGTAACCACCTTCAAATGCCTCTTTTGAGCTGAGAAAGATCTCTTGTAGCGTTTAAATTGTGGTATCATACCCACGACTCTTCTTTATCTCATTTGCAAATCTGCATCCCAGCGGACGCCGGTCGTGAGGAGGTCGCCCCGGATTTTGATCTTGTGTCGTAGGCTGCCGATCAGGTCGGCGTCTTGCTGATCGCAGGGGACGACTCGGGCTATTGGCTTACCGTGCTTAGTGATGACCAACCCATCGGCATCGAGTTGGTCGAGCAGGGCCAAGCACTGCTCCTTGAATTTTGCTGCTCCAATCGTCTTCATATTGCTCCTCCGTCTAAAATGTCCATATCCTCAAAATTAACCACAACCACCGCGCTGCCGGTTTCCGCAGCTCGCCGACGTACGCGTTCAGCAGCCCTCCGCAGGGCAATCTGAGCACCGACAAGGTCTGGGGCACGTGGTTTCTTGGCCGATTTTTGATTCTGCGAACTCATCGCGATTTCTGTCATCCGATCACATTCCCCACACCTCGACTGGTGTGCCGCCTTCAGTTTCCTCGCGGCGATACACCTTGTCGTCCCACGACTTGCCCTCGCTGCGGTCGAAGAGCACGAGGTACCCCTCCGCCGTAGCACAGCGGTCCATGTAAGCCCGCGTCTGCGCTAGCCCTTCGCGCAGCGTCCTCTCCAGCCCTCGATGTAGCACCTTGCACTCAATGACGACCTTCTGTGTCTTGCCGCGATCCCCGCCCACTGGCCATATCAGCAGCAAATCCGTGCGCATCCGACCCAAGCCATACTCCCGCTCAATGCGCCCACCGCTGTTCACGATCCGCTGCAAAAACGCTTGGAGCAGTAGCTGAGGCCCCGCTTCCTTGTACTGGAAACGCTCCACCCAATGTTCAGAATGCTCACGGAAGAATTCTTGGAACGCCGCCAGCAACTTGCCCATCTGTAGGGTGCCGTCCGCATCGATGTACCAAGCCGGGTCGTGGTGGATCGACATCGCCTGCGTGGTATAGGTGAGGGTGCGCGGGATCACCTCGCGGTAGATGGGGTTGGCTATAGCAACGGGGTTGCCCTGCGACACCAAGCCCAAGTCGCGCACGTACTGCAGATCATCGGCGGCGAACGATTCCACGGCGTCAGCACTGCTCAGCAGCGGCTCGACCACCCGCCGCACCCGTTCCTCTTGCAGCTTGTCGGTGAGCTGGTCCAAGTGCGTCTCGCGGCGCAGGATCAACTGCTCGCGGGCGTCTTCAATAGCGTCGGCAGTGATGGCTTGGTTGCGGTCGCGGCCGGCCTTGTTGCCCCAGCAGGCTTCGTAGGCCAAGGCGTTGACCAGCCACGGCTGGCCCTGAGTCAATTCCCAGACGTCGCGTCGGGCCTCGTCCGTGAACACTTGGCCGGTCTCCTCGGTGTGCTGTGTCAACAGCGATTCGACCTCGTCGTGCGAGAAGTCGCCCAAGCGCAGGGATTCGGCGCGGATGTTAAACGCGCTGCCCCCGGCGATGATGGCGTTTTCAGCGGACGAGCGGATGCGGTAGTCGCGCACATCGCGCACCCCGCAGAGGATCACGCTTTGGGGAAAGCGGCGCGGGCGCTCTGGGTAGCCAGCTCGCAACTGCCGCAGCACCGCCAGCAGAGTGTCGCCGATCAAGGCGTCAATCTCGTCGATCATCAGCACCAGCGGCTTTGGATCCGCGGCCGCCCAGCAGGCAAGAGTCTCCCCAAGCGCGTCGTTGGGGCCAGCATCGTCGAGAATACCGCGCCAAATGTCGGTGACGAACGAGTCATCGAGCGCGTGGCGCGCCCCACGAGCCAGCGCACTGAGAATCGCCCGCATGGCCGCACCCACATCCTCCCGCGCCGTCTGGCCGACCTCGACGTTGACGTATGCGCAGCGGAACTCGCCGCTGGCGTTTAATTGATCCCGCAAGGCGAACAACGCCGATGTTTTGCCCGTCTGACGCGGCGCGTGCAGGACGAAGTACTTTTCCTGCCGGATGAGCTGTAGGAGGTCGTCGACGTCGAGCCGCGCTAGAGGCGATATGTGGTAGTGTATTTCCGTCTTGATGGGACCGGCAGTGTTGAAGAAACGCATGGTTGTTGTCGTCATGTTGCGACTCCTTGCTGGTAAGGGTCCTGCCGGCTGTCGGGCCACCTGTGCCGCCAAGACCGCTTACCTCACAATTTCCCCTATGAGTTTGATTCGTGCAATCACTCGGCTGCCTCTATAACATCCCCTAAGTTGATAATGTAGGCGATAGACTCGTGGCTCCTGACGAGCAGCTTGGCAAACGGGTCTCTCACCCGCATCAAACGCGGGTGAGACGTGGCGCAGTCAAAGACGACGTAGAGCCAGTATTCATCGCGGAGATTACAAGCCTTGGCCCATTCATTCTCCCTCATTTCAATGCCGCCGGTACCAGCCCGTCCCTTGACTTCTATGGCGCGTCGTTCTTCTCCGGCGCGGCGGGAAAGCAGATCGAAACCCGGCCAGTCGGTTAGCCCAGCGCGCCGCGCCAATTCGGGCCGCGAAACATCCCGCACCTCAGCGCCGCAGCCCTTCTCATAATCGGTAGCTACCTCCACGGCAATAGCTTCGACATCGGCATCGTAGCGCTCGGTCTCCTCGGTATCTTGGGTCGGCACCACGAGGGCGTGAACGAGGAACTTAGTCTCACCGGCTTGGATGAGATCTGGTTCGGCTCGCAGTTCGGCGAGGCGATGATTGCAGGAATCCGTCAAGCTCCGCTGCCGTTCCTTGACCTTGGAGAGTTCCCCTTGGGCGCGGCGATTACCATCGCGGACCATTTTGCTAAGGTGGGATCGGGCCGCCGCAAGTTCAGCAGCCTGAAAGCCGAAGCCGCGATTGACGAACTTTAGGCGTGCAGGAAGATCGTCGAGGCGACGTTGGCGATGGGCTTGCACGACGCGCTCGCTCACTTCCTCGCGGATGAACTGGTCAGCATCGACAACCATGTCACGAGCCAGAGTCGCCAGTGGCACCCGGCTCGGCGCGAAGCCGTGGGCACCTCTGAGCAGAAGCAGATGCTCGACCGGACATTCTTCTACAGTGCCGTCGCTCGATTGGCGTAGCCCGATCAGGCGTGATTCAAGGGGTTGCGAGGTGGTCGCCCCTGCGTTGTCTTGGCTGTGCTGTTCAACGGCAATCAGCGCGATATGGAATAGATATGCCTCGGTCGCATAAGGGTCGGTAAACACGGCCCCCTTGAGCCCGTCGCGCCCGAAGCGACTCAAGATTGCGGATGAGAGGCCGTCGAACACCGGCTCGCCGGGGTGCATCCAGACGGCGTTTTCGTGGTCCGTTGGTTTGTACACCGTCAGCCGTTCACGCGCTTCCTCGGAATAGACCTCAAGTGCGGGAAACAAGGCATCGGCCGCGCGGGGCCGAGCGGGCACCAGCGCAAACGTGGATTCTGGATCGCCCTCGATGCGCAAGTCGAGCAGCGGCGCGGCCCGCTCCACAAAACGGCGCACGTACCCGGGCAGCAGCCGGCGATAGTTTTCCTGCTCTGCCTCGTCGTTGAGATGCGCCAGTCGTTGGCGCACCTCGCCGCCTTCCCCAAAGATCACGCGCTCTCGCTCCGCAAGCGCTTGGACTTGTTGCTCCGTAAGGTCGCCCTCCAAGCGCTCGGCAACGGCGTCGGCATCTTCAGTGACCGCCTGCTCCAGATAGTCCCGCATGGACAGCCCCTCAAACAGCCGGCCCACCACGTCGAACACCTTGTCGGATTGGAGTTGCCGACGGATCGCTTCGAGCTTGTCGAGCAGGGTCTTCAGCACCCGCCCCTCGCGCGTACCACCGGCCACTAGATTGACGATGACCACTGGATCGTGTTGCTGGCCATAGCGATGGATGCGGCCCATCCGCTGTTCGAGCCGAGCCGGGTTCCAGGGGATGTCGTAGTTCACCATCAGCCAGCAGAATTGCAGATTGATCCCCTCGCCAGCGGCATCGGTGGCCACTAGGTAGTTAGCCCCGCCTTCCGCTGCTGATCGGCGAAAAAACTCGACTTGACGCTCCCGCTCTTGGTAGGGCAGGCCGCCGTGGATCAGAGCAACTTGACCGGTGAAGCCGAGCCCTTCGAGCCGGCGCACCAAAAACTCCGCAGTGTCGCGGTGCTCGGTAAAGATGATGAACTTCTCGTCGAGGTATTGCGGGTCGCTGAGCACCTCGCGCAGCTTCTCGAACTTGGACTCCTCGCTGGTGTCGAACAGGCTCCGAGTCTTGTTGAGCAACGATTCGACCGTGCGACGCTCTACTTCTAGTTCGCTGAGGGTGACCGCGATGGTGCCGCTCAGGGCCTTGCTCTCGAACTCCTCGTGTTGCTCGCCTCCGTCCTCGCTTGCAGTCTCTTCATCAGCAGTCCGCGTTTCAAAGGCGTCTTCGAGCTTGTCCAAGCCTCTTTGTTGGCGCATCAGTTGTTCTTCGGTGAGCCGCCCGTTCCGAATGTCGTCAATCAGCCCTGCGAGCTTCTCTTGACGGCGCTCGAAGGAGCACATGAGGGCGTAGGTGGAACTGGCGAGACGCCGCTGAAAGACGCTCATCGCCAACTGGGCAGCGGAGCGGTTCAACACTCCGGCGCGGTTGTAGTAATACCGGATGTATTCGGTCGTCTCGTCGTAGAGCTCCTGTTCACTCTCTGGCCCCTGCGAGAGCTCATAGCTCAGGGTGTCGCAGTTTCGCTGTGGATACAGGGGAGAACCGTCGAAGCGGACCATTTCCTCTTTGGTCCGGCGGATGAAGTGCCTCTGCCGAGAGTCGGGGGGAAAATCATTGAAAGCGTCGTAGGTCGAGAGCGCGTCCGGCAACAGCAGACGCCACAGGAAGTAGTAAGGATAGTCCTTGCCCATGTGCGGCGTGGCCGTTAGCAACAGCAGGTGTTGGGCCGACCAAGAAAGCTCCCAGTTTTCATCCTCTACCTCGGCACCGGCTAGGGCTTCCGCCAGCTTGTACCGATCCGTCTTGCGCACCCGAAAATCCGGCTGGCGATTCGCAGACAGCTTGTGCGCCTCGTCGAAGACGACGAGGTCGTAGGCATCGGTTTGCGGGTCTTTGAGGTGGCCGAACATGCGCTCCCCGGCCAAGGTGTCGATGCTGACGATAACTTGGTCGCTCTCTGGGTCGAGGAAGGGATTACCAGCGCGTGCGTCCTCGCCACTGACGATGCGGAATGGCAGGCGAAACAGGGTGCGCATTTCCCGCTCCCAGTTGCCGACCAAGCCAGCCGGCGGCACGATGAGCACTCGACGGATGAGGCGGCGGGACAGCATCTCGCGCACGTATAGGCCCGTCATGATGGTCTTGCCGGCTCCCGCGTCGTCGGCTAGCAAAAATCTCAGGGGGGCCTGTTGCAGCATCTGCTCGTACACGGCAATGCGCTGATGCGGGAGCGGGTCAATTAGCGAGGTTTCTGCGGCGAATGCGGCATTAAAAAGGTGGCCATAGGCAAGACGATGCGCCTCAGCGACTGCCGAGACCGCATCCGGGTCGGCAGAGAAGTCCATACTCGGCCCCTCGGCAACCGTTCCTGCTATACCGGATGACATGCGCTATTCCTTCACCGCACCAGCCGTCAGCCCCTGCGTGAAAAATCGCTGGGTAAAAAGGAAGAACAGCACCGTCGGCACCAAGGCGATGATCGAGGCCGCTGAGATGTAGCGCCAGTTGACGCCGAAAACGCCTTGGAGGCTGGCCAGTCCCAATTGCAGGGTGTACAGCTCGCGGCTTTTGAGTACCACCAGCGGCCACAGGAAGTCGTTCCACTGGGCCACGAACGTAAAAGCCGCCTGCGCGGCAAGGGCTGGTTTGACGAGGGGCATCATAATGCGCGCATAGATGGTCCACGGTCCGCAGCCGTCGATGCGGGCGGCGTCTTCTAAGTCGGTGGGAATGGTGGTGAAGGCTTGGCGCAGGAGGAAGATGCCAAAGGCGTTGACCGCCACCGGCAGGATGACGCCGGCGTACGAATCCACTAGGCCGAGCTTCAAGGTGACGATGAAGAGCGGGATTAAGAGGACTTGGAACGGCACCATGGTCGTGGCCAATATACAGTAGAAAATGGCTTGGCGTCCGCGAAAGTTCATGCGGGCGAGGGCGTAGCCGGCCAGCGAGCAGCACGTCAAGTTGAGCAGGACCGTGGCGATGGCAATGTAGAAGGTATTGAAGAGGTAGCGCATAAACGGGAGGATGTTCCAAGCCTTGGCGAAGTTGCCCCAGACGATGGGATCGGGAATCCACTGCGGCGGATGGGCGAACAGATCGGCCGACTCGGCTTTGAGCGCGGTGGATAGCAGCCAGGCGAAAGGAGCCAGCAAGACCGCGCCGACCGCGCACAGGATCGCGTAGAGCAGAATGCGCTGGACCATTACACCCCGCCTCCGGTATTGTCGCCTCCGGCGAGGCGAAAGTTGAGCAGGGCAAAGATCAATATGACGACCAGCAAGCACAGCGAGACGGCCGCGGCGTACCCTACTTCGAGGTATTTGAACCCGAGCGTGTAGATGTAATAGGCCAACAGGTTGGTGCGGTGGAAGGGGCCGCCGCCGGTCATCACGTACACTTCGCCGAAGGTGCGCAAGGCGGCGATGGTGGCGATGATGGAAACCACGAGCGTGTAGGGCTTGATCGTCGGGATGATGACGTGGCGCACGACCTGCCACCAACCAGCGCCATCGACGCGGGCGGCTTCTTTGAGCTGGGCTGGGATGCCCTGCAAGCCGGCCAGATAGATGATCATGTAGTACGGCGCGGCCTTCCACACGGTGACCATGGCCACGGCAAACAGGGCAATTGCCGGCTCAGTCAACCACGCGGCTTGGGTCTCCACGCCCAGCAGGCCCAAGAACGCCTCGGGGACGCCGCGCACATCGGCCAGCCACGACGGGCCGCTGACGCCCAGCCCCTTGAGGAAGGCGTTGAGCAGGCCGTCGGCGTTGTACAGCCACTTCCAGACGATGCCAGCGACGACGATGGAGGTGACGACCGGAATGTAGTACAGAGTGCGAAACACCTTGATCAGCCGCAGCGAGTTGTCGAGCAGGAGCGCCATGAAAAACGACAGCACGACGAGCGCGGGCACGACGATGATCGCGTAGAGCAGGGTATTGGCCAAGACCCGCCAAAACAGCTCGTCGCCCCAAGCGCGGCGAAAGTTGTCGAGACCGACGAAGGTGGCCGGCGAGAAGATGTTGTAGCGGTGCAGGCTGAGATAGAGCGTGTCGAGCAAGGGATAGGCGAAGAACACGGCTAGCAGCAACAGCCCGGGGGCGACGAAAAAGTAAGGTGCGTAGCGTCCGTACATGGTCAATTGCGAATTAGGAATTAGGAATTGGATTGGTTTGGCGACTTAGTAATAAGGTCATGGTTGGGGTTCAGTGAAAGCGCGACAGGTGGTTCCACTTGGACTCGATGCGGCTCAGGGCTGCGTCCGCGCTCTGCTGGCCGGCCAATGCCTTGGCGAATTCCTCGTAGAGGATGTCCTCCATCCGGCTCCAGCTTTTGACGTCGGGCGGAGCCATGACAAAGGAGTGGGCGATGTCGGCCGCGGAAAGCTGGTTGGCGGCGTCGGCCAGCGTGGTGGGTGGGCGGCGGAAGTAGGGGTCGGCGGCGGCTTGGACGGTCGAGGGCAAGATGGCGACGCGGCGGCAGAATTCGAGTTGGTTGGCGTCGTTGGTGACAAACAGCCCGAAGTCAACGGCTTGCTCTACGTGAGGCGAGGCTTTGGGCACGACCAAGACTTGGCTGGTGGCCGGCACTTGGCCGAGGCGTCCACGCGGCATGGGTGCTGGTACTGCCTTTCTGGCAAAGGAGTCGTCGAAGTAGCGGGTGATCCAGCCGCCGGAAAAGGGCAGCATGGCCGCACGTCCTTCGATGAACCAATTGACCTCGTCGCGGTGGGAGGCGGCGAGGGCCTCGGGCGGCACGATCTCCTGCTGATAGGCGTCGATCCACTGCTGAAAGATCGCCTTGGCCTCGGGGTGGTTGATGCGGGTGCGGCGGGCGTTGGGAACGAACAGCGACCAGAAGCCGTCTAGACGCAACAGCGCCCAAGGCGGGGCTATGAGCGAGGGATGCAGCCGCCAAGAAACGCCGTATTTGCCGGTGCGCTCGCGGATTTGGCGGCCCATAGCGAGCATCTCGTCGATGGTGGCCGGCGGGCGCTCGGGGTCGAGGCCGGCTTGGGCGAAGAGGTCCTTGTTGTACCAGAGCATGGTGACGCCGACGTACCAAGGAATGGCGTAGTTGCTGCCTTGGAAGTAGCCGACGCCGCGCCAGAAGTTTTCGAGCCGCTTGGCCTTTTCGGCGGGCGCGACCGCTTCGTCCATGTTGACGAGGATGTCGTATTGCAGGAAGCGGGGCAGGTCGTAGATGTTGGCCAAGTCTGGGGGTGCGTCGCCGACTAAGGCGGCGAGGAATTTCTCGGCCACTTCGCCGCCGCTGACATCGACCCATTTGACTTTTACGCCGGGATGTGCCTGCTCGTACTCGGCGATCATGCCCAAGATGTAGTCGGCAAATGCATCGCCGAGGGCAATGGTCCAGAACTCAAGGGTGATGGTGGTGTCTTGGCGCGGCTCAGGGCTACAGGACGAGAGGACGAGGAGGAGCGAAAGGACTAATGGCATCGAGAATTAAGAATTAGGAATTAGGAATTAGGAATTAGGAATTGGGGATAAAGGGTGGAGTTCATGGAAGGGTGCAGGGCCTTGTTCACATGAAGAAATTGGGTATTATTGCACGGCGCGTGCTGTTGACAAACTACGTTTAGGTGCATCTGCAAGCAATGCGCCAATCCCGAAAGGATATTCTATGCGTCTGTTTTTTCCCGTCTTATTAAGCGCGGTCTTTTTCGCCTGCGGGGATAATCCGCTCGCCGAGCGAGTAAATGAACTAGAGCAGCGGCTCGACGAAGTGGAAGCCGCCCAAGAGGAGGACCGGCTGAGCCTGTTGGCGCGGCTCGATGCCCTTGCGGTGACCGCGGACAATGCCGAGGAGATCGGTGCAGTGCGAGCCAAGCTTAACCAGACGACTATTACGCGGCGAGAATTTGAGGACCTGCAAGAGCGCGTGGACGAGCTGGAAGGCCAGATTGGGGATTGGAGTGGGGTTGTTCATTCTTTGCAGTACTCCGTGTACGCCGTGCTTGCTTTCATATGGAATGAATCATACAGCGAAGACGATGATTTTTTTGTGTTCACGGGCACAGGCTTTGCCGTGGACAGCGGTACGCTCGTCACCAATGGGCACGTCATAGATGCATTGATTGAATGGAACGACTATATAGAAGACTTCAATCGGACAAATGGAACCGAATGGAATAGTTCGTGGGTAGTAGTGCAAAATCTGACGATCTCCCTCAGCGAAGGGGCGAATTTCTTTTATCTTCAATTCTATAGGCAACACCCCGAGTGGGACGGTGATACTAGTTCGCCCGATGTAGGTTTGCTGTATATCTGGGAGGGGGGGTATATTTCGCGACGAGTCACCTTGGCGACTATCAGCGCGGCTCGCCGATTGAGAGTAGGTGCCCCCATAGCAACGTTAGGATTTCCTGGCGAACTTCAAGGCGGTGATGATTGGTCCAGTCTTTTCCCGATTGCCACCTTTAAGAACGGAACAGTGAGTGCCTTGCGTCCGCGCTTTGAAGGCCTACCCTACTCCGCGTTGGACTCCTACATCGTCCAGCACAATCTCGACCTGTCCGGCGGCACCAGCGGCAGCCCCATTTTCGACGCCTCAGGCCAAGTGGTGGCCATCAACAACGCGGGCATTGAGGCGGATTTCAGTATAGAAGGAGATTGGCCTCGAATTTCACAAGCAGCTCTCGGCTTCGGCATTCGCGTCGACAAAATTCACGAGTTGCTCAACGAAGCGGGCGGAGCGGCTAAACCCACAGCACCTGCCAATCTCGACAACGACGAGTTGATCAACCGCTTGGCAGGAAGGACCATTAGCTCCCTCGACATAGCGACGACGGAGGAGGACTTGGCGGAGCGGCTGGCTGGGATGAAGTAAGGATCAATCGGTCTGGATCTTGAACGACTGTTCGACGATATGCTCGTGATCCGACATCCGCGCTTTCTTTATGGCGTGCTCGGTCAGCGGCAGGTAGTAATGAGTCTCGGCGTTGGCTTTGATAAAGCCCTCGGCGTACGCGCACCCGGCGGCTGTGCCGAAGGCCCCGTCGCTGGTCTCGATCCGCTTGCGCGCATACGCCCCGCCGTAGCCCTGGCTTTCCAAGCAATCTAGCGCTGCCAGCTTTTTGGTAACTACGTCGGTAATGTCGATAAAGACATCGTTGTAGTAGCCGCCCTCTGAATCCCAGACACTGCGCGGAATTGACGCAGCTCCGGTGCCGAAATAGAAAACTTGAGCGACCCGATGCGGTGGGTGGCTGTCGCCGGGATCGACTCCATTGGCCAGCGCGAGCGCGTGGAGGACGATTTGTCCGCAGATGGCATGGGCGTTAGTCAGCCCGTCGCCCTCCTTGGGAAAGTGGGTCAGCACTATATCCGGTCGCAGTTGGCGCACCAGCCGCGCAAGGCGGCGCACGGCTTCCTCGGTAACTCGCAACACGGCGTCGTCGGCTCCGAAAAAGTGGATTTCCTCGACGCCGAGCAGGGCACAGGCTCGCCGCACCTCGTCGGCTTTGACGTCGGCGCGCTCGGCCATCAGCTCCGTTAGTCGGTCGGCTTGCGGGACTTCTGCCCGGTGGAACATCTCGTCGCTGATCACCTTGTCGTGGACTCTCGCTCCGTGCGTGAGCACCACGCAGCCGACCCAGTCGCCACGGGCGACGTGATGGGCCATGGTGCCGCCCGATTGGTCGAAGATATCGGCTGGATGTGCGCCGATGGACAACAGCCGCAGATTATCGCTCATGTTCGGTTCCTTTCGCGTTTTGTCTGCACTCATGCCGAGACCACGATCGGCACTCGGTGAATGACGTTGCCGAGGTAGCCTTTGGGGTTCCAAGGCTGGCGGAAAGGCTGGGCGTTGCCTGCATTGTCAAACGCCCGCGCCCAGATTTCGTAGTAGCCCTTGCTCGCAAAGGTTAGCTCGGTGGACCAACTATACCAAGCGTATTTGTTAGCTGGCGGGATCAACTCGGCCTCTTGCCAGTGGATGCCGAGGTCGGTGGAGATGAGTACCTTGGCCACGCGGCGCTCGCCGGCCCAAGCGTGTCCGCTAGCGCTGAGCGGAACGCCCGCTTGGACGGTCGCGTTGGCTTGCGGCGCGGTGATGAGCGACTTGACGACCCACGAGGTGGCAATGGCCATACCCGCTTCTGGCGGCTGGTCGCCGGGGGCGATTGGATAGGATGGGACGCGGTAGGAATAGCCGCTCATTTGCGCGGAATCGTGGACGGTGTCGCGCACCCAGATGCGGTTGAGCCACTTCTGCATGGAACTGCCGATCCAACCTGGAACGAGCAACCGCGCTGGGAATCCGTGGGCCGCCGGCAGCGGCTCGCCGTTCATTTTGAGCGCGATTAAGGTGTGCTCGTCCATGGCTTTCTCGATGGGAATGCCCCGCGAAAATGGAGGATCGTCCTCGCCGTAGTTGGCGAGGTACACGGCCTTCTCGGTTACTTCGGCCGCTTGCAACACATCGCGCAAGCGCACGCCCGTCCACTCGCTACAGGCGACTGCCCCGCGAATCCACTGCGTACCGCCCACCGTGGGCGCGAATGCGCTTCGGCCGTTCCCGGCGCATTCCAACACCACCTGTAAAGTGACTTGCGGCAAGCTGTGCAAATCGTCTAGTGAAAAGGCGCGTTGATTGTGGACCTCGCCGTCAACGGTCAGGCTCCAGCCTTGGGCATCACGGCGCATGGCGCGCTCGGGGATGCTGCCGTTGTTGCGCACAAAATGGCGCGCAGTCGGCGTGACGTCCGCGGCGAGCAGATGCGGGGGAAACTCGCCGTTGAATGGGTGTTGCGAGTGGACGATCATGTCCGGCTTCGGCAGACCGACCGCTGCTGCGCCGACCCCGTCTCCCTCCGGCTGAACAGGTCCCTCGCTACAGCTTGGGCTAGCGCCAAAGACGCCTAGGCCAGCTAGCGCGGCTCCCTTGCCTACGGTCGCTAGGAAGTGCCGCCGGGAAGTGATCCGGTCGAAATGCGCCAATTCGTCCGCCCGCACTCCCTTTTCCGCTAGCAGATCTCGCTTTGGTCCATTCGATTCAGGCATGGCGATCTCTTTTATTTACTGATGTTACGCAGTTTTCCTTTATAGTGGTATTTTCAAGGTATGGACAAAGACCTGTTAGAATTATATAGCGATTATCTGCTCAGTTCGTTTGGCGCGACCACGGCCACGGGCTTATCGGCGTTGGTGGACGGGGCGGTCAGCCACGATCAAGTCACGCGGTTTCTGTCGGCGGCCGACTATGATGGCAACATGTTGTGGCAGCAAATCAAGCCGCTGGTGCGCGACCTCCAACAGGACGACGGGGTGCTCATCGTCGATGATACGATCCAAGCCAAGCCGCATACGGATGAAAACGACCTGATCTGTTGGCATTATGATCATAGCCAAAACCGCTCGGTCAAGGGCCTCAACTTGCTCAACTGCGTGTATCATGCCGACGGGGTGAGTCTGCCGGTGACATATGAGCTGATCCGCAAACCGATTCTCTTTAGCGATGTGCAGACGCATCAGGTCAAGCGCAAGAGCCTGCATACCAAAAATGAGTTGATGCGCAAGATGTTGCGTGCGTGTCAACACAATCAGTTAAAGTATCGCTATGTACTGGCCGATAGCTGGTTTTCAGCCAAGGACAACTTAACCTTCATCCGAAAGACCCTGCAAAAACACTTCGTCGTCGCGCTTAAATCCAACAGGACGGTTGCCTTGAGCTACGAACAAAAACGCCAAGGAGCCTTCACCCGCATAGACGCCTGCGGTTTGCCCGAACACCAACCGGTGCGAGGCTGGATCAAAGGATTGGATTTTCCCGTCCTATTGCTCCGGCAGGTCTTTACAAACCAAGACGGTAGCACCGGCACGTTGTATCTGGCGTGCAGTGATCTAACCTGTGATGGCCCCACCATCGAAGCAATCTACCAAAAACGGTGGAACGTGGAGATCTTTCATAAAACGCTCAAGTCCCATGCCGCCTTAGCCCAGTCGCCGACCAAGCGGGTGCGCACCCAAAGCAATCACTGTTTTATGGCGCTGTATGCCGCCGGTCGCTTGGAGAGCCTGCGGGTCAAACACCGACTCAATCACTTTGCACTCCGAGCACGACTCTATCTCAAGGCCCTCCGATGTGCCTTCGATGAACTGCAAATGATCAAAACTGCGTAACATCAGTTATTTAGTGATGTTACGCCCCTACACCGAACAGGTAGTGTAGGGGCGTCCCTCGTGGGCGCCCAAGCTATCTGGCGCACGCAGTCGATGGGATCCGAAAAGGGCAACTACAAGAGTTGCCCCTACAATGCGTAACATCATTTCCTCACTTGAATAAGCTCTTGCGGCCTATCCTGCTGCACAACAGGCACTCGGTCGGCTGGTGCCCGCGCGCCGGGCAATGTTCGCGGCCAAAGTAGATGATTTGCAGGTGCAGGTCATTCCAGCGCTCTTGGGGGAAAAGGCGTTTGCAGTCCCGTTCTGTCTGCTCAACGTTCTTGCCGGTGGACAGCCCCCAGCGGTAGATTAGCCGATGGATGTGGGTATCCACGGGAAAGGTCGGGACGCCGAAGTTCTGCGCGAGCACGACTTGCGCGGTTTTGTGCCCTACCCCGGGCAGGCGTTCGAGCGCGGTTAGGTCGGGCGGGACTTGGCCGCCGTGTTCGGCGAGCAGGATTTGCGACAGCTCCCAGATGGCCTTGGACTTGCGCGGGGCCAGTCCGCAGGGGCGGATGATCTGCTCGATCTCTGATACGGCCAGTTCGATCATGCGCTCGGGCCGGTCGGCGCGGGCAAAGAGCGCAGGCGTTACTTGGTTGACGCGCACATCCGTACACTGCGCCGAAAGTAACACGGCAATCAGATGCGTGTAGGGGTCTCGACGCTTGAGCGGGACCGAGGGATTGGGATAGAGCCGCTGGAGTACGTCGAGGACGATTTGAGCTTTGGCCGTGGTTGTTAGCAACCTACCTCCTCTTACAGGTCTCCGTAGGGGCGTCCCTTGTGGGCGTCCAAGCGGCCCCGCCCCCTAGGGCAACCACGAGGGTTGCCCCTACAAGAGGCAAATCCCGCGTCTGCTAGGACGATTCTTTGGCCGCCCATTGCGTTTTCATCTGCTCCATTTCCGCATTGGGGCGAATTTTTCTACTGGTGATTTGATTCTCTGGATCGTACAACCACTGGCCTTGGTCGTCGCGCAGGACGGGCATGCGCTGGGCGACGGCGGGGGGTTCGGCCACGCTAGTGGGTTCGGCTGCGTACCAGTAGGCGACGCTGCTCATCTCGTTGCAGAGGTGATTGCCGTGGCCGTGTTCGATGGTGGCCTTGATTTCTCGCTGGAAATGGATGGGGTTTTCGAGGTGGTGGACGTACGAAGTTTGGTAGCCGTTGGTGTTGTTTTCGTGGATGGAGGAACCGTTGCGCAAAAAGGCGTTGTCCTGCATGCCCCACGCCTGATTGAGGTAGTCCTCGCTGCCGGTGCCGTGCAGCTCGGGGGGCCACTTGTAGCCATCGACCCAGATCATGTCGTCGCCCTCGCCCCACCAAGTGCCCTGGAAGTTGGTGACACTGATGTTGCAGCCGATGTAGTGGCCGCGGCCTTGGGTTTCCAAGATGACGTAGTTGTTGTCCCAAGCCGTTTGTTCCTTGTTGACGATGTTGGCCTCTGGCGAGTTGACGCGGATTTCGTGGCCCCAGCCGCCAAAGGGGTTTTCGCGGCGGAACTCCGCGTGGAAATACCCGGCCTCGCTCGGCACGTCGCCGGTTTCGTAATCGACGTAGAAGTACTGGCGGTGCCGTTCGCTGCTCTCGTTGACCAGTTCGACGACGGCGCGCTGGCGGAAGGGCATTTGCGCGTACGCGTTGAGAGCGCAGCCGGTGTTAAAAACATTGTTGCTGCGCGTCGAGGCCGAAAAGAGCAGGGACTGATAGGAGTTGACGATGCCGTGGCCGAGGCCGAAGAAATCGCCCAACGGACACACCACGCTGGGGAAATCTGCGTCGTCCCAAGTGATCTTGAGCAAGCACTCTCGGTAGTGGTTGGATTGGGTCAGCCAGAGGTGGGTGATGCGGCCAGGGCCTTTGATGTCGGCGAGGACTGCGCTCTCACCGGGTTCGATCCACCAGGCGTCGCTGTTGCGGCCGGTTTCGTCCCAAGATGAGGCGCGCCCGGTTTGGGCGTCGCGGATATTGGCGAGTTGGTCGAGCATGGCGTTCTCCATTTTAATTAGGAATTAGGAATTAAGAATTAAAAATTCCCTAAGTACACGCCAGTAGAGGTGGTCTAAGATGCTTTGATGTCCATACGTAATGTTACTGTCGTGTACTAAGAAAATTCCTAATTCCTAATTCTTAACTTTTAATTGTTTTTGCACCTGTTCGTAAATCCGCGCGAATTCTTCAGACCCGTCGTCGTTCCAGACCTCGGTGCGCACGCCGCGCACATTGCCTTCGACAAATCCGGTCAGCCGCTCGACCGCTGGGATGCTCGGGGTGTAGTACGTGGTGCCGCCGGGCAGGTGCAAGATGCCGACGTGGCGCGGCAGTTCGCTCTTGGGCCGCGCGGCTAGCTCGGCCAAGATGCGCTCATCGACCTCTACGCCCAGCCCTGGTCCCTCGGGTACCGGCGTACTGCCTTCACTCACTTCGAGGCGGCCGCCGGTCGCATCCTCGGCGTATTGGTCGTCTAAGTTGGTCGAATGCGAGACATTGGGAATGACCGCGCCCAAGTGCATGGCCATGGCTTTGCACAGGGTGCCGCCGGTGAGCTGGACCACGGTCGAAAGGCCAGCGGCGGCGGCCGCCAAGCCCCGGCGGATGGATTGGCCAATGCCCATTTCGCCGATCATGTAGAGGTCGGCCACATCTCGCTGGATCTCCGGGCCGCCCCCGAGCTGCGGCACGTGCATCAAGAGCGGCAGGGAGGTTTTGGAGCGCAACAGACGCCAGCCTTCGATGTCGTAGGGATAGAGCGGATCTTCCAAGAAGCCGACGACCGGAAATTTTTCCAACTCATCGACGATGCGCAGCACGGCGGTAGAGGGCCGATTGTGGTTGAAGTCCCAGTGGACCTTAAAGCCATCCGGCGCGACCTCTTGGGCGGCGCGCGTCTGCTCGATCACGTCGTGCTGTTCGGCTGAGTGCATCTTGAAGATGGTGTAGCCCTCTTGGGCGGCGCGCTGGATTTCGCTGGCAAAGTCCTCGGGGGCTGCGGGTCGGGTCCACGCTGCTACGGGCACGCGGTCGCGCACCTTTTGGCCCAACAGCTTGTACGCCGGCTCTTCGATGGCCTTGCCCATAGCGTCGTACAGCGCGCCCATCAGGCCGGTGCTGAGCGCACCCGCGACGTAGTTGAATGGCGATTGGTCAATCATGCCCGCGATTTGCCCTTCGCCCAGCGAGGTGTGGCCGCGCTCGTCGCCGTAGCCGACGACGCCGTTGTCGAGGGTTACGCGGAAAACGGTCTGAGTGTCGATGCCGGAGAAGCGAACCTCGTGGCCTTTATAGCGGTCGCAAAGGCGCGGATTGAGGTGGAAGAATTCGACGTTGGTGATTTTCATGGCGATCTCTCTAGGTTGAGGGGAAGGGTGGCTTTAGATGCGCAGGATTTTGCCGGGGTTCATCAGGTTGTCTGGGTCGAGTGCTTTTTTGATGCGGCGCATGACCTCGACGCCTGGGCCGCACTCGGCTTCAAGTGCGTCGATTTTGCCTAGGCCGATGCCGTGTTCGCCGGTACAGGTTCCTCCGGCTTGGAGTGCCCACTCGACGATCTGATCGCCTAGCCGCTGTACTTGCGCCAGTTCTTCGACGTTGCCCGGCTCGATGAGGCAGACGACGTGGAAGTTGCCATCGCCGACGTGGCCGAAGAGCGGCGCGGGAAAGTCGAGGTCGGCCAGTGCGGTTCTCGTCTGGTGGATGCAGCGGGCGAGGGCCGTGATCGGCACGCAGACATCGGTTACATAGCCGACTGAGCCGGGGCGGAGCGCCCGCGAGGCGTAATAAGCATCGTAGCGCGCCTGCCACAAGCGGTCGCGCTCACCGGCGGCGGTGGCCCAGCGGAAGGGACCGCCGCCTCGCTGAGCTACGTAATCGCCGGCGGTTTCCGCTTGTTCGACGACTCCCTTTTCCGTGCCGTGAAATTCAAAAAAGAGCGTTGGTGCCACTTCGTAATCGAGGCCCGCGTATTGGTTGCAGGCCCGCATTTGCACTTCGTCGAGCAATTCGAGCCGTGCGACGGGGATCCCTGCGCTTAGGACGTCGATGGCCGAGGCGACGGCCGTGTCGAGGTCGGCGAAGGGACAGACGGCGGCGGAGATGGCCGCTGGCAGCTTGGCTAGGCGCAGGGTTACTTCGGTGATAAGGGCCAGCGTGCCTTCGGTGCCGACGAGCAGGGCGGTCAGGTCGTAGCCAGCCGAGGATTTGCGCGCCCGTCCACCCGCTTCGACGACGGTGCCGTCGGCGAAGACGGCCTTGAGGCCCAAGACATTGTCGCGCATGGTACCATAGCCAACCGCAGCGCTACCAGAAGCGCGGGTGGCGGCCATGCCGCCCAAGGAGGCGTCGGCACCGGGATCGACCGGGAAGTGCAGGCCGGTATCTTGTGCCCGGAGGTGTTCGTTGAGTTGTTGGCGGGTGACGCCAGCTTCGACCGTGGCGTCCATGTCGGCGGCGCTGACGCGGAGGATGCGGTTCATGCGCGTGAGATCGACGCACAGGCCGCCGCGCACGGCAACGATACCGCCTTCGACGGCCGTGCCGGTGCCAAAGGGCACAATCGGCACTTGGTGCGCGGTGCAGATCCGGGCGATCTGAGCTACTTCTTCGACGCTGGCGGGAAAGGCCACGGCCTGCGGCGGTTGCGGGGCGTGGTAGGAGGCGTCGGCAGCGTGGGCGCGGCGCACCTCAGAGGTTTCATTCAGGCGCGGGCCAAGGAGAGCGGCCAGTGCCGACAGGGCTTGGGGGTCTATGGGGTTCATGGGCGGGTAATATGCCCAACGGCTGGAAGGCCGTCAAAAAAGTTGGTCATCGACACTTAGCTAAATAAGGCGTGCCGATTATAGGGCAGAAGAATGACTTCCGATCAAAGATCGCTTCTGGACGACTCGGTGCCTTTTTCGCATTATCGTTTTCCATCTCTAACCGGAGCCTAAACGAAATGTCGAATCCTCTTCTCAGCGCCGCCGAGAGCCGCCAGAATCGCGTAGATGAATCGTGGGGTCATCTGACTTGGTTGGCGGGCCGTCCGCAGGGCAATGTCGAGGGCCTCACCTTGGGCCACGTCGTCCTCAAAGCCGGTCAAGCCAACCCGCGCCACGCCCACCCCAATTGCGAAGAAGTGCTCTATTTGCTCGCCGGTCGCGTAGAGCACACCTTGGGCGACGAGTCTTTTACGCTAGAAGCTGGCGATACGCTCGCCATCCCAGCCGGAGTCTTTCACAACGGAATTAGCCTCGGCCCCGAGGACGCGGATATGATCGTGGCTTACTCGGAAGGCGACCGCCAATTTGTGTTAGAAGAGGACCGCTCGTAACTCGCAACGGCTATCAGCACATGGTGCTCGAATACTACGTCGGCCGCCTGCGGCCGTTGCGCGCTTGGGACGTCATCCGCGCCTTCAACTACTTGCTCACCGCCCGGAAGTCGATCCACCCTCGTCGGACTGACGGACAATCCTAACCGCGCGATGCGATGGACGCCTACACCCAAGCTGACTTACAGAATCACTTAGAGACCCTCGGCGTCGCAGCGGGGGATATGCTCTTTATCCATTCTTCGTTCAAAAGCCTAGGGCCTGTCGCCGGCGGAGCGCAGACTGTGATTGATGCGCTCCAAGCGGCAGTCGGTCCAGATGGGCTTATCCTGATGCCGTCGTTTCACCTGATAGAGCGGAGCGAACGAGCGCGGCGCTGGGACTGGGCGACTACTCCTTCGACCGTGGGATGGCTGACCGAGTTCTTTCGCCGCTTACCCGATACTTACCGTTCGGATCACTACTCCCACTCGGTAGCGGCTCGAGGGCGTGAGGCCGAGGATTTTGTCGCGGATCACTTACGTCAGGAAGGGCATACTTCGCCGTGGGATTTGGCTCCTTGGGGACGGACCTACGGCACCCACTCGCCTATGTTCCGCGCCTATCGACGCGGCGGCAAAATTCTCATGCTGGGCGTCGATTACCAGACTTCTACCTACATCCATCTGGTCGAAGTGCTCTACTGGCATCACTTGCGCCAAACCGATCCCCAAGCCGCTTATCCCGCCTTGGACCGCCCACGTCTGGGGGATTTTTGGGATGCTACCGGCCCACTGACACGAGGTCTCGTCGGCGCGTCCCCGTGCCGGCTTTTTGCCATAGACGCCTATGTCGATACATTGCTGGCCGAGGTCGTGGAAAGCCCCGAGCGCTATTTGGCCTGACTCTGGCTGCCGTCTAGACGTAGCTCCGCCTTCTAGACAAGCGGCTCTAGGGAAGGTGCGGCGGGAACGGGACTAATCAGGTGTGAAGTCGTCGGGTTCGAGAGCGTGCCAGTACACCGTGCCGTCGTCAATCAGGGACTGGATTTCGCGGACGTTGCGGACGCTGGCAATGGCGGCGTGGGCTGGGTGCCCAGTGAACCGAGTGAGTAAGGCGGCGTTGCGCTGGGCGCGGCTCGTATCGCGTTGGTCAGCGGTGTAGGAAGCCTCTACGGCGATGTAGTGCATAGCGCCATCAGAGTCCGTGGCCTCGACGACCAGATCGGCGCGGAAGAAGCTCTGTCGGTCGCCATGAGGAATGTCATCCCTCTCGCTATGGGTGAGCATTTGAACGAGGTCCGCTCTCATTAGAATGCCCTTGCACCGGAATCCCATACCCTCGGCAATCTCTATGAAGTGCGTACTGACCACTTGCCGCGCTGTGTTGCCGCGCAATTCGCCGATGGCATCTCCCTGTCGGCTGATGGCATCTCCCTGCTGGGCTACGGTGTCGCGCAGTTCGCCGATGGAACTCTCCATTCGCTGATTGAACTGCCGCTGCTCTTTATTGAACTGCCGCTGCTCTTTATTGAACTGCCGCTGCTCGTCAATAAAGCCCTCGACATGCGTTTCGAACTTGGCAAGCCGCTCGGGTAGCTGAATCAGTTCGTCGCTCAGCACGTGGCGGCGAACGGCTTGGCGGAACTCGTCGTTTTCGTTCAGCAGGCGGATCAGATCGTCGGTTGTATGGATGACAGTCATCATAGTCTCCAAGGCGCGGTAGCGTATGCCGAGTGGCCCGCTTATGCCCTCGTCGTGCACATCCTTAATTTCGGAATCGTCTGTGTCTTAGTCAACGAAACCGTGCGACCATTGTCGGCCCGCAGAAACGCTCAGACGCGCATCCGCAGCATAGGGCGGCCAAAAGACACTTCGAGGAATTCTCCGGTGTGCGCCGAGCGCGTGCCGGGAGGCATGAAGTGGATGACAAAGGCGCGGCGCTGGCGGTCGGTTTGGTTCGGTGGGGTGTAGTGGAGGGTTTGGCAGTGGTGGAAGAGCGCGCCGCCCGCGGGTAGGTCGATGACGGCGGCTTGGGCTGCATCGACTTGGTCACCGTAGTCGAGCAAGGCACTGGTCTGCTCGGAGCGCTCGTGTCCGACGGGTGTCAGGTGCGATTCGGGCAGCAGGTGCATGGCCCCGTTGGTCACATCGACATCGTCGAGCGTCATCCAGCAGCTAACCAAGTTGGCTGGCATACATTTCCAGTAGGCGTTGTCTTGGTGCCAAAAGACGGGGCCGCCGTGGTGGGCGGGTTTGTACAGGGCTTGGTCGTGAAAGAGCTGGATATTGGGGCCGATGAGGTCTTCGGCAATGTCGAGGATGCGGGTGTCGTAGAGCAGTTGCCGAAAGTGGATGCTGCGCTCGCACATTTGCATGATCTGCAGCATCTGCTCGTCGGTGCTGTTCTTTTCGTCGAGATCGTCGGTGTCGCTGATGGACAGGTTGCGGAAGCGCCCGTCTTGGCGCGCCTCGGCAAAGAGCCGGTCGTATTCATCGCGCAGCGAGGAGACGAGGTCGTCGTCTAATAGCTTGCCGATGATGATGTAGCCGCGGCGGCGGAATAGGTCAATCTGCTCTTGGTCGAGTGCTTTGTGGAGCTGGGTAGCGGACGGGGCTGCGGTCATGTTTATCCTCCTAGTGAAGCGTGCAAATTAACAAGGGCGGCGATGGATCACAACCGGCTAATAGACCGTTCGCTAACTACACGACAGTAGGGTTTCACCTTGGAGCGCGGGCGTCTCGCCCGCAGGCGGGCCAGAGGCCCGCGCTCCCAGGGCGACACCAGAAAACGCGCACTCAGGTTAGGTGTCGTGTACTAAGGACCGTTCGTCAACCAGCGTCACTCCACGTACACTACCACTTCCTCTCCTTCGCGCCCTGCCGCGTACGTCTTCACCCGCATGGTCTCGTCGTACAGCGCCTGTCCGGTAGCCAAGTCGAATTCCCACTGGTGCCAAGGGCACTTGAGCACCAAGCCCTCTTGCTGATAGTCGATTTGGTACACGCCTGGCGACACGACCAAGGGCCGCAACCGGCCCCGGCACAAGGGGCCGTTTTTGTGCGGACAGCTATTGCGCAGGGCGTAGTAGCGGCCCCCGATATTGAAGACGCCGATCTCTCGGTTGCCTACACTGACGATCTTGCGCGCTCCAGCGGGCAGATCCTCGGCTCGGGCGACCACATAGCGCTTAGAGGCCATAGAGTTCCGCGGCGTTTTGCGCCATGATGCGGTGGCGATAGTCCGCGTCAAAATCGGTGAGGAAGCCCGTTGGCTCGTCCCAGTCCCAGTGCGGATAGTCGCTGGCGAAAACCATGACCTCATCGGCGTGCAGCCACTCTAAAAAGCGCTTCATATCGTCGCGCGTGGGCGGCTGGATCATGGGCTGGGTGCCAAAGCGGATGTGCTGCCGCAAGTACTCGCTGGGCAGGCGCTTGACCCACGGCGTATAGTCGCGTAGTCCCTTCCAATCGGAATCCATATGCCACATCAATCCCGGGACCCAGAACACGTCGTGCTCGACGAAGAGGACGCGGAAGTTGGGGAATTTTTCAAAGACTCCCTCGCAGATGAAGCTAACTGTATGCGCCATGGCGATCTGCGGCCGGGCCATGCGCATTTCCAGATAGTGCGAGGGATATCCTGCGGCCGTGGGCGGCGCGGCAATGCCAGCTCCTTCACCCCCAAAGTGGATGCTCAGCGGCAGGCCGTGGCGCTGACATGCCTCGTAGATGGGGTGGTAAAAGCGGTGGCCAAAAGGCTGGCGCGAACCAGCCGGCATCATCACTTGGACGCACTCGGGCTTGGGGCCTAGACGGTCTATTTCCGCCACGGCTAACTGCGGGTCTTGGGGGGCGATGTGGATGGAGGATCTAAAGCGCGAGTCCGCACCCACCCAGTGCTCTAAGGTCCAATCGTTGAAGGCCCGGCAATAGGCCGCCGCATAATCGCAATCCGAATGCACGGCCGCGCTGTACGGCCCACCCGTCAACACGGCCACGTCGATATCGTACTCGTCGAGATGTCTCTGGCGCGCTACTTCGACATTGGCCGCTGGATTGGTCTTTTGTTCCTCCCACAATTCTTGGCGGTTGCCGTGTTTGGGCATATTGGTATGGCCCAACTGCGGCATCATAGAGCCGAAGTCCTCAATGCGCTCGACATAGTGACGCGGCAAGTAGGGAAAGAGGGCTTTGTCGTTGGGCAGGGTGTGATGCACGTCGCAGTCGATGAGGCGGAATTGGGTGGCTGTGTGGCCGTTTGTGGCTGGGACGGGGCTGGCATTGGTAGGCATGGGGCGTCTCCAAGGATGGGCGCGGCTGGATAGTGTAGATAAGAAGTGTCGTTAGTGGTGTGTCAAGGGGATAATTGTCGTCGGAAGAGTAAGCGGCTTCATGCGGACGCGGCCCGACGTAGGGTGAGGAGTGCGATTTCGGAAGGGGCACCGAGCCGCAGTGGCGGACCCCAGTAGCCGGTGCCTCGGTGGACGTAGATCCAAGTGTCACGAAATTTGTGCAGGCCCGCGACATAGGGCTGCTGGAGGGGGATTGCGTACTTCCACGGCACGAACTGGCCGCCGTGGGTGTGGCCCGACAGTTGCAGGTGGCAAGCGGCTTGGCTGGCGGCCTCGATGCTGCGCGGCTGGTGCGCGAGCAGGATGCGCACATCGGCTCCGTCGCTCGCGGCAAGAGCTTTGGCCGGGTCCGACGCGTGGTCGGGCACTAGCTCGCCGGCGCTGAAGTCGGTCGTGCCGGCCAAGGCGATCCGTCCGCCGTCGCAGTCGATCTGGCGCATCTCGTTGATCAGGACGTCGAAGCCGAGGCGGCGCGCCTGCTCAGTCCAGCTTTCCACGCCCGAGTAGTATTCGTGGTTGCCAGTGCAGAAATAGACTCCGAGCGGCGCGGTGAGTTCGGCTAGAGCGGCTGTGTGCGGGGCGAGTCGTTCGACCGGCCCGTCGGCGAGGTCGCCAGTGAAGGCGATTAGGTCGGGTTGCAATTCGTTGACACGGGCGACAACGCGCTCCACAAAAGGGGCCTTGATGGTTGGGCCGATGTGGAGATCGCTGATCTGGACGATGCGCAGTCCGACTAGCGCGGGTGGGAGATTTGCGATAGGAATATCGACGCGGCGGACCGCTGGCGTGCGGCGGGCTTGGTAGTAGCCGTAGCCAGCCGCGACTAAGGCTAGGGCAAAGGTCGCCAAGTCGATGCTGGCGTTGAGCGCTGCGTCGATGGGATAAACCAGACCCAAGAGCAGTCCTCCAATATCGCGCAGGAGCAGCAGCGTCGAGCAGACAGTGAAAAAGCCCATGCCGAGATAGGCGACCCAAGAAAGGGGATCCGTCAGCCAAGTTAGATGCGGACGGGAGCGCAGGCGAAAGAGCAACAAGGGCGTCAATAGCAGGAATACCAGCGCCAGTGCGGCACCGACCTGTGCGGGCGGCGGGAGATAGGGGATGAGCCGCCAGCCCGCATAGCCGTAAATCGAGCCGAGCAGCGCTAGGAAAATCAGTGCAAACATGCCATAGTCTTTGTTTGAGAGGAAATGCGGCTTTTATTGTAGAGGCTAGCCAAGACCTTTACAAGTCGAGTAAGCAGGCCGACAGGTCTTGTCTCCCGTCGGTCGAGTCGTTATTAAAGGACTTGGAGCTTACGTACACGACACCTAACCTGAGTGCGCATTTTCTGTGTTGCCCTGGGAACGCGGGCGAGACGCCCGCGCTCCCAGGTAAAACCCTACTGTCGTGTAGTTAGGACTTGGAGGCAGGGAAGAAAATTGAACAAAAGGAGACCAATCGTGAAAGTAACCAGCCGACAGCTCGACTTTTTTGAAGAGGAAGGATACGTCATTATCAAAGGAGGGCTTACTGACGACGATCTTGCGCCGCTCATTGAGGATCACAATATCATCGTCGATGAAATTGCCCGCGATCTACACGGCCAAGGCAAGATCGCCAACCTCTACGAAAACGAACCTTTTGCGCGGCGCTTGGCGTGTCTGGCCGAAGAGTGCGACGAGGTCGATGGCTGTCCCGATATCGGGGAAACTCGCCGGCGCGGGACCTTTGAGTTTTTGCGCAACCAAAACCTCGTCGATCTGATTGAGCCGTTCATCGGTGCAGAAATTACCTGCAATGCTGTGTCGCACGTCCGGCCGAAGATGCCGTCAACAGATGTAATTTTTCATCAGGATGCCGTGTTTACCACGCAAGAAGCAAAAGGAATCCTCCAAGTGACCGTTTGGATTCCCCTCGTCGAGTCAACCGAAGAGAACGGCTGCTTGCAGGTCCAGCCTCGGGTCCACCAGCGGCGCATGGTCTATTGGCGGTACGGGCAGGACCTGCCTCAGACCGAGCGGGTTAGCCTGCCCATGCAGAAGGGGGACGTTCTATTCGTCCACAAACTGACGCCCCACGGATCAGGCCCGAACAACACCAACGCCGTGCGCTGGAGCATGGATCTGCGCTATCAGAAGACAGGTGAGCCTTCACCGCGACCGGAGTGGCCCAGTCTCGTCACCCGCAGTCGGCGCGACTCCGCTGCGGAGACCGTCTATGAAGACTGGCGCGACCAGTGGGCCGTTGCTCTCGAAAAGACGCCTAAACAGATTCACTACGAACGTCCAAACAAACCTTTGCCCTTCACTGGGGAAATGTTTCTCAAGTAGCGCGTTGAGTGCTTTGTGAAGAAACGCGACAGATGCCGATTGACGCACCGCAGTTTCCCGAGCGATTCCTGCGATACGCAACTAGAGAATTTGGCAAAGAAGGCGAGGCGTGGATTGAGCAACTGCCGTCCATTCTCAGCCGGTGCTGTGATAAGTGGGGTCTGACACTCGGTCGGCCGACTGAAGAAATCAAGGTCAACTACATCGCCTACGTCGAGATGGGCAATGGAGAAGAGGCCGTGCTCAAGGTGGGCGTTCCGCACGGCGATTTCAGCGCGGAGATGGAAGCGTTGGCGATCTACGAGGGCCGTGGAATCAACCGGCTCATCGACTGCGACAAAGCGCTCAACGCCATGCTGCTCGAACGACTGCGTCCGGGCAAGATGCTAGATTCTGTTGAGAACGCGCGCGAGCAAAGTGAGATTGCGGCGCGTATCCTCCAAGATTTACACGCGACCCCGCCGCCGTCGAACCACACACTGCCGCATTTTGTGGATTGGATGTGCGGTGCATTTGCGGACGCCAAAAGCTGTGAGGATTCCGAGAGGGCACGGGGCTATATCGAGCAGATTCCGCGCGTGGAGTCTATGATGGGAATCCTGATGGAGACGGATGAACCCCAGATACTGCTGCACGGCGACCTCCATCACTGGAACATCCTGTCCGACGCAGGTCGTGGCTGGATGGCGATTGATCCGAAGGGCGTGATCGGGGCCTCGTGTTTGGATGTCGGCCGGTTTATCAACAATGCGCTGGGATTCGGTGAGACCGCGGCGGAGAAGCGGGAGATCTTGCTTGAGGCGGTGACGATCTTCAGCGATGTACTGGGGGAAAACGAGGAGCGGATGTTTGCGGGTGCCTTTTGCGACAAGATCATGGGTTCATCATGGGGACTGAAACAGAAGCCCGACGAACGCGAGGCGAGTTCGCAAGAGGCGCTTAAGGTAATGGTTGAGGTGGCAAGGGACGTGGATGATCGTCGGCTGCGATGTCGAGCCGTCTAGCGGTGCAGGCGCACCAAGCACGCCGCGTTGCACCTACTCGCGCAGATGCAACGCGCGTCGTGCATGGCTGGTAGGGTATCGAAGCGGGCTTGTGCTTGCAACCACTCATCCGCCTGTCATGGTTAACCCTTGAGCCGGTTGATCGTCCTTCTGATGAGTATGGTGATGGCGCCGGCGTATAGAGCGATGCTGGCTTGATCGACGATGGCGTCTAAGCGATCGCCAAGCATGGCGAGAAGATCCTGATCCAGCACGTTCGCACCTGCGGCAGCGCCAACCGCAATAGTGACCGCCAAGTAGGCTGTCGCGTCCTCAGCGTCGATCGCTATCGCCCCGTATATCAGGCCCAGAACGACTAGCGCGAGCGTCAGAATGCCTCCTCCGATCGGGGCACCTGCCACGCCCTGAATGATAGCCACAAGAGCCATCAGGCCAATGATAATCCTGACTGCCATTTCTCCCTCCTAGAGTAAGGTTGATAACGACCAACGCCCTCAACCTCCCGTGACGGTCACCGAAGGTATAACGCGGTCGCGGGAACCACACCGCCAATGGAGAAAAAACTGTCTCGGAAAAAATCGATTATATGCCTATATGTCGTTCCGCTGGGATCGAATCTGTAGCTTGGTGCAGCTTGGTTAACTTGGTATAGGAATAGCCGAACCATGCAGCGCCGCACCAATAGTTCGGATGGATAATGTAAAGAGATACGGTATTATCGGGTGTGTATCAAGAAAATAATGATGTGTCGTAGTGCGGGAGGACGTTTATAGGGGCGCTAAGCTAGGCAATGATGCCACCGCCGAGGCAAATGTCACCGTCGTAGAACACGGCGTGCTGGCCCGGAGCAATGCCGGGGTCGGGCGTGGATAAGGCGACGTGGGCGCGATCTGGCGCGAGCATTTGCACCTGACAGGGGGTCAGGGCTGGCCCATGCCGCAGTTTGACTTGGAGCACGGTCTGCTCCGGTGCTCCGGCGATCCAATGGATTTGTTCGGCGATCAGCTCGCGGCGTCCGGTTCGCGTCGGCGCGCTGCCGTGGGCGATGTACACGATGTTGTTGGCGACATCTTTGCCTGTCACATACCAGGGACCGCCGCCGAGTTGCAGGCCGTGCCGCTGGCCAATGGTGTAGAACCAATAGCCGGGGTGCTCACCTTTCTTTTGTCCGCTCGCCTGCTCGACGATGTCGCCGCGCACTTCGCCTAAGTGGAAGCGGACGAAGTCCCGGTAGTTGATCTTGCCCAAGAAGCACATGCCTTGGCTGTCGGGGCGGTCTTTGGTCGGCAGGTCGAATTCTGCGGCGAGTGCGCGCACTTGGTGCTTGTGCAAGTGGCCGATGGGCAAGCAGAGTCGAGCGAGTTGCGCTTGGCTTAGGTTGGAGAGGAAATAGGTCTGGTCCTTGATCGGATCAGCGGCGCGTCGGAGCCGATAGCTGCCCGCGTCCTCCTCGACGCGGGCGTAGTGCCCGGAGGCAATTTGCTCGCACTCGTTGGCCACCCGCTGATAAAAGGCTCCGAACTTGACGCGCTGGTTGCACCAGATGTCTGGGCTGGGTGTGCGCCCCAAGCGAAGCTCGGCCAACGCGTACTCGACGATGTGGTCGCGGTACTCGCTTTGCAGCGGCACGACTTCGAGTGGCACCCCGAGCTGTTCGCAGGTGGCGCGAGCGTAAGTCAAATCCGTTTCCCACGGGCAGTCGCCGAGCGAAAACAGCTCGTCCTCTAGCCAGATCTTGAGGTAGTAGGCTTTGAGGGCGAGCCGCTTTTCGCGCTGGAGCAGTGCGAGGGCCAACGAGCTATCGACCCCGCCGGAGAGCAGGACGGCGACGTTCATGGGATGCTAGTAGCGATAGTGCTCCGGCTTGTACGGGCCTTCCACTGGGATACCCAAATACGCGGCTTGGTCGTCGTCTAGTTCGTCGATTTCGACCCCTAACTTTTGCAGGTGAAGACGCGCCACTTTCTCGTCGAGGTGCTTGGGCAACATGTACACGCCAACTGGATACTGCTCGTGCCGGGTGTGCAACTCAATCTGCGCCAAGACTTGGTTGGTAAACGAGTTGGACATGACAAAAGAAGGATGCCCGGTGGCGCAGCCGAGGTTGACTAGGCGGCCCTCGGCCAACAGGATGACGCTGCGTCCATCGGGGAAAGTGAACTTATCGACTTGCGGCTTGATCTCAATGCGCTCGATTCCGCGATAGCCCACTAGTTCGGCTACTTGGATTTCGATGTCGAAGTGGCCAATGTTGCAGATGATGGCTCCGTCCTTCATCCGCTCCATTTGGTCGATACGAACGATGTCGCGGCACCCGGTAGCCGTGACGAAGATGTCGCCTTCGGCAATGGTGTCGTCCATTTTTTTGACCTCGTAGCCTTCCATCGCCGCCTGCAGCGCGCAGATCGGATCGATCTCGGTGACGATCACCCGTGCGCCCAAGCCTCGCATGGCGTCGGCGCATCCTTTGCCGACATCGCCGTACCCTGCTACCACTACGACCTTACCGGCGATCATTATGTCGGTAGCGCGCTTGATGCCGTCGGCCAGCGACTCGCGGCAGCCGTAGAGGTTGTCAAATTTGCTCTTGGTGACGCTGTCGTTGACGTTGATGGCTGGCACGGCGAGTGTCCCGGCTTCGAGCATCTGGTAGAGGTGGTGGACGCCAGTGGTTGTCTCTTCGGAGATGCCACGGAGACCCGGCAAAAGCTCTGGGTGCTTCTCGTGGATCCACTTGGTCAGGTCGCCGCCATCGTCGAGAATCAGGTTGGGGCCAGCACCGTCGGGCCAGCGCAGGGTTTGCTCGGTACACCACCAGTACTCGTCTTCGGTCTCGCCCTTCCAAGCGAAGATCGGTATGCCGGTGGCGGCGAGGGCCGCGGCCGCGTGGTCTTGGGTCGAGAAGATGTTGCACGAGCACCAGCGCACTTGCGCCCCGAGCGCGGTGAGCGTCTCGATGAGCACGGCGGTCTGAATCGTCGCGTGCAAGGAACCGGCGATTCGCGCACCCGCGAGTGGCTGGGCGGCTCCGTACTCTTCGCGCAGGGCCATCAGCCCGGGCATCTCTTGCTCGGCGAGAATGATTTCCTGCCGACCCCATTCGGCTAGGGATAAGTCGGCGACCTTGTAGTCTAGGTCAGCGGTCTTTTGTGCCGCGATCTCCATTGATTTCTCCTTCTGGGTGATGAGTGGTTTTGTTATGTGGTAAATTGCTCAGGCTGGTCCGGCTTGTTTTACGGCCGCCGAAGTCCCATCCGCAAAGGCGGTGAAGTTCGCCTTGAACAACTCGGCGAGTTGGCCAGCGCACTCGTCGTAGGCTGCTGTATCGGCCCAAGTTTGCCGAGGCACCATCTGCTCGCTGGGCACACCCGGACACGCGCACACCACGTCAAAGCCGAAGCGCGGGTCCCGCTCTGTGGGTGCATCGGCTAGGGCTCCGGCGTGAATCGCGCTGATAATCGCCCGAGTATGCTGGAGCGAAAGGCGCGAGCCCACGCCGTACGGCCCACCCGTCCAGCCCGTGTTGACCAGCCAAACCTGTGCGTTGTGGGCGCGAATCTTGTCGGCCAACAGAGCGGCGTACTTGTTCGGATGCCAGACCATGAAGGCCGCGCCAAAGCAAGCCGAAAACGTGGCTTCTGGCTCGGTGACGCCCATCTCGGTGCCAGCGACTTTGGCCGTGTACCCGCTCATAAAGTGATACATGGCCTGGTCGGGCGTCAGGCGGCTGACCGGCGGCAGCACGCCGAAGGCATCGCAGGTGAGGAAGACGATGTCGCGAGGATGGCGACCGGTGCAGGGGATCATCGCGTTGGGGATGTAGTCGATGGGATAGGCCGCGCGGGTGTTTTCGGTAATCGAGTCGTCGTCGTAATTGACGCGGCGGCTTTCCTCCGCGCAAACGACGTTTTCCAAGACTGTGCCGAAGCGAATGGCGCGAAAGATCTCCGGCTCTTGCTCTGGGGTCAGGTCGATGCATTTGGCATAGCAGCCGCCTTCGATGTTGAAGATTCCCTCTGCGCTCCAGACGTGCTCGTCGTCGCCGATCAGCCGCCGCTGCGGATTGGTTGAGAGCGTGGTCTTGCCCGTGCCCGACAAGCCAAAGAACAACGCAGTGTCGCCGCTGGTTCCCGCATTGGCCGAACAGTGCATGGGCAGCAGACCGGCTTTGGGCATGAGGAAGTTCATCACCGTGAACACGCCTTTTTTCATTTCGCCCGCGTACTCGGTTCCCAAAATCACCATTTCCCGGCGTTCGAAGCTTAGGTCGATGCTGGTCGTGGAGGTCATCTCCGAAGTGTAGCGGTTGGCCGGAAAGCGGCCGGCGTTGTAGATGGTAAAATCCGGCATTCCGAATTGGGCCAGCTCGGCTTCGGACGGGCGGATGAGCATGTTGTGCATGAAGAGCGCGTGGTACGCGCGGGAGCAGATGACGCGGATTTTGAGCCGATATTGGGGATCCCAGCCGGCGAATCCATCGACCACGTATAACTGCTCGCAGGTGTTGAGATAGTCGATGGCGCGCTCTAGGTTGATCATAAAGGTGTGCTCTTGGAGCTTGATGTTGACCGCACCCCACCAGATGTCGGCGCTGCTTTGTGGGTCTAAGACAATGCGCTTGTCGCTGGGGCTGCGCCCGGTCTTGTTGCCCGAGGAAACCACGAGCGCGCCTTGGTCGGAAATGATGGAGCCGCGCTCGTGGCGCAGTGCTTCTTCGTAGAGTCTGGCCGGTGCCACGTTGCGGAGAATCGCGCCGACCGAGATTTCGTCGAGTTGGATGATTTCACTCATGGTTTTTCGTTGCGTTGTATAAAAGCTATCTCATGTACCTATATACCGTTATACCGTTCCACCGCGCCGGTGGTCGCCGACTCCTCGCCAAGGGAGGGTAATTCATAAAATTAGGCAATTAATAAGATACACGCCTGAGAATGGGCAAGCCCGCCCCGCCAAGTTGACGGTCTAATCTCCACACCCTACCTTGCCCCCATCCCTACAATCCTGCCCATCATGTTATATCCAACCTGTCATGCAATCCCTCGTCTCCCCCTCCATCCTATACCGGGATAGCTTCCTAGCAGGCGCGGCTGAGTTCTTGGCCGAAGGCCGTTTCGACTCGACCTACGCCCGATCTCTTGGCTACGACAGCGATTCCCTTGCCGACCAGTTCCCGCAATTCGTGCGCGACCTCAAGGCCCTCGCCGACTCGACGGGTTCACCTTCGCGGTACCCAGATCGAGTGCTCTGGCTCGTACACGATGGCGAGTACATCGGCCAAACCTCCATAAGGCCCGAGCTCAGCACTCCGTATTTGCTCACCTACGGAGGGCACATTGGCTACAGCATCCGACCCTCTCGGCGGTGTCGCGGTTACGGCAAGGCCATCCTCGCCCTGACGCTGGAGGTATCGCGAGAGGTTGGGCTGCGCCGCGTGCTGGTCACCTGCGACTCGGACAACATTGGCTCGCGCAAGATCATCGAGCACAACGGCGGCCAATTCGAAAGCTCGATGGTCATGCCCAGCCAAGCATTCCGCGCCGAGGGCCGCAAACCCGCGCAGTTCATTGAGAAGTTGCGCTACTGGATTGACCTGTGATGGGAATTGGGAATTACGAGGTTCCAAAGGAAATGTTCTTATGATTGTCTTAGCCATTGCCTTCTTGCTGCCCACCGCCGGCTTGGCCCTAGCGGATCAAGGGGACGTAGCGCTGCGTCGTACGCTCTACGCCACCTTGCAAGAACAACTCGCGCAACAGGCCAGTTATTCGCAAGACCTCCTGAATAGAATCGCGCAAGGAAGTGGCATCCCCGTAGAAGAGTTGCGTCCCCGGCTTCAGGTACTGCTCGACTCACTAATGGCTCAGCGCGAAGCTGAGACAGATGCTTGGGAAATGTTGCTTTTGCAGGGTGGGCCAGACATCGCGCCCGAGCGCGCTGGCAAGCTAATCGCCTATTTGGCCAAGGAGAGCCGCAGTGTGCTCACCAACGAAAACAACGTCCTACTCGAAAAGAGGATCAAAAAGGTGGCGCGCAAGGCCAAGGTGCCGTTTTTCCAGAGCCGCGACTATATCCTTAGAGCCCTCGCATGGGCGGTCGCCAGCAGCGCACCCCAAGAGCGGGAAAAGCAGGCCCTACACTTCTTGGTCGTCGGCCATACCAACCCCTTTGAGATCGCGCTTGATCCCCTTTTCCTGTTCTTTGAGACTGAGGACGAAGCTTTCGTACGCGAACAGGTCCGCGAAGTCCAGCGATTTCTCGTGCCGGCACTGGTTCGGCGGCTACCCGAATTGGACGCCATTGGTTGGGCCGTGCGCGAACGCGAGTCTAACGCCCTCGTAATCCCCGACTATCAATTGGGGGTCGGAATCGACGAGCTCCGCTTCGTTGGCTCAAACCTCGATCTCAAGCCCTGTATTGAAACTACTCTCGAAGTGACGCAGTGGGAATCTCAAGTCCGCTTGATGGAGGAGCCGTTCTCCTTCTGTAGCGAACAGCACGGCTCGGCTACTTCCCACGAGTTGGCCCTCTTCTGGGACGAGGCCGCCGACGCGATTGGGGTACACGTGGTGGAACGGCTGGGACGCGATAGCAATGTGGAATGATTAGCGGTGGATCGTCTTGTGCATCCTATTCTGCGTCCATCTGCGTCCATCTGCGGATCACTTTATAAATGACGTAAGCGGCTCTAAACTTCCCGCTACTTTTTTCGTTAATATTCTCCTCGCGTAAAACTTTTTGTGCTCGGTCCTCGTCTTATAAGGAACATGAGCGACGCCGATCTCATCCTGCGCTTCAGGGCCGGCCAGCACCAAGCGTTCAATGTCTTGGTATGGCGCTGGCAGAGCCGCCTCTACCACTTTGCGCTCCGCTACAGCGGCGATTCCGAAGACGCGCGAGACCTCTGCCAGCAGAGCTTTGTCCGCGCCTATGGCCAGTTGCACCGGCTGCGCGACCCCGAGCGCTTTTCTACGTGGCTCTACCAGATCGCCGCCAATCTGTGCCGCGACCATCTGCGCCAGCGAGTGGAGCACGTTTCGCTCGACGCGTACGAGGAAGCAAGCGCCCGGTCTCATCCGGCACTGTGCCAAGTCGGCGATACGCACAACTACGAGCTACGCGATCTGCTCAACCGCGCCTTGCAGACCCTGCCCGAAGAACAGCGCGTCGTGGTGGTGCTCAAGGAATACGAGGGGTTGAAGTTTCGGGAAATCGCCGAAGTGCTCGACGCCTCGATCAACACGATCAAATCGCGTCTTTACTACGGCCTCAAAGCACTGCGAAAAACCTTTAACCAGTGGGACATTGACCGAGATGGACTGTAACGTAAAAAAAGAAGACCTACTCACCTTTTTTTACGGAGAATGCGAAAAAGGTGAACAGGAGCGCATGAAAGAACACGTGGCCGCCTGTGCGACGTGTCGCCACGAACTCGACGCGCTCGCCAGCACACAGGCGTTGCTCCGGGCTTGGCCGGACGAGGCTCCGCGCCTTGACCTGACGTTTGTCGAGGCCGAGGTGCCGCGTCGGCGTTTCCGGCTGATGGCGGGCTTGGCTGCTGCTGCTGCCGCCGCTGTGGTCCTCTTTTTCGCGTGGCCGGAGTTTGAACTCAGCTACCGCGCCGGTGAACTCGATCTCAAGTGGGGAGAGGCGCTGGCGGACGAACCTCTGACTCGGGCGGAAGTACTGGCCACACAGGAGGGCACCATCGCGTTAATGAACCAGCTTCTGCGGGCTTCTGAGGTGCGCCAGCAGCGCGTCTTTGACCATTTGCTGACCGAGATCCAAGCCCAGCGCTACCAAGACTTGCAGCTCATCAACCGCCAGTTCGAACAGTTTGACCGCGAGATCTACATCCACTTGCGTCGCAACGAAGCACCCGTGATGGAAGTGTTGCCGGCGATGCGCTATACCAACCCATAGGAGATTGCCATGACTACGCTCTACCGCACCATCCTAGTCGCTGGCCTCTTAGCTACTGCCAGCCTCGCCGACATGGATCCCCGGCGCATGCAGCGCGACATTCGCATCATGGAGGGGGTGCTCGGCAATCTATATCTCGACGCGCCTGATCCGACCGAGTCCTCCTCTCGTGGTTTGTACCTCGACAGCTACGGGGTCCTCTTTCTCACCGAAGGATCATGGCCCAGGCAGGCGCATCCCGGCATATCGGTCTCATGGGACGAAAAGGGCGTCAAGTTTCTTGAGTTGAAATCGAGTGATCCCGCCTCGGACGAGAAATCGCTGGCAGAAATCCACGACCTACTCGCCGAATTTCTGGGCAACTACGCCGGCATTATCGGCCAACTCGACTCAGACGACCGGATTACGGTCTGCTACCAGCGTCATGCAAGCGACCTAGCAAATGTCCTAGGACATGATATTACCGATGACTTTACATTCGGTGTACAAACTGAAACCGATTCCTTATCTTTCGACCTTACCAAGCAAATCGAAGCTATTATGCCCATTAGGGAGGGAGCCTTCGACTTTGAAAAATTCGTCCTGACCTTTGGGGATTCTGTGTCTTTCTTCGACACAGACAAACAAGTCGTGGCGATAACCAGATTGAGGAAGCACTTAGAAGAATTACCCACGGAGGGCGAATTAGAAGTCAAGGGGATAGTCGTGGGGGTAAGAGACTCTCTGTTGGCTGACGTTGCGGAGGCCGATGCGCCTTCCCCCGGATCCATAGTCGCTCGCATCCACGGTCTTACTCCCCGGCACCGCCGCACTACCGCTGCTGCCTCTCTAATAACCACAATAACCGCCACCGCCAAAAAATCTGCCATTGACGCCTTTCGCGCAGGACGTATAGACTCGGCTGCTTTTCGCCAGCGCATCACTTTTTCTGAACACGCTGACTCGAAAAAAATCGACATCATGGCCGGCATCCTCGACCAAGTCTCGGGCCAAGAGCATCATCCCTTGATTGGTGGCCAACGCACTCTGGGGATGTATCAACCAGAGTTAGGTGTTCTTTTTCTTATTAGCGATTCGGTGTTCCGCTTCAGACCCCTATCCCTTGACGACGTCAAGGCCAACATTATCGAAGCCGTTGCCGATTACGGCGCGACCCTCAGCCAAGTCCAACCCGACGAGCACATCATCGTCGAATATCGCACTGGTCGGACGACTCATCTTCTGCAGGGTCATGAACCCGAAATCGTCAAATATCATCCAGATCAGGTTTACCTTCTGCAGATCCCTAAATCCACCATTGACGCCTACGCCCGTGGCGACTTGGACCTCGATGCTTTTAGCAAAAAGGCGGTGTGGAAAACTGGTGAATAAAAAAACTCGCCTGTAGTCTGTCGGGTATAGCCCACTATCGCCGTTTGCAGTGTTTTTCACCAGCGGGCTGTCGCCTTGCATCTGCTTCTAGGGTTGCTGGCATGGACGCTGCTATGGGACTGCTGGTAGGCGAAAAACTGCCACAAAGAAAACCCATCGCCATTAAAAAAAATGGATGACCTGCCATAAGCCTGTTTCGACGGGGATTAGACCAACTCACACAAATCATACACCAAGCACGAGACCAACCTAAAATCGCCCGACAATATCAACCCATTTTACTGTCCCGTACTTAGGTCGGGAGCTAAAGATACCCCTGGTAAAGTATATCTCTACCAGGGACGAAGACGTCTCCGCTCCTTTTTGGAGTAGATTGATCTATGTCTTCAATTCCTTTCGTACTCCGCAATCTGCCCCATTTTTAATTTTTTTGCTCTCCCTGTAAAACTTTTCTCTGGCGACATCCGTCTCATTAATAGAAGACCACAACAGCACAGCACACGCAGAGAGGTTTGCTATGAAAACGCTAATGCTATTTTGTAGTGCGCTTATTATCGGCCTAAGTTCGATATCTTCGCCGATCCAAGCGCGAGAAGGGGGATATGGCGGCTTTACTCAAGAAAACATACAGGAGTTTAACGACTACATAAACGGCCTTGAGATGCTTAAGGTTCAAGAAGGTGAGGAATTGAACCAAGCGATTGACGCTATACCCATTAACTTAGAAACGGCCATAGACTTGGAGCAAGAGCGTGGCTTGAGAGACTGGTTGCGCCAGTATCTCATTGCGTTTTCCGAATCGGGCAACGATAGCTTGGCGGCGGTTTTCTATCTGAGGGAGGGGTTTAACAAGAAAAGATATATAGACCAAAGTATGGGATGGGCTGATTTCGCCCGGGGAAATGCCCAAAATCCAAGCATCACCATCAGAGGGCCAGACGGTACTATACTAACCAGCGAAGAAGAGATAGAGAAGGTAGTTAAAAAGTTCATTGATGATGTCAGAGCGAGGGCTGAGACCGCTTCACAGGAAGGAGCACTACCTCTGTTTCGTTCAATGCATAAAGATGCGCTAAGAAATCACAACAAGGAGTATTTTATTGAAAACGCGTCGTTCCACGACAGTAGCTTTAGGGTGTTTGAGCTAGGGAAAGAGGCTCCGACGTTCTTACACTTGGCATCTGACCGAGAAATGTTACCTGGAGGGTACAGACCTTATCCAACAGCACTAAGTGAAAAACTTCCAGAACTTCTAGAGGCAGGGGAGAAGATCACCTATGCGGATATATTATTTATTGTAGAGGAGCCACTAGAATTTACACCTGATCCAGTCCCAAGACGCACATCATCATTTTTTCGTTTGATGTGGGATCAAGACAAGAAGCTATGGCGTCATTTGGAAGTATTCTATAGCCCTGGAACTGGAGTAATAGGGACTTACTTCTTTAACTTACTGTAAAGGAGGAATTCATTAAAAGTAACGTCCTCGTCGGCATCTTCTTTTAACAAGAGAAGAAGATGGATTTTTAACAAACTCTTTTATAGGAGGAATTCACTATGAAGCGGGTATTATCGCGAGCGGGTATCACCTTCGTTGGCATGGCAGCTTGGCTCTTACCGAATCAAGCAAAGGCCGACGGCTGGCACAACTGCCACGCAGCGGTGAACGGTATACCTTTCATGTGGTCATGCGCTTCTCAGAATGATTGCCGAATGAACGTTCGGGTAACCGGAAATACCATCTATGTTACGACGTACTGTGCATAGCAGGTAGCACATCCATCTAGCAAAGACAGAAAGCAGGTAAGCAGATATTGAGCTTACCTGCTTTCTGTCTTATAACGCATGTAATTATATTGCACCAAGCCGTGGACTTCAGTTGTCAGCTTTAATCTATCGAGGATAGCCGACTTAGAAAATGATAAAAACCATTTGGAAAAAAGAGTTACTAGAGCAGCTAACTAGTCGGCGCTTTATCTACTGTACCCTGATCGTAGTATCGCTTATATGGGTCATCGGACTGCTGCGAATAGCAGGTCACGAAAGAGGACAGGCAGAGAAGGATCGAATAGTCGCAGAAACGACAGACGAGATCCGCAAGATAGATAAATACTCCAAATTGCGGACCAAGGTCGTCCGCACGCCGAGTCCGCTGGAAGTAATTGATCGGGGCGTCACCGAACAAAAGAACTCTGTAGTGCCCATTGAGATATACCAGATACCCTACCTAGCTGATAAAAATACCTTATCGACCACCGGCAATCCTTTACTCGCCATAATAGGTGCATTGGATGTCGTTCATGTCATCCAAATCTTTTTAGCACTGTTGGCTATTCTCTTCGCCTGTGAGTCTATCTCAGGAGAAAAAGAAGACGGCACCCTGGCACTGATGCTGACGACGAATGTCTCCCGAGTGCAGGTCGTGATAGGCAAATTCTTGGGCGGTATTACTCTCCTCAATATACCTATCTTCTTAGGCTTTCTCGGTCTTGCAATTTTCTTCATTGCTTCTGAACATGTCCAGCTTACAGAGGCCGACTGGGTAAGCCTCATCGGGACTTGGATGGCTTCCCTGTTTTACATAGCCATATTCTACCTGATTGGCATGGCCATTTCGTGCTACACCCACAACACTTCGACAAGCCTGATACATAGCCTATTCATCTGGACCCTTTTAGTGATTATCCTGCCGAACAGCATTACATTTTTAGTCAATCAGCAATTTTACCGACAGGCGGATACCCAGCAAGCCGAGGCTATGGAAGACGAGCTATGGAACAAGCACCAAAAACAGGCTAACAGTTTGGTGCGTACGGCGGGGGTGGGTGATACCTATCCTCCGACATACTTAATTAGTTATATGCATGGGTATGACGGTGGGAGCACTCCGGGCATCTCAATCGGAGCGATTCGGAAGGATGCCCGTATAGCCGACTTCTTAGACATTCTGAGGGCCGGGGAGAATCTACGCCTCCAGTATGCCCAAAAAGTTTGGCATGCTTGCGGTCCTCTTTGGGAAGGCCGGCCCCGGTCGCTCATCCTCCTAAACACTTGGTTGCAGAGGATTACGCTGACAGGGGCCTATCTAGAAGTTACCGGCGGCTTGGCCGGTACGGATGCAGGGGTTTTTTACGATTTTATCCATCAGGCTCGTCAGTACCGAGAGCAACTCTTGGACTATCTAAGGGCGCACGACGCGTTCGGAAGCCTAGAATTTGTCGGTGCACCAAGTTTCACAACAGAAGAAAGAGCGGCTAAGAGATCGGCACTCGACCTCAGCGATCTTCCTGTCTTTGCGGAGCACCGTGAGCCCCTCTCTCAACGGCTAAGTAGAATTGCGCCGGGCCTCCTATCTCTGTTTATCTATGCGGGCCTAACTTGGCTTGCCGTAATAAGGCTTTTTTCTCGCTACGATATTATGCGGTGAACGGACTATGCTGACGACTATTATCAAACGGGAATTCATCGCGCATATCCAAAGCCTGCGGTTTAGCCTAGCGCTGATGCTGTGCGTTGGCTTGATGGTACTCAATGCGCTCGTCCTCGTCCATAGTACCTATCAATTCGAGCGAGATGTATATAGAGAAAATATGTCGCAGCAACACCAAAGGCTGCGCGATAATGGCACCGCAGGCCTGCGCCGGCTACTACTTGAAGGTCCTGGGGTGCTTTATAAGAAACCCAGTGAATTGGCATTTTGTGCCGGTTTCGCCGATAACAAATTACCAGACAAAGCGGATTCTGGGACGCACTCAATCTATCTAATGGAATATATCGGGGGTAGGAGCATTGATAAAAGTTTTTATTGGCCGTGGATTCTATCTTTTCCTACCGAATTAAAGGATGCCCCTCTACTCTCTACTTTTATCACCATTGACTGGGTATTCGTCATCGGCGTCCTGCTGAGCTTGGCCACCTTCCTGTTCACCCACGACGCCATTGTCGGCGAAAAGGAGAGCGGCACCCTCAAGCTAGTCATGGCCAACAGCCTGCCGCGTCATACGCTGCTGTGGGGCAAGTTCTGGGGCGCACTGCTGGTTTTGATCGGGGTACTTCTACTCAGCGTGGTGCTCAACCTGTTGATTGTCTTGACGCTCGCCGATCTGTCACTGGATTTCTCGCACGCAGTGCGTATCGGTGTCATGATCTTGATCTCTGTGGTCTATCTGGCGGGCTGTACCTCGTTGGGGCTGCTCATATCGGCACATAGTTCCAGCCGGCGGGTCAGTCTGACGACGGTGCTCTTCGTCTGGGTGAGTATGGTTTTGCTGTGGCCGCAGACAGGCAAGACTATAGCTGAGCTATTCCACGAAGAGATACATGAGCTAGAACACACCAAGCATGTGTACGAGCACGGCGACGGTACTTTCACTTGGCATCCTATTCGGGGGTATGCCTACGGCTTGGCAATGGAGAGCAATCGGCTCGATCCTACGTTTATCAAAAATTTTTCGAGCGCATTGCGGTCAGAACGTACTCACCACCAAGAATTAGAAAATGCCCTGCTGAGGCGTCGGGTACAACAGGTCAATTTAGCACAGAACATCGTCCGAGTTTCTCCCATGGGAGCCTACCAATACGCGATGGAGGCAATGGCAGGTACTGGCCTACCGCGGTATCGTCATTTCATCGATCAAGTCCGAAGTTATGCACAGCATTTCGAGGGAACCCTCCTCGCCATAGATCGGGCAGATTCGCGTAGTCTGCATATTCCATTTGTAAAGAACGGACTGTCCACGCAAAAGGTAAAGCTGGAGCAGATACCGGTGTTTTCCGAAGACCTCTCCGCGGCGGCGTTAGCCAGCTCGGCCGTTGTCGATTTGGTTGTGCTGGGCTTCTTTGCGGTGTTCACCTATCTGGCCGCGTACTTGGTCTGGTTGCGCACATCTATTGCCAACTAGCGGTCGTTTACTTTGTCAAAAGGAGCTGATTATTGATGAAGGCAAAGGCGTCAACGAGGTATCCCTAGATGTGGGATCCTTTGCCGGCTATCTGCTGCGTATGATACGGCGCAAGGGCGTGCTCATATTGGATCGGTACCTTTTTGGAGTAGATTGATCTATGTCTTCAATTTCTTTCGTGCTCCGCAATCTGCCCCATTTTTAATTTTTTTTCTCTCCCTGTAAAACTTTTCTCTGCCGACATCCGTCGTATAATGCGAAGCCTACAACAGCACACGCAGAGAGGTTTGCTATGAAAACGCTAATGCTATTGTGTAGTGCGCTTATTATCGGCCTAAGTTCGATATCTTCGCCGAGTCAAGCGCGAGAAGGGGGGTACGGCGGCTTTGCTAAAGAAAACATGCAGGAGTTTAACGACTACATAAACGGCCTTGAGATGATTAAGGTTCAAGAAGGCGGAGAGTTGAACCAAGCGATTGACGCTATACCCATTAACTTGGAAACGGCCATAGACTTGGAGCAAGAGCGCGGCTTGAGAGACTGGTTGCGTCAGTATCTGATTGCGTTTTCCGAGTCGGGCAATGATAGTTTGGCAGCGGTTTTCTATCTGAGGGATGGGTTTGATAAGGAACGCTATAAGGAGACAGAGATGAGATTTGCTGAAGACATCCATGCCCGAAAATTCGTTGCCCAAAACGAAGACGGCAGTATGATGACCGAAGATGAAATAGAAAATATAGTTGAAAAGACGAGGACGCGCGTCGAGACTGCCCTAATGGAAGAAAATCCGATATCTATACTTCGTTCAGAGCATAGAACGATGCTTAATTCTTTTGATAAAGAGTATTTCATAGAAAACGTATCGTTCCGCGATAGCGAGTTTAGAGTATTTGAGCTAAACGAAGGAGATAAGACGTTCTTTAGCTTGGCAAAAGAACGGGGAATGTTGCCTCGGGGATTCCTGAAACATACTCCGGCATTCGCTAGAAAATTTCCCACCTTTTTAGAAGCAGGGAAGAGTATTATCTGTGCAGATATACTATTCATTGTAGAAGAACCACTCATTGTAGAAGAACCATCAGAATCTGCGCTTGCCCTAACAATTCCAGGACGTACCCCATCTTTTTTTCGATTAATGTGGGGTCAAGACAAAATGTGGCATCATATAGAGATATTTTATAGTCTTGGAGCAAGGGAAGCCCATCTCTTTAGTTTCATATAACTATTCCTAATAGCTAGGAATGTTCTTGTCACCCAATCCCAAGGAGGGATCGTCATGAAGTGTAAATTGTTGAAAGGGGCTGTTGGCCTCATTGCCCTTGTTGTGCATTTTTTGCCAACCCAAACAAAGGCACATACGACCGTTGAAGAATGCTGCTCAACCTATAATGGAATTGAGAGCTGTGCAGATTGCGCTCCAGGGTCCCATGGTTGTTGGTCTAAGGTCGTCAACGGTGTGCACTATGTTGGTTGTACCACACTGTAGCTAGCTTGTCCAGTAGCTATTCAAAGGTAGCTATCCAAAGAACGAGGGTGAGCCTTGAGTTCACCCACGTTCTTAATTTTTGAGATAGAGCCATGATAAAAGCCATCTGGAGAAAAGAACTGCTAGAGCAGCTAACCAGCCAGCGCTTCATCTACTGTACTCTGATTATCGTATCGCTTATATGGGTCATAGGGCTGCTGCGAATAGATAGTTACGAAAAAGCACGGGCAGAAAAAGATCGAATCGTCGCAGAAATCGCCGATGAATTCCGTAAGATAGATGGATATGCTTCATTGCGGACCCAAGTCGTCCGTACGCCGAGGCCGCTAGAAGTCTTTAACCAGGGTGTTAACGAGCAAAAGGGCTCTGTAGTCCCAATTAGAATATATGAAGTCCCCTACATCACCGACAAGCATATCCCTACCGACAAGCACACCCTATCGACTACCGGGAACTCCTTACTCGCCGTAATAGGTTCATTTGATGTTGTTCACGTTATCCAAGTCTTTCTATCGTTGCTAGCCGTCCTCCTTGCGTGTGAATCCATCTCCAGCGAAAGAGAAAAAGGCACTTTGTCGCTGATGCTGACGATGAATGCATCCCGTGCACAGATCGCGACGGGCAAATTCCTCAGTGGTGTTACACTCCTCAACGTACCGATCTTCTTAGGCTTCCTCGGAGTAGTCATCTTTCTTATCGCTTCCGGGCATGTCCGGCTTACCGGGGACGATTGGATGGGGATCATCGGGATTTGGGCGATATCCCTATTTTACATCGCCGTATTCTACCTGATTGGCATGGCCCTTTCGTGCTGCACGCATAATACTTCGACTAGCCTGATCTACGGTCTATTCACTTGGGCCTTTTTGGTGATTGTCCTGCCGAGCAGCATTACGTTTTTCGTCAATCAGCAGTACAACCGGCGGACGGATGCCCAAATAGCTGAGGCTATGCAGGACGAACTGTGGCACGAGTACCAACTACGGGCTGATGACTTGGTGCGGACGGCGGGGATGGGCGATGAATACCCTCCACTACATCTAGTCAGTAATTTTTATAGCAAAGGAGGCTCTGGGAGTGACCCATTCTTTGGTATCGGCCTGATCAAGGAGGATGCTCCTTTGGCCGACTTCCTAAACCTTCTGAGGACTGGTGAGAATCTACGCCTTCAGTATGCCCAAAAAATCTGGAATGCTTGCGGTCCGCTTTGGGAAGGGCGGCCCCGGTCGCTCGTCCGCTTAAATGACCAGTTGCAGAGGATAACGCCGGCCGGGGCTTATCTAGAAATTACCGGCGGCTTGGCCTGTACGGATGCGGATGCTTTTCACGGCTTCATCTTTCAGGCTCGTCAATATCGCGATCAACTCTTGGAGTATCTAAGAGCACAAGATGCCTTCGGGAGCAGGGACTTTTTTAGCGGACAAAATATGCAGATAATCGAGGATGACAAGATTGTAGATAACACAGGAACCCTTGATCCCCGGATGCTGCCAGCCTTTGAGGAACACCGTGAACTCTTTTCTCAGCGACTAGGTAGAATTGTGCCAAGTATCCTATCTCTGTTTCTCTATGCGAGCCTAATGTGGCTGGCTGTAGTAAGACTCTTTTCTCGCTATGACGTTATTCGGTGAGGGGCAACGGACTATGTTGAAGACTATTATCAAACGGGAATTCATCGCGCATATCCAAAGCCTGCGATTCAGCCTGGCGCTGGTATTGTGCGTTAGCTTGATGGTACTCAACGCGATTGGCCTCGTCCATAGTACTTATCAGCTAGAGCGAGATACCTATACAGAAAACGTCGTCCAGCAACACCAAAAGCTTCGTACTAATGGAACTGCAAGCCTACAGAAACTACTAATTGAAGGCCCTGGGCTACTCTATAAGCAACCTAGTGCATTAGCATTTTGTGCTGGTTTCGCGGACAACAAACTACCAGATAAAGTAGATACCATAGCGGAACGTTACAGTATGTGGGCTATATTCGATTGCAGTTTCTACTGGCCTTGGATTCTGTCTTTTCCTGACGAGTTAGAGGATGTTCCGCTACTCTCCACTTTTATCCCCATTGACTGGGTATTCATCGTTGGCGTCTTGCTGAGCTTGGCTGCCCTCCTGTTTACACACGATGCCATTGTCGGTGAAAAGGAGAGCGGCACCCTCAAGCTAGTCATGGCTAACAGCCTGCCGCGTCATACGCTGCTGTGGGGCAAGTTCTTGGGCGCGATGATGGTCTTAACCGGAGTGCTGCTCCTCGGCCTTACGCTGAATCTGCTGATCGTCCTGATTCTCGCCGACCTGTCGTTGAATGTCGTTCATGCGGTACGTATCACCATCATGGTCTTGATCTCTGTGGTCTATCTAGTGGGCTGTACCTCGTTGGGGCTGCTCATATCGGTCCATGGTTCAAGTAGGCAGAGCAGTCTGACGACGGTGCTCTTCGTCTGGGTGAGTATGGTTTTGCTGTGGCCGCAGATGGGAAAGGCGATTGCCGAGCTATTCTATGAAGATATACAGGAGGTAAACATATACGGTCCTCTTCGAGAAGAGGCCGCGGAATTAGTACGCAAGGAAGCGGTGGAAAAAGGTCATCTGCGCGACCCCATATTTCTCAAAGAACTTTCAAGCCTGTTGCGGTCAGAGCGTGCTCATCATCAAGAAATAGAAAACTCCTTACTGCGGCAACGGATACAACAGGTCAATTTAGCACAGAACATCGTCCGGCTCTCTCCCATGGGGCCTTACCAATACGCAATGGAGGCGATAGCGGGTACAGGCTTGGTACGCTATCGGTATTTCATCGATCAAGTCAGGAGTTATGCACAACGTTTTGAGGAGAACCTCTTGGCGATGGACCAAGCAGACTCGCGCAGTCTGCATATTCCGTTTGTCGAGAACGGACTGTCCACGCAAAAGGTAGACCTGGGGCAGATACCGGTGTTTGCAGAAGACCTCTCCGCGGCGTCGTTAGCTAGCTCGGCCGTTGTCGATTTAGTTGCGCTGGGCTTCTTTGCGGTGTTCACCTATCTGGCCGCGTACTTGGTCTGGCTACGCTCGTCTATTGTCTAACTAGCGGTCATTTCTCTTTAGCAAAAGGAGCCAATTATGCCTCTGATAATACTGCTGTTGATCGCCTATCCGGTAGGAGCCCAATTGCCCTCGGAGGTTATATTGGATTCGGTGTATAGCGGCCAAAACAGCACGCACTCGATTACGTTCAAGCCCGCCACGGATATTGAGATAGAAAACGTGCGGACGGGCTGCGGCTGCACCGGGGTCGAATTCCCCAAGGGTGTGCTGAAAGCCGACGAAGAATACCATTTGAAGGTCGATGTAAACACAGCGGATATCGCCGGTTCCTTTAAGAGCCACGTTGCGGTCAAAATCGCCGGCGAGGATTCACTGTGGGCTCTGAATCTCCAAGTACAGGCCGTGTCGCCCTTTCCCGCCGAAGTGGACTTCGGAGAGATAGACTTCATTACCTTGCCTTTAGAGCGCCACCTATCGCTTGCCCAGATTGTTGACCAACCACTCGCGATCGACTCGGTTGCGGTGCAGGGCGAGGGCGTCGTGGCATATCCTACCGATGCGGGTACGGGGTTGTTGCTGCAGACAGATGAGGCGTTGACTTGGGGCAGCCGAATCGACGCCCTAGTCGAAGTCCATTTGGCAGGGAGTGACCGGACACTGCGGCAGACCGTGCATGTCGAAGGAAAGGTCCTAGACCGGTTCCAAGTAGATCCGTCCGCTCTCTCTTTTGGCATGGGCAAGCCTCACCGACGGCAAATGAAAACGGTCGCGGTGCGCGTTGCACCCGATGCGGCACGGGCACCGGTGCGGGTGCAATCGAAGTGTCCAGCCCCCACATTCGCTTTCGATTGGCATTGGGAAACAGATCGGCGGCTAGTCGTCGAAGTACGCAACGAGAGTGACTTCCCGATCGGCCAGACCGATTGCGACATTATCGTCCATATTGGGGATAACCCGGTAGCGATTCCCATATTCGCCCTGACGCGGTAGGTCAAGCCGAACCACGGGGAAATAAGTTGAGGGTATATGCTACATTCTATCATAGCTAAACTTTCTGAGCACTTGCTGCTTTGGGATCGCTGGCTCCATCGGTGGATGGAACTGGACCAACTGACGCGAGACCAACGAAGAATCCTCGTCTTCTTCCACGGGTATAGCTTGGCGCACACCATTCGCCCGCTCCTGCTCGCTCGCGCCCTGCGGGAGCGAGACTATCCGGTCGAGTGCGCCGGACGCGGCCCCCATATTGAGCGAATCACCGATGAAGAGTTCCCCGTACACGATGTCGAGACCTTGCCGCAAGAACGGATGGACGAATACGTGACTCGGGGCGAATATGGCTATTATGACTTGGAGTGGATTGATCGCTGCGTTCAGTCGGAACGGAACTTGATTCAAGCCATCAAACCGGCCTTAGTAATCCAAGATATGAAGCCGACCCTCTCCATAGCGGCTCAACTCGAAGGGATTGACGAGGCTATCATAAGCCAAGCGTATAATCAGCCGGGCTATCCGTTCCCCATACGGCTGATGGAGTCGTTCAGCACCGAACTGGGGCCGTTTGGTGCGTATCTCAAGAGCAAGGCACACGAGGTGAAGCCCCAAAAAAAACTGTACCTGCTGGCGGACATCCCCGAATTCCATCCGCCTCCAGAACAGGCGGCTCCGGGGTATCACTACGTAGGTCCTTTGCTCGACGACCCGCAGGTAAAAAGTACGGTTGCGATTCTTGACCAAGGATGGGATTTGTCTTGGCCGCTGGTCTATGTGCCCTGTGGCAACAGCGGACGGCCTCCCGAATACTTGGAGGGGCTGATTGAGGCCGTGGCGCACGAACCCATCCGTTTGCTCGTCACCACGGCTGGCCGCTGGGCGGGAACGAGCCACTATAGCAATGTCCGGGTGACCGACTTTCTCCCCGGCGAGTGGGTCTTGCAGCAGGCGCGGGCGTTAGTGGGTATCGTCGGCATTGATGCTATTTATCAGGCCCTGCGGTGCGGGGTGCCTATCATCGGAGCCCCTGAGGACTTGGATCAGGAATACCACTTGAATCGCGTTGGGCAACTCGGATTGGGCATAAAGCTCGACCGGAAGGCATTTCGGGCCGACGAGATTTTGACGGCCCTGTATCGAATGCTGGGAGATGATTCCCAGTTCGTGTCATCATGCCGTGCTTTTGCCAAAGCGACGTCCCAATGGCAAGGAGGCCAAGTCGCTGCCGACCTAATAGATGGCTTCTTCCTCGCCCAAGGAAAACCGCATCAACTCGGCTCGCGTTATGCTATGGAAAAACGGGAATTCGTCCGCTATCTGGTCGCCAGTACTCCGCTTTCAACGGAGGACGTAGAGGCGATTCTGCACGAAGGCACAGGCCGGGGACTGCCGCACTACAAGGTTCACGGAGCGTTGTATTACGACCGCATTGATTCGTGGAATTGGCTCTACGACCACGAGCCTCGCTTTTTTGAGGCCGATTACCGGGTATTGGAGGAAAAGCGCAACCGATTTTTCATCCAGGACGAAAAGGGCGTCCGGGGCCGTAAGAAATGGCAGCGATACCGAATGACCTACCAACTACGAATCGATCCAGCGCCGCTTCAACCCGGTCAGCGTACCCGAATCTTCCTGCCTTATCCCATCGAAGGGGGCGGTCAACGGGATATCCAATACATCACCTGCGAGCCTGATGGTATGGAAGCCGTGTTGGTGCCGACGATGGGTTTTTTCTACAACTATGAGCTGACCAAAGGTTCCGCTGAAAGCGAGCCTTGGGAGCTGAGCTATGTCTGCGAGTTGACCGTGGAAGAATTCCCGTCGACCAATGGATTTCAGCCGGTCCTTCTAAGCCCCATTGAGCGAAAACGGTATTTGAGCCTAGACCCCGCTCTGGCGAATTGTCCCGAAGTCGAGGTCTTCCGGCAGGAACTAGGCCCTCGAAAAGGATGCAGCGACGAGTGTCGTGCTCGTGATCTATACGAGGCACTGATACACACCAAAAGGTTTAAGAAAACCAAAGACCCCAGCCAGAGTATCGGGTACAGTACCCAAGCCATCTTGGGCGATACCGGCGGTCATTGTATCACGCTTTCCCGAGCGTTTATGGCCCTGTGCCGTCTAGATGGAATCCCCGTGCGCGAGGTCGCCGGTGCCTTGATCGGGTATCCTAACGGGGACGATAGCTTTGCTCTTGACACATATAGAGAACCTATCTTCGGCCATACTTGGCTTGAGGTCTATTTGGCGGAAAAGGGCTGGGTGCCCGTCGAATTCCACGGCATTGTCATCGGGCAGACTGCCCTGACGGATCACAATGTCGCCGACCCGACACTGCGCCACTTAATCGAGAAGAATACCAACCCATATTGGACCTATTACTTTGGTCATTTGGACACCCAACGCATCCGGTGTTCCAATTCCGTCAAAAATATCCCGCAATGTCTCGTAGAGCGGCCAAACGCTCAGGCCAACGACCCCAATCAGTGGGACTTCCAGACCGAATTGCCGTACGAGTGCCACTTGCAGATTGAGATTCTCGACGAAGGCTAAACCGAGGGATACCATGGAAATTAGTGTCGTCATACCTACGTACAACCAACGGGAACGGCTCCGCTTGGTTTTGAGCGGCTTGGAGGGCCAGACTCTTTCACCCGAGTGCTTTGAAGTCTTGGTGATTGATGACGGCTCGACCGATGGCACTACAGAGATGCTCGATGCGTTGCACATCGACAATATGAAGCCAATCAGACTCTATCCGAACGAAGGGCGCTGCTCGGCGCGGAACCGAGGGATCAACCAAGCCGCGGGCGACCTCGTCGTGTTGCTCGACGGAGACGCTCTGCCGGCCCCTGACCTGCTACAAACGTATTTAGACGCCTTTGAGAAACACGGGCCGGATAGTGTATTGTGCGGCCAGCTATACTCACTGGCCGAGTTGGAGTTTTTCCAAGACCCCCAACGTGGGTCGCTCGCTAATGTCGCCATCCCCAGCGTCCAGAAAGACTACATAGAGAGCCACCGGGCGGAGTTGATCCTGACCGAAGCGATGGTTCGCCACGATTTCGCGGCAATCCGCGAGCGTGCCTTCCCCGGCGGCTATCCGTTCCCTGAACTGGAACAGATGCAGGACGAACAAATTGATCTCTTTCGCCGGTGCCCAGACGCTACTGTGGCTTGGCTGGGCCTAACGCCCCACAACAGTGCTCTGTCCCGCGAGGTACTGCGATCCATCGGCGGGTTCGACATCAATATTCCTTTTTGCGAGGGATGGGAGTTGGCATACCGATGCCAGCAGTACGGGTGTCGGCTCTATGGAGTTTCGGCGGACACCTACCATCTTTATCACCACCACGACTTCAACGCCGCAGAGACAGCGGTGCGGCATCGGGCCATCGAGTATATGGCTGACAAATTTCAAGAGCCGCGCATCCGCTTGCTCTACTTCTGGTTCGCTCACCTGTGGCCAGACCCATTCCTGCCCGAAGAATCCCTAGTAGAGGACTTAGTCGAGTTCGACCAACGCTACCGGACCCTCACGGATGCGGACTGGCAGCAGTATCAATTCCTGTTGGACCATCGTCCGAGCCAGTGGGCTTTGGACTGAGCCTGACGAAGATAGCTTGCCGAGATTGAGCTTCAACTTCATTGACCTGTTATCGATCCACGACCTCGACAGCCTGACCTATGGACCGACCGAGCTAAAGTGGGTCAATTCGGCGGGTGCATTAAACAAGAAAGGTATTTTGAACACATGGAGATCATTCCGCTAATTCCCGAACGCGACGTAGCGATACAGCGGGCGCGGGCCTCACAAAATCGAGATGTACGCACCCAAGCAAAGGCTTGTCTCCTTTTGGGCCGTTATTACAAGGAACAAGGTGAACTCGACAAGGCCGAAGGGCTTTACCGAAGAGCCCTTGCGAAAGCACGGCAGTGGCAGGATCGGGAGATGGAAGCCGATGCATGTAGCGGCTTGGGACTTATGTACCAAGTCAAGGGGCAGATGAATAAGGCAGTTGACTATCTCAATGCGGCCTTTGAGATCAATAGGGAACGTCGTGATGAGGAGCGTCTAGCCGTCAACTATAGCAATAGAGGCTTTGTCGCCCATCTCCAAGGAAAAATCGCCGAGGCGCGAGACCTGCACATCCGCGCTCAGCAACTCCACGAGGCGTCGGGCAATAGAGCCTATTGGGCGGAAGAATGCGGCAACTTGGGGCTGTTGGCACTCCATCAAAACAAACTAGAGGAGGCTGAGGCCTACTTCCAGCAGGGGCTGAACGTGTGCGAAGAACTCGGCGATCTGCCGGGTATTTCTGGCCACTATCAGGGCTTGGGTATGGTCTATCTCCAACAGCAGCGTTTGGCTGAGGCCGAGGACATTTTAAAAAAAGGCATTGAGATTGAGGAGCGGCTCCAGCGCGACACGGTGGCGCATCACTACGGCGTCTTAGGGGGCGTATATAGCCAGACGGGTCGATTTGATGAGGCGGAAGAAATGTATCGTCGGACGCTGGCTATCCAACGAAAATTAGGCCATAAACAGTTTGAGGCTCGCGCCTTGGGCGGTTTGGGGCAGGTGCTATTGGAGAAAGGTGACACGCGAGAAGCTGCGGAGTTGTTCCAGCAGTCTAGGGTGCTGTTTGACGCGATTGGAGACGACAAAGGTGGGGCGGTACAAGCGGCCATTTTGGGTAATGCCTACGTGAAGGTTGAAAACTTTCATGCGGCAGAGGCGTCGTATCGGCAGGCCGTGCAACTGTTTGAGAAAGTATCGGACTTGAAGGCCGTAGCCGACGTTAGAGTTAGCTTAGGGGGAGTCTATGCGTCGAATCAGGCCCCTTATGATGCCTTACTTCAGTGGCGGCAAGCATTGGAATTATACCGCGGACTCCAGATAGACGACAAGGTTGAGTTCGTAGAAGAACTGCTGAGGACGAGCGGTCGAATGTAAAGGACAACTGAGTGCTACCGAAAGGAGTGCCGTCATGTCTTCCATCTTATATGTTTTCGGCCTGCTGGTGTTCGCCTTGGCGGCGCAGTCTGAAACCTTGACCAAAGAACAGCAGCGCATCCTGCTCGACCTCCAAGAGGCCCACTTAATTCTAGAGCAGGCCAAAGCGCGCGAAGCCGAGGTCGAAATCGAGTACGAGCAGATGATCGGCCTCAAGGAGCGCGGCGTGGTCACCGGCCAAGAGTTGCGCATTGCCCGCGAGCGGTTCGAGCGCGCCCGCCAAGAGCGGCAACGAGCCGACTTAAACCTCCAGCGCGCCTTCCTCAACTCGCTGGCCGACGCCACGCATCTGACGGTCGTCAACGGCCAAAAGTACGGCGTCGAGGGCGACAAGGTGCGCGTCCGTCTCACCTTGC
>MKWU01000942.1_pt1 | contig 53365 bp, 51 predicted proteins | sample 809101 | NCBI WGS metagenome assembly MKWU01 (sample SAMN05860141, study PRJNA318959) | sponge metagenome | host: Aplysina aerophoba | place: Slovenia: Piran, Adriatic Sea, Gulf of Piran | collected 2013-05-07 | reverse complement strand
TGTCGAACCCCGTGTCCAACGCACCCGTTGTGGTGTACCTTGCCAACGCGAAATCCTTGTGATCATCAGTCGTCACAGCAGTGGTGCCGTTGTTGTTGGTGGCGAACCCGGCCAACACGATCTTGCCGTCAGACTGGATCGCCACCGCACGCGCCACATCAAACACATTAGCCGTGAAATCTGTTTCCACCCGACCGTTACCACCAAAACCCGTATACGCCGCCCTGGGCGGAGACGCCATCGGATCAGCCGCAACATCCCCGTCGGGATCGCCCGCTTCATGAACCCGCAACACCCCGAAACCGTAACCCGCAGCACCCGCCGCCACGATCTTACCGTCGGACTGGACCGCCACCGCCCACGCCCCGTCGTTCAAAGAACTAACATCATACGTCGCCGAACCAGTACGATTATTACCAACGATCTCCCCGAACCCGGTATCCAAACTACCGTCAACGTTGTAACGCGCCAACGCGAACTGGTTCCCGCCGCCCACCAACGCATACCCAGCCACCACAATCCTACCATCGTCCTGAATTGCCACCGCCCGCGCCTCATCATCATACGCACCCCCAGAAACATCAGTCACCACCCGGCCACCCTCACCAAACGACCTATCCAACGAACCATCACGATTATAACGCACCAACGCGAAATCCTTCGACGCGTTCTGCACAAACCCCACAGCCACCACCTTGCCATCAGCCTGCTCCGCCAACCCATGAACCTCACTCGCCACCGTATTGAACGCAGCCGACACCTTCCCACCAATCCCAAACGTCGGATCCAAATCCCCCGCATGATCCAACAAATAACCCTTCACCCCAACATGCAACGACTCTGTTACACGGCTCCAAACAGTATTAGCAGCAACTGTCTGAACAGTCGCCAACATGCTAGTCGGGCCAACCGTCCAACCACTCGCCGCACCCGCATCAGCCGCGGTAGAGGTAGTCGAAATCCAACCAACCGTCGACAACGCGCTAGACGCATACGCGATCACGTTGTAGTTCGTGTTCGGCGACAGCACCGTACCCTCAGGCGCATCAAAAGCCACCACCCCAGACGCAAGACTCGACGGCACCACCAAATCCGCTAACTTCGCAACCGGAAACTGGTCAGAGTCGGCGATCCACAGCTCAACCCTGAACTTCGCCACATCCGCAGCCGACAAAGTACCCGTAACCGTCAACCTCAACTCAATACTCGACAACGAATAACCACCCGCGAAATCACCAGTCCTGAACCTCTGAGCCTGCGCCTCCCCATCAAAAACGGCAGCATCAACCGCATTAGCGCCCGCCGACTGACCCAAATTACTCACCAACGTCACACCACCGCCCGCACCATGCGACGCCACAGCCGGCGGCACCTCAAACCGCGGCACCACCCCCAACACCGAACCCACCACCACCAAAACCGCCACAACCCCCAACCCAACCCGCGACCAGCCACCCCAAGACCGCCCCGAACACCCAGAACGATGCCGCCCACGACCACCGGCACCAGCAACGCCCAACCCAGAGCGCCCCCACACACCCCGAGACCGACCACCACCCGAACCGCTCACCGCCAACCCCCCAACAGCGCAACCACGAGCGAACGCCAGCGAGCGACCGCGAGTCAGTGTGTGTGTGTGTGTGTGTGTGTGTGTGTGTGACTTTTTGATCATCTCGGCCATGCGCGAGGGCTCCTTCCAATACACGTCAGCAAGCACGCCGACTCTACACGGCAGCCACCAACACACCAACACCGACACGGACCACCCGAACACATCAAGTGTAATCGGCGTACTTCTGCAGGTGGCGGACCGGGCGGCTCAGGGCATCCTTGCGGAAGGGGTCGCCGAGTTCCTTGGTGGTCATGACCTCGATCACCGTGGTCTGCCGCTTCGTCAGCTGATCGTCGATCGCCCGCTCCAGCACCGGCCCGACGTCGTCGAGCTGATCAACACGGACACCGGTCGCCCCCATCGCGTCGGCGATGTGCGCGTAGTTCTCGCCGCCCTCTAGTTCCCCGGCCACGAACCGGCGACCGTAGAAGTCGACCTGGTTCTTCTTCTCGGCCCCCCATTGGCGGTTGTGGAACACCACCGCGGTGACGGGAATGTCGTGGCGCACCGCGGTCATCACCTCGACCATACTCATGGCCCAGGCACCGTCACCCGCATACGCCACCGCGGGACGGTCATCGGCAGCCTTCTTGGCACCGATAATGGTCGGCAGCGCATACCCGCAGTTGCCCCAGCTCATAGCCGCGAAGAACGACCGCGGCTCCTCGAAGCGCAGGTAACTGTTGGACACCGAGTTGATGTTGCCGATGTCGGTGGACACCATCACCCGAGCAGGCATCGCCTTCTCCAGTTCACGCAGGACCTGGCGGGGGTGTAACCAACTGCCCTCCTCGGCCGCTGCCTCCTTGATCATATCGATGCTGAAGTCGTCGGTCTCCTCGGTCCAGTCGTCGAGCTCGGCCTCCCAGACGGACTTCTCTGTGTGCATCGTGGACTCCCGCTCCGCACGGTTGCGGTCCGCTACCAGTGTGCGCTGCTCCAACCGTGCGGTCAGCGCCGCCGCGGCGGCACCGGCATCGCCGCAGATTCCGACATTGATCTTCTTGACCAAGCCGAGCATCTTCGAATCAGCGTCAACCTGGATGATCTTCGCATCGGCCGGCCAGTAGTCGAGACCATGCTGGGGCAGGGTACCGAACGGCCCCAGGCGAGTGCCCAGCGCCAGCACCACATCAGCCCGCGCGATCAGCTTCATCGCGGCTTTCGAGCCCTGATAGCCCAGTGGCCCGCACCACTGCGGATGGCCAGCGGGGAACGAATCGTTGTGCAGGTAGCTGTTGACCACCGGGGCGCCGAGCCTCTCGGCCAGAGCGACCGCCTCGGCCATGCCCTCGCCCATCACCACGCCGCCACCGCTGACGATTACCGGGAACTGCGCTTGGGCCAACAGGTCTGCCGCCTCGTTTAGCGTGCGCTCACCCCCGGGGCCCCGGTCCAGCCGCATCGGGGTCGGAATCTCCACATCGATGTCGCCGTAGAAGCGGTCACGAGGAATGTTGAGCTGCGTCGGGCCCATCTCCGACAGCGCCCGGTCGAAGCAGCGAGCAGTGATCTCTGCCATGCGATTCTCGTTGTTGATGTGCCCCTGATACTTGGTGAACTCCTCGAACATCGGCAGTTGGTTGGCCTCTTGGAAGCCGCCGAGACCAATACCCATCGTTCCGGCTTCGGGGGTGACGACGACCACGGGACTGTGTGCCCAGAAGGCGGCTGCAACAGCAGTCACACAGTTGGAGATGCCGGGTCCGTTCTGGCCGATGACGACTCCATGGCGTCCGCTGACCCGGGCGTAACCGTCGGCCATGTGGGCGGCGCCCTGTTCGTGGACCACCGGCACCAACTCGATGCCTGCGGGCTCGAAGATGTCCATGGCGTCCATGAACGCGCTGCCCATAATCCCAAACACGGTGGTCACGCCGTTGGCAACCATGGTTTCGACGAACGCTTCGCTGGGGGTCATCCGGGTCATGCTGGTTCCTCCATTCCCAACCGGCTGTCTCCATTCCCAACCGGTTGTAAGAGCCTATAACTAATCCGCAAGACTATCTAGCACAGAATCGCCTGGCACAGAATCGCCTAGCACAGAATCGCCTAGCACAGAATCGCCTAGCACAGAATCCCGCTCCAGATGGCGGATCCCGGCGATCAACAGCTCCAGCAGGTGATCGAACGTATCATCGAGGTCGTGTTCGTGCGGATGCCCGTCGCCAGACTCGAGATGGGAGAACCCGTGGAAGGAGCTCCGCAACCCGCGCGCCACATGAACACGCTCAGCCTCGTCGATGCTGAAGCTGCCCAAAGACCGCGCAATGACCGCCACGATCCTCTCCACCGCTGCCTCCAACTCGACATCGCCCGCGCAGGGGTGCCGGTCGGTTGCCGCATACAGACCAGGATGGGTCTTCACCACCTCCCGCCAGGCCCGCCCGATCGCCACGACCGCCTCAGGACCCGACACGCCGACGGCCGCCTCGGTCAGCGAACGGGCCAGCTTCTCGCGACCTCTCAGAGCCAGTTGCTTCACGAGGTCGTCATACCCGTCGACATGGCGATACAGCGCCGGTTGACGAACACCGAGCTCGTCGGCCACGCGAGTGAGCGTGACCGCGTCGAAACCCTCGCTGTCCGCCAGAGAAGCCGCGCACTCGATGACCTGCGCCTGGTCCAGAGTCCGCCTGCGCAGTCCGCTCACGCGTTAGAAGCTATCACCATTACGTTAGAGCGGGCTCAACGCTGAGGCTTGGGCGGAGGCCTGGGCGGAGGCTTGGATCGAGGCGATCACCGCCACGTTGACGACATCGTCTTCAGAACAACCCCGCGACAGGTCGTGCAAAACGCCGTCGAGCCCCTGCAGCAGAGGCCCGAACGCCAGCGCCCCGCCCAGCCGCTCGGTGATCTTGTAAGCAATGTTGCCGGAGTCGAGGTCTGGGAAGACGAACACATTGGCTCTGCCGGCAACCTCGGAGCCGGGGGCCTTGAGGGCAGCAACCGCGGGAACCCAGGCCGCGTCGAACTGCAGCTCGCCGTCGATCTTCAGATCCGGCGCGGCCTGCTGAGCGATCGCCGCGGCGCGGCGAACCTTGTCGACCCGCGGATGTTGTGCGCTCCCCTTGGTCGAGAACGAGAGCATGGCGACCCGGGGCTCCTCGCCGGACAGCTGGGCGAACGTGGCCGCGCTCGAGACCGCCACCGAGGCCAGTTGCTGATCGTCGGGATCGGGCAGCACTCCACAATCGCCGTAGACCACGGCGCGGCCGTCGGGCAGCACCAACAAGAAGCAGCTGCTCACCGCCTCGACTCCCGGCGCGACCCCGAGCACCCGCAATCCGGCCCGCACCACCTCGGCGCTGGGACGGCTCGCACCCGCCACACACCCCGCAGCCCAGCCCGTCTTGACCAGAGCCGCAGAGACCACCAGCGGATCGTCAACATCCAGACGACGGCCGGCCCAGGGACCCGTCTGTGCATCAGCCAGTTCCTCAACAAGGCGCAGTGCCGGATCATGGGCGACCTCGGCGAGCGAGCCGAAGTCCCTGCCCGCCACCAATGCCTCGGCCAGACCCTGTGCATTGAGCCGATCAGCGGCCCCGACAGCCCGCCGGTCGCCCGCATCGGCCAAGATGATGCGCCGCCGACTCGCCCGAGCCCTGCTGTACCAATCCTCAAGAACGCTCACAGCGAAGCGTTCAGCCCTTCCCTCGCCAGGGGATCAACAGGGTTTCGAGTTTTCTCATGACCAGGTCGAGCAGGACGCCCATCACGCCGATCACGATGATCCCGACCACGACGACGTCCATGCGGAGCTTCTTTTGAGCGTCCCAGATCATGAATCCGAGGCCCTCGGTCGCCGCCACGATCTCCGCGGCCACCAACGTCCCCCAACACACGCCCAACGACACGCGCACCGCGGTCAAGATCTCGGGGAGCGCGTTGGGCAGGATCACCCGGGTGAGGACCTGCGGCCGAGATGCCCCCAGTGAGTAGGCAGCATGCACCTTGGACAATTGCACGCTCAACACACCGGAACGGGCACCGATGATCATGATCCACAACGCGGCAAAGAACAGAAGCGTGACCTTCGAGGTCTCCCCGATCCCGAACCAGATAATCAACAAAGGCACGAATGCCAGCGGTGGTATCGGACGGAAGCCTTCCACGATCGGGTCGAACAAGCTCTTCAAGACACTCGAAAGACCCATCGCCAAACCAATCGGCACGCCAACGGCAACCCCCAGCAGAAGTCCGATGAGCACCCTCTCCAGACTCGCCCAAGTGTGGGCCTGAAGCGTATTCTGACGCCACCCGTCAGTCGAGAGTTCATTGACCGCCTTCAAAACGTTGACCGGGGAAGGCAACGTGCGGTGGTTGAACAACTGACTGTACGAACAGTCCGGGTCGGCCTTGCAGGCGCGAACCAGTTTCGTCTCCGAGAACCGGCCCTCGGGGCTTTCAGTGCGGTCCGCGCGTTCGGCTTGCTCGGCAAACCCGTCGGGCAAACCCCATTTGTGGGTCGCCGCCCACCAGATCACCAGCAGGACAAGAACGCTGGCAACACTGATCAACACCTTGCTAGACACAGCGGAACCGTCGCCGAACGTCACTGTCTTGCGTTGTGTGGCACCCTGGGAAGTCGTGCGAAACCGCGAACCCGAGAGGCGGGAGAACAGTCGTTGGCGCAACGTGCTCACCGTCCGTCCTCGTGACCCATGATCTGTTCTTCCATCTCCCAGATCAGCGAAAGCACTTCCTCCCGTTTCTCAATGAACTCAGGAGATGCCTTCAGTTCCCGAGGAGAGGTCGAGAGGCCGATCTTCGCAAACGGCAATTCGTAGGAACGTTCGATACGACCCGGCCGAGGGGCCATGACGAACAGCTGGTCCCCTAGGTACAGAGCCTCCTCAACGCTATGGGTCACGAGCACCACGGTCTTTCCGGTGTTCTGCCACAACTCGAGTACCAATCCCTGCATTTTCTCGCGCGTGAGCGCGTCAAGTGCGCCGAGCGGTTCGTCCATCAGGATTATCTTCGGGTCGTTCGCCAGACAACGAGCGAGCGCGACTCGCTGCTGCATCCCGCCGGAGAGTTCGTAGACACGCTTGTCGTCGAAACCCGCCAGACCGACCGTTGCGAGAAGCTGGTCAACCAGCGGTTTTGACACCCGTTTTCGCTGCCCGTTCATTCGCGGCCCGAACGAGATGTTGTCGGACACCCTGAGCCACTCGAACAAGGCACCTTGCTGAAAGACCATCCCCCGTTCTTGGCTGGGGCCCGTGATTGGCGAGCCGCCGAGAGTCACCGTGCCAGATGTCGGAGCGAGAAATCCTGCGAGAATGTTGAGCAGAGTTGTCTTGCCGCAGCCGCTAGGACCGAGAAGTGTCAACAAACGCCCTTGTTCCAAGCTGAACGAGACATCGTTAAGTGCCTCCACCGGTTCGCCATTGGGCACCTCGTAGACCATGCCTAAAGCCGACACGGACAAGTTGGCTGTTTCGTCGTTCACGACGCTCATCCCCCATAAAGTGATTTCATTATGCCAACGATCAACCACGAAGTCCACTGCTCGACTGGGGGCTTCGGGTCCGCTTCCCCGAAGCCCCCAGGTAGAAGCAGCGCGGCTGCCAACGATTCGCCGGGCTAGTTGACCGCTTCGAGATACGACGTGTTGATGAAGTCGCTGTAGTCGTTGAGAGCGTCCGGGTTGCCCTCAGCCTGGGCGAGCATCGCTTCGTTGACACCGTTGCCACCGAACCAGTCGGCGCCAAGCTGCTCCGCTCTCGTCGGGAAACTGAAGACGGACAGGTTCTGGACCGTCCCGTCGATGTCGAGAGCTGCTGCCTCAGCAATAGTGGCAATCTTGGAATCTGGGTCTGCCGCGTAGGCCGCGTTCGCGTCTTCAGTGACCTGCAGGAACTGAGTGACTACATCGCCGTGCTCTGCGCCGAAGCTCGCCGGTATGGAGACCACATCGAAGACACGGATGCCCTCGGCGAGTTGGTCGGCACCTGTCCACAGTGTGTTGCCGGTCTCGAGCATCGAGAACATCGGCCCGCCGAAGGCGCAGCCGACCTGAATGTCTCCCCGCTCGAACGCGGCGAGAACCGAGGCTCCATCCTCAGCGCCCACGACGTTGACATCGGAAACGTCAACACCGAAGTACTCAAGCATCTTGTTGAGCTTGAATTCTGTGACATTGCCGAGAGGTGACATTATCGTCGCTCCGACGAGCGCTTCGCCGGCGTTGTCAGCGGTCAGACCTGCGTCAGGGTGTGCGACACAGTTGTCGTTGTCAGCGTAGGACACCGCGATTGCGACGAGCTCGAATTCAGATCCAGCGGTGACCGCGTTCACGAACGGCGTCAAGCCTTGCGAGTAGGCAATGTCAATATCGCCTGACTCCATCGCGCGGCTCATGTCGTTGCCATTGCCGAACGTCGTCCAGTTGACGTTCAAGCCCAACTCATCGTTGAAGGTCTCCTCGAGTTGCGCCACCTGATTCGGGGTAGGCCACTCCGAAAAATAGGCCACGTTCAACTCATCCAGACCCGGCGACTGGTCGACCATGTCATCGCCGTCGTCGGCCATGTCGCTGCCGTCGTCGGCCATTTCGCTGCCGTCGCCGGATTCGGCGGGGGCGGTTGTGCCGCCGGCGCCGTTATCGGCCGAGTCGTCGTCGCCGCAGGCCGCGGCGATGAGGCCGAGCACCATGAGCAATACCAATAGTCGCTTCATTTGATTACCCTCCAATGGATATTTCGTGGTCTCATGTTGAGACCCTCAGCCAACCGCCCACGCGGTCGAGCACTTGGTCGACCCGCGCGAGCAGGTCGTCGATCACGGAGGCATCCGCCACCAACGGCGGCGCCACGGCCAACATGGCGGCACCCCTCGAGTCGGGCCGGACCAGGACGCGCGCCTCGCGCACGAAACGTTCCAGGACACCGCCCGGCAACAGTTCGGCGAACTCAGAGTCAGTGAGACCGACACCGGCGGCGCGGTCGCGCGTCAATTCAACGGCACAGAAGAAACCGGCACCCCGTACATCGGAGACACAGTTGTGAGACTCCATCAAAGCCCGCAGACCACCGATGAGACGTTCCTCGTTGGCCAGCACGCCGTCGAAGACCAACTCGTCGCGCATGGCGGTCATGTTGGCCACCGCCACCGCCGTGGCCACCGGATGGCCGCCGAACGTCGCCCCATGCACGAACATCGAAGCGGGCGAGTCCCACACCCGTTCAACCAGCGGGTCCCGCACGATCAGACCCCCGAGCGGCACGTACGCGCTGGTGACGCCCTTGGCGAAGGTGATCATGTCGGGAACGACACCGAAGCGCTCACTGCCGAACCAGTGGCCGAGACGCCCAAAGGAGTTGATCACCTCGTCCGCGCAGAGCAGCACGCCGTAGGTATCGCAGATGCGCCGCAGTTCCTGCCAGTAGCCGTCGGGGGGAACCAGCGCTCCCCGACCGTTCTGGACCGGCTCGGCGATCACCATCGCCACCGTCTCGGGACCCTCGGCGAGGATCGCCTGCTCGACCGCGGCGACGCACGGCAGTTCGGCGGCGGGTCCGCTGTGACCGGAACAGCCGAGAGTGTTGTCGACATGGCGCACGAAGCCGCCCAGCATCGGTTCGTAGGGGTCGCGGAAATTGGGAATGGCGGTCACCGCCAGCGCGCCGAGGGTGGTCCCGTGGTAGGCCCAACGGCGGGCGATCACCTTCTGGCGATCCGGCGCGCCATTCGCCAGGTGGTAGCAGCGGGCGAACTTGAGAGCCGATTCCACCGCCTCTGAGCCGGAGTTGACAAAGAACACCCGGTTGAGGTCGGCCGGCGCCACCGATGCGATCAGCGCCGACGCCTCGATCGACGAGGGGTGGGCGGAGCTCCAGTTGGGGCTGAAGGCCAGCCTGTCCATCTGCTTGGCCGCAACCGCGGTCAGGTCACTGCGACCGTGGCCGAGGTTGGTGCAGAACAACCCTGAGAGCCCGTCGAGGTATTCGTCGCCGCCGGTGTCTGCGACATAACAGCCTTCGCCCCGGTCGATGATCAGCAGGTCGTCACGTTGCCAGGCATCGCCACGGGTGAAATGCGGCACCAAGTGGGCTTGAGCCTTGGCTCGAATCTCGGTCAACGGTCCTCCCTCCCTAGGATCGGGTGCAGGTTAGCACGATTTCGTTAGGAGGTCTAGCGCAACTGTGACAGTGACTAACTGAGCCATCGGCTGACTCTGTGCAGAGGCCGGCTCAGCTGCGCAGCGACACGCCGTGGCGTGCGGCTACCGCTTCGATGCACGCTTGGCGGACATCAGCGACTTCGGCGTCGGTCAGGGTGCGATCCTGAGCCTGGAACCGCAGGCGGTAGGCCAGGCTGCGAGTACCCGTCGGCAGGCCCTCGCCCCGGTAGACGTCGAACAGCTCGATCCCGGTCAGCAGCGCTCGACCCGCCCTGCGCAGCGAACTCTCGACCGCCGATGCAGTCACCTCATCGGGGACTTCGAACGCCAGGTCGACATCACTCGACGGGTACTTCGACACCGGCGCGTACTTGCGGTGCCTGCGGGGGCCGTCGAGGAGCGCGCCCAAGTCGAGCTCGAGCCAGGCCACCCTCCCGGCGACGCCGTAGTTGTCGAGCACGACCGGGTCGACCTCGCCGACCACTCCCCTGGCGCGTCCGGCAACCATCACCTCAGCAGAGCGGGTGGCGTGCAGACCGGGGGGCGAGGCCGCGCGCAGGACAACGTTCGGCAGGCCCAGTTCACGCTCGATCAGATCCAGGGCAGCCACCGCTTCGGGGGCTTCAAAGCCGGCCAGCGCGACCGCAAGGTGCTCACGCTCGTCGGGAAGAAGCTGATCAGCCAACGGCGGCAGATAGACGTGGTCGATCTCAAAGAAGCGAACCTGCGCGCAGCGGTGGGACTGGTTGTAGGCGATCGCTTTGAGCTGGCCTGGTAGCAGCGCCGTGCGCAACACCGACTGCTCGGAGACGAGCGGGTTGGTCAGGGTCACCCCGTTGTCGGCGAGACCCGCCTTCAACAGGTCGCCGGGCGCCAGGAACGGCATCGGCAAGGTCTCATCGCATCCGAATCCGACCAGGACCTGACGAACCAGGCGACGACGCACCTGATAGTCGCTGAGCCCCCCTGCAAGCTCCCCGCGAGGCACCGTTCTGGCGATGTTGTCGTAGCCGTGCAGGCGCGCCACCTCTTCAGCCACATCGGTCTCGGTCTCGGTGTCCCAGCGCCAGGTGGGAACGGTGACGGCCAAGTCCTCCACACCGCTGTCGGACACGACCACATCGGCGCCGAAACCGATGGAGGCCAGGTGCCGAGCCATGCAGGCCGCGCTCAGATCGGTGCCGAGCAGTCCGTTGATCTTGGCGCTGCGCACAGCCAGGGGCGCTCGCTCAGGCGTGTCGCCGGCGACATCCACAAACCCCTGAACCGCGGTGGCCCCGAGTTGGGTCGCGAGCTGAATGAAGCGTTGCATCGAACGGTCGATGTTCTCGCCCCAGTCGGCGCCGCGTCGGAACCGGTTGGACGCCTCGCTCACCAGGTTGAGCCGCTTGACGGTGCGCGAGATGGTCGGCGGGTCCCACCACGCCATCTCCAACAGCACGTCGGTCGTCTGCGCGGAGATCTCGGAGGCGGCACCGCCCATCACCCCAGCCAAGCTGATCACCTCGTCAGAGTTGTCGGTGATCACCCCGTCATTGGCAATGAGTTCACGTTTTAGGCCGTCGAGGGTCGTCAGCGTCTCACCCGGCACAGCCCGTCGCACCCGCAGGTGGCCGTCGGGGATCGTGGCCAGATCGAAAGTGTGGTTGGGTTGACCCAACTCGAGCATCACGTAGTTGGAGATGTCGACAATCGAGTTGAGCGGGCGCATTCCCGCCAACCTCAGCCGGTCAGCGAGCCACTGCGGCGACGTCCCCACGGTGACTCCGCGCAGCACAGTCGCAACGAAGCGGCCGCACAGTGTCGGGTCAAGAATCTCGACCGTCAGGAGCTCTTCGGCGGCCTCAGCCTCGGTGCAGCCACCGGTGGTGCCGACGCTGAAGTCAGGGTAGGAGAAGTCGACACCGAGCGCGGCGGCCAGATCGCGCGCCACTCCGGCCACCGACATGGCGTCGGGCCGGTTGGCGTTCACCTCGAGGTCCCACAAGACGTCGGGTTCCACGCCGATGGCGGCCCCCAAGTCCTTGCCCAACTCGGCCTCGGCTACCAGGCGGTCGTTGAGCACGAGGATTCCCTCGTGGTCGTCGCTCAGACCCAGCTCAGCACCTGAGCAGCACATGCCGGCCGACACTTCGCCGCGCATCTTCCGCTGTCGAATCTCCAAGCCGTTGGCCATGACCGTGCCTGGCGTAGCGAACGGAATCAGGTCGCCGACGGCCATGTTGAAGGCTCCGCAGCACACCTGCCGAGCCTCTCCGTCGCCGGTGTCGACATCGACAAGCTGGATCTTGTCGGCGCGGGGATGCGCGCGGAGGTCGAGCACCTTGGCCAGCACCACTCCGTCGACGACATCGCCGATGGGAGTCATCTCCTCGACCGTCAAGCCGAGCGCGCTCAAGGTCTCGCTCAGCTCGTTCGGATCACCGTCGATGCCGGGCGCGAACTCCCTGAGCCAGGACAATGTGACTTTCATGGGGCGACTTTCACGGCGCTCGCCTTCACAGCGGTCGCCTCGATAGGGGTCGCCTTCAAGGGGGGCCTCTTCACAGCGGTCGCCTTCACAGGGGTCGCCTTGATGGGGGGCGTCTTCATCAGAACTGCCTCAGGAAGCGCACGTCGTTGTTGACAAGTTCACGGATGTCGTCGAGTTCGTGGCGCATCACTGCCAGGCGGTCGATGCCGAAACCGAACGCGAACCCCTGCCACTCGTCGGGATCGATGCCGCAGTTGCGCAAAACGTTGGGATGGACCATCCCGCAGCCCCCCAGTTCCAGCCAGGTTCCATCGGCGCGGGAGATGTCGAACTCTGCGCTCGGTTCGGTGAACGGGAAGTACGAGGGGCGCAACCGGCTCTTCACGTCGCCACCGAAGAAGGTGCGGACGAACTCGTCGATCGTCCCCGCCAGATCGCCCATGGTTATCCCCCGATCAACCACCAGGCCCTCGATCTGGTTGAAGGCGGGGAGGTGGGTCGCATCGGCCGTGTCGGTCCGAAAAGTCCTGCCCGGGGCGACGATATAGATCGGCGGCTGCTGCTTCTCCATCGTGCGTATCTGGACCGGCGAGGTGTGCGAACGGAGCATCACCTCCTCGGGTGCCCCCAGGTTCACGAAGATCGTGTCGAAACTGCCGCGTGCCGGATGCCACTCAGGAATGTTGAGCGCCTCGAAGTTGTACCAGGCAGACTCGACTTCTGGGCCCTCGGCCACCGAGAATCCCATCCCGACGAACACGTCTTCGAGCCTGTCGCGGGCCTGGGTGACGAGATGGAGCGAGCCGCGTCGTGCGGTGCCGCGGAATTCGGTGAGATCAAGCCTCTCGGCCTCGAGCCGCTCGCTCAGCGCGGCCCGGGCCAGGCGTTCGCGGGCGGCGCCGACCGCGCCCTCGACCTCCGCGCGGATCTGGTTCAGTGCCTGGCCGGCAGTTCTGCGCTGTTCGGGAGCGAGAGACCCGAGCTGGCGTTTCGCAAGGGTCAGCGCAGACTTCTTGCCCAAAAACTCGACGTCGAGTTGCGCCAGCGCATCAAGGTCGGCGACTTCGGCCAGTCGAGCCTGGGCCTCAGCTGCGGTCGAGTGGAGCGTCTCAATCATCAACCGAACAGGTTACGAGGCGGGTCGACGCGTTGACTCCCAATATCTGCGAGACTTCGCTGTGTGACCCTCGAAGTGCGAGACAATCCGACGCGTCAACGCTATGAACTTGTGGACGACGACCGCATCGTGTCGATCGCCGACTATCGGATCGACGGCACAACGCTGGTGGTGCCCCATGTGGAGACCGACCCGTCGATGCGCGGCCGGGGGATGGCCGACGAACTGATGCGGGGGATGCTCGACGACCTGCGGGCCAACAACAGGACAATCCTGCCCTTGTGCGGATTCGCCGTCGCCTACATCCGCGATCATCCCGAAGACACCGACCTGCTCGCTTCGTAGCCCGTGGTCCGAGCGGTCAGCCTGGGCCCGAGCGGTCAGCCTGGGTCCGAGCGGTCAGCCTGGGCCCGAGCGGCCCCGTGAGCGAAGCGAACAAGAGCGGGAAGTGCAGCGGAACGAACAAGAGCAGAGAGCAGAGAGCAACGTCTCTTCAGCAAGAGGGCTGCCTGCTACTCACGAGCTTGCTGCTTCTTGCTGGCCTCGAAGGCCAACAACGTGCCCGCCATCGCCACGTTGAGTGATTCAGCGTTGCCGGGCATGTCTATGCGAACCCGCACATCGACCAGCGAATCGATGGAACGGTCGAGGCCGCCGGACTCGGCGCCGAGCACTATCGCCAACGGTCCGGTGAGCACTCCGCTGTCGTGGCGCAGCCCCTCACGCACATCGGTGGCGACGATCTTGGCGCCGGCGCCGCGGAACCGGCGCAACATTTCATGCACGTCGTCTCCGCTCACCACCGGAACTCGCAGCACCGAACCCGCCGAGGCACGAACAGCCTTGGGGCGCCACGGGTCCGCGCCGCCGGCCACTGCCACGCAGACCGCGCCGGCGGCGTCGGCGACCCGGATGAGCGTCCCGACATTGCCCGGGTCGGCAACCCCGACGAGCACCAGTGCGAAGTCGTCGACACCGAAGCTGGTCGGGACCTGAGCCGCCGGGCGCTCGATCACCGCCAACACCGGCTGAGGCGTCACCGACGGCGCCAACCGCTGAAAAACCTTGTCCCGAACCACCAGAACCTCAACGGAGCCGTCGAGTCGCGAGCGCAGCGAAGACCTGTCGAAGTCTCCGATTCCGCGTTCTGGGACCACGACCGTGGTCGGGCGTAATCCAGCGTCGAGCGCCTCGCCGACCGTGCGGTCCCCTTCAAGCACAGTCTCGGTGGGGCGAGCGCCCGGCCGCTCGATGAGCCGCCGCAACTCCACGACTCGACGATTGCTCGGACCCTTGACCAGGTCTCGGTCCATTCTGGGCGGGGCGTCGCTCGCTCGGCTGGTCTGAACCGCTCTCAGGCGTCGGCCAGCGCTCCGTTGGCCGTCTCGACGAGCACCGTGAACGTGGCGGGATCGTGGATCGCGGTCTCTGACAGCATCTTGCGGTCGACCTCTATCTCCGCGGCCTTCAGACCTGCAATGAAGCGGCTGTAGGAGGTGCCGTTCTCGCGGCAGGCCGCGTTGATCCGCTGTATCCACAGCTTGCGGAACTGACCCTTGCGAGCACGGCGGTCACGAAACGCGTAGTTGCCGGCGTGCATGACCGACTCGTTCGCCGACTTGAAACTGCGCGAACGGTTGCCGTAATGGCCTTTTGCCCGCTCAAGGACGACCCGGCGGTGTTTCTTGGAATGTACGGCGCGTTTAGCTCTTGCCATAGTGTGCTCCCTTTCCCTGTTCTAGGCGGATTCGGTGGATGCGGCCCGTTGTTGGCAGATTCAGCGGGCGCGGCTTCAGTGGTCGTGACCTCAGATGCCGAGGTCGCGGATGCGCGGCTCGTCAGCCGGCGACACCGAAGCCGGCCTGCGGAGTTGGCGTTTGCGCTTCGGGGACTTCTTCTCGAGGATGTGGTTCTTGTTCTGGCTGCGACGCCTCAGCTTGCCTGAGCCGGTGCGCTTGAATCGGGCCTGTGCGCCCTTGTGGGTCTTCATCTTGGGCATTTGATACTCGGTTCTCTGTGATTCTCGGTTCAATGGATTTGACGATCCCGGCGGTGCTGCCGCGGAATGGTCACTCGGTTGGTGTCTGCTGTGCGGTGTCGGGGTCGGTTACGGCGACCGTACCCTCCGCTTCCCTGCGCTTCTGTTTTTCGTGACGAGCTTGGGCCCGCTTGTCGGGGGCCAACACCATCACCATGTTGCGGCCGTCTTGGCGAGGATGGAACTCGACCTTGCCGACATGGGCGACAGCGCCGGACACCCGATCAAGAATCTGGCGACCCAGTTCGGGATGCTGCATCTCTCGACCTCGGAACATGATCGTGACCTTGACCTTGTGCCCTCCGCCGAGGAACTCGACCACCTTGCGGGTCTTGGTGTCGAAGTCGCCGGGCCCGATCTTGGGTCGGTACTTCATCTCCTTGACCGTGAGGTTGGAAGACTTCTTCTTGGATTCTTTGGCCCGCTGGTCGGCTTCGTATCGCCATTTGCCGTAGTCCATGATCCGACAGACCGGGGGGTTTGCCTGATCCGCCACCTCGACTAAGTCGAGGTCTGCGGCTTGAGCGATGTTGCGCGCTTCGGACAGTGATGTGATGCCAATCTGTTCGCCGTCCTGCCCGACGAGTCGGACTTCTCTGGCTCGGATCCGTTCGTTGATCCTTGGCTCGTTGTTTGGCGGTGCTATCGCCCTTTACTCCTCGTGAGCACGAAACCTCCGTCGTGTAGTGGATACCGCAATGTCGACATCCACGATCACGCCCACTCGGAGCGTTGCCGATTCGTCGACCTGGACGCACGCTGACCGCCGAAACCGACGATCTGTGGCCAGGTGGGGAGGCTCCCGTCGGGATTCCCCCACTTCGGTGTTCGAATTGTCAGCGATAGCGTATCAGCATGAGTTCATTGTGGACACCCGGCGGGGAACACCCCGTGGATCGCCCGACACAAGCGGCTGCCGCCGACAGTGCTGTGCCGACACCAGACGACAGCCTCGACGACGAGATAGCAGCCGCCCTGCCGGAGGGAATGCGCCTCGACGACCTGAGTCCCACCGAGCGGGCGAGAGCCGAGGAGATGGTCAAGGAGATGGCCGAGGCCCGCGAACGGCTGATCAACACGCCCGCCGCCACAATCGTCGCCAACCACGCCATGGGCCTGTATGAGTTGGCGGCGCTCCATCTCTCAGCGCCCGACCCCAACTTTGCCGAGGCCACTGTGGCCATCGACGCTCTGAGCGCCCTCGTCGAGGGTCTGTCGGGGCGGCTCGGCGACAACGAGGCAGCCGTGACCCATGCCCTCGACCAGATCCGCATGGCGTTCGTGCAGCTCAAGGGCCGGGCCGGGGGCGGTTCAAGCTGAGGATCCACCGGGGTTCAGGCGACGATCTTGGCGATCGGCAACTCGACAATGTCGCTCGCCCCATGATCGCGCAGTGCCGGGATCAAGATGTTGATCTCAGACTTGGCTACAACGGTCTCAACCGCATACCCGGCGCCGCGAAACAGTTCGTTGACCGTGGGGGCCTTCATGGAGGGAAGCAGTTCGATGACTTCGTCGAGGCGCCCCGCCGGTACGTTCATCTTGACCAGCACCTTGCCCCGAGCCTCGAGCACGCCCTGCAGCAGCGTGTTGATCTGACGCATGGCGTGCGCCTTGGCCGGATCGGCGAACGATGCGGGGTTGGCGATCAGTTCGGTGTAGGAGATGCACAGCGTCTCGATGATTCGCAGGCCCGCGGCGCGCAGCGCCCGTCCCGTCTCGGTGATGTCGACGACCAGATCGACGATGTCGGGGACCTTCGCCTCGGTGGCTCCGTAACTGAGACGGATGTCGGTATCCACGCCGGCCTCCTCGAAGAACCGCCGAGTGATCTCGGGATACTCGGTCGACACTCTGACACCGTCGGGGAGGTCCGCGACCGACTGCCAGGGCGACCCCTGGGGAACTGCCAACACAATCTGAATCGGGCGCGAAGTCGCCTTGGAGTACTTGAGCTCCCCGAGGCTCTCGACTTCGCTGTCGGTCTCCTCGATCCAGTCTCGACCGGTGATCCCGAGATCGAAGAGCCCGTCTGCGACGTATCCCGGAATCTCCTGGGGACGCAGGATCCGAACAGACTCGATACGCGGATCGGCAATCGAGCCCTTGTAGGCGACGGCCGAAGCGCGCTCGACACTCAGGTCAGCCGCCTCGAAGAGTTCCAGCGTCGCCTTCTCGAGCGACCCCTTGGGGATGACCAGTCTCAACACCACGCTGAGGGTAGCGCCGCGCCGCGCCGCCGGGAGGTGATTTCGCCAAGTCGATGCGCAGGTCGTCTCCCAGTTTCTGAACCTCTTCGATGCGCCCACGCCAGAGGTCGTCGATGGTCGCCGCACCGGGCCCGCGCAACAGCGGGGCGCCATCGTCGCCGCCCATGACCGCCGCTGCCAGATAGACGACGTACTGGTCGACCAAGCCCGCACTGTGGAAGGAGTGGGCCACGGTCGGGCCGCCCTCCACCAGCAACTGCACCACTCCGCTGTCGCCGAGGTGCACCAGCAGGTCATCGAGCTCGCCGTGCCATTCGAGGCAGGGGTGGACCTTGGCGTCGGCCGGGGCCGCGCCCAGAACCACACGGCGGGGGCTCACCACCTCGCCGGGGTCGACGCTTCGGTCGTCTCCGGGCCAGTGGCGCACCCGCAACGACGGATCGTCGCTGCGGACAGTGCCCGCACCCACGACAATGGCGGCCGAGACCGCTCTCAGGTGGTGAACATCGGTCCGTGCGGCCCTACCGGTGATCCACCTGGACGTCGAGTCGGGCGCGGCTGTGCGGCCGTCGAGGGTCGCCGCCAGCTTGAGCACCACCCATGGCCGGTTGGTTCGACGATGGTGCAGGTACGGCCGCAGCTGGGCGTTGACCTCCTCGGCCCGCACACCGACGGTGACTTCTATGTCGGCCGCACGGAGACGCTCGAAGCCGCGGCCGGCGACCAACGGGTCCGGATCTTCGATCGCCCCGACGACCCGGGTCACCCCGGCTTGGATCAATGCCTCCGTGCAGGGGCCTGTGCGACCGCGATGATTGCAAGGTTCAAGCGTGCTGTAGAGGGTCGCTCCACGGGTCTGCGAGGCTTCGGCAAGGGCCACAACCTCGGCGTGGGCACCTCCGGGCGGCTTCGTCGCACCCGACACCACCGTGCCGTCGGTCTGGACCAGCACCGCCCCTACCCACGGGTTCGGAGCGCTGCGATGCCGAGCCTGTCGGGCCGCTTCGATCGCCAGCCCCATGTAGTGCTCGTCGAGGTCCACCTGCACAGTCCCGTCTAACTGTGATTGTGGGGGTGGGGGTCGGCGTTGTCGACCAGCAGCCGAACCGCGTGGGGGAGCACATCAAGGACCGCTTCGACGGTCTCGATGCATCCCTTCGACGATCCCGGGGTGTTGAGGATCAGGGCGGTACCGAGGGTTCCGGCCACACCACGGCTCAGCCGCCCGAGGGGATTCACCAGCCGCATGACCTCGGCCAACCCCGGGGCCTCACGATCGATGACTGCCCGGGTGCCTTCGGGGGTCTGGTCGCGGGGCCCGAACCCGGTGCCGCCGGTGGTGACGATCAGGCCGTGGAAGCCCTGCGCCAGCCGTGTCAGGGTCTCGGCCACGGGACGCTCGCCGTCGGCGGTCACCGTCCGTTGCGCGACGGTCCAGCCTGCTGCGTTAAGGCGAGTCTCCAGAGCCTCTCCGGAGCGGTCCTGCCGGGTGCCATGCACCACACCGTCTGAGACCGTAAGGACTTTCGCCCGCAGAGGCGCCTCAGCGGCGCCGTGACCGTGCCTGTGGCCGTGGGGGGGATCGTCGCCGTGATCGTGGGCCATACCACGACGATATACGCGCCCTGACGCACGCGCCCCGCGGCGCGGTGTCCCGACTAGCGATCTGCGCTGCGGGTCCAGACTGACCAGAACATGCCGTCGCGGTCCGCGGTGGGTACCAGCAGACTGCTTGGCTGCGCGCTGAAACCGAGCGCAGCGAGTTCTGCGCCGGTCGCCGCGACGACCTCGGATGTCTCTGCGAGACTGAGCGTGCAGACGCTGTAGACGAGCGTTCCCCCCGGTGCCACCAGCGGCGCAGCGCTCTCCAGCAGTCTTCGCTGCAGAGCGGCCAGGACGCTGATGTCGGCGGGCCTTATCCGCCAGCGGGCATCGGGGCGGCGACGCAGCGCAGCCAGACCCGAACACGGTGCGTCGACCAGCACGGCATCGAAGGTGCCGCGCCGAAACGGCGGTGCAGTGCCGTCGGCTACCACGACCGCGACACCGTTGCCTTCGAGTCGACGGCTGCACCCGAGGCGCTGGGCGTTGCTTGCGACCAGACCGGCGCGGCCGGGCTGCAGGTCCACCGCGACCACCGCCGCTCCCCGGCCGGCGATCTCTGTCGACTTGCCGCCCGGGGCGGCGCAGAGGTCCAGCACCAGGTCACCGCGCGCGGCCGGAACGACCGCAGCGACCTGCTGCGAGCTCTGGTCCTGGACGTAGCCGTCCTCGCGACGATGGCTGCGCGCCGGGAGGTTCATCGCACTCAGAGCATCCAGGGCGCGCTGTTCGCCCAGTTCGGTGCACAACAGCGCCACAATCCAGTCCGGATAGCTCAACGCGACTGCCCGGCTCGGATATTCGATACCGGCCGAAGCCGCGGCCGCGACCTTTCGCAGAACCGCGTTGACCAGCCCGCGGAACCTCTTCGGGGTCGCCTGCACGGTCGCCGACACTGCGGCGTGCGGTGGTGTGCCCATCTCAATGAGCTGATGTGCGCCGATGCGCAGGGCGGCGCGGGCGAGCGGGGGCGGATCGGCCACCAGGTACCGGTCCACGACATGGTCAAGGGCCCGCTTGCGTCGAGTGGACCCGAAGACCAGTTCGGTCACCAGTCTCCTGTCGCGGGCTTCAAGCTCAGTCTCAGCGAGCATCTTCGGCAGCAGCACGTTGGCGTAGGCACCGCCAGACTCGATGCGGACCACAGCTTCGACCGCGGTCCGGCGGGCGTCTGCGGGCGGCAGAGCCCCAGCGGACGGCAGAGCCCCAGCGGACGGCAGAGCCCCAGCGGACGGCAGAGCGCCAGCGGACGGCAGAGCCCCAGCGGACGGCGGAGGCCCAGCGGACGGCGGAGGCCCAGCGGACTCAGAGGAGTCTGCCATGTGTCTCAGTCGAACCGGTCTGCGGGGGTGAGCTTGGCTCCGTTGCGCCAGGCGGACGCAACTTGACGTGTCCGACCCTGCGCCTGTACCTCAAGCAGCTCAATCAGCCCCTCGCCCGTCGCCACGAACTGCCCGCTGATCGATCCGGCCGGCGCGTCGGGCGGCACGCCGACAACCGGGGCTTCCACGGGTGCGGTGCGCCAGACCTTGAAATGCCGGCCGCGAAAGCTGGTCCAAGCGCCGCCGACACGCACCCGTCGGTGGATCTCGACGGCCGGTCGGGTCCAGTCGATATGGCGGTCCTGCGCGGAGATCTTGGCGGCGTAGAGCGGATCGCCGAGCTGCGGCTGCGGCTCGCCGAGCCCCTCTGAGAGCGACTCGACCAACAGTTCGGTGCCGAGAGACACGAGCCGGTCTCGCAAGGTGTGGCAGTCCTCGTCGGGGTCGATCGGCGTTTCAGCCGTGGTGTAGACGGCACCGGTGTCGAGGCCCTCCTCGAGGGCCATCAGCGACACGCCGGTGACTTCATCGCCTGCAAGCAGCGCCCGTTCTATCGGTGCGGCGCCGCGCCAACGCGGCAGCAATGAGAAATGGAGGTTGACCAACGCCAACTCTTCGAGGAGCGCCGCCGGGATGATCTCACCGTAGGCAACCACCACGCCGAGGTCGGCGCCGACCTCTGACAGGTCCCCAATGTCGTCGCTCACTTCCAGACCGAGGTCGAGCGCCGCGGCTTTCACCGGGCTCGGCGAGAACGACGCGCCCCGTCCCCTCCGGGTGTCGGGGCGTGACACGACCAGCGGTATCTCGTAGCCGGCACGGCACAGCGCGCGCAGGGGCGGCACCGCGGTGGCGGGCGTTCCCAGATAGACGATGCGTCGAATCTCCGCCGGTGGCGGAATGGTCACGGCAGCCTGAGCGGTCTACTCGCAGCTTCAGCACTCGCAGTCTCGCCGCTCGAATTCGCGGGGCGCCGTGATGCGACGGCTCGTGTGGTCGGCATGGCCTCCGTCAGTTGCAGGTCGCGGATCGTCTTGAGCGCGGTCTTGCGGGCATCGGAGTCGAGCCGCTCAATCAGCAGGGTGCCGTCGAGATGGTCGATCTCGTGCTGAAACAGCCTCGCCTCCAGTTCGTCGGCTTCGAACGACGTCTCGTTGCCGTCGAGGTCGCGGCCGACTAGGTGGACCGTCTTGGGGCGGACTATCTCCCAGGACAGCCCGGGAACCGACAGGCATGCCTCGTCATAGAGCCATTCGCCGTCCGATTCGATGATCTCGGGGTTGACGATCACCTGCGGTCCCTCGCCCATGTCCCAGACAAACAGCCGTTTCTGCACTCCGACCTGAGGCGCCGCGAGCCCGATGCCCGGCGCTGCGTACATCGTCTCGATCATGTTGTCGGCGAGTCGCACCAGCGCCCCGTCGATGTCAGTTATCCGACGCGCACTCTGGCGCAACACGGGATCCCCAATGACGCGAATATCGTAACTGCTCACCCGTTCAGGCTAACCGAAAGATCTGCGCCGTTGGCGTTGAGGGCTGACCAAAACACTCGCCTCGTGGTTCAGGATTGAGGGCCAACCGAAAGATCTGCGCCGTCGGCGTTGAGGGTGCAGTACGGTCGCGTCTGTGGGGACGGCTCACTATTTCGATCAAGACCCGAAGGCAGCCTCCGAACCTTCACGGGTCGAGATCAACCTCGTCGACCTGTCCGTCACACTCACCTCAGACCGGGGAGTGTTTTCCTCAGGTCGGCTCGATCCCGGCACAAAATTGCTGTTGACGGAGACTCCTCGGGTCAGCGACGACGAAGTGGCCCTCGACCTCGGCTGCGGCTGGGGGCCCATTGCCTGCGTCACTGCGCTGCGAACCGCGACGGGTCGAGTCTGGGCTGTCGACACCAATACCCGCGCTCTGGCCCTCACCGAGCTCAATGCTCAGGCGATAGGCACCGGCGACCGCATCACCGTCGCCTCGCCCACTGAGCTGCCAAAGAGCGTTCGTTTCGACCGAATCCTGTCGAACCCACCGATCCGGATCGGGAAGCCAGCGTTGCATCAACTGCTTGAGACGTGGCTCAGCCGCTTGAGCCCGAACGGCCGGGCCCATCTCGTCGTGCAGAAGCACCTGGGCAGCGATTCTCTGGGGTGTTGGCTCAGCGACCAAGGATTCCCGACAATTCGGTTGGTCAGCCGCTCGGGTTATCGCATACTCGAAGTCGAACCGCGGGAGGACTAGTGCCACAACTCGACGGCACGGGCATGAAACGGCTGCACCGTTCCTGGCGTCGGCGCACCACAGGCCGGCTGGCCCTGATCCTCGACGGCGTGGCCAACCCGTTCAACGTCGGGTCGATCGTTCGCACTGCGGCTGCGCAGCGGGTCGATCACCTGTGGATCGCCAAAGGCACCTCCCCCGACCACGACAAAGTCGACAAGACCGCTCTGGGAAGCGCCCGCTACCTGAGTTGGACGGAGATCGACTCAGGTCCTGCGGCCGTGACCGCGGCGCGGGCCAACGGCTACCGGGTGGTCGCAGTCGAGCTCACCAGCGATGCGACACCGCTTCACGACACCGATCTGTCCGGCGACACAGCTCTGGTGATCGGCCACGAGGACCGAGGGATCAGGCCCGACACGCTCGAAGTCTGCGACGACATCGCCTTCATCCCCCAACTCGGCAAGGTCGGCTCTCTCAACGTCGCGATCGCCACCGCGATCGCCCTCTACGAGACCCGCCGGACCAACTGGACGTCAAGACCCCAGCAGTAGCTTCTTGAGCCTCACACTCGCAGGGGGTCGACCCGAGGCATCGCCCAGGCCCGCAGACGCACCGGCCGGGCCTCACACTCGCAGGGGGTCGACCCGAGGCATCGCCCAGGCCCGCAGACGCACAGGCCGGGCCTCACACTCGCAGGGGGTCGACCCGAGGCATCGCCCAGGCCCGCAGACGCACCGGCCGGGCCTCACACTCGCAGGGGGTCGACCTCTATCCGCAGACGGCTGTCGGGGCGGGGCGTGGCTTCGAGGGCATCAAGGAGCGGCTCACGGGTGTCGGCCTGCAACAACCAGCGGTCGTGGGAGGGGCCGAGGACTCGAACCCCGGCGGGGTTGCCCAGCGCGCCGATGAACTCTGCGGCGCCTGCACCGGAGACCAGTACCTGCGCTCCGTAGGGCGCGATCCCCAGGGACCTGCGCCGATCGCGCTCGGCGACCGCCACGATCGACGGGTCGGCGCGCCTAACTGCCCGCACAACCTCATGGTCCGGTTGGCGGGTCTGGAGCACGAGGCACCCGCCGGAGTGGCGCGGACCCAGCAGACGGGCAGCCCGTGCCAACAGCGCCATCGTCTGTTCCACGGCTCTCTGGCGGGGCGCAAGAAGTTCCTGGTCGAGGTCCAAGAACACGACAACATCTGCGGCTTCGAGACGGTGCAGCACCGCTTCGGTTCCGATCACCACTCGGCTCGCCGGCGGTGCCACGGTCGACGCGGTCACCTCGTCGACTGCCTCGCCGACAAGGGCCTCCAACTCTTCTCTGGCGCGGGTCACCCCGGCCCGGAGGTTCTTTAGACGGGTGTCGCCGCAAAGGGCGCACAGCGGCGGGCGCACCTCGCTGCCGTCAGGCGAACGAAGCTCGGAGTCTTCAAGCACCATGGGCGAGGCACCGTCGACGGTGCGCACCAGCTCGCCGCAGGCCGCGCAGGCCAACAGCCGAGAGCGTCCCCGGCGATTCAGCACACAGACGACCCGACCCTCGCCGCGGAGCACCGCGGCGACACCCTCGGCGAACAGGCCCACCCTCGCCGGGTCCTCGGTGCGACGATCGAAGACTTCCACCCGCGGCCAACCCGACCTCTCCGCGGCGCGGTCGGGCCGCAGCAGCGGACCGCAGCGCAGAGCCTCGAGTGACGGCACCGGAGAACTGAGCACGACCGGCACGCCGCGGCGGCGGGCCCGCTCCAGGGCGGCCTCGCGAGCGTTCCAGGCAGGAGTCGACTGCTCGGTGTGCGACTCATCGTGCTCGTCGAAGACCACCACCGCCGACAGTCGCGGCATGGGCATCCAGACCGCCGACCGAGTCCCGACCACCGTGGCACCACTGGCGGCCACAGACCACTCCTGAGCCCCCAGGGCGATCTTGACGCCGGCGCGGCGCAAGGCGATCCCCAGGCGACGGGCCCTAGCGGAGTCTGCGAGCAGCAGCAAGGCATCGCCCCCCCTGCAAGCTTCCAGAGCCAACGACACGTCGTTGCTGCCAGGCGGGGTCCTGACCACAGCAACACCGCGTTGTCGAGCCAACTCGAATGCCTGCGAGAACACGTCTGCGGGGCCGCACGGCACAGGTTCGCGGCTCGCGCCCCGCGGCACTCCCGCGAGCATCGAGGGCGGTGAGGCAGCACGCAGGAACTTCACTCTGCTGTTGGCCCAACGCCACGCCGCCCAGGAAGCCAACTCCAGCATCTCTGCGTCGGGCCCGATGCCGCGCAGCGTCTTCAACGGGGCCAGTTCCACTCCCTGGGGCGGCTCTACATCGAGAGCGCACACCCAGGCACCCACCCGCCGTCCCGCCAGAGACACCCGCACCATCGAACCCACGCCCAGCCGCTCGGCGCGGCCATCGCGGCACCACGCATCGGGAACGTAATAGTCGAACTCCCTGGTGATCCCCAACACATCGGGAACAACCCGCACGACCTTGCGGTCGGGTCCTCCCGAGTTCAACTTCGGCAAGCGGATCCTCTACAGTCCCAATGCCGAGACGAGGTCGTCGACCCGGTTCGTCTGCTCCCAGGGGAACAGGCCGTCGTCGCTCGATCGGCCGAAGTGCCCGTATGCGGCGGTCTTGCGGTAGATCGGACGGCGGAGGTCGAGATCGCGAAGGATCGCCGCTGGACGGAGATCGAATATGGCGTCGATGGCTGAGTCGATGGCCGCCTTGTCAACAGTCTCCGTGCCGAAGGTGTCGATGAGGATCGAGACCGGGCGGGCCATGCCGATGGCATAGGCGACCTGAACCTCACAGCGGCTTGCGGCGCCGGCGGCGACCAGGTTCTTCGCCACCCAGCGGGCCGCGTAGGTAGCCGAACGGTCGACCTTCGAAGGATCCTTGCCTGAGAACGCGCCACCGCCATGGCGGGCCATCCCGCCGTAGGTGTCGACGATGATCTTGCGCCCGGTGAGCCCGCAGTCCCCCACCGGGCCGCCGATCACGAAACGGCCCGTCGGGTTGACCAAGACTTCGTAGTTGTCGTCGGCGAACTCCGCGGGAATGACCGGAGCAATCACATGCTCGATCAGGTCGGGCCGAATCATCGAGTCGCGGTCGATGCCGTCATTGTGCTGGGTGGAGACCAAGACGGTCTTGAGCCGGACAGGTCTGCTGTCCTCATACTCGAAAGTCACCTGGGTCTTGGCATCCGGGCGGAGATAGGGAATCGTGCCGGCCTTGCGGACCTCGGCGTGGCGTTCGGCCAGCCGATGGGCGAGGTGGATGGGCAACGGCATCAACTCGGTGGTCTCATCGCAGGCGTAGCCGAACATCATCCCCTGATCGCCGGCCCCCTGCATGTCGAGTGCGTCGCGCTCTTTGGCCATTCCGGAACGGACCTCCTCCGACGCGGCGAGCCCCAAGAAGATGTCCGGCGACTGCTCGTCGATGGTGACCATCACCCCGCAGGTGTTGCCGTCGTAACCGAAGGCTTCACGGTCGTAGCCGATCTCCTTGATCGTCTCGCGCACCGTGCCAGCAATATCCACATAGGCGTCGGTGGTGATCTCACCGGCCACGATCGCAAGCCCGGTAGTCACCATGGTCTCGCAGGCCACGCGGCTCATTTCGTCCTGAGCCAGCATGGCATCGAGAATCGAGTCTGAGATCTGATCTGCCATCTTGTCCGGATGGCCCTCGGTCACGCTCTCAGAGGTGAAGGCAAAGCGAGTCACTCTTGCTCCTTGTCGAGTCGGTCAAGGGTTTCAACTGCGGCATCGAGCACGGCACGGGCCACCTCGCCCTTGCTGCACAGCGGCAGGTGCTGCCGGGCTCCGTCGGCCCGCAGCACTACGACCTCATTGGTCTCATGCTCAAATCCGACACCGGGTTTGGACACGTCGTTCGCCACGATCATGTCTAAGTTCTTGCGGTCGAGCTTGGCTGCCGCGTTGCTCTCGACGTTGTCGGTCTCGGCAGCGAATCCGACCAGGACCTGGCCGTCGGGTTTGGCGGCGCCCAGGCAGGCGAGGATGTCGGCCGTGGGCTCGAAGTCGACGCTGAGTATCCCCTTGTCCTTCTTGAGCTTGCGATCGACTGCTCGGCGCGGCCGGAAGTCGGCGACCGCTGCGGCCATCACGACCAGGTCGGCCTCGGGTGCTTCAGCGGTGCAGGCACGATGCATCTCCTCGGCCGTGGACACTTCCACAATGCGAACCCCGCTGGGAGCGCTTGTGGGGTTGGTTGTCACCAATACAACGTCAGCGCCTCGTTGCGCGGCGTTGCGGGCGAGGGCATGGCCCTGTCTGCCCGAGGACCGGTTGCCCACGAAGCGGACCGCGTCGATGGGCTCGCGAGTCCCGCCGGCAGTGACGAGCACCCGCCTCCCGCCAAGATCACTTCGGCCGCCGGGGTCATCTTGGCCGCCGAGGTAATCTTGGCCGCCGACATCACTTCGGCCGCCGAGGTCACTTCGGTCGGCGGCGGCGACCGCGGCCAGCAGGCGCGTCACCGCCGACACGATCAACTCGGGCTCGGCCCGCCGGCCGCCGAGGCGACGTCGGGCGGCGGCGGCGGCCGCGGCCAGCAGGCGCTTCCCCGCGGACACGATCAACTCGGGTTCGGCGAGCCGCCCGGGGCCGAAGTCCCCTCCCGCGAGCCGCCCGATCCCAGGATCGACGACATGCACGCCGCGTCCGCGCAGCACCTCAAGGTTCTCCTGCACAGACGCCTGCTCCCACATCTCGGTGTGCATCGCCGGGCAGACCACCAGCGGCGCCCGAGTGGCCAGGATCGTCGCAGTCAACAGGTCCGCGGAGCGTCCGGTGCGGATATCAGACACGACCCTCGCCGTCGCCGGCGCCACCAGCACCAGGTCTGCGCTCTGACCCATGGCGGTGTGCGGTATCGGGCTCGCGGGATCGTCGAACAGCGAAGTGCGCGCCGGTTCGCCAGCCAACGCCGAGAATGTGGCCTCGCCGACCATCTTCACCGCGCCTGCGGTCAACACCGGCGTGACGGCCGCACCAGCGTCGACCAGACGACGACAGACCTCGACGGCCTTGTAGGCGGCGATTCCGCCAGTCACACCAAGGATGATGCGTCGACCCGACAGACCGGTCATCTGCGGTGTCGACATTTCCCCTGCACCGGCCCGACGGTCGGCTCAGGCGCCGACGAAGCCAGAGGGCCCGCCCTCGGCTTCGGTTTCCGGGTCGAGGTCTACGGCGACGATCTTGTCCGCGTCTATCTCCTCCAAGGCGATCGACAACGGCTTGCTCGACGTGGACGCGATCTGGGGAGGCACCGACGCTCCCATGCCGCGGCTGAGTTGGCCCACATAGCTGGTGATTTCGCGGCTCCGCTTGGCGGCGAGAGTTACGAGGCGGAACTTGGAGCCAGCATCGTCGAGCAGACCCTCAATCGGGGGATTCATCATCGTATCGTAGCCGTGTGCCATAGTGCCCTCTCCCGAGACATCGACGACTCGTCGCTGAATCGTTGTTCAACCGGTCTGCGAGCTTAGCAGCGGCACTCAACTCCCGCGACGCTCGCGGATCAACGCTTCCAATTCCACCAGCGCCCTGTCAATGTCGTCGTTGATCAATATCTGCGCACCGAGCTCCTGCGCTGTCGCCAACTCGGTGTCGGCGCAGGCCAAGCGTGCCTCGATCCTGTCCGGGGAGTCGCCGCGCCCGACTAGGCGGGCCCGCTGGGCCTCACGGGATGGCGCATCGACAAAGACCAGCAACGCCTCGGGGAAGTGCTCGCGGATCTGTTCGGCACCATATACGTCGATCTCATACACCAGATCATGCCCCGGTGGCGGCTGCACCACCGGCGTGCCCTGGCGGTAGTCCAAGAAGTCCACCCACTCGAGGAATCCCCCGGCCTCCATGTGGCGGTCGAAGAACTCCCTGTTCGTGAAGTGGTACGCCTCCATCGACTCGCCGGGGCGCCGGGCGCGGGTCGTCCAGCTGCGCGACAGCCAGAGCCTGTGGTCGCGGTCCAGCAACCGGGCCACGAGCGTGCCCTTGCCGACCCCGCCGGGCCCCGAGACAACCACGACCAGCTGATCAGGAGCCGCGATCACCGTCGATCAACAACCCACATCGCAGAACCTACTCAGTCGAACCTACTCAGTCGAACCTACTCAGTCGAACCTGGCCAGAAGCTCAGCCCGCTGTTTCTGTCCGAGCCCCCGAAGACGGCGGTTCTCGGCGATCCCGATGTCCTCCATGACACGCCGGGCCGTGACCTTTCCTACTCCGGGAAGCGACTCAATCACCGACAACGTCTTGGTATTCGCAACGGTCTCGTCTGTGTCGGCCTTGTCGAGGACGTCGGCGAGGGTCAAGGACCGCATCTTCAGCATCTGCTTCAACTCTCGACGGGCCCGTCGCGCTGCGGTGGCCTTGGCGAGTGCCGCGGCGCGAACGTCGGCTGACAACTTTGGTGGGTTGGACATGACCGGAACACTAGAGGCCGCAAGAAGGGAAGGCAATCACCGGTGCAGCCGCTCAGCGGTGACCCGCGCCGATGAGTTCGGCGAGTTGCGTGACGCCATGGCGTTCGCACCACTGTCGAAACTCGTCGAGGATCCGTCGCGGCGCCCGTGGGTCGGCGAACGTGGCAGTGCCGACCTCGACCGCCGAGGCGCCGGCTAACAGGAACTCGGCCACGTCGACCCCGGCACCGACACCGCCGACGCCGACGATCGGCAGCTCCGGGTCCGCTTCATGCACGTCATACACCGCCCTCACCGCCACCGGGCGCATCGCTGCTCCCGAGAGCCCTCCCCGCTTCGCGCCCAGCACCGGGCGGCGGGTCTCGGGGTCTATCACCATCGCCAGCAGGGTGTTGGTCAAGACGACGGCCTCCGCGCCGGCGGATTGCGCGGCCGCGGCGATCTCGGCGATATCCGGGGCATTGGGACTGAGCTTGGCCCAGCGGGGTCGGCCGCAGCGACTGGTGGCCTCGACCGCTTCGCTCGTTGCCTGGGCACTGTGGGAGAACATTCGGCTGCGGTCCTCGAGATTGGGACATGACACGTTGACTTCGACCGCGACCACACACGCAGGGGCCGCCGACAGCGCCTCGGCTGCCTGCCGGTACTCGTCGACGGTGTTTCCCCAGATGCTGGCCACGACGGTGGCGCCTGCGGTCTTTAGGGCCGGCAGATCATGCTCGAGCCAGTGCGACACTGCGGGTCCCTGGAGCCCGACGCTGTTGATCATCCCGGCGGGGGTGGGGTGGACCCGCGGGGCGGGATTTCCCCCGAACGGCGTTGCCTTCATCGACTTGACCACAATTGCACCGAGCTCGCCCAGACGAAGGTAGCGACCGAACTCGGCACCGTGACCGACCGTGCCCGAGGCCGTCAACACCGGCACCTTGAGCCTCACCGAGCCCACCCGGGTCACAAGGTCGGTCATCGCTCACCCACCCGGGGCTCAACCACCTGGGGTTCGCCCGACCGGCGCTCAACCACCGCTGGGCCAGTCGAAACCGCCCACCGCGCCAGGGTATCCGCCCCGTTGGTGGTATTCCTGAAGACTGCGGACCCGCAACGGGTACCGCGCCCAGTCACGCAACCCCTCGACGGCGGCCATCGCCGCGGCCGCCGTGGTCAGCAGCGGCACGTTCGCCAGTCCCGCGGCGGCGCGTATGTGCGCTCCGTCCGCGCGGGGGCGGCGCCCCCGGGGAGAATTGACGACCAACTGCACATCGCCGCGCTCGATCAACTCGACCGCGTGGACGCCACCGCTCTCACCAAGCTTGGAGACGATTGTCGAAACCTCAACCCCAGCGGCCTGCAACACTGCCGCGGTCCCGCTGGTCGCGACAATCGAGAATCCGAGTTCTTGAAAGCCGCGTCCCACCGAGGCACCGAGGGTCTTGTCTCGGTCAGCCAGAGACATGAACACCGTGACATCGTCCGGGCCGACCTCCGGCAGCCGCGTGCCCGCGGCGAGTTGTGACTTCATGAACGCCAGTCCCGAAGTCAGATCGATCCCCATCACCTCACCCGTGGAACGCATCTCCGGCCCGAGCACCGCGTCAGCTTCCGGGAACCGATTGAAGGGCAGCACCGCTTCCTTCACCGCCACATGGCCTGAGTTCCGCGCCTCAGTCAACAGGCCTTCGACGCGGAGCTCCTCCAGCGTGGCGCCGAGCATCACTCGACTGGCAACCTTGGCGAGCGGGACACCGGTCGCCTTGGCAACGAACGGCACCGTCCTCGAAGCGCGGGGATTCGCCTCGATCACGAAGACCTGACTGTCCTTCACCGCGTACTGCACATTGATCAGGCCCCGGACGTCGAGAGCCGCGGCGATCCTGGCCGTGCAACTCTCGATCAACTCGACGGTGTCGGCACTGAGATTGGTCGGTGGAATGGAGCAGGCGGAGTCTCCGCTGTGGACGCCCGCCTCCTCAACATGCTCCATCACCGCGCCGATGACGAAATCGCCGAGGCAGTCTCGAACGGCGTCAACATCGACTTCGGTGGCGTCCTCCAAGAATCGGTCGATCAGCACGGGGCGCTGCGCGGAGAGCCCTCCTTCACGACCCAGTGAACCGAACCCCGCCAACTCCTGCATGGCTCTGGTCAGGTTCTCGTCGTCGTAGACGATCTCCATCGCCCGACCGCCGAGCACATAGGAGGGCCGTACCAGCGCCGGGTAGCCGATCCGCGAGGTGATCTCGAGAGCTTCGGCAGTGCTGCGGGCCGTGCCTCCGGCCGGCTGAGGGATTTCGAGGCGGCTGCAGAGCGCGTTCCACTGCTCACGATCCTCAGCTGCGTCGATCGCGCTCGGCGAGGTGCCCAGCACGAGGCCGGCCGGCAACTGCCCGGCAAGCTTCAAGGGCGTCTGTCCGCCCAACGAGACGATGACGCCGCGGGGTTTCTCACTGTCGATGACGTTCATCACATCCTCGTAGGTGAGCGGCTCGAAATAGAGGCGGTCCGAAGTGTCGTAGTCCGTGGAGACCGTTTCGGGATTGCAGTTGACCATCACCGTCTCGAACCCGGCGTCGCGCAGAGCGAAGCTGGCATGCACGCAGCAGTAGTCGAACTCAATGCCCTGGCCGATGCGGTTCGGTCCCGAACCCAGGATCACGACCCGTTCACGCCGACCGGGCCGGACCTCGTCGGTGTCCTCGTAGGTCGAATAGTGGTACGGGGTCTCTGCGTCGAACTCCGCGGCGCAGGTGTCGACCGTCTTGAAAGTCGTCTTGACGCCGTGGGCGAGGCGCCGTTCACGCACTTGCGCCTCGGTACGGTCCCACAGATAAGCGAGTTGACAGTCCGAGAAGCCGAGCTGCTTGGCGCGTTTCAGGTCGCGCCCGTTGATGTCGTCGAGAGAGCGGGTAGCGAGGTGGGCGCGTTCGGCGGTGATTCGAAGCATCTGATCGAGAAACCAGCGGTCGACGCGCGTAGTCTCGTAGATCTCGTCCACCGTGACTCCCCTGCGCAGCAGTGCCTCGAGCTGAAACGGACGGTCGGGGGTGGCGATCGAGGCCGCTTTGAGCAGGGTCGCATCGTCGAGTCGATCCAATGCGGTCTCGGCCGGGTCGCAGTTGAGGCCGAAACGCCCATGTTCGAGCGAACGCAGTGCCTTCTGCAACGACTCCGGGAAGGTCCTGCCGATGGCCATCACCTCGCCGACACTCTGCATCGAAGTTCCCAAGATGCCCGAGGTGCCGGGAAACTTCTCGAACGCCCAGCGCGGGACCTTGGTGACGACATAGTCGATCGAAGGTTCAAATGAGGCCGGCGTCTTGCCGGTGATGTCGTTGGGTATCTCGTCGAGGGTGTACCCCACAGCGAGCTTGGCTGCGATCTTGGCGATCGGGAACCCGGTTGCCTTGGAGGCCAGCGCGGAGGAGCGGCTCACCCGCGGGTTCATCTCGATAATGACCTGACGCCCAGTCTCGGGATGGACCGCCCACTGCACGTTCGACCCGCCGGTCTCGACCCCGACCCGACGAATACAGGCGAAGGACCCGTCGCGCAGCTTCTGATACTCGACGTCGGTCAGGGTCTGTGTGGGCGCCACGGTGATCGAGTCGCCCGTATGCACGCCCATGGGATCGAAGTTCTCGATGGCGCACACCACCACGCAGTTGTCGTGGCGGTCGCGCATCACCTCGAGCTCGAACTCCTTCCAACCGGAGATCGACTCCTCGATGAGGATCTCCGAGATGGGGCTGCACTCGAGGCCGTAGGCGGCGATCTTCTCGAACTCTTCGAGCGTTGCAGCGATGCCGGTTCCCCGTCCGCCCAGAATGTAAGCGGGTCGGATGATGACCGGGAGGCCGACCTCCTCCACAACTCGACGCGCCCGGTCCATGTCGTGGGCGATCCCTGATCTGGCCACTTCCAGCCCGATCTCAGTCATGGCCGACTTGAACAGTTCGCGGTCCTCGGCTGTGGCAATAGCGGCAGCGTCGGCGCCGATCATTTCAACGTCGTGGGCAGCTAGGACTCCCTGTGACTCGAGTTCCATCGCCAGGTTCAACCCCGTCTGCCCGCCCAGTGTGGGCAGCAGCGCCATGGTCCGCTCAGGGTTGTCGCGCTTCTCCTTCTCGATGATCTTGGTCAGGACCGTCACGTCGAGGGGTTCGATGTAGGTGGCGTCGGCGAAGTCCGGGTCGGTCATGATCGTTGCCGGATTCGAGTTCGCCAAGACCACTCGGTAGCCCTCCTCTCTGATCGCACGGCAGGCCTGGGTGCCGGAGTAGTCGAACTCGCAGGCCTGGCCGATGACGATCGGGCCCGAACCGATGATCAGGATCGAATCGATGTCGTCTCGGCGCGGCACTATGGGGCCGAGCCTGTCGTGTCCATGAGCCGCTCGAAATCCTTGAACAGGTAGCGGCTGTCGTGGGGCCCGGGCCCGGCTTCAGGGTGATACTGCACGCTGAACACCGGGAGATCCTTGTGGAACATCCCCTCGAGGGCACCGTCGTTGAGGCACACATGGGTCTCCACGACGTCTGGAACCGAGCCGGTCTCCACTGCGAAGTTGTGGTTCTGGCTGGTGATCTCGACCTTTCCGCTGCGTAGGTCCATGACCGGGACGTTGCCGCCGTGGTGGCCGAACTTCATCTTGAACGTGCTGCCGCCCAGCGCCAGTGACAGGACCTGGTGCCCGAGGCAGATCCCGAAGATCGGCAGGCGGCCGATCAGTTTCGGAAGTTCGTCGACGATCGAGCCGGCCAGCTGCGGATCACCCGGGCCGTTGGACAGGAAGACCCCGTCGGGACCCTCGGCGAGCACATCGGCAGCGGGGGTGCTGGCGGGCACGACCGTCACCGTTGCCATGGCCGACAGCTGACGCAGCATCGCAGCCTTGATGCCGAGGTCGTATGCAATAATGCGGCGCTGTGCATTCCCGACCGTGTAGGGCTTGTCGGTGGACACCAGCCTCACCAGGTCGAACCCGCTCGTTGTCGGGTCTGATTGCGCCGCGGCCTGCAGCGCGGCTGCGTCTGTGTCGCCGAACGCGCCGGGCATCGCCCCGAAGTCGCGGATGTGGCGGGTGAGCCGCCGGGTATCGACCCCGGCGATGCCGGCGACATTGTGGGTTCGAAGAAAAGCGTCGAGATCGCCCTCTGAACGCCAACTGCTGTGCCGACGGGCCAGATCGCGGACGATGACACCCCGACAGAACGGCCTGCGGGCCTCTTCGTCGGTGGCGTTGACCCCGTAGTTGCCGATGTGCGGGTAGGTGAACGCAATGATCTGCCCCGCATAGGAAGGATCGGTGATCACCTCCTGGTAGCCGGACAGAACGGTGTTGAACACGACCTCACCCGAAGCGACGCCGTCGTTCGGGTCAGCACCGATGCCCTCGCCTTCGAACACTTCCCCGTCGGCCAGCACCAGCCGATACGGGCGGATCGGGTCAGAACCGCTCATCGCTGCGCTTCGCCGTCGACAACCACGGCCTCTCCTTTGTAGATCGTGTGGCGCACTCTTCCTCGGAGTCCCATTCCGTCATAGGGCGTGTTGGAACTGCGGCTTGCCATCTCTGTGGCGCGGACCGTCCAGGCGACGTTGGGATCGATCACCGCGAGGTTGGCCGGGGAGCCCTCGGCGATGAGGCCGCCGTGCTCCGGCGTCAGTCCGGCGATCGCCGCCGGTCGCCACGACATCGCCGCGAGGAGGGACTCGATCGGCATGTCGAGATGGGTGTTGGCTACCGCGAAGGCAGTTTCGAGTCCGAGCATCCCCGGGGGGGCGTCAGCGAATGTCTGCTGTTTGGACCTGGGAGTGTGAGGTGCATGGTCAGTGGCTATGGCGTCGATTGTGCCGTCGATTAGACCCTCCTTGACCGCGGCCACGTCCGCTTCGGTGCGCAGCGGCGGGTGGACCTTGAAGACCGGATCGTAACTCGCGCAACATGCGTCGGTGAGGGAGAAGTGGTGGGTTGCGGCCTCGGCGGTGACCGGGAGCCCCGAGGCCTTGGCTGCACGGATCATTGAGACCGACCCGGCAGTCGACATGTGCTGGAAATGGACACGGGCTCCGGTGAGACGGCACAGCGCGATGTCTCGCATCACCATCAACTCTTCGGCTTCGGACGGCTGACCGGGAATACCGAGCCAACTCGACCATTCGCCCTCGTGCATGAATCCACCGCTGCTGAGAGACTCGACCTCGCAGTGCTGGGCCACAACGATGGTCTCGCCAGCGCAGAGGTGCTGCAGTGAACTCGCATATTCCAGCGCTGTGCGCATCAGCCTGTCGTCCTGCACTCCGCTGCCGTCATCGGTGAAGATCCGCACGCCTGCACGGACCAGCTCCGCCATGGGTGAGAGCGCTTCACCGCGGCGACCCACCGAGACGGCAGCCGAGGGCACCACATCGCAGACCGCCACCGAACCGAGGGCCTGCACTTCATTGACCACCGAGACGCAGTCCATCGCCGGGTCGGTGTTGGGCATGGCCACCACCGCGGTGAACCCTCCGAGTGCCGCGGCCCGCGCACCCGTGTCGATGGTCTCGGCCTCCTCGTTTCCGGGCTGGCGGAGATGAACATGCAGATCGACGAGACCCGGTGAAATGATGCAGCCATCGGCATCGAGGGAACTGTCGGCGCTGAGTCCCGAACCGACCGCGAGGATCGTGCCAACGTCTCCGACCACCACATCGGCGCGTCGGGAACCCTGCGCATCGATCACTGTCGCGCCGCGGATCACCAGAGTCCTCATGCCACTGCGCTCTGCTCTTCGACGAGGTCGAGGCGCGAACCGATCAGCACGAACAGCACTGCCATCCGCACGGCGACACCGTTTGCAACCTGCTCGGTGATAACCGCGTTGGGGCGGTCAGCGACCACGCCCGCTATCTCGACGCCGCGGTTCATCGGGCCGGGATGCATGATCAACGCGTCGTCACGCAAGCGGTCAGCACGCGCCGCGGTCAGCCCGAACTCGTGGTGGAACTCTCTCAGGGTGGGAACCGCGGCGCCATTGTGGCGTTCGAGCTGCATCCGCAGCAGGTAACAGACGTCGATCGTCTCGATCACCTCGTCGAGGTTGTGAGTGACGCTCACCGGCCAGCCTTCAAGACTTGCTGGCAGCAGCGTGCGCGGGGCGACGAAGATCACTTCTGCGCCCATCTTGGAGAATCCGATGGCGTTGGACCGCGCCACCCGAGAATTCTTGACGTCGCCCACAATGGCGACGCGCTTGCCGTTGAGGTCTCCGAGATGTCGGCGGGCGGTGAACAGGTCCGCCAGCGCCTGGGTCGGATGCTGGTTGCGTCCGTCGCCTCCGTTGACTATCGAAGCGTCGGTCCATTCGCGCACCCGCCAGGGCGCGCCGGCGCCGTGATGCCGCAGGACCATGCAGTGGATACCCATTGCAGAGATCGTCTCGATGGTGTCGCGCAGGGACTCGCCCTTGTTGACCGAGGAGCGCCCCACGTCGAAACCGAGCGTGTCCGCGGAGAGCCGGCCGGCGGCGGTGGCGAAGCTGACTCTGGTGCGGGTGGAGTCCTCGAAGAACACTAGGGCGACGGTCTTGCCGCGCAGTGCCGGGATTCGCGGGATTTTCCGCTCGCTCACCTCGACGTACCGCTCCGTGAGGTCCAACAGGTAGTCGATGTCGTCGCGGTCGAGATCATCCATCGACAACAGATGCCGCAGAGGTTTCACGAGATCTCCCCCAGGTCGACTCCGCCGATGTTGACATCGACCATCTCGGCTCGGCGTGTCGGCAGGTTCTTGCCTACGAAGTCGGGGCGGATCGGGAGTTCGCGGTGACCGCGGTCGACCATCACCGCAAGCTGGATCGCCTTGGGCCTTCCATAGCTGTGAATCGCGTCGAGGGCCGCCCGCACGGTCCGACCCGTGTAGAGGACATCGTCGACCAACACGACGATCTTGCCGGTCGGGTCGACCGGGATCGTGGTGGCCGCTTCGGAGGTGATCGGGCGAAGATCGAAATCGTCGCGGTGCATGGTCGCATCGAGGCTCCCCAGAGGAACCTCGGCGCCCTCGATCTCGTTGATGTCGTCGACCAGGCGCTCGGCAAGGCCCACGCCGCCGGTCTGCAGGCCGACTATCACGATGTCGGCACAGCCCGAGTTGCGTTCGAGGATCTCATGGGCCATGCGACGAATCGCACGAGTGACATCGGACGCTGACATGACTTGCGCCGTGGCTTGGAACACCCCGCTTGAGTGCGGCCCAGCCATTCGCCGTTCTCGCTCTGCCACTGACTTCTCCCGTCCATTCGAGCCTCACGGGACCCGTTTCATGGTCGAGACCCGACGGTATCAGGCGCGCCCGCCCGCCCCACCGGACCCGCCTGTGGAAATCGGGGGTCGCCGGCGCGGCGGACGAAGGCCATCGGGGTCGAGTCTCCCGCAGCACGCAGAAGATCGAAACCGCATCGTTGCGCCAACTCCCGGGACTTGACGTTGGTCTCCTTCATCTCAGCGATCACCGCAGTCAACGGGCCGGCCAACGCCCACTCCGCGAGCATGTTCACAGCTCGGGTCGCTGTGCCGTCTCCTCGGGCGCCGGTGGTCAGCCACCAACTGATCAATGCTGCCCTCCTCGACTTGTCGAAGCGGTACAGGCCGACCTCGCCGAGCAGCGAGTCGTCGCCGCCATCAGCAACGACGAGGTCGAGGGAAACACCCGCACGGCGTCGAACATCGGTTCTAGATATCCATTCGCGGGCGTCTCGCAGCGACCGCTTCTCGGGCGCAACGGAGCCGCTCAATATCTGGGGGTCCTTCCAAGCCTCGAATAGGTCCGGCGCGTCCTCGATCCGCCATTGACGAAGGCGGAACGTCTCGCACCTCAGATCCGGCACTTCAAGCACGGTCTCCCGCCCGTTCACCGACAGCGCCTCATCGCAGCGGCGTCAGGTCAGCGCCGCCGGAGGCCGCCCCCGTGTCGGAGGGGTCGGAGGGGTCGCTGGGGTCGCTGCGGTCGGAGGCCGCCCCCGTGTCGGAGGGGTCGCTGGGTCGCTCGGGTCGGAGGCCGCCCCCGTGTCGGAGGGGTCGGAGGGGTCGCTGGGGTCGGAGGGGTCGCTGGGGTCGGAGGGGTCGCTGGGGTCGCCTCGAGCCTCGGTGGCGAGGGCGCGCAGCACACCGTTGAGGAAACGGGGCGACTCCTCGCCGGAGTACTGCGAGGCGAGCTCCACCGCCTCGCTGAGCACGACACCGGTCGGCACGTCGTTGCGTTCATTCAATTCCCAGGTTGCCATACGGGCGAGCACGCGATCGACCACCGCGAGCCGGTCGACGGTCCAACCCGTCAGATGAGCGCCGATCCGCCGGTCCAACTCCCCCGCCGTGCCGCAGACGCCCTCGACCAGTTCGAGCGCGTAGTCCTCCGGCGGCACAGGCTTGGCCGACAGCGCCGCCCGCAGCGACTCTCCGCTGACCTCGAGCTGATACAACAGACCCAGCGCCTCTTCCCGTGCCTCCCGCCGGCTGCCGATGCCTGAAGGTGGATCGTTCACGCGCGGCTGAGATATTGACCTGATCGGGTGTCGATCTTGACACGCTCGCCGGTCTCGATGAACAGCGGGACCGCGATCACCAGTCCGGTCTCCAGTGTGGCCGGTTTGGTGCCTCCCGAGGAGCGGTCACCCTGCAGTCCGGGCTCGGTCGCTGCCACCGTCAACTCGACCGCTGCGGGCATGTCGGTGCCGATGATCTCGGTTCCGAACATCAGCAGGACTGCGGTGGACCCGTCGACGATGAAGTTGGCGGTGTCGCCGAGCGTTGCCGGGGCGACGCTCAGCTGCTCGAACGACTCGTTGTCCATGAACACGTAGTCGTCACCGTCGCGGTACAGGAACTGCATCTCGCGTTTGTCGATATTGGCCCGTTCGACCTTCTCGCCGGCTCGGAAAGTGCGTTCGACGACTCCCCCGGCACGGAGGTTGCGGAGGTTCGTGCGAACGAACGCATGGCCTTTGCCCGGCTTGACATGCTGAAAATCCACGACCTGGAAGAGTCCATCGTCGAGGTTCAACGTCATCCCGTTCTTGAGGTCGTTGGTGGTGATCACTGGCACACGGGCTCCTTGGGATATTTGGTCAACGAGCGGCAGCCGTGGGGGGTGACGACCACCATGTCCTCCACTCGCACACCCCCGAAACCGGTGAGATAGATCCCCGGTTCGACGGTGATTACTTGGCCGGGCGAAAGGATAGCGGTGCTGCCGCGGCGCAGCGCCGGAAGTTCATGAATGTCGAGGCCGACGCCGTGCCCGGTCCCGTGAACGAAAGCGTCGCCGTAGCCTGCCTCGGCAATGACCTCTCGGCAGACCCTGTCGATCTCCTGAGCCTCTAGGCCCGGACGCACCGCGGCGACTCCCTGCGCTTGCGCCCGGGTCACGATGTCGTGGATCTCCGCGGTCTGATCGTCGGGCTTTCCCACAACGAAGGTGCGGGTCATGTCGCTGCGGTAGCGGTCGACGACCGCACCCGCGTCGACCACCACTAGGTCACCTTCGACGAAGCGTCTCGCACCGGCACGGGCATGAGGCAACGCGGCATTGGGGCCCGACGCCACGATCGTGTCGTAGGCCGGGCCTTCGGCACCCGCCGCGCGCATCTGGTCCTCGAGCATAAGGGCTAGGTCACGCTCGCTGACGCCGGGCACGAACTGGTGGCGGCAATCTCGAAGGGCCGCGTCCACGATGTCTGCCGCGGTCTCCATGCGGACCAGTTCCGCCTCGTCCTTGACGCTGCGCAGTTCCGCGATCAGACCAGTGGTGGCGATCAAGGCAGCGTCGAGCGCCTCGGACAGACGACGCTGGTCTGCCCAGACGATCCGGTCAGCTTCGAGCGCGACCTTGGTGGCGCCCCCGAGACATTCGGCCACGGTATCGAAGGTGGCCGAGTCGATGCGCACCTGAGCCTCGGATCCCGCCGCGTCGAGCTGAGCGGGGGCTTGGTCCCGGTACCTGCTGTCGGTGACCAGCACGCTGGTGTCTGTTGTGATCACCAGAGCACCGGCGGAACCGGTGAACCCGGTACACCAGTCGATATTGGTCAGGTCGGTGACAACCAGAGCGTCGGCGCCTCGCGCCGCCAGGGCTTCCCTGGCGCGTTCGGTACGGCCCTTGACGCCCAGCGGAGGCAGATCCAGTAGTTGCTTTCGCCGGGCTGAGCCGAAGCCGGGGGGCATGGTCAACATGGCTAGAGTTTGGGTGGCGGTCTGTCGCTCATGATGCGAGCTGTGCTGCTACGGCTTCGATCGCCAGGCGGTAACCGTCCGCGCCGAAGCCGACTATTGAGCCGGTGGCCACCGGCGCGACAACCGAAGTGTGCCGCCAGGCTTCACGGGCGTTGGGGTTCGACAGGTGGAGTTCGACGATCACACCCGAAAACGCGGCCAGGGCGTCGTGAATGGCCCACGACGAATGCGTGAATGCGCCCGGGTTGATCACGATTGCAGCCACCCGATCCCTAGCGCCGTGGATCGCCTCTATCAGCTCCCCCTCATGGTTGGACTGGAAGTGTTCGATCTCCAGACCGTGGTCCCCAGCCGTGGCCGTCGCTGTAGCGACATGGTCGTCAAGGGTCTCGGGGCCGTAGACGTCAGGCTCTCGCGTCCCCAGCAGGTTCAGATTGGGTCCCGACAACAGCAGCACAACAGAACTCATACAATGCCTCCAGTCATCGCGCGTCTCCAGCAATCGCATGCCTCCAGTCATCGCGCGTCTCCAGCAATCGCATGCCTCCAGTCATCGCGCGTCTCCAGCAATCGCATGTCTCGAGTCATCGCATGTATCCAGCAATCGCATGCCTCCAGTCATCGCGCGTCTCCAGTCATTGCGTCAGGCTCGTCAACAGAAGCGGGCCCGGTCATCGCAGCGTACCCAGCGCGTCTCGCAGGATCGTCGGATCGATCCCGCTGACGGGTTCGACGCCGTCGGGTCCGTCAAGCACGAGCGTGACGCCTTCGACCGCTTTCTTGTCGCGCTTGAACAACCCGAGTAGTTCCTCGGTGTCGAGCCGTCGAGGCAGGCGGCAGGGAAGGTCATAGCCGCTCAGCACCTGGTGGTGTTCGGTCACTCGCTCGTCGCTGATGCGTCCGAGGCGCCTGGCGACTTCAGCGGCGTAGGCGATCCCGACCGCGACCGCCTCACCGTGACGAAGGTCGTAGGCCCCCGCGGTCTCGATCGCATGGGCGAGCGTGTGCCCGTAGTTGAGAATCGCCCGCCGGCCTCCCTCCCGCTCGTCTGCAGCCACGACATCCGCTTTGATCTGCACGCAGGCGGCCACGACTTCGGCATCGACTGCGGCACCCGTCGTTGCGGCGCCCGTCGTCGCGGCACCCGTCGTTGCGGCGCCCGTCGTTGCGGCGCCCGTCGTCGCGGCGTTCGGAGCCGGGACCGAGCCCAGAAAGTGGTACTTGGCGACTTCGCCAAGACCGCTGCGGTATTCGCGGATCGGTAGGGTCGTCAACATCTCGGTGTCGCAGATCACCGCTGTCGGCTGCCAGAAGGCCCCCACAAGGTTCTTGCCTTCCACCAGGTTGACCCCGGTCTTGCCCCCGATTGCTGCATCCACCTGGGCCAACAGCGTGGTTGCGACGTTGATGAAGCGGATGCCGCGGTGATAGACCGCTGCTGCGAAACCACCGATGTCGGTGACGACGCCGCCGCCGACCGCCACCACCACGTCGGCACGGGTGAACCCGGCGACCGCCATCTTCCGACAGATGTCCTCGATAACGCTCAGCGACTTCGCCGACTCCCCGTCTGGAACCGTGATGGTGAGAGCCCCGATACTGGGATCGACACTCCAAGGGATTGATTCCTGGGTTATCACCGCAACCCGTCTCGCTTCGGAGGGGATGAGTGCGCCCAGCATCTCCAGCGCTTTGGGGCCGACATGCACGGGGTAGGGGCGATCACGCAGTTCGACGTTTATCGCCGTCATGATGACGGCCTCTCCACCGGCTGCGGCGCGTCCGGCGCGCTCGCCGCCACGATGAGATCGACACAGTCCTCGACGGTCGCCTCGGAGGTGTCGATTCGGACATCGGCGACCTCGTTGTACCAGTCGGCGCGCTCGGCGACGATGGTTCGCAGCGTGCCCTCGACATCGTCGCTGGCCAACAGCGGTCTGGGTGCGCCGCCGTCGACCCGACGGGCCAACACTTCCACCGACGCATCGAGCCAGACGATGAGCGCACCGGATCCGGCCAACCGGTCGCGGTTGGACTCGACTGCGACCACGCCGCCTCCGGTGGAGACCACCGCCGGGCCCCCGGCCAGTGCACTTGACAAGGCCTTCTGTTCAAGAGTCCGAAATCCGCACTCACCCTCGGCCTCGAAGATCTCGGCGACCGTGAGTCCGCGGGCAGTCACGATCATCTCGTCGAGGTCGAGGTGGTTCATGTGCTCTCGATCCGCCAGGGCGCGGCCCACCGTCGACTTCCCCGATCCCATGGGACCGATAAGGACAATCGGGGCCGGTGACATGGCCGAAGGTTACCCGACCCGCTCGGTGACCCCCGGTCGTTCATGGCGCGCGCCCCTGCCAAGCCGCCTCCACATGGCGACGGCTGTCCAACACAGCGTTGGAATACCCAGTGCTGGACACACAGTGTGCATTTCTCGCCCCGCAGGAACTACGCGCCGGGGACGGATTCGGCGAAGAGCACCACGGTCATGGCTCCGCAGGCCAGGGCCGGGCCGAAAGGGAAGCTCGACTCCAGGAGCCTCGTGGGCCGGCTCGGGTCGGCCTGCGGGTCGCCGAGCACGTCGCGATTCAGCCTTCGCCGCAACAAGCCGAGCGACAGGCCTCCCAAGAGCCCGAGCATGCTTGCCAGGAGCTGCGCCCAGAAGACCAAGCGTGCCACCGGCAGCCAGTCCGCAGCACTCTCCCGACCTGGGCCGGCGACCGCCGCGGCCCAACCCAGGTGGAGACCGAGCAGCAGCGCCAGTTTGACGTCGCCGAAACCCAGGCCTTTGGGGGAGATCAGATGCACCGCCAGCAGCAGTCCGAAATAGCCGAACATGCCCATAATCGCGCAGCGGACCGCACGCAGGTCTCCGGCAGCCGCCGCGCCGGGCAGCAGCGCCGCAACGGACAGGCCCAACGACCAGAAGACGAGCCGGTCGGGAAGCCTGTAGCTGTGCAGGTCGACCACCGAGAGCGCGATCAGCGCCCCCACTGCCACCAGCGGGGCGAGCGACTGCCATCCCCAGCCGAAACGCAGCACCACAGCGACCCACAACCCGGCACTCGCCGCCTCGACGCCGGGATGCATCAACGAGATCCTCTCGGCGCAGTAGCGGCATCGGCCGCTGAGCCAACACCACGACAACAACGGGATCGTCTCAAGGATGCCCAGCCGGGCCTCACACGATCCACACCGGGAACGAAACGACAACGGCTCGCCGCGGACGGTCCGCTCAGCCAGCATCGTCACCGCGCCGCCGACTATCAAGCCGCCGCACGCGGCAAGAATCACCGCCAAGATCATGGTTCCGCCTCTCCTGTTTGTCGCCTGCGTAGCTTGCAACGCTCGCCGCGCCCCGCCCAACCGAACCTAACCGCCCGGTGCCCACAAAACAAGCGCTTCGCGTTTTGGGTCGGGGTGAGGGTGCGGTCAGCGCTGATTCTGGGGGACCCCTCGGAGAACCGCGCTGGCTCCGACCTCAAACGCGAAGAGCCTCGAATGTCGGCTTCGGCGCGGAATCCACGCGCTCGTCCACACCCAATCGGTGGATTCAGTCCGGGCGGTTCAGTTCAAGCGGGTTCGCAGTGCTGAAGTCATGGCAGCCACGGGCGCGGGCCGTCCAGTCCAGTGGGGAATGGCCACCGCAGCCTGATGAACCAGCATGGCCAGGCCGTTGAAGGCGTCGATCCCCGCGGCACGCGCGGCGGCCAACCAGGGGGTCTCGAGGGGGTTGTAGACGATGTCGACCACGGTCTGGCCCCGGTGCAACAGTGTCGGGTCGCAGGGCAGCCCACCCTCGGCGCCCATCCCGACCGTGGTCGCGTTCACCACTATGTCGGCGTCACCGACGTCCGCGGGTCCGCCGACCGCACCGACCGAACCGGCCAAGCGCGCACAGGCCTCTGCGCGCTGCGCGGTGCGGTTGACGACCAACACCTGCGACGCGCCGGCTTGCGCGCAGGCACGGACGATGGCCCGGGCTGCTCCACCGGCGCCCAGTACCGCGACCGTCCGAGAGTGCACCGTCACGCTGGCGTCTGCGGACAGACCCGCCAGGAAGCCGTTACCATCAGTGTTCTCTGCACGGATGCGTCCGTCCGCCAGCCGAACGAGACAGTTCGCTGCTCCGAGAGCCTCGACCGCGTCGGTGACTTCGTCTGCCGCTTGGGCGACCGCATCCTTGTGCGGGGTCGTGACCGACAGACCGGCCAACCCGAGGGTCCGCATGGCATCGGCGGCTTGGTTGCCCCTGCCCGCCGCGACTGGGAAGGGCACCGAGACCCAGTCGAGCCCCAGCGCCGCGAACGCAGCGTTGTGCAGGACCGGCGACAGCGAATGGGTCACCGGATCACCGATCACCCCGACAACCCTCGTCGCGCCCGACACCGGTCTCATCGGCGGCACCGGACCCGTCGGCAGCACCGGCTCATCGGCGGCACCGGGCTCATCGGCGGCACCGGGCTCATCGGCGGCACCGGGCTCATCGGCGGCACAGGGCTCATTCGCAGTACCCGAGTGAACTACACACTTCAACTGCCGCGTTGTGGTCGTCGAGGTTGGTGGTGAACGTATGGGCACCGTCCACACCGCCGTGGTCGGTGCGAACCCAAAACAACAGGTCGGGATCGGGGTCGGGCTGCAGCGCCGCTCGCAACGCCGCCTCACCCGGAGCGGCTATCGGGGTCGGCGGAATCCCCGGGTTGAGACGCGTGTTGTAAGGCGAGTCAACATCCAGGTCCGAGCGGGTCAGACCCTCGGTGAAGGACTTGTTGAGCGCGTAGTAGACGCTGGCGTCGATATCCAGCCGTTCGCCCCGCAACAGGCGGTTGTAGATGACCCTCGCCATCTGCGGACGGTCGACGGCAACCCTGGCCTCCTCTTCAATCAACGACGCGACGGTAATGACCTGATAGTCGGTCAACGCAAGCTCATCGATTACCGGATCTCTGCCCACGTCGTTGAGCAGGGCGCTGAAACGCTCGTCGAAGGTGTTGCTCATTCGCTGGATGAACCTGGCCTCATCGCGCAGGTCGTCTTCGGCAACGTCGTAGGTGGCGGGAAAGAGCAGACCCTCGAACCACGAGAACTGACCGACGTCTTCTGGCAGGAACCTCGACACGTACGCCGGGTTGTTGAGCGCGGCGACGATCTCGTCACGGTCGAACTGGGGGTTCTGTGCGGCCATCAGGTCGATAGTCTCGGCGACCCTCAGCCCCTCCGGGATCGTGAAGTTGTAAATCACCTCGGGAGTCGGTCCAAGGTTCAAGATGTTGTTAACATCTACGTAGGGCATGTTCTCAAAGAGTGCGTACTCGCCTGCCTCGAACGAGGAGTCGGCATCGCACCGCAGGAAGCCCGAGACGGTGATCTTACCGCCCTCGGGGCCGTCGCAGCGAAGCCAGTAGCGAAAGACGGTGGCGTTGCCGATAACGCCGGCATTGTCGAGATTGGTGGCGATCTGGTTGACGGCCTCACCGTTTCGGACCGTGAAGATCACGGGTTCGCCGATAGGTCCCTGCGGAACGATCTGCTCGTCGATCCAGCCGTAGATTCGCCCGCGGATCGTCGTCAGCACCAAGAAGATGATCACCGCAACGCCCAGCAGGCGCAGGAACCCGCCCCAGTGACTCCTGTAACGGACCCAGTTCCGATCCTCAGCGTCGTAACGGGGATCCACCAGGGGATCGGCGTCGGGTTCATCCTCGAGCACGTACGCCGTGCCGTGCTCGTCGGTCCCCGCCGCGATCAGCGCTCCAGGCGGCGCCTCATAATCAGGCAGCGCTAGAAAATCAGGCAGCACCTCATAATCAGGCGGCACCTCGTAATCAGGCAGCACCTCATAATCAGGCGGCACCTCGTAATCAGGCAGCGCCTCATAATCAGGCAGCGCGACCGGCACCGCTCGGCTTTCGTCGGGCACTCGGCTTTCGTCGGGCACTCCCGGTCCGTCGTGGGTCCCGTGGGGCGCCGGGTCGAGCCCGACCGAATCAGCCCCGACCGGATCAACCGCGACCGGATCAACCCCGTGCGGATCAGCCCAGACCGTGGCGACGGCAGGCTCCGAGACACGCGATTCATCACCGCGGTTCGGAATCGCCGCACCTGTCGGGGCACGATCCTGCTGCACACGGTCTAGAGGGGGCGGTTGGTCGGGGTCCTTCTCAGCCCAGCCCAACAGGAAGGCAAGCCAGCCGGAGCGGACTCGGCGCGGGGCTTCGTCAGGCACGGGGCATTCCGGCGTCGAGCCACGACTGTAGCAGCACTGCCGCGGCGACCTTGTCAACCACGCGGCGGCGGGCTTCGGCCTTCATCTCCTGGTGCATGAGGCACCGCTCCGCAGTCACCGTGGTCAGGCGTTCATCGTAGGGCACTACCTCAAGGCCGAGCGCTTCGCCGAGTGCGACCGCCTCGCGCAGACACTTCTTGGCCGCCTCCCCGAGCGACCCGTCCATGTTGTACGGCACGCCCACCACGACGACCTCCGCTTCCCACTCGCTCGCCAGGCCCGCCAGTTCGCGGTGTTCGCGGCGGCGGTCTCCCTGCCGTTTCACCACCTCGATCGGCGTCGCCAGCGACCCTTTCGAGTCACACACGGCCACACCGATCCTCTTGGTGCCGAGGTCGATCCCGATGGCCCGCATCTCAGTCAGCCCGCATCTCAGTGGGCTCGCACGTCAATAGCCCGCACGTCACGCACGTCAGTGACCCGCACGTCAGTCGCCACAGTCATTGGGCCGCACGTCAGTGACCCGCACGTCAATGGCCCGCATCTCAGTGGCCACAATCATTGGCCGCGTTCATCGGCGGCGCGCGGCGGCGCGGACCTCGTCGAGCGCGTCGTCGAGCGCCTCGGCTCTGGAGCCCCCGGCCACGGCTATCTCATCTGCGGGTCTGCCTCCCCCGCCGACCGTCTTCTTGGCGTCTTCGATGAGCACGCCGGCGTTGAAGACGCTGTCAGGGTCGACCGCGGCGACCAACGCCACGCCCCCGCGGTCGAGTTCGGTGCCGAGCACCACGGCGTCTACTCCGTCGTGATCGCGAACCGACAGGGCGAGATCACGAAGACCGTTGCGGTCCAGCCCGTCCACCCGCGCCACCACCACCGCGTCGACCGCCTCCTGTGCCAGCGCAGGCGCTTCACCGATCGCCAACTGCCTGCGGAGCGCGGCGACCTGCTGACGCAGAGCCTTGGCTTCGGAGTTGAGTCGCTCAACACCGCCGAGCAGGTCATTGGCGGGAACGCTGAGAGCCCTGGCAGCCTCGGTTGCGCTGCGGTCAACGGAACGGAACGAGTCGATCGTCGCTTGGCCGGTCAGCGCCTCGACGCGGCGGATGTTGCTGCCGATCGACGACTCCGAGATGATCCGCACCGGTCCGATGTCTCCCAGCGCGCGCACATGTGTGCCGCCACAGAGTTCAGTCGAATGGGGGCCGGCCTCGAGCACGCGCACCACGTCGCCGTACTTGTCGCCGAAGAAGGCGATGGCTCCGAGCCGTTGAGCCTCGTCCATCGTGGTCTCGAAATGTCGGCAGGCGGGGTTGGCGAGCACCTCGGCATTCACGAAGTCCTCGATCTCGGTGATCTCGCTGTCGGCCAGCGCCTGGTAGTGGCTGAAGTCAAAGCGGAGCCGGTCTGGCCCCACATAGGAACCCTGCTGCTTCACGTGTTCACCGACAACTGTCCGCAATGCCGCGTGGAGCAGGTGGGTGGCCGTGTGGTTGCGGCGGATCAACTCGCGCCGGTCGTTGTCTATGGTTGCTTTGGCAGTCTGACCCGCCGCCGCCTCGCCCTCGACCGACTCGATTGCATGCACTATGAGTCCCGGGACGCCGTAGCGCGTGTCTTTGACGGCTATCTCGGAGGTTTCGGTGCGGATCGTTCCGGTGTCGCCGATCTGACCACCAGACTCGGCGTAGAACGGCGTGCGGTCGAGCACCACGACCTCGTCGTCGACATGGATGATCTCTGCGACCGACTCAACCTCGCCGCGGCCCGTGAACTCGGTCTCACCGAATTGCTCGACGAGCTGCACGAGCGTCGTCGTGTCGTGCGCTTGCGCTTCAGTGCGGGCATCCTTGGCCCGTTGCTGCTGCTCGGCCATGGCTGCGCGGAATCCCTCTGAATCGACGGCGATGCCGCGCTCGCTGGTGATCTCCTCGGTGAGCTCGACCGGGAACCCGTAGGTGTCGTGCAGCAGGAAGGCGATGGTTCCGGGCAGTGGCTCGGCAGCGGGGCCCTCGCCCTTCAGCTTGGCCAGTTCGGCGTCGAGGATGGCCTGCCCGGTCCGCAGAGTCTCGCGGAATCGGCGCTCCTCGCGGTCGATCACGTCCCTGACGAACTGCCGGTTCTTGACCAGGTCGGGATAGTCCGCACCCATGACCTCCACCACTCGGTTGACCATCGCGCCCATCACTGTGGCGTCGGCGCTGTCGGCGTGCTCGACGCCGAGAATGTAGGAGTGGCGTACCGCCCGGCGGAGGATCCGGCGCAACACGTAGCCGCGGGCCTCGTTCGACGGGAAGACCCCATCGCTGACCAGCATCGCCGTGCTTCGGGCATGGTCGGCCAGAATCCTCAGCGAAACCAGTTGTTCCTCTGTCGCTCGGGACGCATCGACGCCGGTCAGTTGGGCGGCAAGCCGCAGCAAGGAACGAAGTTCGTCGGTCTCCCAGACCGAGTCGACCCCCTGGAGCACCGAGACGGTGCGTTCCAGACCCATCCCGGTGTCGATCGACGGTTTCGGGAGGGGGACCTTGGAACCGTCGCTCTGCTGATCGAACTGCATGAAGACGAGATTCCAGATCTCGATGTAGCGGTCCTCGCCGCCGTGTTCGGGGCCGCCGGCGTCGCCGTATTGGGGGCCCTTGTCCCAGAAGATCTCCGAACACGGGCCGCAGGGACCGGTCGCCCCCATCTTCCAGTAGTTGTCCTCGTCGAGGCGTTGCAGCCGTTCGGGCGGGATTCCCACCTCGTCTGTCCAGATGGCTGCGGCCTCGTCATCGCTGAGATGCACGGTAACCCACAGGCGTTGCGGGTCCAGGCCCAGCACGTCGACGACGAACTCCCAGGCCCAGGCGATCGCTTCGGACTTGAAATAGTCGCCGAAACTGAAATTTCCCATCATCTCGAAGAAGGTGAGATGGCGACTGGTGCGCCCGATCTCATCGAGGTCGTTGTGCTTTCCGCCTGCGCGCACGCACTTCTGGACGGTCACCGCGCGGTCGAAGGGTGCGGCCTGCTCCCCGGTGAAGTACGTCTTGAAGGGGACCATTCCGGCCACTGTGAACAGCAGCGTCGGGTCGTGGGGAATCAGGCTCGCCGACGGTTGGCGACTGTGCCCGCGCTCCGCGAAGAAGGAGGCGAAGGCACGGCGAACTTCGTTGGCTTGCACCCAACCGAGTCTATCGCCGCTACCCCGGCACCTGCCGCCCGCCGACGTTCACGTCAATGATTGTGCACACTGTTCAGAATCCGACGGATCGCTGAAGTTCGTCGAGGAAGAACCGCCGGTAACCCTGGGGGGCTCCAGCGACGTTCCCGGCCTCGTCGATGGAGATCGAGTGGAGTGCAACATCGAGGCCGCGCCTCTCGAAGTAGACTAGGGCGACATCGGCGGGTCTGAGCGGATGAGTCTCGTCGGCAACAGCCATGCGCACTCTGTCGATTATGAAGTCGCTGTGAGTCTCAACAATCAACTGCCTGGGCTTGTGCGAAGTTGAACTTGCCGCGACATCGCAGAAAAGGGACCCGACCGCTGCTTGGGCACTCGGATGCAGATGAACCTCCGGCTGCTGCAAGAGCAGCGTCGTTGGTCCATCGACTTTCAGCAACTCGGTGACGAAGGGCAGGACCTGGCTTATTCCGTAACCGACATCGACCAAGTTCCGGAACGGACCCTTGACGTTGTTGCTGAACTTCCGCACCTGCCGGATCGGCATCCGTCTTTCCGAGGTGTCGAACCCGCACTTCGTCGAACAGACGGGATTCTCTGCCGAAGCTCTCAAGCCCTTCCTTCAGAGCCTTCCAGGCATCAGGCTTCCTGAGTGCGAGCTGTGCCAAGAAACTCGGAGTGTTGTCACCGAGGGAGTCGGCCACGGCCAGATCATAACTGTAGACCCTCTGTGGCTGAGACCTGACTGGAGCACTCGCGAATGGACGCGCCATCGTTTGACGACGGGGCGGAAAACTACCGGGTACGTGCCTGAACAATTCTGATCCGAGCGTCTCGAGGTCTTCTCTCGTAAAGTCCCTAGAGTCACCGATCTGGACTATCTCCTGCGTCTCATCGGGTCCTCGGCTGAACTGTGACTCGAGGGCGAACCGAAGGCTGCGGACCGGCGGGATCCGGTCGTAAGCGACACGCGGTGATGGTTCGCTGGCCCCCCTTTGGTCGCGGTACTCCCATTCGCCGTCGGGGCCGCCGAACTTGAAATTGTCGATGTAGTTGCTGCGCAGATCTTGATCGACCCAGTAGAGCCCCCGTTCCAGATGCCTGCTGATCGGGACCGGGGCGGACCATTGCGATTCGAATTTCACGGTTACCTGGGTCGATCCCGAAGAAGACCGACCACTGCGCGCCGCGCCCCGGCCGTTGGACTCAAAACCCGCCTCGAACACCTCGGCCCGACCTCCGCGAGCGCCGCGGTGGTGCGCGATCTCTTCAAAGCTGCCCAAGTCGTAGGGATCTTCCTTGAAGTCTGGGACACGATGGTCGTAGGCGACGTCCCACAGAGCGCGGACCATCGCCAGCAGAGAGGTTTTGCCGCTGCTGTTCTCGCCGATGAGCAACGTGAGCGGTGCCAAACGTGCGGTCTGCGGCTCATCGCCGAAACAGCGGTAATTGCGAATTGTGATTGATCTCATTGCTCATCGGCCCATGCGCTAGTCGACTCAACGCTATCCCAGTCGGCCAGAATCCCACTTGGCCGGGTTCCGGAGTGCTCGCCTGTCGGCAGTTTCGGGACGGGGCGACTCCGGGGCGGGGTCGGGTTGTGTCAGTGGCGGATTCGTGCGGGGCGGTGGCGGTGCGCCTCGCGGCCTGCAACGAACTCCGAGCGCAGGTCGTGTTCAGTCTGGCGCATCGCCTCGCTGCCATCCTGGGCCGCTTCCCGCAGGTCCGAGATCAGGTCTCTGGTCTTGGTCGCGGCTCGTCTGCTGACGTCGGTGACGCCTCGTCGGACCTGCTCGGGGCTGTAACGCTCAACCGCGCGGCGGAGCCGCTTCTGAAGGTAGACCGAACTTCCGAAGCCGAGAGTGAAACCGGTTGCGGCCCAGAACGTGCGTTTCATCGAACCCTCGACCTTCGTGACCGACGCGAGCGTCGTGAATTCCGCGAGCCGCGCGGGCTGTGTGCGGTACCCGTCCTGCCAGCAGGGAGCACCTTGCGGGAACGGCTCCTGCGCAGCGTCAGCGTGGCTCTGCTCGCGCCTTTGACAATGGCCGCGGTCTTGATGAGGGGAGGCGTCAAGACCCTCTGGGTCAGCCGCGAGGCGACGTCGGCGGTCGCCACGACCCGCTCGACCCGACCCATGACCTCATCGACCCGTTCCAGTTCGTCGCCTGCCTTGGTGACCGTGGCCCGCAGGTCACCGAACATGGGGAGGCTCTCGGCACGCAGCTCATCGATCGTCTCACGCAGTTGGCGCAGGGTCGCGACCAGCGCCTGAACCGCGAAAACCAGGATCACCACCACGACCAGACAAACGACCGTGACCACGACCGCGGCGAGATCAACTGCGCTCATGGTGTCGCTGACTCGCTGCCGGCTTCTCAGACTCTCTGGTGACCAAGCCCCTCACGCCCCACACCATAGTCCCGCCATAGTCCCACCGTCGTGACTCCAAAGAGTTATCTGGCTCTTCGCGTTTGAGGTCGGAGTCGCTGGGGTGAGGGTCGGACGTTCCAGGCGCGCCCGACCAGACGGATCGTTGCGGAGGAAGCCGTCGCCGACGCCATCGCCCCTCACGAACCGCAGCGTGCGGCTTGGATCGACCAACGATTGACTTCTTCTTCGGAGACTGTAAGCTGCGGCGCGAGTGACGCTGCTGCAGACCGCAGCAACGTAAAAACATGGAGGGAACCATGAAGAAATTGCTATTCGTGCTGCTTGGGACAGCACTGCTAGCCGCAGCATGTGGTGATGACACCACATCAACAACGACAACCACAACCACCGTCGCTTCAGATGCTGACTCTGAATCGATGATGGACGAAGAGTCCACAACGACCACCGCCGCCGACGGGGACAAACCAGAGATTGTGTTGGTCACTAACCCGTGGACGGCTTCTTACCTGAATGTCAGCGTTGCTAGTCAACTCATCGAAAGCGAGCTTGGATATCCCACTGACGTAATCAATATCGACGAGAACGAGGCCATGTATATAGGACTCGCTGACGGCGAACTTGATGCCGTTTTGGAGATCTGGCCTTCGGGAATTACTGAAACTGAGCAAGCTTTCTTTGACGACGGCGGAGTTACAAATATCGGTGAATTGGGAACCGTCGGGAAAATTGGATGGTTCGTTCCCGATTATGTCGTTGAGGAAAACCCCGAGTTGGCAACGTGGGAAGGGTACAGCAGCAGCGCAGCTGCCGACCTTTTTGCTACCACTGAGACCGGCGACAACGGCCGATTCTTGGGAACTGACCCTTCCTATTCACAATTCGACGAACAGATCATCAATAACCTCGGACTGCCATTCGAAGTCATATTTTCAGGTACGGAAGCAGCTACAGTTGCGGAGTTGGACGCACGCGTCTCGGCCAATGAGCCGATTCTGCTTTATTGGTGGACACCGACCGCCGCCGTCTCCCAGTATAATCTCGTGAACGTGCCGCTTCCCGAAATAGATGCCGATTGTGAGGCTAGTATCAAGAACGAAGACGGTGGAGTCGACTGTGACTATCCAGAGGATGTGCTGTTCAAAGCGGCTTCCGCGGGTCTTGAACAAAAAGCTCCTGACGTTTGGTCTT
>MKWU01000941.1_pt1 | contig 53393 bp, 41 predicted proteins | sample 809101 | NCBI WGS metagenome assembly MKWU01 (sample SAMN05860141, study PRJNA318959) | sponge metagenome | host: Aplysina aerophoba | place: Slovenia: Piran, Adriatic Sea, Gulf of Piran | collected 2013-05-07 | reverse complement strand
CAGCTCGGTGAGCAGGTCCAGTTCGGCGGCCTGAACGGCTTGGAGCAGCGCCGTCGAGCTGGTGGGGCGCCGCGCGGCGCCGGCGCACCGGGCGACGAAGGCGTATGGGTCCCAAACCTCGGCGAGGGCCCCGAGTTCCGGGGCCGGCTGGCCGCCGGCCGCGGCCACCGCGGTGGCCGCACGGCGCGCCATCTGCGCGAAGCCGGCGTGGGTACCTACCCGGTGGAACCAGTACTTGCTGTTGGGGAAGTCGCCCTCGCGGCGGTGCATGGTGCCGTGCAGCCAACTTCCGAACGCGTCGGGCAGCGCCTGCGACAGGGTGTGCGACCCATCGAGGTCGTCGTTCCACAGCAGCAGCGCGCTTGCGACCGCCGCCGGCAGGTTCGCCGCGGCGATGCGCCGGCTCAGGTCGCGGCTCCACGGGGCGGTCGGACACAGCGGCGGCAGCGGCTGCCGGGCGCGCAGTTCGGCGCTGATCTCCTGCACCAGGGGCTGGGATTCGGTCATCGTGACACTTCCATTCCCAACGGCAGAGCCGGCAGGGCATTCACCAGGTCGCGCAGCCGGTTCGGGGTCATGTCAATGTGCACGGCACCATTCAGCATCAGGTTGGGACCTTCCTCGCAGTGGCCGAGGCAGCCGCAACGCTCCACCATCACGTCGTCACGCGGACGGTCTTCCGTCTCCGCCAGCAGGTCGTTCGAGAAGTTGACGCCGCAGGTGGGGCCGACGCAGATGCGCAGGCTGTGGTTCATGCGACGGCGGCCGCGGCCAACTGCTCGATGACGGGATAGGGAAACAACCCGGTGCTGTGGCCGTCGCTCCAGGTGATCGACAGGGCGTAATTGCCGACCGTGCGCACCTCTTTCGCCTGGATGTCGGCCGCAATCACGGCCGGGTCGGCGGTCCGCTCGCCGGTGTACTCATTGACGCAGTGGGCGCATCGGCAACTCGCCCGCAAGTCGCGGTTGGCGACCGAGACCGTTCTGCCGTCGGCCCAGCGCAGGGTGATCTGCTTGTCGTCGTGTGCTACGCCGATGCTCTCCTGCGCAACCGATGCCTTGCCGACGGCGCGAACCATCCGGTCGGCAGCGGCCGCGACCTCCGGCATCTCGAATTCGTCGCCGAATGTACGTCCAAAGCGTTGCGGGTCCAGGGGCAGCCGCCCCAGCACGTCCACTCCGAACCGTTCCTGAAGCTGGCCGGCGCCGTCGCTGCCGAACACCGCGTGGCGTTCGCCGCCGGCTTCGAAGTAGGACATGTTCTCCACCACGCCGAGCACCGGCACGCTCACCTTGTCGAACATCAGGATGCCCTTGCCGACGTCCGCCAGCGCCAGCGGCTGCGGGGTGGTTACCACCACGGCGCCGTTCAACTGCACCGCCTGGGTGATGGTGAGCTGAATGTCGCCGGTGCCGGGCGGCAGATCGAGGAACAGGTAGTCCAGCTCACCCCACTGCACACCGTGCAGCAACTGCTGAATGTAGTTGGTAACCATCGGTCCGCGCATCACCGCCGGTGCGTCGCCGAGCCAGAAACCGAACGACATCAACTTGAGTGCGCCGACCTGAGCCGGCAGCAGCATGTTGCCGGGGCCGGCCTTGAGGTCCAGGTCGCGGCAGTCGAACAGGGTCGGAATCGATGGGCCGAAGATGTCCGTGTCCAGCAGCCCGACGCGGTGGCCGCGCCCGGCGAGCTCGCACGCCAGCGCCGCGGCCACGGTGGACTTGCCCACGCCCCCCTTGCACGACGCCACGGCGATCAGCGCTCCCACCTGATCGAGCCCGCTCTCCCGGGCAGCACCCGGCGGGCGTGATGCGGAGCGCGCTGCAGCGGCTGGCTGCGGCGCACTGGTAATGGTGACGGTAAACGACCTGGGCCCCGCCGGGGGGCCGGCTGGCGGAGCGCGCGGCAGGGGCGGGCGGGGGCCCGCGGGAAAGGGGGCCGTAACCCGCCCGGGTGCGGGGCACCGCCCCGAAAAGCCGCTCCGCCTCCGCCTTGAACTGGTCGCGCACCGGACATGCAGGCGTGGTGACGCGAATTTCCACCAGCACGTGCCCGTGTTCGATTTCCAGACTGGTTATGAAACCGAGCGCCACGATGTCGCGCCCCAGATCGGGGTCGACAATCTGCGCCAGCGCTCCCAGCACCTGATCCTTGGTAACCATGATCGGGCCTCAATCTACGCCGAAACCGGTGTCGCGGCCAGCGGGGCGGAGCCGTGACCGGTTGTTCGGGCGGGCGGCGCCGGGCGCGGGACGATGGACAAGCACCGCCGGCGAATATAGTGTAATGTTCGTTCCATCATTATGCCGTACAGGAGCGCCGAACGTGCGACACCAGACGCATCACAATGGAGGCAGAGGAGTTGCTGGCAATGGTTTAGAGACACTCTATCTGGTTTACGTGGTTCCCGAAGCACGTTCATTTTCCTGGCCGGGTCCGTTTCCTTCCTGAGTGGTTCGTGTTTTCCCGAAATGCACTGTTGCTCTCTGAGCGGTGAGCTACTATGCCGCACCTGATAGACGCTGGACTGTGACTATGGATTGCTCCGACGCTGGTGTAACTGAAGCGAACCGCTGGATGAGGTTCGCCTACCGGGAATTCGTGACACCGGGCATGCTCATGCTGGTGCTCGGCATTGGCAGCGGTCTGATCATTCTGATGACCTTCATCGGACCGTTCGGCATCAGGTATACCCTGAGCTGGAACGGCCGCCTGGCCTTATGCGTGACAGCCGGCGCCCTCTGCCTGCTGATCTGTTACCCGGCGGCGGCGCTGACCCTCTTCCTGTGCCGCTTTCGAACGGGCGCGGTTGCCGCGTTGGCGCTTGCGGCGTGTGCGCTGATCATGGCCGTGCCGTGCGGAGCGATTGCCTACGGCGTGTACGGGGTATTTCACGGCGCACCTCTCGCGAGTGGCGAATTGCCGATTACCTACCTGGTGTGTGCAGGGTCGATCCTGGGTGCGACGGCGCTGGTTCAGTTCGTCCTGTACCTGCGCGTGAGCGGCAGGCAGATACCTGCCGCCAACACTGCCACCCCCTCGACAGGGGCTGCCACGCCGGACCCGGGTCCGGAGACCGGCAATCGCGCGCGGCAGACCCGAGTGACTCCGGCCGGCGGGTCGATCAAGCCCGCTTCCGGGGCGCCCACGACCGACCGCGTCCGGCCTGGCGCCCCCGGTGCCGACGCCGCTGTGCCAGGCGGGAAGGCGGCGCCCAACGTCCCGGTCAAGCCGCCGTCCGCCAGCTTCCTGGACCGGCTGCCGGCACACCTCGGTAGCGACGTGGTATATCTCAAGGTCTCCGGCCACTACCTGGAGGTGGTTACCACGCGTGGAACCTCCGTCATTCTGCAGCGCCTCATGGACGCGGTCCGCGAACTCGGCGGCCACGGCATGCAGATCCATCGCTCCTATTGGGTAGCCCATCGTCACATCCGGTACGTCGTCCGCCGCGAGCGCCGCACCTTGTTGCACCTCACCGGCGACTATGAGGTGCCGGTGAGCCGCACCTACCTCCCCGAGGTGCGCCGCCTCAAGCCGCAGATGCCGCTCCGGCACCGCGCTGCGCACCGTCCCGAGCAGCAGGAGAATCCGTAGGCCGGTCCGCGAGGCACCGGGTAGACCGCTTGTACGGATTGTGCCGCGGCCTCTGGCGGCGGCTGCTGCGCATGGGGTACATTTGCGGCGTACTGTCATTATGCGCTGGTTGCTCGATCTGCTTTCCACTTCCATCGGCAAAAAGGTGCTGATGGCGCTCACCGGCCTGTTCCTGGTGCTGTTCCTGGCCGTGCACCTGTATGGCAACCTGTACCTGTACGCCGGGGAGGAGGCGTTCAACCACCACGCCGAATCGATTTCCGGCAACGCCCTGATCCGCATCGTGGAGGTGGTGCTGTTCCTGTCGATCATCGCGCACGCGGTCAGCGGCGTGCAACTCACCATCCGCAACCGGCGCGCGCGCCCGCAGCGGTACCGCGTGAAGCGCCGTGCCGGCTTCAGCACGCTGGCCTCACGCAGCATGATCGTGTCCGGCAGCGTGGTGTTCATCTTCATCGTCATACACCTGCGCAACTTCTTCTACGAGGCGCGCTTCGGGCGCGCGGCCGCCGGCGAGTCGCTGTACCGGGTGGTTTCCGAGACCTTCGCCCTGCCTGGCTACGCGGCGCTGTACGTGATCGCCATGGTGCTGCTCGGCGTGCACCTGGCGCACGGCTTCCTGAGCGCCTTGCGTACCCTCGGCATCGAGCACCAGCGCTACACGCCGGTGTTGCGCGGGGTGGGACTGCTGCTGGCGGTGGGGTTCGCCGCCGCGTTCGCCTCCATGCCGATCGTGTTTTTCGTACGGAGTCTCGCGTAATGGCCGGAATTGCCCTGGACGGCAAGGTCCCCGCCGGTGCGCTGGGCGAAAAGTGGTCGCGCCACCGGTTTGACGTGACGCTGGTCAATCCGGCCAACAAGCGCCACTACTCGGTCATCGTGGTGGGCAGCGGCCTGGCCGGCGCCTCCGCGGCCGCCTCGTTGGCCGAACTCGGCTACGAGGTGAGCTGTTTCTGTATTCAGGACAGCCCGCGCCGCGCGCACAGCATCGCCGCCCAGGGCGGCATAAACGCGGCCAAGAATTACCCCAACGACGGCGACTCCGTGTACCGCCTGTTCTACGACACCATCAAGGGCGGCGACTACCGTTCGCGCGAAGCCAACGTGTACCGGCTGGCCGAGGTAAGCAACGCCATCATCGACCAATGCGTGGCGCAGGGGGTGCCGTTCGCGCGCGAGTACAGCGGCCTGCTGGCCAACCGCTCGTTCGGCGGTGCGCAGGTGTCGCGCACTTTTTACGCCCGCGGCCAGACCGGCCAGCAGCTCCTGCTCGGCGCCTACAGCGCGCTGAGCCGGCAGATCGGCCTGGGCGCCGTGACCATGCACCCGCGCCACGAGATGCTGGAACTGGTGGTGATCGACGGCGTCGCGCGCGGCATCGTGACCCGCGACCTGGTGACCGGCCGGCTGCATTCCCACGCCGCCGACGCGGTGGTGCTGGCCACCGGCGGTTACGGTAACCTGTACTACCTGTCTACGAACGCCATGGCGAGCAACGTCACCGCCACCTGGCGCGCACACAAGCGCGGCGCGCTGTTCGCCAACCCGTGCTTCGTGCAGATTCACCCCACCTGCATCCCGGTATCGGGCGCACACCAGTCCAAGCTCACCCTGATGAGCGAGAGCCTGCGCAACGACGGGCGCGTGTGGGTGCCGCGGACGCAGGGCGACACGCGTGCGCCGGCGGGCATTCCCGAGGCGGAGCGCAACTACTACCTCGAGGAGCGCTATCCGGCGTTCGGCAACCTGGTGCCGCGCGACGTTGCCTCGCGCGCCGCCAAGGAGGTGTGCGACCGCGGCTACGGCGTCGGCGCCACCGGCCAGGCGGTGTACCTGGACCTGCGCGATGCGATTGACCGGGTGGGGCGCACCGCCGTCGAGCAGAAGTACGGCAACCTGTTCCAGATGTACGAGCAGATTACCGGCGAGGACGCCTACCAGACGCCAATGCGCATCTATCCCGCCGTGCACTACACCATGGGCGGGCTGTGGGTGGACTACAACCTGATGAGCACCGTGCCGGGGCTGTTCGTGCTCGGCGAGGCCAACTTTTCCGACCACGGCGCCAACCGGCTCGGCGCCAGCGCCCTGATGCAGGGGCTGGCGGACGGCTACTTCGTGCTGCCGGCCACCATCGGCAGCTATCTGGCAGAGGGCGCGCGGGCGCCGGCCGGTACCGACCATGCCGCCTTCCGCGCCGCCGAGCAGGATGCCGAGCAGCGCAGCAGGCGGCTGCTGGAGGTGTCCGGCAACCAGCCGGTGGACCATTTCCACCGCGAGCTGGGGCGCATCATGTGGGACCGCTGCGGAATGTCCCGGAACGCCGACGGGCTGCGCGAGGCGGCGGCCAGGATTCCGGAACTGCGCGAGCGGTTCTGGCGCGAGGTGAACGTGCCCGGCTCGGGAGGCGACCTGAACCAGCCGCTGGAACGCGCCGGGCGGGTGGCCGACTTCCTGGAGTTCGCCGAGGTGGTGATCCAGGACGCCCTCGCGCGCAACGAGTCGTGCGGCTCCCACTTTCGCGAGGAGCACCAGTCGGAGGACAACGAGGCGCTGCGCAACGACGCCGACTACGCCTACGTGGCCGCCTGGGAGCACCGCGGCGTTGGCGAGCCGGCGGTCCTGCACCGCGAGCCGCTGGAGTTCGAGGAGGTGCACCCCACGGTGCGCAGCTACAAGTGATGGGAGCGGCGGCATGACACTGCACCTGGAAATATGGCGCCAGCCGGGCCCGGAGGCGGGCGGCGGCTTCGTGAGCTACGAGATGGACGACGCGGTGCCCGACATGTCGTTTCTGGAGCTGCTCGACGTACTCAACGAGCGCCTCGAGCGCGCCGGTGAGGAGCCGGTGGCGTTCGAGCACGACTGCCGGGAGGGGATCTGCGGGAGCTGCGGCTTCCTGATCAACGGGCGCGCGCACGGCCCGCTGCGCGGGGTCACCGCGTGCCAGCTCCACCTGCGCCACTTCGAGGACGGCGAACGCATCGTGCTCGAGCCGTGGCGGGCGCGTGCCTTCCCGGTGGTCAAGGACCTGGTGGTGGACCGCTCCGCGTTCGACCGCGTGATTCAGGCCGGCGGCTTCGTCTCGGTGAACACCGGCAGCGCGCCGGAGGCCAACGCCCTGCCGGTGCCGCGCGCCGACTCCGACCGGGCGATGGACGCCGCCGCCTGCATCGGCTGCGGCGCCTGCGTCGCCTCCTGCAAGAACGCCGCCGCCATGCTGTTCGCCGGCGCCAAGGTCACCCAGCTCGCCCTGCTGCCGCAGGGCGCCCCGGAACGCCGCCGCCGCGCCGCCGCCATGGTGGAGGCGATGGACGCCGCGGGATTTGGCAACTGCACCAACGAGCGTGAGTGCGAGGGCGACTGCCCCAAGGACATCACCTTCGCCAACATCGCCCGCCTCAACCGCGAATACCTCGCCGCCAAGCTCACCCGCTGACCGGCGGGACCACGGTTACCGCTACTTGCCGTTGTCGGGGAGGCGGCCTCTGATCAGGAAGTAGGCGCCGGCGAGGGCGACCACCAGGGCGGCGATGCCGACCAGGGTGAGGGGGGATGCCTTGGTGGGATCCAGAATCAGGATCTTGCGGCAGATCGCGGTCAGGGCGATGAGAATCAGGAACTCCACGTGCACGTGCGCGTCGGACAGGAACAGCTGCACCGCCTCCACCAGCTCCACGCCGATCAATACCAGGAGCATGAAGCTGAACAGGCTCAGGAACTGGTCCGCGCTCAGTTGCGCGATCGGGGTGCCCAGCAGCTCCACGCCGAGCAGCCACCCCAGCCGCGCGATCATCACGCCGAGCAGCGCCAGCACGAGCACCAGCACCAGTACTACGACGATGCGCTGCAGGTTGTCCGCGAAGCGCGGAATCGCCTGCATCCAGGGGCGTTCGGGTCGATCCGGGTCCGGCATCATGTCGTCACCGTACCGCGGCCGGGCCGCCGATTCCAGACCGGAGCGTTCGTGTATAGTGAGCGGTGTGATGGGGCAACAGGAGTTCGACCGCGAGGTGCGGCGGCTGTTCGGGGCGCAGGCCCGTGTGGAAGGTCCGTTGGCGGAGAGCGGGGCGGGGTGGCGCTTGGCCGGCGTCGACCTGCGCGCGCCGCTCTCGCCGCAGCAGGTGACGTTCCTGGTGGACGCGCTGAGCCGGGCGCGCGTGCTGAGCATTCCGGGCCAGGACCTGGGATCGTTCACGCTCGCCCACTTCGAGCGTTTCGCCAATCACTGGGGGGCGCCGGTGCCGCACCCGAGCAACTTCCTGCGCGGCGGCAAGCCGGCGCAGCAGGACGGATCGTCTGACGGGCCGGTCGAGATCATGCCGTTCAAACAGCGCCCGGCGGCGGCGGTGAACCGCGTATTTCCCGGCCGCCTCGAGTGTCTGCCGCACGAATCCCCCGCGGTACTGGTGGTGGCCAACTTCCGCCGCGCCGCGAATGGCAGCGGCGAGCAGCGCAAGCCGGTCGCGGTCGGCATGGGCGGGTCGTGGCATACCGACATTGAATACGAGCGGCTGCCGATCTACGTGTCGATGTTCCTGGCCCACCACGCCCCGGTGCGGCGCGATGCGCCCGGCGGTACCTGGGTGGCGCGGCCGGACCTGGCCGACGCCCCGGCCGCGCCGTACTTCGAGGACTCCGATCCCGAGTTGCTGCGCCTGCGCAAGACGCTGCCGCTGAACGGCGAGACCGCGTTTGCCGACACGGCCGCGGCGTTCGCGGCGCTGCCGGCCGAGCGGCAGGCGGAACTGGAGCGGGTCATGCTGCGGCGCCGGCTGAACGAGGGCGACCGCGGCTGGCTGGCGCCGCTGGTGCGCACCAACCCGCGCTCCGGGATCAAGTCGCTGCACAGCCCGGTGTGGGCGTCGCGGCCCGGCGTGCGCCCGGCGGTGGACGTGGAGGGCATGTCGTCCGAGGCATCGCGCGCCTTCCTCGACGAACTGGAGGCGCACGTGCTGCAGCCGCGGTTTCGCTACGACCATGCGCATGCGCCCGGCGATGTAACGCTGTGGGACAATTACATGACGCTGCACAACTCGCCGGCGGTGAAGTCGAACATCGATACGATTGACGATGCCCGGCTGCTGTACCGGCTGAGCTGCAAGGGCGAACCGGCCCTCAGCCTGCCGCGCAACGATCCGCCGCAATGGCTCGCCGAGCACATTACCGCCGGCTATGCCACTCCCGATGCGATTCTGAACCCGGCCTGAGCCGGCGCGGTCAGAGCCCGGACTTGGTCAGGGCTCCGGCGATGCGGTCGATGTCGTCGCGCGATTCGATCTTGCCGAGCTTCAACACGCGGCGCACCAGCGGCAACCACGGGCCGAACGCGGAACGCAGACTGCTTAACTCGAACGCGGTAGTATCGACCGGCTCGCTGCCGGCGTCGAACGGCAGCGCATCGAGGCGCGCGAGCAGTGCGGTCAGGAAGCGGGCGATGCGCCGCATCTTGCGGTAGTTGAGCCGCTGCGGGGTATCGCTTTCCTGGTGGTAGTGCTCCCAGCGTCCGCAGGAGAAGAACAGGTAGGGCTTGCCGGCGCGGCGGAACGGACGGTGGTCGCTGACGTCGCCGATGTAGCGGTTGAGTATGGCGATCAGCGGCAGCCGCCACGGCCGCCGGCAGGCCGCGACCGCGCCGGCGAGCTCGGCGTGCGACTCCGCGCCGGTCATGAACAACAGGCCGCTCATGCGCGGCAGCCGGCGCTTCTTGCCGCCGGCACGCCACGACACGTTGTGGCCGGTAAGGTCCTGGATCACGGCGCAGGCGACGCCGCGGCTGTCCATCTGGCGGTCGTGGAAGTGGGTGCTGCCCATGCCCGGGGTGCCGGCGTAGGGCTGCTCCTCGGTGTCGAACAGCGCCACCACCACGTCGCGGGTCAGCGGACGGGCAACCAGCTCCTGCGCCACCTCCAGCACGATCGCCACCGCCGCGGCGTTGTCGTCGGCACACGGCGCCTCCAGCAGGCTGTCGTAGTGGGCGCCGAGCAGCAGTGGGGCGGCGTCGCGGTTGGTTCCCCGTGCAACCGCGACCAGGTTCATGCCCTCCGTCACTCCGCCGCGGCGCAGCGCTTCCGGGAGCTCGAACGGCAACCGGAACTCGTCGCCGCGGTAGGGCGACAGGCCGACGGTGAGCAGCCGCTCCACCAGGTAGTGCTCGGCGCGCCGGTGGCCGAGGGTTCCCGGCTTGCGGCCCTCGGCATGGGCCAGCTCCGCCACGTCCTCGCGCAATCGCTGAATCGCCGCCATCACCGCCGCCTCAGTCTCCCGGACCGGTCATCCGCTCGGGGCGGATCCAACGGTCGAACTGCTCCGCCGTGACGTGGCCGAGCTCCAGGGCGGTTTCCCGCAGCGTGCCGCCGGTGCCGTGGGCGTGTTTGGCGATCGCGGCGGCCTTGTCGTAGCCGATGTGCGGAGTCAGCGCGGTGACCAGCATCAACGACTGCTCCACCAGCGCCGCGATCCGCACCCGGTTGGCGCCGATGCCGGCCACGCAGTGGCGCCGGAAGCTGTTCGCGGCGTCGGCCAGCAGGCCGATCGACTGCAGCAGGTTGTAGATCAGCACCGGCTTGTAGACGTTGAGTTCGAAGTTGCCGGAGGCGCCGGCGAAGCCGATGGCGGCGTCGTTGCCCATCACCTGCACCGCCACCATGGTCAGCGCCTCCGCCTGGGTGGGATTGACCTTGCCCGGCATGATGGAACTGCCCGGCTCGTTGGGCGGGATGGTCAGTTCGCCGATGCCGCTGCGCGGTCCCGACGCCAGCCAGCGCACGTCGTTGGCCACCTTCATCAGCGCCGCGGCCACCGTCTTCAGCGCGCCGCTGGCGGTTACCACCGCGTCGTGCGCGGCCAGCGCCTCGAACTTGTTGGGGGCGGTGACGAACGGGTAGCCGGTCAGCTCCGCGATCACCTCGGCCACGCGCGCCGCGAAGCGCGGATGGCTGTTCAGCCCGGTGCCGACCGCGGTGCCGCCGAGCGCCAGCTCCAGCAGCGCCGGCACGGTGGCCGCTACCCGCTCGGCGCCGCGCTCCACCTGCACCGCGTAGCCGGAGAACTCCTGGCCGAGGGTGAGCGGCACCGCGTCCATCAGGTGGGTGCGCCCGATCTTGACGATGTCGGCAAACTCGCGCTGCTTGGCATCGAGCGCCGCGTGCAGGTCACGCAACGCCGGCAGCAGGCGCTGCTGCAGCGCGTTGACCGCGGCGATGTGCATGGCGGTCGGGAAGGTGTCGTTGGACGACTGCGACAGGTTGACGTGGTCGTTGGGGTGCACCGGATCCTTGCTGCCGGGCACGCCGCCGGCCAGTGCGATGGCGCGGTTGGAGAGCACCTCGTTCACGTTCATGTTGGACTGCGTGCCGCTGCCGGTCTGCCACACCACCAGCGGGAAGTGGTCGTCCCAGTCGCCGGCAATCACCTCGTCCGCGGCGCGCACGATCAGCGAGCAGCGCCGCTCGTCGAGCAGGCCCAGCTCGTGGTTGACCTGCGCGGCCGCCTTCTTGAGCACTCCGAACGCGCGTACCACTTCCAGCGGCATGCGTTCGCCGCCGATGCGGAAGTTGTCCAGCGAGCGCTGCGTCTGCGCGCCCCACAGGCGGTCGGCGGCCACCTGCACCGCGCCCATGGAGTCGGTCTCGCGGCGCGTCCCGTTGGCCGGGTCCGTTGGCCCGCCGTGCGCGGCCATGCTCAGGCGAGCTCCGGATACTGGCGCTGCACGACCTGTACCAGTTCGCGCACGTGGGCGGCGGAGGAGGTCAGCAACTCCTGCTCACCGGCCTCCAGATTGACCTCCAGAATCCGCTCCATGCCGCCGGCGCCGAGCACGCACGGCACGCCCACGAACAACCCGTCGATGCCGTATTGGCCGTCGCAGTAGCCGGCGCACGGCAGAATCCGCTTCTTGTCGCGCACGATCGCCTCCACCATCTGGGTGACCGCCGCCGCCGGCGCGTAGTAGGCGCTGGTGCCGAGCAGCTCCACGATCTCGCCGCCGCCCTGCTTGGCGCGCTCCACCAGCTCGTCGAGCCGTTCGGCGCTCATGAACTCGGTTACCGGTATACCGCTGATGTTGGTGAAGCGCGGCAGCGGCACCATGTCGTCGCCATGGCCGCCGAGCAGCAGGGTGCTGATGTCCTCTACCGAGAAGCCGGTTTCCTCGGCGATGAACGCCTTGAACCGCGCCATGTCCAGGCAGCCCGCCTGGCCGACGATGCGGCTGGTGGGAAAGCCGGTCACCTTCCAGGCGGTATACACCATCGCGTCGAGCGGGTTGCTGACCACGATCACGATGCTGCCGGGGGCGTGCGCGGCGATCTGTTCGCTTACGCTGCGCACGATGGCGACGTTGGTCTTGATCAGGTCGTCGCGGCTCATGCCCGGCTTGCGCGGCACGCCGGCGGTGAGCACCACCACGTCCGCGCCGGCAATGTCGGCGTAGTCGGCGGTGCCGGTCACCGTGCAATCGAAGCGGCGCACCGGGGCGCACTCATACAGGTCCAGCGCCTTGCCCCGGGTGGCGCTTTCCATCTGCGGAATGTCCACCAGCACCACGTCGCCGAGTTGTTGCGATACGATCCAGAGTGCGCAGGTGGCACCGACGTTGCCGGCACCGATTACGGCGATCTTGGCTCTTCCCACCATCGATCAGGTCTCCTTGCGGGCGGCGCGGCCGTGAGCCCGGCACCGTCCGGCTGCTTGTCTGAAGAGCAGTCCTCGCTTGTCCCCGGAACACCGAGCCCCTATCTTTCGGGCCACTGTGGCTCCAACCGGACCGGATGTCGCCGAACCGGCGTCCCTCGAGGCGTGCTACCGCCGAATTATACGAGAACTCGGAGAGGATATCGACCGCGAGGGTCTGGCGCGCACCCCGTACCGTGCCGCCCGCGCACTAACCGATCTCACCTCCGGCTATCGCGAGAGCCTCGGCAAGATCATCAACGGCGCCATCTTCAAGTCGGAGTCGGACGAGATGATCATGGTGCGCAACATCGAGACCTTCTCGCTGTGCGAGCACCATCTGCTGCCGTTCATCGGTCAGTGCCACGTGGCCTACATTCCGGAAGGCCGGATCATCGGCCTGTCCAAGATTCCGCGCATCGTCAACCACTACGCCCGCCGCCTGCAGATCCAGGAGCGGCTGACCCTGCAGGTCGCGCACGCGGTGCAGGACGCGGTCGGCGCCCAGGGTGTGGGGGTGGTAATGGAGGCCAGCCACCTGTGCGTGATGATGCGCGGCGTGGAAAAGCAGCACTCGCAGATGAAGACCTCCTGCATGCTCGGCACCTTTCGCAGCAGCGCCGCCACCCGCGCCGAATTCCTGCAGCTGCTCAGCGCCTGATCCGGCGCCTGGCGATGGACCAAGTCATTATTCGCGAGTTGCGCGTAACCTGCATCGTCGGGGTGCTGCCGGAGGAACGCACCACGCCGCAGGAGGTGGTGGTGTGCCTGGCGGTGGGCACCGATATTGTCCCGGCGGCGCGCACCGGCGAGCTCGATTGCACCATTGACTACGCGGCGCTTGCCGAGCGGGTGGCCACGCTGATCGTGACGGGCCGCTACCGGCTGCTGGAGACGATGGCGGAGGACCTGGCTGCGAGCGTGCTGGCCGATCCGCGCGCCGCGGCGGTGCGCGTCACGGTGCGCAAGCCGGCCGCCATCGCGGCCGCCCGCGCCGCCGGGGTGGAAATTTTCCGTGAACGCGCAGCGGATACCGGACTGATGCGTCCGGCGCGGCGGCCCGCCATTGTCGGGGTGATCAACCTGTCGCCGGAGTCGAACGTGCCGGGTGCGCATGCGGCCGGGCTGGCGGCGGTGCGCGACCGCGCAGCCGCCCTGAGCGCGGACGGCGCCGGCTACGTGGAACTGGGCGCGCGCTCGATCAGCCATGACCGGGCGCCGATCGACGACGCCGAGGAGTGGCGCCGCCTGCAGCCGGCGCTGAATGCCCTGGTGGCCGCCGGGTACCGGGTCGCGGTCGACACCTGGAGCGAGGCCAGCGCCACGGCGGCGCTTGACGCGGGCGCATGCCTGATCAACTTCACGGGCGCCTGGCCGTCGGAAGAGCTGTGCGGCGCCGTGGCGGCCGCCGGCGCAACCCTGTGCGCGCTGTACCTGCCGTACGCCGATCCCTACCGGATGCGTGCCTGCAAGCCGGCGAGCTACCGGGTCGCGGACATCCTGAAGCGCTTTCGCACGCTGAGGGCGCGCGCCCGCGCCGCCGGGCTGGACCGCCTGGTGCTCGACCCCAACCTCGGCATCTTCCACCCTTCCCATGACGATGCCACCAAGATCGCCCACCAGGTCCAGGCGATGGCGGCACTGCCCGCCGTGGCGCGGCTCGGCTGTCCCACGCTCGCCTACCTGGCGCGCAAGTCGGCGCTGACCAGCCGGCAGCTCATTGCCGCCCAACTGGCGGCGCTCGGCGTCGACTACATCCGCGCCCATGAGCCGGCGATCGCCGTGCGCGCCTGGCAGCTGCACGCGGCGCTGGCGCCGGCGCCGGTGCCGGCGGCGGTTCCCGCGGCCAACCGTGGCTGACCTGTACCTGTCGCTGGGCTCCAACCTGGCGCCGCGCCGCCACTTGCCGCGTGCCCTGGCGTTGCTGCGCGCCCGCTATCCGCTGCTGCGCGTCTCTTCCTGGTTCCTGACCCGGCCGTGGGGGATTACCGACCAGCCCTGGTTCCTGAACTGCTGCGCGCACGCCGTTACCCGCGACCACCCGCTGCACGTGTTGGCGTTCACGCAGCGCATTGAGGCCCTGCTCGGCCGGCGCCGGGTGCTGCCCAACGGTCCGCGCACGGTGGATATCGACCTGCTCCTGCACGATAATCATGTGTGCACCAGCGACCGGCTCACCCTGCCGCACCCGGGACTGTGCGAGCGTGACTTCATGCTGATCCCTCTGCTGGAGCTGGCTCCGGAGGCGCGCGACCCGCGCACCGGCAGCGTGTTGGCCGCGGCGGCGGGCGCTCTGCCGTTCCGCCAGATCGCGCGCCGGGTGGTCGCGCAAGAGCCACGGGAGAAGGGGGCAGGCACCGGTGCTCGCGTTGCGGCCGGTGGCGTCGCGCTCCCCGCTCCCGCGCAAGAGCGCGCGGCGTACTCAGCAGGCAGTCTCGCCGGGTCGGAGCGTGGCAAGTGACCGGCTCCAGTGACGCAGCTGCCGGCAACGCGCGCGGTTCGCCAGGTGGGCAGTTGCCGCCCGCGGCGGAATTGCGCGGCCGGGTGGCGCTGGTAACCGGCGCGGCGCGGCGCACCGGGCGCGGGCTGGCGCTGGCTTTGGCGGCGCACGGCGCGGCGGTGGCGGTGCACTACCGTTCGGGGGCCGGCGACGCGCACGCGGTGGTGGAGGAAATCGGCGCCGCCGGCGGTTCGGCGTTTGCCGTGCAGGCGGAGTTGCGCGACCCGGCGGCGGTGGAGGCGATGGTGCGGGCGGTCGCCGCGCGTGCCGGGCGGGTGGACGTTCTGATCAACAACGTCGGCACGTTCCTGGTGCGCGGCATCGACGAAGTAACGCCCGCCGAATGGGAGGAAAGCCTGGCCACCACGGTTACCGCCACTTTTCTGACCTGCCGGGCAGTGTTGCCCGGCATGGCGGCGCGCGGCTGGGGGCGGATCGTGAACTTGGCCGATGCCGGCGCCGATCACCTGCGCGCGGCGCCGAACATCACCCCCTACCTGGTGGGCAAGACCGGGGTGCTGATTCTCACCAAGAGCCTGGCCGCCGCCTACGCCGGCCGCGGCATCACCGTGAACGCGGTGTCGCCCGGCATCATCGACAACTCGGTAACCAAGCCGCCCGGCGGCGAGCAGGCAATTCCCGCCGGCCGCTTCGCCACCGTGGCCGACATCGCCAACGCGGTGCTGTTTCTGCTCGCCGAGTCGTCCGCCTACATCACCGGCGCCAACCTCAAGGTCGCCGGCGGCTGGCACGCCTGATAAGCCCGTGGCGGTGCTGTACGTGGTCGCCACGCCGATCGGCAACCTCGGCGACATTACCGTGCGCGCCCTGGACACGCTGCGCGCGGCGGACGTTATTGCCTGCGAGGATACCCGCCGCACCCGCACCCTGCTCGGCCACTACGGCATCGACACGCGTACCGTCGCCTACGGGCACGACGAGACGCGCAGCGGGCGCGTCCTGGGGCTGCTGCGCGCCGGACTGGAGGTAGCGCTGGTGTCCGACGCCGGCACGCCGGGCATATCCGACCCGGGCGGCGGTGCGGTGCGGGCGGCGCGCGAGGCCGGTTTCGCGGTGATCCCGATTCCGGGCGCGTCGGCGGTTACCGCGCTGTTGAGCGTGGCGGGAACGAGTGCCCAGGGTGTCCGCTTCTACGGGTTCTGCTCGCCGAAACCGGGCCGTCGGCGGTCCCAGCTCGAACGTTTGCTCGCCGACGGCGCGCCCTTCGTGCTGTTCGAGGGGCCGCACCGGGTGCTGAAGCTGCTCACCGACCTGGCGGCGGCGGCTCCGGAGCGCCCGATCGTGCTCGGACGCGAGTTGACCAAGCTCCACGAAGAGGTGCTGGTGGGCAGCGCCGCGGACTTGCACGGCGAACTTGGCGGTCGCACCAGGATTGTCGGCGAGATGACGCTGCTGGTCACCGAGCACCGCCCGCGCCGCGGCCCGGCAACGCCGCAGTAGCGCCGCCCGGCAAACGAAGTGTCGGATGCCAGAGTCAATCTTTGCACCGGCGGGTGGTATTTGCGGGTATTGACGGCGGGTAGCCGGGCGTGGCAGGGTCCTGGTACGATAGTCGGAGAAGAACGCGTATGGCGATCGAAGGGATAGGTCCGGTAGACCCGGTTCCGAACTACCAACCGGTAGACCGTGCCGCCGCGGCGGGTCAGGTCGGGAACGTGGATTCGGTGGAGATTTCCTCTGCGGCTCAGGCAGCGAGCGAAGCGTTGCGCATCGCTACCGAGATTGCATTGAACAGTCCCGACATCCGTGCCGACCTGGTGGGCGAAGCAGCCCGGAATCTGCAGGATCCGGCCTACCCGGGTGCCGAGGTGCTCGACACGGTGAGCGACCGGATCCTGGAATCGTTCGGCATCTAACGCACCGCCGGCCGGGTGCGAGACGGGGAACGAGCCCCGCTGGCCTGCTCGGCGCTGAAGCGTACGGTGCGCCAGGACAGGAACGCCAGGTAGCGCTGGCCGCGGTACTCCCACACCCTTACCCGCCGCCCCACCACGGTCCGTGCCATGATCGTGCGAATGGCGTCGAGCAGTTGCGGTGCCGGATGGCCGTCGGCAGCCAGAATCGAGCGCGGCAACAGCGCGGCGAGTTCGCGGTCGGGAATGCGTACCGGCATGCGCCGTCCGTCCTCCTCTCGCACCAGCGCCTCCACGCGCAGGCGCTGGTCCACCACCTGTACCGTTATCGCCACCACCGCCGCCACCGGCGCCGGCCCGTTCTGTTTGGCTGTCATGCAAGGGACAACGGCGCCCCGGCGGTAGCGCTTCTCGCGGTACAATGGGCGGGCAGGGAAAGGACGAGCAGGAAAAGGAGAGGGTAGTGCACATCGTATTGGGGACCATGACCTTCGGCCCGCGCATGGACGCGGCGGGCGCGGCGCGCGCGGTGGCGGACTTCGTTGCCGCGGGCGCCGGTGCCGGGGAGCTGGACACCGCGTTCATGTATGGCGGCGGCGAGACCGAGACCATTCTGGGAGAGGTCCTGGCGGAGCGGGGCTGGGACGGCATTACCGTGGCCACCAAGGCACATCCGAATGCCGCCGCGGGCACGCCGTCGCTGCGCCCGGAGGAGGTGGAGCGCCAGCTCACGGGATCCCTGCAGAAGTTGCAGCGCGACGCGGTGGACCTGTTCTACCTGCACAGTCCCGACAACGATACTTCCCTGGAGCAGACCCTGGAGGCGTGCGCGCGGCTGCACGCGGCCGGCAGGTTCCGCCGCCTGGGGATGAGCAACTACGCCGCCTGGCAGGTCGCGGACGCCCATCACATCTGCAAGCGCAACGGCTGGCCGCTGCCGGCGGTGTACCAGGGCATGTACAACGCGGTAACCCGCGACGTGGAGCCGGAGCTGTTGCCGTGCCTGCGCCACCTGGGAATGAGCTTCTACGCCTACAACCCGCTGGCCGGCGGCCTGCTCACCGGGCGCTACGTGGGCGCCGAGGCCCTGCCCGGCAGCGGCCGGTTTCACGATATGGCCAACTACCGGCCGCGCTACTGGCAACCCTCCTACCTGTCCGCCATGGCGGGCGTGCAGGAGGCGTGCGCCGCGGCCGGGGTAAGCATGACCGCCGCCGCCCTGGCCTGGATGAACCACCATAGCGGCCTGGTCGCCGCGGCCGGCGACGCCGTCATCCTGGGCGCCAGCACCCGGGAGCAACTGGCCGCCAACCTCGCCGCCTGCCGTGCCGCGCCGCTCGACACCACCGTGGTGGCCGCATTCGATGCCGCCTGGGAGACCTGCCGGCCCGACTGCCCCCGCTACCTCCGCACCTGACAGCGGGCGCCATCCGCGCCATCGACGCTTCCTGGCGTCCGCGCCGGCCGGCTACTGCTGGCGCCGGGAGTCTTGGCTGGTGCTGGTAATGGTCTGCAGCAGGCTCAGGATGGTGCGGCAGTCGCCGAGTGCGCGCAGGTGCGGCTTGGCGAGCGGGATGCCCTCGCGGTGGGCCGCCTGCGGCAGCGTCCAGTTGCGCAGCCCCGGCTCCTTCTTGGCCGCGACGCCGTAATACTCACTGTAGGCGATGCGTACGCACCGCCAGTCGGCCTCCGGCAGTTCCAGTTCGTGACTCTCGGCGGTGCGGTGCAGCGACCGTTTCTCCAGCGGCGCGTCGTAGGCGAGCACCACCGCGGCGGCGGACAGGGTGGCCGCGATGTCGGCGTGGGCGTCGCGGTAGGGAGGCGCGCCCTGGCGCTGCAGCTCGTCGCGGTCGATGCCGTGCGCGGCGGTCGCCTCGCGGGTAATTCTCCCGGTGGGCATCAGCACGCGGTCCAGCCGCACCGTGCCGTTGGTATCGATCATCGACACCTCGACCACCTCGGCGCTGGGCTGAAAGCTGGTCTTCTTGGTAGCGGCGATCAGCACGTCGGTGCGCTCGAGCAGCATGCGCGCCTCGCCCTGAACGCGCTTGGCGGCGGGCGGCAGCGGACCCCGCGCGCGCTTTCGGGCGGCCCGGCTTCGGCGCCCGCGAACCAGTGCGCGGCCGCCGAACAACAGGAGCACGGCGCCGCCGGCGAGTGCGATGATGAGCAGTACCGTGATCACGCCGGCCACCCGCGGCGCTGTCGCATGTCGGTCAATGCTCGCATGTCACCTTACCAACCTTAATGCAGGGTCCCTCGGCGGCGCTACCGGGTGGTTACTTCAGGAACAGCTCGACCACCGGGACCGGAGTGTCCGGCTGCAGCACCGGCAGCTCCAGCACCACGGTGTCCGCGGGAATCCCTTCCACGCGCTGGTGGTGCTCGCTGACCGCCTGCATCGGCACCTCCGAGGCGTCGTTCAGCAATTGCGCGTAGGCTATCTTGCCGGCGTAGCCGGGCAGGTGCAGGTGGCGGAACGGCCACGCGAACAGGTGTACGTACAGCCGCTTCCGGTCCGGATGCCAGGTGAGCCGGCAGTCGGCCGGCTGCGCGAACCCGGCCGGCGCCTGCGTGCAGCCGTAGATTGATCGGCCGTGCACGCGCATCCACTCGCCCATCCCCTGCAGGCGGTCGAGGGCGCGGCGGTCGAACTCGCCGCGTCCGGTGGGCCCGACGTTGAGCAGCAGGTTGCCGCCCTTGCTGACCGTATCGACCAGCATGCGCACCAACTGGCCGATGCTCTTCCACGACGCCTCGTCACGATGGTAGCCCCACGAGCCGGAGAAGGTCTGGCACGCCTCCCACACCACCGGCTGGCCGTCGACCGTGATCCAGCCCTGCGGCTGCCACTGCTCCGGGGTGCGGATGTCCCAGCCGTCGTCGAGGTCGAGGCGGTCGTTGAGCACCACGTGTGGCTGCAGCTCGCGGATCATCCGGTACAGGCGCGGGCTGTCCCAGTCGGCGCGGCCCTTGCCGCGCTCGGGGTAGCTGAAGTCGCACCACAGGATGTCGATGCGGCCGAAGCCGGTGAGCAGCTCGCGCACCTGGCCATGCAGGTATTCGATGTACTGCTTCTGGTCGCGCTGCGTATTGAGCTGCTCGCGCTCGGGGTGGTTGCGCAAGGAGTGCACGTCGTCAATGACGAACTGGGGATGGTGCCAGTCGATGATCGAGTGGTAGAGCCCGACGCGCAGGCCGAGGGCGCGGAACGCATCGACCAGCGGCCGGATCAGGTCGCGCCCGGCCGGCGCGTTGGTGGCCTTGTAGTCGGTCAGCGCGCTGTCCCACAGGCAGAAGCCTTCGTGGTGCTTGGTGGTCGCCACGGCGTACTTCATGCCGGCGCCGGCCGCTGCCTCGGCCCAGCGATCCGGGTCGTACAGATCGGGGTCGAAGTAATCCATGTAGCGTTCGTAGTCGCGGACCGGGATCTCCTCCTTCTGCATTACCCACTCGTGGCGGGCGGGCAGGGCGTACAATCCCCAGTGAATGAACAGTCCGAATCGGTCGTGTACGAACCAACTGGTGTCGCCGGGGCTTGGTCGGACATCCAAGCTTGGTCGGGTATTCAAGGTTGCGCTCCTTCGCGGTTCGTTGCCGGCTACTCGAATACGATGGTGTAGTCGAGCGGCCGGTCGAGCACCAGTACCCGGATCAGGGGAATGGTGATGAGCAGGCTGCCGTCGTCCTGCAGCTCGCCGGCGTCGTGCTCGATGATGGTTCCGTCGACCACCACCCGCACGGTGACCGTCGAGTCCTCGATGGCGGGCGGCCCATCGTCGCCGAGCACGAATCCCATCATCTCCAGGTATTCGGCGTCGGTTACCTCCAGGTCTTTCTGCGGGCCGAGGCTGACCAGCAGCGGGTGGTCGAGGATCGGAAACAGGTTGGTGAGCTCGCGGTAATTGTTGCGGTCGAGATGCACCCGCAGCGTGCTCGGGCCGCTGCCGGTAAAGGTGATGAGCGGGCTCGTCGCGGGGCCCGGGGTCGGTGCGTTGTGCGCCAGCATCGCCTTCAGGTCGTCGAACGCGAGGTTCAGCTCCAGCGCTTCCGGGGCTGGTGTGGCGATGTGCGTCACGGTGACCCCGCGCCGGTCGCCAATGGAGCGCTCCACCTCTTCGGTGTCGAACACCGATTCCGGCACCATGTCGGAGTCGCCGGCCGCCTCGGACAGCGTAGCGAGGTAATCCACAAACACCTGCTCCAGCGCGACGTGGATCTGCGCGTCGCCGGAGCGGTCGACACGCAGGGTGAGCTGCTGATTCACGGTGCAGCCCGCGGTCGCCAGCAGCAGCGCCGCAACCGCGGCGGCGGCGTTGGCAATGCGGGCAATGCGGGCAGTGCGGGCAGTGCGCCCGATCCGCGGCCGCCGGCCAACCCGCGCTGCCGGTGCATCAAGCCCACTCATGCGGGGGCCAACTCTTGCAGAATTAAACAATATGCCTCCTGTGCGCGCTCGAAACTGGCCAGTCGGAAGAATTCGTCCGGGCCGTGCGCGCCCTCGTCGTCGAGAGCGAACGAGAAGCCGATAGTGTGGATGCCCAGCTCCTCGTGCAGCAAGCCGCACACCGGGATGCTGCCGCCGGTGCCGGTGTGCAGGGGCGGCACCCCGTACAGTTGCTCCAGCACCGCCGCCGCCGCGCGGTTGCCGGGATGGTCGGCCGGCACCGAGTAGGGCGCCCCATGCACCTCGCTGACGTCGCAGTTCACGCGCACGCCGGCGGGAGCGTGGCGGCGCAGGTGGCCGGCGACCAGGTCCAGGATGCGCGCCGGCTGCTGGCCGGCGACCAGCCGGCAGGTGATCTTGGCGTGCGCGGCCGCCGGCAGCACGGTCTTGGTGCCGTCGCCCTGAAAGCCGCCCCACAGGCCGTTTACCTCCAGCGTGGGCCTGATCCACTCCCGCTCGTAGGTGCTCCAACCCGCCTCGCCGAACACGGCGGGCACGCCGGTGGTGGCCAGGTAGGCGGCCTCGTCGAACGGCACCCGGGCGTATTGGCGGCGCTGTTCCGGAGTCGGCTCCACCACGTCGTCGTAGAATCCCTGCACGGCAACGCGCCCGGCGGCGTCGTGCAGGCCGGCGATCAGCTCGGCGAGCGCGTGCAGCGGGTTCTGAATGGTGCCGCCGTACATGCCGGAATGCATGTCGGCCGCGGGGCCGGTGACGTCCACCTGCAGCGCGCAGATACCGCGCAGCGACATCAGCAGCGTGGGCACCGTCTCGCTCCACTGGCTGCCGTCGGCGGACAGTGCGAAGTCGCTGGCCAGCAACTCGCGGTGCGCGGTCACGAACCCGGCCAGTTGCGGGCTGCCGATCTCTTCCTGGCCTTCGAGCAGGAACTTGACGTTCACCGGCAGCGCGCCGGCGGTGCGCAGCAGCGCCTCCACGGCCACGATCGGCGCGAGCATGTTGCCCTTGTCATCGGAGGCGCCGCGCGCGTAGATGCGGCCGCCGGCCAGGCGCGGCTCGAACGGCGGATGGGTCCCGCCGTCTTCGCACGCTGCCGGCCGCCCGCCGAAGGGGCCGGGAAAGGGCACGGGGGGGGGGGCGGGGGCGGCTCGACCGGCGGATGGCTCCAGCCGTCTTCGAACGCTGCCGGCTGCACGTCGAAGTGGCCGTAAATGAGCACGGTGGGAGCGCCGGGGGCGTGCAGCCAGTCGCCGTATACCACCGGGTGGCCGCCGGTCGCCAGCGTCTGCACGTGTTCGATGCCGGCCGCCTGCAGGCGCGCATGCACCCAGGCGCCGGCGGCGGCGACGTCGTCCGCGTGCTCCGGCAGGGCGCTCACGCTCGGAATGCGAATGAAGGCGAGCAGCTCGTCGACTACGCGTTGCTGCTGCCCGCGGAGATAGCTTTTCCAGTCCATAAATGAATCGTCGAATAGGGAGGTTGCGCCATAAGTTACACTACGACGCGAGTGCCGCTCAATCGCCGGGCGGCGCACGCACAAAGGAGCGGCACGTACATGGAACTGCAGGAAACCTGGGACCTGGAGGGGATCTTCGCCGGCGGCTCGGAGTCGCCGCAGTTCGCCGGCTTTCTGGCCCGCCTGGACGAGGGCCTCGACACGCTCGCCGGCCAGGTGGCGGCGCTCGGCGAGGAGCCGGGCGACTGGAGCGCGGCGGTGCGCGACTGGCAGCAGCGCGCGGCCGAGCTGGGCGAGGCGTACAGCTTCGTGGAGTGCCTCGCGGCGGCCGATACCGGCGACGCGGTGGCCACCGCGCTTGGCGGCCGCCTGGACGCGGTGGAAGCGCGCCTGAAGGCGATCGAGGTGGAAATCGACAAGCACCTGCTGGCGCTGTCCGACCAGACCTGGCAGCACCTGCTGCAGCAGGCGCCGCTCGCCGAGGTTGCGTTCTTTCTGGACCGGCAGCGGGCCATGGCGCGCCACAAGATGGATCCGAGCCGCGAGACGCTGGCCGAGACGCTGGCGGTCAACGGCTACCACGCCTGGGGGCGGATGTACGACAAGTTGGCCGGCTCGCTGCGCGCCTCGGTGACCGAGGACGGGCAGGCGGCGGAATTGTCGATGGGCCAGCTCGTGCACCGGCTGGAAGATCCGGACGGCGCGGTGCGCGCGGATGCGTTCCGCCACCTGGAGCAAGCGTGGCGCGGCGTGCAGGACCTCTCCGCCATGGCCCTGAACAGCCAGGCGGGGTTCCGGCAGAGCCTGTACGCCGGGCGCGGCTGGCAGTCGATCCTGTGGGAGCCGCTGCACCTGAACCGCCTGCGTCCGGAGACCCTGCAGGCGATGTGGGACGCCATCGCCGCCAAGAGCACGGCGCTGCTGCCCTACCTGGAGGCCAAAGCGCGCCTGCTTAACATCGACCGCATGCGCTGGGCGGACCTGATCGCACCAGTGGCCAGGAGCGACAGCCGGTTCTCCTACGCGGCGGCCGCCGACTACATCGTGGAGCGGTTCGCGGCGTTCGGCGGCGAGCTGGGCGACTTCGCCCGCCATGCGTTCGCACGGCGCTGGATCGAGGTGGAGGACCGGCCCGGCAAGGCGGCCGGCGGCTTCTGCACCGACCTGCCGCTGAGCAGGCAGACGCGCATCTTCATGACCTACGGCGGCACCTTCGGCGGCGCCACCACGCTGGCGCACGAACTCGGCCACGCCTACCACGCCTGGCTGCTGCGCGACCGTCCCTACTTCGCCACCCACTACCCGATGGCGCTGGCGGAGACGGCGAGCACGTTCTGCGAGACGCTGATCATGGACGCCGCGCTCGATGCCGCCGACGGCGAGCAGGAATTGACCCTGCTCGGCAACATCGGCGACGAGGCGGTGATGATGCTGATGAACCTGCGCAGCCGCTTCCTGTTCGAGACCGCTTTCTTCGAGCGCCGCGCGCAGGGGCCGCTGACCGCCGACGAGTTGAGTGCGCTGATGGTGGACGCACAGCGCGAGGCGTACTGCGGCGGGCTGGCCGAGGATGGCTACCACCCCCTGTTCTGGGCCTCGAAGCTGCACTTCTACCTCACTTCGATGCCGTTTTACAACTTCCCCTACGTGTTCGGTTACCTGTTCAGCAACGGCCTGTCCGCGCTCGCCCGCCGCGAGGGGCCGGGCTTCGCCAAGGCGTACGCCCAACTGCTTGAGGATACCGGCTCGATGACCTGCGAGGAACTGGCGCAGCGCCACCTGGGCGAAGACCTGACCGGCGCGGCCTTCTGGGAGCGCGCCGTGGACCGCGTGCTGGAGGTAGTGCCCCGCTTCACCCGCGCCGCTCAGCGGTTGGACGCCGGGACGGAAAGGTCGTGACGCGGACCATTCAACGGGATCTCGGCGCCCGCGGACGTCTTGCCGGCGGGCTCCTCGGATAGTCTCCGGTAAGCCGCGCGCACCGCGTTCAGGTACGTGCGGCTTACCGGCACGTGCCGGTCGCCGGTGAGCCGCACCAGCGAACGTTGTTTGCCCGGCAGCCAGCCCTTCACCTGGTCGTGGGCGACCCAGTAAGAGCGGTGCACGCGCATCCCGATGCCGCCGAGTTCGTCGATGGCATCCGCAAAACGCATCAGAACCGAGCTGGTTGCCAGCGTGGTGTGAACGTCGATGTAGTGTCCGTTGGTCTTGACGTAGATGAGTTCGCCGCTCAGCGTGGGGGCGAGACGCCTGAGGAATCGGTGCTGCGGCTCGGCGCGGGCCGCGCCCGGGTTGGGTGAACGAACCGCAGCCTGCTGCCCGGCCGCACCGCGTTCCGCCATCCGTGGCGGATCCGAGGGGCCGGACATCGCGATTTGCGCAGGGCTCGGAGCCTCCCGCCGGGCGTATTCCCGCGGTACCGCGGTCACCGGCCGGGCCCGGTATTTCGCGTACTGGCTGAGCGCGAGGAAGAAAGGAATGGACCACGCGATCAATATCGTCGCCACTACCAGGTAGTGACCTGCCAGATCGGCGTGGTGGGAGAACAGGTGCAACTGGGCGACGTGAGCGACCGCCGTACAGGGCACCGCGGCGACCAGCATCGCCGCCGTCCACGCCACGCCGGTCTCGAGCGTCCCGCGGAAGCGCTGCATGAACAGCACCACCACGCCGGCGCAGTAGCAGACGGAAGCACCGATTACGCCGCACAGTGCGTTGTAGAACAATCGCTGCGACAGGGTAATGGACTTGTCCGGGAACGCCGGCGCGGCGAGCGCCGCAAGCATCACCACGACGGCCACCACCGCGGTGGCAACTCCCGCGACCGCGAGTGGGTCGAGGAGGTCGCGGTGGGTCGGCCCGTGCGTATTCCGTACCGTATAGCGCGCGTCGGGCTCGGACGGCATCATTCGCAGTGCCTGCCAGATCGTCGGGGCTTCAAGCAACAACCATAGCACGTTTTTGAACATCATGTCATTGTCGAAGGAGGGTGCAAATCATACATTTGCGTATTATAGGTATCAAAAAACTACTATAAGGTATCTCCTAACTCCATATATTACGTTTCGGTAAGCAAAACGGGCAGTTTGCGGCAGGAGAATGCGGGGGATCAGTGCGTGGCACGGGTTTTGCCTATGGGTCGGCAACGAATGGTATTCAGGAGGACTACGTTGTCTGACTCTCCCTCTCTCGCGATCGCCAAGGCGACGCGCATCGACCTGTTCAACTACCGAACACCCGCCATGCGGATCTTCCATACGACCTGGTTCGCGTTCTTCCTGTGCTTCTTCGGCTGGTTCGGGATCGCGCCACTGATGGCGGTGGTGCGCGAGGAACTGGCGCTCACCCAGGTCCAGATCGGCAACATCATCATTGCCTCGGTGGCAATCACGATCGTCGCGCGGCTGGTAATCGGCTGGGTGTGCGACCGTGTCGGACCGCGCATCACCTATACCTGGCTGCTGCTGCTCGGCGCGTTGCCGGTCATCGGCATCGGGCTGGCCAACAGCTACGTCTCATTCCTGCTGTTCCGGCTGGCGATCGGCGCGGTGGGGGCGAGTTTCGTCATCACCCAGTACCACACCTCGATGGTGTTCGCACCCAACGTGGTGGGCACGGCCAACGCCACCACGGCAGGCTGGGGCAACCTCGGCGGCGGGGTCACGCAGATGGCGATGCCGCTGATCTTCGCCCTGTTCGTGACGCTGGGATTCGCCGACGCGATCAGTTGGCGCCTGGCGATGATGGTGCCGGGCATCGCCATGATCGTTACCGGGGTGCTGTACTGGTGTCTGACCACCGACACGGTGGATGGCAACTACCGCGAGCTGCGCGCGGCGCGGCGCATGGCGAGCGCCAACCAGACCAGGGGATCGTTCCTGCTGGCGGCGCGCGACCGGCGGGTGTGGGCGCTGTTCGTGATCTACGGCGCGTGCTTCGGCATTGAGCTCACGGTCAACAACATCGCCGCCCTGTACTTCAAGGATTACTTCGACCTGGGGCTGAAGGAGGCCGGGATCGTCGCCGGCCTGTTCGGGCTGATGAACATCTTCGCCCGCACCCTGGGCGGCATATTCGGCGACCGCACCGGTCGGAAGTGGGGGCTGAAGGGCCGGGTGGCCTTTCTCGGCGTCGTGCTGGCGGGCGAGGGCCTGGCCCTGATCCTGTTCTCGCGGATGGCGCTGCTGCCGATGGCGATCGTCACCCTGGTGGCGTTCAGCATGTTCGTGCAGATGTCGGAGGGAGCCACCTTCTCGGTGGTACCGTTCATCAACCGCAAGGCGCTCGGCTCGGTAGCCGGCATCGTCGGCGCGGGCGGCAATGCCGGCGCCGTGGCGGCGGGCTTCCTGTTCCGCCTGGAGGGATTGCCGTGGCCGCAGGCGCTGCTGATCCTGGGCGCAACCGTGGCCTGCGCCGCTTCTCTGACGCTGCTGGTGCGCTTCTCGCCCGCGGCCGAGGTGGAGGCGCGCGAAGAGATGGAGGAGCGGCTGCGCCGGGCGCGGCTGGAAGCCGCTCCACGGGCGGCGTGACCGTGGCTGCGACCGAAAGTACCGGTGCGGGCGCCGCTGCCGGTGCGGCGGGGACGCCGGCGGAGCCACCGTTCAGCGAGGAACAGCGCCGCTACCTCGACGAGCTGTTCGCCGGCGCCGTGCGGCGGCGGCCGCCGGGGCAGCAGGACGCCGCGGAGACAGCTCCGTCGGTGCACGGCGTGCCCGTCGACGAGCTGCCGCGGGAGGAACGGATCAAGCACGAGCGCAACGCGCTCGACATCTGGGACACGGTGCTCGCCAATGCGGCGCACGGCCGGTTCCCGGAGCCGGATGACGTGTTCCGCTACAAGTTTCACGGCCTGTTCCACACCGCCCCGGCGCAGGACGCGTACATGTGCCGGCTGCGCATTGCGGCGAACCAGATCAGCTCCCGCCAGTTGCGCGGCGTTGCGGCGCTCGCGGCCGAGTACGCCAGCGGCTATGCCGACCTCACCACGCGCGGCAACCTGCAGCTGCGCGAGGTGGGCGCCCGCCACGCCCCCGACCTGTTGATGGGGCTGTACGACCTTGGCCTTACCTCGCGCGGGGCGGGCGCCGACAACATCCGCAACGTTACCGCCACCCCCACCTCCGGGTTCGATCCGCGGGAATTGTGCGACGTGCGCCCGCAGGCGCGCGCGCTGCACCACTACATCCTGCACAGCCGCGACCTGTACGGGCTGCCGCGCAAGTTCAACGTGGCGTTCGACAGCGGCGGCCAGGTGAGCGTAGCCGGGGACACCAACGACATCGGCCTGCGCGCGGTGCGGGTGCCGGAAGCGGGCAGCGCGGAGTTGGCCGCGGGCGTGTACTTCCGTGTGCTGCTCGGCGGCATCACCGGGCACCGCAGCTTCGGCAGCGACGCCGGCATCGTGGTGCCGCCGGAGCGGTGCGTTGCGGTGGTCGCGGCGATGCTGCGGGTGTTCGCTGGCGCCGGCGACCGCACCAACCGCAAGCGGGCGCGGCTCAAGTACGTGCTCGAGCGCTGGGGGATCGAGCGGTTCGTGGCAGAGACCGAGGCGCAGCTCGGCGCGGCGCTGACCCGCCTGCCGGTCGAGCACTGCACCGAAGCCGCGCCGGTGGTGCGCGGCGCCCACGTCGGCACGCACCGGCAGCGCCAGCCCGGTTTCAACTGGGTGGGGGTCGGGGTGCCCGGGGGCCGCCTGCCGGGCGCCCGCATGACGGCGCTGGCCGACCTGGCGGAACGGTTCGGAACGGGCGAGTTGCGTCTTACCGTGTTCCAGAATGCGCTCATTCCGCACGTGGCCGACGGCGATACCGCGGCGCTGGCGGCGGAGCTGGAACGGATCGGGCTGAGCGCGTCGCCGTCGAGCTACGCGGCCGGCACCGTGGCGTGCACCGGCAACGCGGGCTGCAAGTATGCCATGACCGACACCAAGGGCGCGGCCGTCACCCTGGCGCGCCACCTGGAACGCAGCGCGCCGCTCGACGGGCCGATCAACATCCACCTCACCGGCTGCCCGAATTCCTGCGCCCAGCACTACTGCGGCGACATCGGGCTGCTCGGCGTCGGGACCAGCCATGACGGGGAGGCGGTGGAGGCATACAACGTGTTGTTCGGCGGTGGCATGGATCAGCAGCAGGCGCTCGCCGAGGAGGCGTACCGCGCGGTTCCGGCGGCACAACTGCCGGCGCTGCTGACCCGCGTCATGCGCGTCTACCTGAGTCACCGCCGCGAGGGCGAGAGCTTCAATGACTTCATCCGCCGCGAGGGTGTCGCCGCCGTGACACGGCTCGCCGGCGAAGCGGGCGACCCCGGCCCGGCGGCGGCCGTGGATACGGGGAGCGCCAGGAGCGCGGCGCACGCAGCCGCCGCGGCACACGGTGTGCCGGCAGGAGCGTCCGCCGATGACGCTTGAGAGCACGGCGCTCGGTCTGGTGACGGAGGAGGCTCCGTTCGATGCCGCGCAGCGGATCTGGCTGGACGGCTACCTGGCGGGCATGCTCAGCGGGGCGGAACTGGCCGCCGCGGGTCCGCCGCCGCCGGTGACGGCGCCGGCGCGGCCGCTGGCGGTGGTGTACGCGACCCAGACCGGCACCGCGGAGTCGCTGGCGCGCAAGACCGCCAGGCAGGCGCGCGGGCGCGGTTTCGCCGCGAGCGTGATCGACGCCGCCGAGGCGGCGCCGGCGGAGCTGGCCGGCGCCGGCACGCTGCTGGTGATTGCCAGTACCTACGGCGACGGCGAGCCCCCGGACACGGCGGAGCCGCTCTGGGCGGAGCTGAACCGCGCGGATGCGCCGCGCTTCGATGCGGTGAGCTTCGCGGTGCTGGCGCTCGGCGATTCCAGCTACCCGCACTTCTGCGCCTTTGGCCACGCCCTGGATGAGCGTCTGGCCGCCCTTGGCGGTACCCGGCTGTGCGCCTGCACTGATTGCGACGTGGACCTGGAATCGTTTGCCGGCTGGCAGGAGCGCTGGCCGGCGGCAGCCGGCGCAGACCAGGCAACCGGCGGCAACGGGCACGGCAACGGCAACGGCGGCGGAATCGTGTCTGGCTTCTCCGTTGCCGCGGTGCTGTCCGGCGCGGAGCCGGACGACGCCGAGCCGGACCCTGGCGCCGGTTACGACGCCGCCCATCCATTCCCGGCGTCGCTGCGGGAGAGCCGCGCGCTCACGGCAGCGGACTCGGTCAAGGACATCCGCCACCTGGTGGTGGACATCGGCGGCTCGCAGATTGCCTATCGCCCCGGCGACGCCCTCGGCGTGCTGCCGTGCAATGCCCCGGCGCTGGTGGACGAGGTACTCGCCGCCGCCGGTTGCGCCGCCGGCGAGCCGGTGGACTGCGGGGGCAGCGTGCGGCCGCTGCGCGAGGCGTTGCTGCGCCGCTTGGACCTGACCCGTCCGCGGGCCGCCCTGGCCGAGCGGCTGGGCATGCCGGGCGAGCGCGCCGGCGGCGGCGTGGACGTGCTCGACCTGCTGCGCGCCGCCGCTCCCGGCGCGCTTTCGGCGCAGGAGCTGGCGGCGGCGCTGGCGCCGCTGCGGCCGCGGCTCTACTCGATCGCCTCCAGCCCGCTTGCCGCCGCGGACGAGGTGCACCTGACCATCGCCATGGTGCACTGGGTAGCCGCCGGGCGCGCGCGCGACGGGGTGTGCTCCACCTACCTCGGCTTGCGCGCCGCCACGGGGGAGGAGGTGCCGGTCTACCTGCACCCCAACCGCAACTTCCGGCTCCCGGAAGACGACCAGGCGCCCATCGTGATGATCGGCCCCGGTACCGGTATCGCACCGTTCCGGGCCTTCCTCCAGGAGCGGCAGGGACGCGGCGCCGCCGGGGCACGCAGCTGGCTGTTGTTCGGCAACCCGCACCGCGCCACCGACTTTCTGTACCGGGACGAGCTGGAAGCATGGCTGCGGGACGGCACCCTCGGCCGGCTCACCACCGCATTCTCCCGCGACCAGGCGCACAAGGTGTACGTCCAGCACCGGATTGCCGAGCATGGCGCCGAGCTGTTTCGCTGGCTGCAGGAGGGCGCCCACCTGTACGTCTGCGGGGACGCCGAGCGGATGGCGCCGGACGTGGACGCGGCGTTGCGGCAGGTGATCGCCGACCACGGCGGTTGCTCCGCCGACGATGCGGCGGATTACCTGCTGGGCCTGAAGCGGGCGCGCCGCTATCAGCGCGACGTGTACTGAAGGGGCATACGGTGGAGCGTTCCTTCAAGACCACCTGCTCGTACTGCGGCGTGGGTTGCGGCATCGAGATTACCCGCCACGGCAACGGCCGCCTGTCGCTGCAGGGCGACGCCGAGCACCCGGCCAACCGCGGCCGGCTGTGCGCCAAGGGGCGCACCCTGCATCACACGGTGACCGACACCGACGACCGCCTGCGGTTTCCGATGCTGCGCGGCAGCCGCGCCCAGCCGCTGGCGCGCACTACCTGGGACCGCGCCCTGAATCGGGTCGCCGCCACCTTTCGCGCCCTGATCGAACGACATGGCCCCGAGTCGGTGGCGTTCTACGTATCCGGCCAGCTCCTCACCGAGGAGTACTACGTCGCCAACAAGCTGATGAAGGGCTTCATCGGCAGCAACAACATCGACACCAACTCGCGGCTGTGCATGAGCACCGCGGTCACCGCCTACAAGCTGGCCCTCGGCGAGGACAGTGTGCCGATCGCCTACGCCGACATCGAGCGCTCGAGTTGCTTCCTGATTGCCGGCGCCAACCCGGCCTGGTGCCATCCGATCCTGTTTCAGCGCATTGAGGCGCGCCGGCAGAGCGACCCCGGCACGCGCGTGATCGTGGTCGACCCGCGCCGCACGCAGAGCTGCGCCATCGCCGACCTGCACCTGCAGATCAACCCCGGCAGCGACGTCGCCTGCTACCTGGCGCTGGCGCGCTGCCTGCTGGATGGCGGTTTCGTGGACCGCGCGTTCGTGGCGCGCCACACGGAGGGCTGGGACGAAGTGGAGCGGCAACTCGCCGGCGTCGACCTGGACCGGTCGGCCGCCATGTGCGGAGTGCCGCGCGCCGACCTGGAGCGGGCGGCCGACATGATCGGCTCCGCGCCAACCTTCCTGTCGCTGTGGGCGATGGGCCTGAACCAGAGTGCCGCCGGCGTCGACAAGAACCTGGCCCTGCTCAACCTGTCGCTGCTGACCGGGCAGATCGGCAAGCCCGGCTCCGGGCCGTTCTCGCTCACCGGCCAGCCCAACGCGATGGGCGGGCGCGAAGTGGGCGGCCTGGCCACCATGCTGCCGGCGCACCGCGACCTGGCCAACCCGGACCACCGGCGCGAGGTCGCCGCGCTGTGGGGCGTGGAGCAGGTGCCCGCCAAGCCGGGCCTGACCGCCACCGAGATGTTCGGCGCCCTGGAGGCGGGCACGCTGAAGGCAATCTGGATCATGTGCACCAACCCGGCGGTGAGCATGCCGGACGTACGCCGCGCCGAAGCGGCGCTCGGACGTGCCCGGTTCGTGGTGGTGCAGGATATCTCCTCCCGCTCCCACTCGCTGCGCTGGGCCGACGTGGTGCTGCCGGCGGCCGGCTGGCTGGAGAAGCAGGGCACCATGACCAATTCGGAGCGCCGCGTGACCCACCTGCCCAAGGTGGTGGAGCCGCCGGGCGAAGCACGCCCCGACGTGTGGATTCTGTGCGACTTCGCGCGCCGCATGGGTTGGGGGGAGGCGTTCGCGTACCGCTCGGAAGCGGAGATCTTCGCCGAGCACACCCGGCTTACCGCCGGCACCACGCTCGACATGACCGGTATCGATTACGCCCGGCTGCAGCGGGCCGGCAGCATACAGTGGCCGTGCCCGGCCGCCGATCATCCCGGTACCGAGCGGCTGTTTACCGACCTGAGGTTCGCGACCGCCGGCGGCCGCGCGCGGCTGCACGCGGTGGCGGAGCAGAGCCCGGCCGAGCCGCCGTGCGCGGACTATCCGTTCGTGCTCACCACCGGCCGCCTGCGCGACCAGTGGCACACCATGACCCGCACCGGCAAGGTGGCCAGGCTCGGCCAGCACGAGCGGCACCCGTTCGCCGAGCTGCACCCTGATGACGCCGTGCGCCTCGGCGTCCGTGACGGCCGCACCGTGGAGATCGCCAGCCGCTACGGGACGGTGCGGGTGCCGGCGCGGTTGTCCGCCGCAATCAAGCCGGGCGTGGTGTTCGTGCCGATGCACTGGGGCCGCACCGATACCCCGCGCGGCGACGCCGGGCGCGCCAACAACGTGACCAGCCCGCGCGTCGACCCCCGATCCAAGGAGCCGGACTTCAAGTACACCGCCGTGGCGGTTCGGGCCGTGGTCTCGACGCGGCGTCGCGTCTGCGTGGTGGGCGCGGGGCCGGCGGCGCTGGCGTTCGTGCGCGAGTATCGTGCTCACAACCGGGGCGATCGGATCGAGGTGCTCAGCGCCGAGCGCGACCTGTTCTACAACCGCGTACTGCTGGTCGAGTACCTCGCCGGCAGGCGGCGCTGGCCGGAGCTGCAGTTGACCACTCCGGAGGAACTCGCCGACCTGGACCTGGACCTGCATCCCGGCACCGCGGTAACCGCCATCGACCGCGACCGGCAGTGCGTGCGGGCCGCCGGCGGGCAGGAGTTCCGCTACGACCGGCTGGGACCGGCCCCCGGCAGCCGCCCCCCCCCGGTTCCCCCCCCGGCCGGGGGGCGCGCCGGCGGGCGGGTGTCCCGCTACGCGGGGCGGGTACGGGCCCCCGGCAGCCGCCCCCGCCGGTTGCCCGACCTGCCGGCGGACCGCGAAGGCGTGGTGACCCTGCGCAGCCGGCAGGACGCGCACGCGGCGATGGCGCTGGTGACCGGGCGCTCGCGGGTACTGATCGTCGGCGGTGGGTTGCTCGGGTTGGAACTGGCCGCGGCGCTGGCCGGGCAGGTGGCGGCGATAACGGTGCTGCAGAACCGCTCCCTGCTGCTCGGCAGGCAGCTCGACGCCACCGGCAGCGAAGTGCTGCGCGACACCCTGATCGAACGCGGCGTGCGGCTGGTATTCAACGACCGCGTGGCCAGCTACACCGGCGCCCCGCGCATCAGCGGCGTGCGCACCGAGGGCGGCCTGATCCTGGACTGCGACCTCCTGCTGGTAGCGGTCGGTACCGCGCCCAACCGGGAACTGGGCACCGCCGCCGGGCTGCACACGCGCCGCGCGCTGGTGGTCAACTCCCACCTGCAGACCAGCGACCCGAACATCTACGCGCTCGGCGAGGTCGCCGAGCACGACGGCCGGCTGTACGGCACCACCGAACACGCGCAGGAGCAGGCGCGCGTGGCCGCCCGCCACGCCACCGGCGACGAGTGGGCGGCGTATGCCGGCGCGCCGCCCTACAACGTGCTGAAGATCTCCGGCACCTCGGTGTCCACGGTTGGCCTTACCGCCCCCGACGGCGACGGCGGCGATGCGGGCGGCGGCTTCGAGGAGGTGACCCTGCTCGACCGCCGCATGGGGTTCTACAAGAAGTGCGTGGTGCGCCACGACCGGCTGGTGGGCGCCGTGCTGATCGGCGACAACGCGGAGTTCGCGGCGTTCCGGTGGCTCATCGAGACCGGTTCGGAGCTGGACGAACAACGCCGGCAGCTGCTGCGGCCCGCGGCGGCGGGCCTGCCGGGCACCCCGCGCGGCGACCTGGTGTGCTCCTGCCACGGCGTCGGCACCGGCGACCTGCACGCCGCGATCGCGGCCGGCAGCGAGACCCTCCCGGAACTGTGCGCCGCCACCCGCGACGGAGCCCGCCATGGACCCCCGCCGGGAACTGCCCGCCGCCCCCCGCGCCGGCACCGGCTGCGGCACCTGCCGCCCCGAAGTGGCCGCGCTCCTGGCCCGGTTCGCCGGCACGCCGCGGCCGGCGGAGGAGCCGCCCCCGAACGCCGGCGCCATCGAGCCGCCGCCCGCGGTCGAAGAGCTGCCGCGCGCGGCGGCGGAGGCACGTCGCGGGGAGGTGCTGGTATGAATGGGCGGGTGGATCTCCGGGTGACCTGTCCGGGCGGGATCATCGGCACCGGGGCGCTGCGTACCGTGGCGGAACTGTCCGGCGCCTGGGGCATTGACCGGCTGACCATCGGCCACCGCCAGGATCTGCTGGTGGCCGGCATCCCGGACTCCCACGTTGCCCGCTTCCGCGCCGCGGTGGCGCCGCTGGCGGTGGACCGGGCGGAAGCGGCAGGCCATCCCAACATCACCAGTTCGGCCGCGGCATGCGGCATCATGCGCGGCGCGCCCTGGCTGGACGCCGGCATCATCCAGTCGATCCTGGCCGGTATCCGGCTGCGGCCGTCGTTCGCGGTCAACGTCGCCGACCCGCACCAGGATCTGCTGCCGCTGACCTCGGGGCTGGTCAACTTCCTGGCGGCCGACGAGGTGGACTCGTGGCGGGTCGCCATCGCGGCCGACCACCACCCTGGGCGCGGAACCCGGGCGCCCGGCCGCCACGACCGCGTCACGCTTCCCTACCTGGTGCCATCGGAGTACGTGGCCGAGGCGGTGCGGGCGGCCGAGGCGGCGGCCACCGAGGCCGGCGCGGCATCATCGCGCCTGTCGGAAGAGCTGGCGCACGCGATCCGTGACCGCCTTGGTACCCGGATGGTGCCCGCCGGCGCCGGTCGACGCTTGCCGCCGCCGGAGTACGGCGACTACGAGGGCGTGCATCCCATGCACTCCGGTTCCGGTTACTGGATCGGCATGAGCGCCGGTACGCGGCCGTTCCGGCACCGGTTCCTGGAACAGATGTGCATGCGCGCCGCGCAGCAGGGCATCGGTGCGCTGTTTACCACCTGCTGGCGCTCGCTGGTACTCAAGAACGTGGCGCCCGAACAGCTTCCCGAGTGGCGCATGCTGCTTGGCCGCCACGGGGTGCGCGTACGCCACGTGGACGCCGCCCTGCACTGGCAGGTCGCCGACCGGCTGCCGGAAGCATCGGCGCTGGCCGCCACCATGATCGCGCGCCTGTCGCGCCGCTCGGTGGTGACCTCCGGCCTCAGCTTCGCGGTGACCGACGATCCGCCCCGGCACGAGGTGGCGGTGGCGATCGAGCCCCTGGCGGATGAACGGTTGCCGTTCTCCCGCCTGCGCCGCCGCTACGCGGTGCGCCACCGGGGGGTTTCGGCCCGCCACACCCCGGTTGGCCTGCCCTCCCCCCGCCGGTTGCGCGAGCGCGACCTGGCGGCCGCCCTGGCGGCCCTGACGCGCCGCTTCTACCGCGACGACGGCGAGCCGCCCTCCTCCGAGGCGCCGGCACCGGAGCCGCCGGCCGAGGGGCGCCCCCGCACGCGGGCGCGCGGGGCCCCCCTCCCGGGGGGCGCCGGCACGGGAGCCGCCGGCCGAGGAGCGCCCCGGGACGCGGTCGTGCGCCGCCTGCGGCAACGAGTACGACCCCGCCTACGGCGACCCGCTCGGCGAGGTGGCCGCCGACACCGCGTTCGCGGCGCTGCCTTCCGGCTGGCGTTGCCCGGTGTGCGACGCCCCGTCCACCGACTACCAGCCGCTGCCGCGCGCCATGGCGCAGCCCCGGGAGCAGGCCGTCTGACATGCGCGTACGCGGCATTTTTCGCAGGACCTACCAGGTCAGGGTGGCGGTCAGGTTCAGACCATGCCTTGGGGCTGCGCCGCCGTCTTGATGCTCGGCCTCCAGATCGAGACGGAACGACTGACCGACGTGCAGACGGCCGCCGAGGCGGTATGCCTGCGATCCGCCCTCTTGCCAAGCAATTCCCACGAATGGTGTAACCATGGCACCGGCCGCCGCATGTGCGATTCCATAGCCCAACTCCGCCGCAACACGACCGCGTAGCGCGCGCGCGTCGGGCGCGGCCGGATGACCTGTCAGCTCCACCCCCTGTGACCAGAGCCGTTCCTGCCCGGTCGCTGTATCTCCCCACGCCGTGTTCAGCGTCAGGGACGGTCCGAGTCCCGTTGTTGCGGGGGCCACGCGCAGCGATGCCCCGGCTCCCCACTCCTTGAATCCATGGTCCTCGTGCGTGACCAGCAGTCGCCCACTCGCTGCCGCCGTCACCCCCCACGCCGGGTACGCATAGCTCAGTCCGCCACCCACTTCCAGGCCCACTCCGGTCTCCGCCGCTCCGCCGTCGTAGCGCGCCGCAACCTCGAGCGTGGGCGTAAACACCCCGGCCGGCCCGCGCAACGCGACTACCGCGCCCTCCAGCACCACCCGCAGTCGATGCACGTTGGCGGTTACCCCCGGCAACCGAGCGGTCTCCGCCGACGCGATCTGCAGCAGCAACCCGTCCGTTCTCACCGCCAGACCGATCCGTCCGCTCTGCGCGGGTGCCAGCAGCCCCGCGCGCCCTCCGATCGCCCCCATTGTCATCCGGATCGCGGTCTCTTCCTGTCCCATGGCGTTCGCCAGCGACATCGTGCCGCGTCCGTACCCCAGCAGCGCCCACACCGCCAACCGGTCAGTCAGGTCCATGCTCACGTACGGGTGTACGCTTGCCAGCCAGCTCGCCACCTCATCGGTGAGCGGCACGGAGGCCTCCGTGCCCGGAAGTGCGACCTCGCCGGCGCCGCTAAAATACGCCGCCGAAACCCCCGCCAGCACTCGTCCAGAGCCGTACTCGACCCCGGCTACGCCGCCGGCTACCTGGCCCCGCACGTTCAATTCCGCGGTCTTTCCGGCCAAGCGCGCCACGCTGCCACGGCCCCAAGCACCCCAGTATCCGCCGCCCCCGTATGCGCCGCCGCTCCCCGCCAACCCGTCGGCATCGGCCAACTTCACGTTGAAGGAACTGTCCCCGAGTAGCTCCACGAACTCCATCGTCCGTGCATCTGCAGTGCCATTCAGGGCTGCCCAAGTCAGGTCTCTCCAGCCGCCGGCAGCCGACTCATCCATCAGGTTCAGTTGCCGCCCCGCCACTGTCACCTGCGTGCCGCGTTCGCTGCCGGCAGCCAGACGGCCTGCCACCGTCTCCACCACTTGGCTCGCGACGGTGCGCCCGAACCGCGCCAGCCACGCCTTCGCCACCGCAGGGTCGTCGTCCACGATCGTTCCCGTGGCCTCGGAATCCTCCAGAGTCGCGTTGCTCGGATCGCTCAGCACCATCAGGAACGACTCATCGGCCTCGTCCAGCAGGTCGTCCATGACCGGTACCGTGATCGTCACGCTGGTCTGGCCCGGTGCGAACACCAGCGTGCCCCGCTGTGCCTGGTAGTCTTCGCCCGCCGTCGCCGTCATGTCTTCCTGCGTACAACCAACCGACACCTCGTGCCCGCTTGCGGCCGCCAGCATCGCCGTGAACTCGATCTTGCCCCCGCTCTCCAGCGCTCTGACGTCGGCAATTGTCAGCGCAGGGGCGGCATCGTTGTCGGCGACGGTAACGGTGACCCTTGCCGGGCTGCCGAGGACGTACCCGATGCCGGTCGCCAGCGTCGCCGAAACCGCACCGTCCGGTTCGTCGGTGTTGTCGTCCGCCGTCGCTATCGCCAGAGTCGCCGTAACCTTTCCCGACGCAAACGTCACGTCGGTCGGTGCCGCGCCGGCAACGACACCGCCCTGGTCGGCGATGTCCACCGCTACCGTCAACGCCGCCACGGCGGTGCCGGAGCGGGTCACGATGAAGCTCGCCTCGCTGCCTTCCACTACTTCCTCCGCCGCGGGCGTGATCGACACGGTCGGCAGATGCGGCGGAGATGGCTCCGCATTGCTGATCTCGACGACGGCCTCCGCCGCCGCGATGTTCGGATCCCCCGGGGTGCCGACCATTTTCAGCCGCTCGGTTCCCTCCGGCACCCCATCGTCCACCGGCTCCAGCGTAAAGCTGTTGCTGGCCGTCGCCTGCCCGGCTGCGTACGTAAGCATAAAGTCAGTAACCGCCGCGAAGTCGGCACCCACCGTCGCCGTGTCTCCGCTCACCGATACCTCCACCTCCACCGCTGCCGCCGGCGCCGGCTGCAGCGTACCCATCACGGTGATCAATTGGCTTGCCACGTCTTCCGCCACCACTGACGGCTCCACCGCCAGTGTCAGCACGCTCTTGATCACCGGCGTTGAATCCTCTACTTGCACCGTCACGCTGCCGGCCACCCCGTCGTAGTCCGCGCCTCCCGCCTCGAGCGTCACCGTCGCCACCGGCGGCGAAACCGCATCTTCGTCCGATTCCGCGGTCACCGATACCGTCTGTTCCTGGTTCCAGGTTCCGGCGGTGAACGTCAAAACTGCTTCGTCGATGCTGAACGGCGCCGAGGGTGGTACCGTCACGGTGACCTCTACCGGGGCCGTCGGCTCGCTGGTCAGCACCACCGTGTAGGCCTCCTGGCTGCCCTCCGCCACCGTCAGCGCCGTCGGGCTCACCTCGATCCCGCGCGTGTCGTCGTCGGTGATCGTCAGTGTGGCCGCCGTCACCGTGAAACCGTCGGAGCTGCCGACCACCGAGACGGCCTCATCCTCTTCGTCCACCTTGTCGTCCTCCGGTGAGAAGCTGAACGTAACGGTGCCGGAACTGGCCCGCGCTCCTATGGTCAGGTTTAAGCTGCTCACCGCCATGAAGTCACTCGCCGCCGCGCTGTCCCCCGATACCGCGATCGTCACTTCGGTTTCGGCGGCCGCCGGTGCGTGGTTCAGACTCGCCGTCAGCTCCACCTCCGTGGCGGCCGCGGCCTCCCCCACCGCTTGCGGATTCACGGCAAGGGCGATCGCCGTCGATGGCGTCTCGTCGTCGGTCACCGTCACCGCCACTGCGTCAGCCGGCTCCGATGCGTAGTCTCCGCCGTCCACGTCATGCGTCACACTCGCCATGATCGCCTGGGCCACCGTGTCGTCGTCGGCCGCTACCGTCACCGCCTGTGTCTCGCCCCAGTTGTGTTGCGTGAACGTCAACGTTGCCGGACCCGTGCTCACTTCCGGGCTGCCGCTGACGCTCGGCGTTACCGTTACCTTGCCCGTCGGCTTGGTGGCCAGTACCACCGTGTAGGTTCGCGCATCGCCCTCGGGCACCGTCAGCGCCGTTGGTGTGACCGTGATCCCGCGCGTATCGTTGTCCTCAATGGTTACCGTTGAAAGGCACCGGTCGCCGAATGGGGAAGCGCACCGCTTGCCATCCGGCATAGCGAAGCCAAGCCACTGCGGACTACCCGGCATCGGCATCAGCAACACGCTGAGGCGCTCGTCCGGCTCGTCGATCGCGTCGTCGTGGATCAACATTTCGTCGAATATGTTACGTGCCGTGTAGTGATCCCCCTCCTCATTCCATGATCCAGATGTGATCCCCTTTGTTTCGGAGAGTGGCTTGTAGTCGTCCGGGGACGTGGCTTCATCCGCCTCACTGCTCAAGGAGAACCACAATGAGCGGTTTGGCGGGGGCACTCCGGTGGCGGTCGTCAAGATCATCGTAAATTGCGCCGCGCCATGGTCCTCCGGAAACCGGTACTCGCTACTCTCGATTTGGGCGATTACCGCCCATTCTACGTACCGCATCGCCACGCTCGCCGTAGCGGCGGCTCCTGTGTAGCCGTCGCCTTCCCCGACCTCTGCCGTCAGCGTCCCGTCTTCCCTGGCCGTGCGGGTGAATTCCGTCTGCGCAATTTCCAGCGACGCCGATGTCGCGCCTGCCGCAATCGTCACCGTGCGCGACAGCGCGCCGGCGGGCAGGAAGCTCCGGTCCTGGGTCAGGATCAGCGGCACCTCCGCAGCCGCCAACGTGGGCCCGGTGCGGCTTACCGTGAAGCTGGGGTCGGCCAGCGCGAACATGTCGCGGTCCAGGTTATAGACCACTTCGTTCACGTCGGCGGCGATGGTCACCACCGGCTGGCCGTCGTCCGCCGTCTCGGACTCTGCCGCGACCGGGTGCCCCGGGAGGGTCACGAGGGCTGACAACAACACCGCGCCCACCCAGGGCGGCACCGTCGGCCACTGCAATCTGCTCTCGTGTGCGCCGGTCGCAATCGCCCGCTGTGTGGAAGCGTAGTGTAACGAACGTTCCAGAACGGGGCAAATGAACCAAGTCCCGGATCGGGTAGCCATGCGTGGAAGAATCGACCGGTGTTATGTGGCTGTCAACGGCAGACCGTGCACTTGGTGCTGTTGATGCGCATTTCAGGAATTTCCGACCCATACACGGCAGCGGCGGCCATCTGCCCCGCGACGGTCAGAACGGCTGCGGTCCGAGAGTGGTGTGGTCTTCCGGGACGGTGCGCGGGCGGTCACCGATCACCCGGTAGCCCGGCAGCCGGTTCGGCAGACAAGGCAGGGCAGCCGTGAGAAAATGCCGGCGTGCGCTTCCGTTGCCACGCAGTATCCCTTCGCTGCGAAGCCGTCGAGCCAGGTCTCTTTTACCGCCCTGCTGGCGTTACCGTACGTTCGTTCCGCCTACCGATCGCTCACTCCGCGCACGTTCCGCCGCGAACTGACCCGGCTCACCGACCTCGGCTTCATCCGCTTCACGGCCAACGTTTACGGAAACGGCCGCCCGCACCTACGACCGGCTCCGCCGGGCGTAGCCGCGCCGGGGCCGGATGGACCTTCGCATCGCCGCTATCGCCATGGCATCCGATGCGATTCTGGTCACCCGCAACCTCCGCGACTTCAATGGGATAGATGGGCTCACCATCGTGGATTGGAGTACCGGATGACTCTCCGCAAGCGAACTCAGTCGTTGGCACCCGAGACCGCGAGAGTGTCTCGCGTTGCTTCATTTGTCCATTTGTCCCTGCACGAGTCTGATAATATCGCCGGCGTGAAGTTGGAAGATCTGCAAGCCACTGCCGCCGTACGCGGCATCCTGACCGATGGCTTGGTTACGGTGGTCGACAGGGAGGAGATGGGATGAGAGCTGGGATTGCGGGGAGCGGGTTTGCGGCGGAGTTTCATTTGGCGGGGCTGAAGGGGTGCACCGGGCTGGGGGTGCGGCCGGCGGCGGTGTACTCGCCGCACGCCGGGCGGCGGGAAGCGTTTGCGGCGCGGCACGGGCTGGCCGCAGCCGCGAGTTTGGAGGAGCTGCTTGGCCAGGTGGACGCCGTGCACGTGTGCGCGCCGCCGGCTACCCACGAGAAGATTGCCTGCGCGGCGCTGGCAGCGGGGGTGCACGTGATTGTGGAGAAGCCGTTCACCGGCTGCTTTGCGGAGGCGGATACGCCGCGGGCGGAGATGGAGGCCGCGGCGGTGGCGAGCGCGCGGCGCATGCTGGCGGCGGAGCGGGCCGGTTCGGCCACGCTCGGGTACGCCGAGAACTGGGTATTCGCGCCGGCGGTGCAGAAGGAGGCGGAGATCGTGCGCAAGAGCCGTGCGCAGATCCTGCGCATGGCCGGCGAAGAGTCGCACTCCGGTTCCCACTCGCCGACGTACGGCATCTGGCGCCACTCCGGCGGCGGCTCGCTGGTGGGCAAGGCGTGCCACCCCCTGACCGCGATCCTGTTTCTGAAGGAGGAGGAGGGGCGCGCCAACGGCGGGGCGCCGATCCGCCCGGCCACGGTGAGCGCGCGCGTGCACGCCCTGACCCGCCTGCCCGGCTACCGCGACGCCGGACACCTGCGCGCCGACTACGAGGACATTGAGGACTGCGGCTCGCTGCACGTCACCTTCGCCGACGGCACCGTGGCCGACGTGTTCGCTTCCGAGATCGTGCTCGGCGGCGTGTACAACTGGCTGGAGGTGTTCGCCAACAACCACCGCACGCGCTGTAACCTGAACCCAATCGACGCGCTGCACACCTACAATCCGGTCGAGGAGCAGCTCGAAGACGTGTACGTGGTGGAGAAGATCGGCACCAAGCAGGGCTGGTCGCAGCCGGCGCCGGACGAGGACTGGATGCACGGCTACCCGCAGGAGCTGGCCCACTTCTACGAGTGCTTCGCCAACGGCAACGCGCCGCAGTGCGGCGCCGAACTCGGCTTCGTAACCACCGCCGTCCTGTACGCCGCCTACCGCTCCGCCGAGCAGGGCGGTGCCGAGGTACCGGTGGCGGAACTGGCGCCCGCTCCGTGAGCGTCCGGCCGGGCGCGCGGCCGGTTGCCTTGTTCGTCAGTCGGTAACGTTCTCGGCCAGATAGGCGTCTCCCGCTTCGGCGGCCAGCGTACACGCCTCCGGAAAGCTCACGTTGCCGTGGAACGCGTCCACCAGAACCTGGTGCGCGTAATGGTTCCAACCCGGCAAGGGTGCGACGGGGTACGGCTTGGCATGCGGCAGCTCGTCCAGGTGCACCTGCGCGTCCAGCGCATCCCCGAAGCTGTCCACCCAGGGTTGTTGCGTACCCGCGCGGCTGGAGATTACCGCTCCCGTGGAGGACTGCGTGACGTGGGCCTCGTGCGACCCGAGATACCTGACGAGCTGCCAGGCATCCTCCGGGTTCTCGGTGTCCGCCGCGATCACGTAGGAGAGTCCATGTATGATGTTCGAGCGTTGCGTCCCAGCGGGCAGCGGTGCGACGTTCACGGGGAAATCCACGTCCGCCCAGAACCGCGCCATCCACGACCCGGCGTACATCATCGCCACGCGCTGAGCGAAGAACAGGTTGCCCGCACCGGTCTCGTCGAGCGTCGTCTGGTCGGGCGAGACGCCTTCCTCGTGGAAGCTGTACAGAAACTGCAGCGCCGCGCACGCTTCCGGCGTCCCATAGAGTACGTGCATGCCGTCGTCGGAGAGCACCTGTCCGCCGTTCTGGCCGATCAGGTCGAACACCACCGTCTGCGCCGACAGGGTGGCCGCGAAGCCCCACACATCTTCGGTGGTGAGTGCTCGGGCAGCGGCTTTCAGATCGTCCCATTTCCAGGTGTCGTCCGGGTAGTCCAGCCCCGCCGCGTCGAACAGGTCGACGTTGTAGTACAGCCCGATCGTGTCGAAGTCCTTGGGAAGTCCGTACAGCATGCCGTCATGGGTATGCAGGTCGATGAGCGTCTCGGGATACGGTGACAGGTCGAGCGAATCTCGTTCGACGAGGGGCTGGACAGGGAGAAGGGCACCGCTGCCGGCATACAGCGGCAGGGTCGGCCCGTTCATCCACATCACGTCGTATGGCCGCCCGTCCGCCACGGCGGCCCGCATCGCCGACCAGTAGTCCGCGGCTACCTCCACGATGACGGTGACGTACGGAACCCGGGCTGAGTACTCGGCAACCAGTTGCTGCTGCATCGCAAGCTGGTTCGCGTCCCAGATCGCGAGCCGCAACTCGGTGTTCTCTACCAGCTCTTCCAACGGCGCGGCAAGGAGCAGCGTAGCCGGGTGCAACAGCACCGCCAGCGCGAGCATCGTAGTCTTGTTCATGGTAACCTCCATTTGCTCGTCAGTTGATCGCAGACCGATCGGGACCACGATACATGAAACACCGGAAAGGCCTGAGCGCCGAGAAAACACTGCCTCCTCCATACGCATGCCGGCCGCCCGTCGCGCGGTGAGGCACCTGAGGAACCCGCTTCCGGACGAGGCGGCGCCATGGGCGCCGTGACAATAGAGCCGGAGGCGGACGGTGGCGGCAGCCGCCGTGAGTGCGGGCACCTCGGGTTTATTCTCAACGCGACCTACGAAGCCGACCCTGGCGGCGGCCGCGCCGTGGTGCACGTGTACGGCCGGCTTGCCGACGGACGCCCGTTCCTGGTGCGCGACCGCCGCCCGGAGCCCTACTTCTACATCGAGAGCAGTGCCGCCGATCAGGCGCGCGCACTTGGCGTCCACGACCTCGATGCCACCGACCGCCGCACCCTGCACGGCGCACCGGTGCACTGCGTGCGGCTGCACCATCCCGGCGACACGCCCGCCGTCCGCACCCGGCTGCACCACGCCGGAATACCCACCTACGAGGCGGACGTGCGCTTCGCCTACCGCTACCTGATCGACCGCGGCATCAAGAGCGCCATGCGCATCCACGGCGCCGCGCGCCGGCTGGAAGACGCGCCGCCGGAGCCACCGCCGGGTGCTGAGCGGCGGACCGGTGAGGGCGCGGGACAGGAGTCCTGGCTGCCTGGGAAGTGGCTGGCCAATCCGCCGGCGAGCCAGGAGGCGGGCCGCCAGCCCGAGTCGCAGGCCCAGCCACCCGGCGCGTTGCCGGGTGCGCCGCCCGCCGGGGATGGGTTGCAGCGACGCCCGGAGTTGGAGCGGCCGCAGTCCGCCGGGTTGCCGGATGCCCCGCCGGCGCCCGCCGAGTGGCCGCACCCGCCGCGTGAGACGGTGGTGTTCGATGAACCGGAGGTGGAGCCGGCGCGCTGGGTGCCGGAGCTGACCACCCTGTCGCTGGACATCGAGACCGACCCGAAGGGGCAGCGGCTGCTGTCGGTGGCGCTGTGGGGGGGCAGGGCCCGCGAGGCCGGCCCGAGGGGGCGGGGGCGGCTGTGGGTGGCGCGGGGGGGGGGGGGCGCACGCGGTGTGCTGCTGCTGTGCCCCGACGCCGCGGCGCGTTCGGCGTGTCCCGCCGCTGCCATCCCCTGCGACAGCGAAGCGGAGCTGTTGACCGTGCTCTGCAGGCGGGTGCGTGCGCTCGACCCGGACGTGGTGACCGGCTGGAATATTATCGATTTCGACGTGCCGGTGCTGATCCGGCGGGCGGCGGAGCTGCGCGTGCCGCTGGAGCTGGGCCGTGCGCCGGGCGAGGTGCGGCAACGCGGTGAGTCACGCAAGCGCGGCGGTGCCGGCAACGGTACCCGGCGGCGCCGGTTCAGCGACTCGATCTTCATCCCGGGGCGGGTGGTGCTGGACGGCATCCGCCTGCTGCGCGCGGTGTCCTACCGCCTGGACAGCTACTCGCTGGAGAACGCGGCGCGGGAGATTCTCGGCGAGGGAAAGACGCTTGGCGGCGTCGACCACGTGGCGCAGATCATGTACACCTTCCGCCGCGAGCCCGAGCGATTCGTTGAGTACAACCTGACCGACGCGCGCCTGGTGCTCGACATCCTGGACAAGCTCGGGCTGGTGCCGTTCACCGCCGAGCGCAGCGCGCTGACCGGGATGCCGCCCGACCGCGTCGGCTCCTCCATCGCCGCGTTCGACTTTCTCTACCTGTCGCGGCTGCATGCCCACGGCGTGGTGGCGGCGACGGTGGGCGCCGAGCGGCGCGGCGGCACCGGTGAAGGCACCGGGCACGGCAACGGCACCGAACCGGAGCCGATGCATGGCGGCCACATTCTCAAGCCGCGCCCCGGGCTGCACGAGGATGTGCTGGTATTCGACTTCAAGAGCCTGTACCCGAGCATCATACGCACCTTCCAGATCGATCCGCTCGGGCTGATCCGGGTGCAGAGCGCGGTACATAGAAGCGCCGGCGACGAGGTGATCGAGGCGCCCAACGGGGCGCGCTTCCGGCGCCGGCACGGCATCCTGACCGAGCTGCTCGACGAGCTGTTCAGCAGCCGCGAGAAGGCCAAGGCGGCCGGCAACACGATCGCCAGCAACGCCATCAAGGTGCTGATGAACTCGTTCTACGGCGTGCTCGGCACCAGCGCGTGCCGCTTCTCCCACCCGCTGCTGGCCAATGCCATCACCAGCTTCGGCAAGCACTTCCTGCTGTGGGCGAAGGGCTGGATGGAGCGGTGCGGCCTGACCGTGCTGTACGGCGATACGGACAGCCTGTTCGTGGCCGGCAGCGGCGCCACCGGCGGCCCGTCCCTGGCGCAGCGTCTGAATGCCGATCTCGCCGCCTACGTGGCCGCCACCTGGCGGGTGCGGAGCTACCTGGAGATGGAGTTCGAGACCTGCTACGAGCGGCTGCTGCTGCCGAGCGTGCGCGGCGGCGGGCGCGGCGCCACCAAGCGGTACGTCGGGCTGACCGGCGGCAAGCTGCAGTTCACCGGCATGGAGGTGGTGCGCCGCGACTGGACGGCGCTCGCCCACGAGGTGCAGCGCGAACTGTACCGGCGCCTGTTCGCCGACGAGCCGGTGGAGGAGTACCTGCGCGCGGTGATCGGCGAGGTAACCGCCGGGAGGCGCGATGCGCAGCTCGTCTACCACAAGTCGCTGCGCAAGGACGCGGACGACTACCGCGCCCGGGCGCCGCACGTGGTGGCCGCCCGCAAGCTCGCCGCGTCCCGGCCCGGCGAGCCGTTATCGTTGCGTGGCATCATCGATTACGTGATTACCGTGGAAGGTCCGGAACCGGCTGCCGAGCGGCGCAACTGCATCGACTACGAGCACTACGTCGAGCGCCAGATCCGCCCGGTGGCAGAGCCGGTGCTCGCCATCAGCCGCCGCGACTTCGGTGAGGTGCGCCGCAACGAACGCCAGCTCGAACTGTTCTGACTCAGCCCCGAACTGCTATCCCAGGCGCACGGTGCGGCCGGTGCGGGCGGACTCGGCGGCGGCGGCCATGATGCGCAGGGTGGCGATGGCGTCGGTATTGGCAAGCATGGGCGCGGCGCCGTCGAGCACGCAGTCGTGGAAGTGGTCGAGGGCAGGGGTGAAGGCGCGCACGCCGTTGTTCAGGGTGACCCGCTCGGTGGCCCGCGGGGTGGTGAGGGTATAGGCGCTCTCCTCGTAAGGGTGGGTGGGCTGCTCGATGTGCAGGGAGCCGCCGGAGCCGGCCAGGTGCGCGCCGCGCACCGGCGCCGCGTCGAAGGCGCCGAACAGGGTGGCCACCACGGTGTCCGGGAACTCCAGCAGCAGGCCGATGCGGCTGTCGACGCCGCCTTCCCGGGTTTCCCGCCAGGTCGCGGCGACGCGGACCGGCTCGGCTCCGGCCGCCCAGCGCGCCACCTCGATCAGGTAGCAGCCGATGTCGGCCAGCGCGCCGCCGCCCAGCTCCGGCAGCCAGCGGATGTTGCCGGCGGGCACCGGCGCGCCCATGTGCACGGCGACGTGGCGCAGGTCGCCGATCGCGCCGGCATCGAGCAGGCGGCGCAGGCGCAGTGTCTGCGGGTGGTAGCGGAACACCATCGCCTCCATAAGCACCACGCCGTGGCGCGCGGCGGCGTCCACCATGCGCTGCGCCCCCTCCCGGCTGGTGGCCAGCGGCTTCTCGCAGAACACGTGCTTGCCGTGCTCCATGGCCCGGATCGCCCACTCCTCGTGCATGGAGTTGGGCAGCGGCACGTATACTGCGTCGACGCGGTCGCTCCACAGCAGGTCGTCGTAGCTGGCGAACACCTCCGGGATCTCCAGGTCGCCGGCAAATGCCGCCGCCCGCTCGCGGTCGCGGCTCGCCACCCCGGTCAGCTCGCCGCGCGCGGTGGCGCGCAGCGCGGGGGCAAACACCCAGCGCCCGATCTGCGCGGTGCTGACAATTCCCCACCGCACCTTGCCGCCCCACCGCACCTTGTCCGATTTCACTTGCTTCATCACCGGCTCGCCGCTCCTCCACTGTGCTGCGTCGACTCTCGTGCCGCGGCCCGCGTCCACGGTACAATCGCGCGCCATGAGAATTGTACGCTACGCCAAGGGTGAAACGGTCGGCTACGGCTGTCAACGAGAAGATGGATCGATCGTCGCAATCAACGGCGACCCGCTCGCCGGCAGCGGCCCGCTCGGCCCCGGCGGCGTCGGCGCCTGGTCGGTGACCCGCCGCATCATCAGCCGCGCGCGCCTGCTGGCCCCGGTGGCGCCGCCGGCGGTGGTCTGCATCGGCCTCAACTACCGCCGCCACGCCGAGGAGTCGGGCGCCGCCATTCCCGACCACCCGGTGGTATTCATGAAGATGCCGTCGTCGATCCAGCATCCGGGCGGCCCGATCGTACTGCCGCGCACCTTGCGCAGCGACAAGGTCGACTACGAGTGCGAACTGGCGGTGGTAATCGGGCGGCGCTGCCGCAACGTGTCCCGCCGGGTGGCGCTCGACTACGTGCTCGGCTACACCTGCGGCAACGACGTCAGCGCCCGCGACTGGCAGAACGAATGGGGCGGCGGGCAGTGGTGCCGCGGCAAGACGTTCGACACCTTCTGTCCGCTCGGGCCGGCGCTGGTCACCACGGACGAGATCCGCAACCCCAACGCGCTGCGCATCCGCACCGTGATCAACGGCGAGACGCTGCAGGACTGGAACACCAGCGACATGATCTTCGACGTGCCGGCGCTGATCTCCTTCCTGAGCGGCAGCACCACCCTGGAGCCGGGCACGGTGATCATGACCGGCACCCCGCACGGTGTCGGCGGGGCACGCAAACCGCCGCGCTTCCTGCAGCCCGGCGACCAGGTGACCGTGGATATCGAACACATCGGTGCCCTCACCAACCCCGTGGTCGCCGAGGAGTGAGCCGGCTACGCACCTGGGCAAGCCCATCGGCCGGTCGCCACGATACCACGGCGATGCGCCTCACTCTCGTGCGGCGTGGTCACCGTGCGGTGCCCGGTCACGTCAGGTGTTGAACATCTCTTCCACCCGCGAAATTGACTCGGTCTTGGCCACCATGGTGAGCTTGTCGCCGTCGCGCAGGGTGTAGTTGCTGCGCGGCACGATGTGCGAGCCATTGCGGGTTACCGCCACGATCAGGGAGTTGTCCGGCATGCGCACGTCGCGCACCTCGCGCCCCACGAAGCCGCGCGATCCGTCGAGCGTCGATTCGATTACCTCGGCGAGGCCGCCGAAGATGCTGTGCACGCTTTTCACCTTGCCGCGCCGGATGAACTTGAGGATGGTATTCACCACGCTGTACTTGGGGCTGATGATCACGTCCGCGCCGAGGCGCGACGCCACGGTCAGGTAGTTGAACTTGTTGACCAGGGCGATGGAGCGCTTGATGCCGAGCGTCTTGGCGTAGATCGCCACCAGGATGTTGAGTTCCGGGTTGTCGGTGGTAGTGATGATCAGGTCGGATCCGGCGAGCGCCTCCTCCTCGAAGAAGCCCTCTTCCGACACGTCGCTGTTGATTACCACGGCGTCCGGGAATTGCTCGGCGAGGCGTTTGCAGTTGTCGTAGTTGGCGTCGACGATCTTCAGGCGCTTGTTGTGGCGGCGCAGGTAGTCGAGCAGGCGGCGCGGGCGCGATCGGATGCCGTTGCTGCTGAAGCCGCGCCGCGTGAGCGAGCCGGCAACGAAGCTGCCGACCCGGCCACCGCCGATCAGCAGCACCCGGTTCAGGTCCACGCGCGGGCGGCCGGCAATCACGAACACCTCCTCCAGGGTGTGCTCGGCCGCGACCAGGTAGAGTTCGTCGCCCGACTCCACGACGGTGTCGCCGCGCGGCACGAAGAAGTCCTCGCCGCGGGAGATGCCGGCGACCAGGAAGTCGGCATCCAGCGACTGCTTGATCTCCGCGATGCTCTGCTTGGCGAACAGCGTCCGGTTGTCGACCAGGAAGTTGCGCATCTGCAGGTCGGTGCGCTCGAATGTCATCACGTCGCTGGTGGCGCCCTGCTCGACCGACTTGACGATTGCCTGCGCGGCCTCGATTTCGGGATTGACGAAGTAGTCGACGTCCATCAGCGAGTGGCCGGACAGGTTGGAGTTGGCGTAGTCGGGGTTGCGCACGCGGGCGATCTTGCACGGCACCCCGAACTCACTGGCCACCAGCCCGCAGGAGACGATGTTCAATTCGTCGCTGTCGGTGACGCTGATGAAAAAATCGGCGGCCTCGATGCCGGCTTCGCGCAACGCCGGCAGCCGGTTGCCGGAGTCGTTGATCACCATGCAGTCGAGGTGGTTCACCGCGTACTTGGCGGTCTCCGGGTCGCGCTCGATCAGGACGACGTTCTTGTTGTCAGCGATCAGGTGACGCGCCACCTGGAACCCGGTGGTGCCGGCACCCGCGATGACGACCTTCTCAGCCATCCGCTCCAATATGGACGCTGCACGCGCTGCCGGCAACAGGCAGAAGCCGCCGCCGCAGACCACGTGGTACTGGCCATTTTTGCCGCTCCGTGGTGCAATCGGCAGCCATGAAGATCACTTTCATCGGGGCAGGCTCCACCGTGTTCGTGAAGAACATCATCGGCGACTGCATGCTCACCGAACCGCTGCGCGACGCCACCGTGGCGCTGTATGACATCAATTCGCAGCGGCTGCAGGAATCCAAGGCGATGCTGGACACGCTGAACGGCAACATCAACGGAGGGCGCGCCGCCATCGAGACCTGGCTGGGCACGGAACAGCGCAGGGAGGCGCTGCGCGGCGCCGACTTCGTGGTCAACGCGATCCAGGTGGGCGGCTACGAGCCGAGCACGGTAATCGACTTCCAGGTGCCCAAGAAGTACGGGCTGCGCCAGACCATCGCCGACACGCTCGGCATCGGCGGCATCTTCCGGGCCCTGCGCACCATCCCGGTGATGCTCGACTTCGCACGCGACATGGAGGAGGTGGCGCCGGACGCGTGGCTGCTGAACTACACCAACCCGATGGCGATGGTGATGGGCGCGGTGCTGCACGCCACCGGCGTGCGCGCGGTGGGGTTGTGCCACTCGGTGCAGGCGTGCGTGCCGAGGTTGCTCGAGCGGCTGGCCATGGAGCACGATGCGGCGGACACCAAGTGGCAGATTGCCGGCATCAACCACCAGGCGTGGCTGCTGGAGCTGAAGGCGGCCGGCGCCGACCTGTACCCGGAGGTGAAGCGGCGCGCTGCCGAGATGAACTGCGCGGCGCGCGCCGGCGGGGGCAAGCACGATGACATGATCCGCTTCGAGATGATGCGCCACTTCGGGTATTACGTGACCGAGTCGTCCGAGCACAGCGCCGAGTACTTCCCGTACTGGATCAAGAGCACCCACCCGGAGCTGATCGAGGAGTTCAACATCCCGCTCGACGAGTATATCCGCCGCTGCATCCGGCAGATCGAGCGCTGGCGCACGCAGAGCGCCACCATGGTCGGCAACCCCGGCCTGGGCCACGAGCGCTCGGTGGAGTACGGTTCGCGCATCATGGAGGCGATCGTCACCGACACCCCGTACCGGATTCACGGCAACGTCCTCAACGACGGCTTCATTGGCAACCTGCCGGCGGCGGCGTGCGTGGAGGTGCCGTCGCTGGTGGACCGCAACGGCGTGCAGGGCTGCGTGGTGGGCGATCTGCCGGAGCCGTGCGCGGCGCTGAACCGCACCAACGTCAATGTGCAGTTGCTCACCGTGGAGGCGGCGCTGGAGCGGCGCCGCGACCGCATCTACCAGGCGGCGATGCTCGACCCGCACACCGCGTCCGAGCTGTCGCTGGACCAGATCGCGAGCATGTGCGACGAGCTGATCGAGGCGCACGGCGACCTGCTGCCGGCATACCGGGGCAACGGTGTCTAGCCGCCGAGGCGCCGCGATGGGCGGCCGGCGTGGCGTATTGGGGGGCCGCTGACATGGCGGGCCTTCTGCTTGGCTACGACCTTGGCAGCTCCGCCATCAAGGCGGCGCTGGTCGATATCGACAGCGGCCGGCTGGTTGCCGCCGCCACGTCGCCGGCCGGTACCGAGCTGGCAATGGCCGCGCCGCGGCCGGGCTGGGCGGAGCAGGATCCCGACTTGTGGTGGCGGCACCTGGTGGCGGCCACCGCGCGGCTTGGCGATGCTCTGCGCGGCACCGGCGGGAGCCTGGCCGACGTGCGGGCGGTCGGCATCGCCTACCAGATGCACGGCCTGGTGCTGACCGACGCCGCCGGCGCGGTGCTGCGCCCGGCGATCATCTGGTGCGACAGCCGCGCGGTGGAAATCGGCGACCGGGCGTTCGCCGAGCTGGGTGCGGAGCAGGCCCTGAGCCGGCTGCTCAACTCGCCCGGCAACTTCACCGCCTCCAAGATGCGCTGGGTCATCGAGCACGAGCCGCGGTTAGCGGATGCGGCCGCGCACTTCCTGCTGCCGGGCGACTACATCGCCTGGCGCCTCACCGGCGAGTGGGCCACCACGCCGTCCGGCCTGTCGGAAGGCATCCTGTGGGACTTCTCGCGCTCGCAGCGCGCCGACTTCCTGCTCGACCATTACGGCATCGACGCCGGGTTGCTGCCGCCGGCGGTGCCCACCTTCTCGGCACAGGGCGCGCTGACCGCGGCGGCCGCCGCCGAGCTCGGCCTGCCGGCGGGCACGCCGCTTACCTACCGGGGCGGCGACCAGCCCAACAACGCGCTCTCTCTCGGCGTGCTCGACCCCGGCACCGTGGCCGCCACCGCCGGCACCTCCGGGGTGGTGTACGGCGTGGCCGACCGCGCCGACTACGACCCCGCCTCGCGCGTCAACACGTTCGTGCACGTCAACCACGAGGCGGGGCGGCCGCGCTACGGGGTACTGCTGTGCCTGAACGGCTGCGGCATCCTGAACAGCTGGCTGCGCCGCGCCTGCGCGGGGGAGCGCGACTACCCGGCCATGAACGCCGCGGGCGCGGAGGTGCCGGTGGGTGCGGACGGGGTAGTCGTGCTGCCGTTCGGCAACGGCGCCGAACGCATGCTCGGCAACCGCGATCCGGGCGCCTCCGTGCACGGCCTGCGCTTCAACAGCCATGACGAACGCCACCTGTTGCGCGCCGGCCAGGAGGGGGTGGCGTTCAGTCTTGCCTACGGCCTCGAGGTGATGCGCGAGGTGGGCGTGGACGCCGCCACGGTGCGCGCCGGCCGTGCCAACCTGTTCCTGAGCCCGCTGTTCCGGGAGGCGTTCGCGGCCACCACCGGCGCCGCCATCGAGCTGTACGACACCGACGGCGCCGAGGGCGCGGCGCGCGGCGCCGGCATCGGCGCCGGCATCCACGACTACGACACCGCGTTCACCACCTTGAACCGCGTGCTGACCGTAGCGCCGGATGAGGCTTTGCAGCCCGCCTACGCCGACGCCTACCGGCACTGGCGCCTCCACCTGGACGCCGCCCTGCGTGACGGGTAACCGCGTCGGTCACCGCCGCGTCCTGCCGGCATCGGTGTGATCGCCACCTATATCAATGCCGTCGCGGTGATCGCCGGCGCGCTGATCGGCCTGCTGCTGCGGCGGGCCATCGCCGACCGGTTTCGCGACGCGGTGACCAGCGGCATCGGCGTGATCACCCTGGTGCTCGGCTTCCGGCTCGGCTTCGAGTCGCAACAGATCGTCTACCTGGCGCTGTCGGTGGCGATCGGCGGCCT
>MKWU01000940.1_pt1 | contig 53470 bp, 41 predicted proteins | sample 809101 | NCBI WGS metagenome assembly MKWU01 (sample SAMN05860141, study PRJNA318959) | sponge metagenome | host: Aplysina aerophoba | place: Slovenia: Piran, Adriatic Sea, Gulf of Piran | collected 2013-05-07 | reverse complement strand
TGCACGGGCAGTGCAACTCAGCCCGGACAGAGCCCGGAGCAGGCCGCATACCGTCTCGGGGGTGTCCATTGCTGGCGCCAGCGCAGCCGTCGAGGCGGCCGGAGGCTCACGAAGCCTGTGGCCTCCTGCGGCAGGCTCTGGCGCGGACCGAAGGACAACGCTAACTTGCCGGGCAGTGGCTGGCGCTCGGAGGGCAACCTGCAACCGGAAAAAACCGGACAACCTAAATCGAAAGATATTGCGGCTGGTCAAGTGCTCTGCTCTGAGCGGAGAGAGCCTCTAACCCTCTGTTCTTAGAGTTGTTACGACGCCAACAAGCATCGCACTGTCTCACCTGATGTACCGAAGTCTGAGTATGGCGTTCTTACACGTCATCCTACCCGTGGACCGGTCGTCCGAGAGGTGAATCGCACAATCGTGTGCCTGTTGGCCCGACCAATGTGAGTTACGCTTGATAAGTCATGCGTGCCCCAGTTCGCCGCAGACCCAGAAGGCGAGAATTCCAAGTGCCCCAGGGGGTCAATCTTGAGGCTGTGGCCGGACAAGCAAGTTATGTCGGTAGCAGCGAGCACAAGAATACACCAAGCTATGCAGGGCCTCCTCGACCAAGGGCAGACGCTTCACGTTGTCCGCCTGAACTCGGAAGCGATCCCCAAAGAGTCACGGATTGGTTGCGCACCGCGATCCGCCAGGGTTTTACAAGTGGTCAATGGGAGGGACGCTCGCCCGGCTTCCCGCGCTACGTCTGGTACAAGCACGACGAAACCGTTTATGAAGGTCGTCTGCTGAACAGCGAGCAGGGTCAGTACAAGGGCTATCCGTTGGAGAGGTCCGAATGGCCGGCTGTCTTCGAGGGTGTTGATGCAGGTTCTTGAATTTGACTTCGACTGGCAGGCAGGCGAATCTATTCAGGCATCCGAGTTGGCTTCCACTTGTGCGTCCCTGAGGATTCGGATCAACAACTCGATACTGACAAGGGTTGTGGATCACTCTGACAAACGAGTCCGAGAATTCATTCACGTTCCGCTCTACCCTCTCGCAGAGTGGTTGGCTACGAATTGGTGGACCCTCATTCATGAGTCTGAGTACCGGACAGGACTCGACAATCCTTCCTTCCTGGAACGACACGCAATTGCCCCGTCGAGGGAGGGCTACCGATATCCGAATATGCAAGTCGTGTCTTTCGATACCAAGATTCGGGTGACATGGAAACACGAGAGTCTCCAGTGGACCGATCTAGAATTCTTGGAACGTGAAGGCTGCGAATGGATTGACAAGGAAAGGTTCATTGAAACTTGTGCCAGCCTTGTCGATGACGTGGTTGCACGCCTCATGGCCTGTGACATCACAAATACTTTGCTTCAAGAGGAATGGGAGGCGATCCGGCGCGCTGACCCTGAGGAGCAGAGCTTTTGCAAGACTGCGGCTGCCCTAGGCTTGGATCCCTATTCGATCGACGGGGTACGACAATCGGAAGTGATCCTCCTAGAAGAGACACTCAGCGGGGCAGTTCTTGAGGAAGCATTGCCTGTCATTAGTGCCGAGAGACTGGAAACGGAACTGGTCGCCATACAACGTGTCTTGAGAGTGGGAAAGGCCAACACTATTCCCCTGAATCGATTCACAGCCCTCCGGAGTGAAATCGATCTGACCGCCAACGACGAGGCCCATGACCCGCCGTGGATGTTGGGCTACAATCTGGCCAGAAACGTTAGAACACAGCTTGATCTGGATGGCATGCCACTGGCCTCGTGGCCAGCATTGAGTCAAGCTCTCGGGGAGAGTCGCATCGAGGATGGACGTTTGTCTCGATCCAAGGCGTTTAGTCAATCCAAGCTCCTTAACGGAGTTGTCACTTCCAATGACAAAGGGCTTCCAGCATTTGCGTTTCGCCCGGGTGGAACTAGTCAAACGTGTCGGTTTCTTTTTTGCCGGGGCTTGACAGAGTTGCTGTTGGCGCCTGGTTCAGATGCCCTTCTGACAAGTGCCCGCTCGAATCGCCAGCAGCGAGGCCGCACATTCGCCGCAGAATTCCTTGCTCCGTCGAATGGCTTGCGAGAGCATTTGCATCAAAGTGTGTTGGACGAAGATGATATCGAAGATCTGGCATTGCGATTTGGAGTCTCTCAGTGGGTGATCGAACATCAGGTCAAGAACCATGGTATCGCCCGAATCAAGCATGCGAACCTTCGGGACGAATCCTGGATGCCATGATTGTCATCCGAGCCCGAAATGAGCTGTCTGCTGATTCCGTGGAATGTGACGCGTGCCTGGCTTGAAACACAATCGGGGGTTTTTCGGGCTTCGGGATACAACTCCCCCTACCCAGCGGCCTAGACCGGACCGCGGCGCTCGATCTACGCTCCCCCGAGCACTGCTCGGAGGCTCGGGTTCCGGCCCGGGGTGGCACTGGCTGTGAATGCTGGCTTGGAGGAGAGCTTCCGAAAAAGCCTCGCTAGTGAATGATCGCCTGCCCGGACCCAGACTGATGTTGGGGCATGAGTAGCACCAATGAATTTCGGGGCTCGACTGCCGGAACCGTGCCCGCTGGTCAGCTTAACAGAAGGCACCGCGTTTCTTACCGGAATGGTCCGGGCCGCGCCCGGGGGCGCGACTGATGTGACTATCAGGTATGATCCCCTACGCGACCACTGCCTCGGGAACGGGTTCCTCGACAGTGTCCGCGACGACCCTTCCGTCCACAAGCGTGATCCGTCTTCCAGCCCTGGAAGCAAGTTGGTCGTCATGGGTGACCATGACGAGAGTCGTCCCCGTCTCTTGATTCAGCTTGAGCAGCATCTCAAGGACGAGCGCGCCGTTTCGGCTGTCAAGGTTCCCGGTCGGCTCGTCGGCGAGCACGATCGGCGGATCGCTGACAAACGCTCTCGCCAGGGCTACGCGTTGCTGTTCGCCTCCCGACAGCTGCACCGGGTAGTGGTCCGTCCGCTCACCGAGGCCGACCTGCCCTAGCAGTTTCTCGGCGCGGCCCCTTGACTCGGCATCACGGCAGCCCGTCAAGTCCAGTGGAAGCATCACGTTCTCCAGGGCCGTGAGAGTTGGCACCAGCTGGTATGACTGGAAGACGAAGCCGATCTTGCGCCCGCGCAACAGCGCCATCTCGTCCTCCGGAAGTCTGGACAGGGGCTGGCCATCGATGAGAATCTCACCGGAAGTTGGCCGGTCAAGGCCAGCGAGCAGACCGAGCAGCGTGCTCTTGCCGCTGCCGGAAGGCCCTTGGATGACCGTGAAATTCCCTCTGGGAATGGAAAAGTCGATGCCCCGCAGGATCTCCACCACGCGCGATCCGCTGCGGATGGACTTGGCGAGGCCGCGCACTTCCAGCACGGGACCTGGATTCGGCATGGGAGGGGAGTCGTTTCCTATGATGACAGGGTGCCCAAGCCTGTCCGGACGTTACTTGGCAACGCCGTAGGCGTCACCGTCTGGGTTGGCCTCCTGCTTGCCGGGTGCGGCCCGCCGGAGCCCGAGGTTTCGCAAGAAGCGCCGCCGGAGAGCGTCGTTGTCGCGCGGGCCGAGGGAGATGCTCCGGAGGACGACCCGCGCCCTGCCCTCGTCGCGTTCGGGGACAGCCTGACGGCTGGCAAGGGGGTCTCCCCTGCCGAATCGTATCCCGGCTTCCTCCAGGCCGAGTTCGACAGGCGCGGGCTGGAGTTCCAGGTGGTCAACGAAGGCATCAGCGGAGACACGACGGCAAGGGCACTGAGCCGGATCGATGGCGCGTTGCGGCACAGTCCCGAATGGGTGATCCTGGCGATCGGGGCCAATGACGGACTGCGCGGACTGCCCCTGGACGCGATGGAGGCGAACCTCGAGCGCATGGTGAGGCGGTTCACGGACGGTGGCGCGCAGGTCGTGGTGGCCGGAATGATGCTCCCACGGAACTACGGCCCGGAGTACGTAGGTGAATTCGAGGCCGTGTACCCAAGAGTCGCCGCGAAATTCGAGCTGCCGCTGATCCCGTTTCTGCTGGAGAACGTGGCGATGGTGAGGGAACTGAACCAATTCGACGGCATCCATCCCAACGCAAAGGGCAACGAGATCGTTGCCCGCCAGGTAGCCGATTTCTTCGAGGGGATCGTTCGCGACGAGCGCTAGGCGGCGTCACTGTTGATCATGAAGGTCGCGGTGTCGGAGAAGAACCGCAGCAGGTAGTCAGCAACCTCGGGCTGGATGTCAGCTTCCTCGATGGCCCTCGCCATCAATTCCATCCAGCGGTCGCGGGCGCGGGAGTCGATCGCGAACGGCATGTGGCGCATGCGCAGGCGCGGGTGGCCCCGCTCCTTGATATACCGCTGCGGCCCTCCGAAGCGTCCAACAAGGAAGTCGCGAAGACGAATCCGGGCTGCGGCCAGTTCGCCCGGGGGATACATCGGGCCGAGGATCTCGTCGGCAGGAACCTGGGCGTAGAAAAGCCGGGTAAGGCGATCGAAACCATCCTCCCCGAGGATGTCGTAAATGGTAACCGCCACCTCAAGCCTATCTTGCAGCCCGGGCGATCAGTATGCAACCAGCGGGCCTCCAGCGGTCATTGCGCTCGCCGACCCTAGGCGTCGGCCGGTCGACGCTCCCGGACGACGTCGAACCGGTTTTCGTGGGACTAGCAACGCACGGCATGAGAAGGCGGTATCCATTGGACCGTCCAAACGGGCCGGCTGTCTCGCATCAGGACCGACCGTTACCGCAAGTTTACATTTTGTATCCTGAAGAAATCAGGCGGTCATCTCCAAGCAGGCCTATCTATCATGGCCGCCTGAGAATCTCGCTCGACAGCGCGATCAGGATCACGGGTAACGGCAAGAGAATGGGCGCATCGCCAATGCTCCATCTTCAACGACATCATGACCATCGTCACGCGATTCCCGCTTGCGCGGGGGACACACCCACCTCGGCGGGAGAGTCGCTTGGGCGCGGTAACGACCTAGCGGCAGGTGTCCCTGAGGACACCGTCGCTCGCATTCCGTGTTTGGGACGTTTCGGGGCAATCGTTCTCGCTGCGATCATGGCCTGCTCCTGGACTGCAAGCGCCCAGGACACGGTCGGGACCGGCGCGGTCCGAGGCATCGTCGTGCGCAGCGACGGCTCGCCGGCCGAGTCACTCCAGGTTTGTATCGCAACTACCGGTCTGTGCTCGCCTAGCGACCGCTCCGGCCGTTTCGCGTCCATCGATGCGCGGCCTGGAACGGTCAAGCTTGAGGTACGGATGGAGTCCGGCCAAGCCTTGCCAAGCGGCGAGGTAGAAGTTCGGGCCGGCCAGACCAGCGAGGTTCGACTCGAGCTTCCGGAACTCGCGGCCGTCGAGAGCTCGGTGACGATCACCGCTTCGGAAATGCTGGTCCCGGACGAAGTCGTGACCTCTGGGGTTAGCATCCGGAACCGCGAGATCGCCAAGACGGCGGGAATCCTTCAGGATGTGTCGCGGTATGTCTCGACCCTTCCGGGCGTCGTGACCGGTTCTGCCGATTTCAGGAACGACATCATCGTACGGGGCGGCAGCCCGCTCGAAAACCTGTTTGTCGTTGACAACATCGAGATCCCGAACATTAACTCATTCGCCAATTTCTCTTCCGCTGGCGGCCTGGTAAGCCTGCTCGACGTCCAACTCGTGGAGGATGTGACATTCCTGACGGGAGGCTATCCCGCCCCATACATCAACCGTCTCTCGAGCGTTATGCAGGTGGCGCAGCGCGAGGGAAACCGAGACGAGTTCCACGCCCGGGCAACATTCGCGTATGCCGGCGCAGGCGGAGTACTCGAAGGGCCCTGGGCCGGCGGCAAGGGTTCGTGGATCGTCTCCGCGCGGCGCAGCTTCCTGGATTACTTCACGCAGGATACCGGTGCCGGTGGAGTGCCGGTCTATTACTCGTTCACCGGCAAGGTGGTGAGGGACTTCGGAAACTTCGACCGAATCTGGGTGACGAGCATAACGGGCATCGACGAGATTCGCCTGGGCTTGTCCGAGAAGACCGAGCCTGGCGACGGGCTGGGGGCGTTCGACATCCGGTACGCCGGCCGCCGGAATGCAACCGGGATCAACTGGCAGCGGATCTTCGGAACGCGAGGCGTGGGGTTGCTCGGCTTGACTCACTCGAGCGCGGCCGTCGACTCGACGGTCAAGGACTTGGTCCGAAACGGGCCGGTCGGGCCCGAGTTGTCCGTTGACCAGGCCGTGGCAGCAGGAGCTCTGACCTTTCGCCAGGACTCGACAGAAAACGAGACCACAATCAAGTACGACCTGACCCTGCATGCGGGAACCGCCGGGGAATACCGCCTGGGGGGCGCGCAGAAGCTCTTTGCCAACGACTACCTGACGTTGTCGCCGCTAGGCTACGACGGTCCCTTCGCCAGCGAACCGGACCTGAACCCCATCGACTTGAGAGAAGGGTTCGAAGCAACACAGAGCAGCGTCTACCTCCAGGGCACACACCAGCTCGGGCGAAGGTTCCGGGCCACGATTGGCGGGCGGTTTGACCGCTACGCGCACTTCGGGATCTCGCATTCGCGTTTCAGCCCGAGGGCCGCAGTCTCGATTGCGCTCGCGGACGGGCTGTCCTGGAACGCGAGCTGGGGAATGTACCATCAGATTCCGCTCTACCTGTTCCTAGCTGCGTATCCGGAAAACCGGCAGCTCATGCCCGCACGGTCCGAACATTGGGTCAGCGGCCTGTCGTGGACGCCGACGCGGAGCCTCCGCTTGACTCTCGAGGCCTACGCCAAGCGCTACAAGGACTATTCCGTTGCGACCCAATTCCCGACGCTGTCGCTGGCCAACGTCGGCGACACCTTCGACGCCCGCGACATTATCTACCCGATGACCAGCGCGGGCCGCGGGCGCGCCAGCGGGATCGAGCTGTTCATCGAAAAGAAGTTTGCAGGGAAATGGTTCGGCCAGGCCAATATGGCTTATTCCAGGGCCCGCCATGCCGGACTGGACGGCAAACTGCGCCCCGGGGCATTCGACAGGCCTCTCGCTTTCAACGCGGTGGGGGGACGTCGCATTCTCAGGAACTGGGAAGTGGCATTCCGAACGGCCTATCTCACCGGCCGCCCCTACACACCGTTTGATCTCGAGAGGTCCAAGTCGCAACGTCGGGGCATATTCGATCTCGCGGAAGTGAACATGGAGCGTTACGACCCGTACTTCTCACTTGACCTGCGAATTGATCGGACGTTCTCGGTCAGGGATCAAGACGTGGTGGTATACGGCGGCGTGCAGAACGTCACCGGAAGGAAGAATACGACGGCCGCGACCTGGAACCGAGTCACGAACAGGCCAAATGTGCTCTTGGGTTTGTCCCAAGTCGTGTTGGCGGGACTGGAGTGGAACTTCTAGGCCATGTGCCGGCCCCGTCCCGATAGCCGTCAGGTGTTGCTCAAGGGCAGTCGACGCTCCAGGCGCTTCGACCTCGGGAGCTTTCGGGATCATTCCGGGGTCCGAATGGCATCCGCCGAGCGAACGGGTGGCATACTGCGTCTGGCGCTGGTAGGATGCAGGCAGGCTATGGCACGGTTCCGTCTTCTTCTCGCAGTTCTAGTCCTGTGTTCGGCATTGCCGGTCGGAGCCGCCGATGACGGATTCGAATCATTGTTCGACGGCTCGACCCTCGACGGTTGGATCCTGCTCAACAAGCGCGGCGTGGGATATACCGTCGAGGACGGCACCATCGCCTGCCATCACAACAGCGGCGGTAATCTGCTGTCCGCGTCCGAATATGACAATTTCGTTCTGCGCTTCGAATTCAAGCTTGAGCCGGGCTCGAACAACGGCCTTTGCATCCGCTGCCCGTTGGAGTGGAGCGACATGGCTTACGCGGGGAACGAACTGCAGATCATCGACAACAGCGCCGAACGCTACAAGAACATCAAGCCGTGGCAGAAACATGGTTCGCTCTACAACGTCGCTCCGGCCAAGACCGGCGCGCTCAAACCGGTCGGCGAGTGGAACAGCCAGGAGGTGACCGCCGATGGCTCGACGATCCGCGTCGTACTCAACGGGATCACGATCCTGGACGTCGACACGAGCAAGGTCACAGACCGGACCACCCTGGCAAAGCATCCCGGCCTCAGGCGCACGGGAGGCCATATCGGGTTCCTCGGGCACAATCAACCAGTCGCCTTTCGGAACATTTCCATTAAGCGCCTGCCGTGAACAAGTGCACCATGCCATTCCGGAATCGACGCAGCCAGTCCAAGAAATTCCGGGTATCCTGATCGAGGTCGGTAGGAGGATTCCATGTTTCGTTGGCTGATGCGCGATCGCAGGGCATTCATCCGGTCATTGCTCACCATGCCTGCCGCGGGTGCCGTTGCTGCGAGCGAGTTGAACGCGGCATCGAAGAAAAAGCTGTTCCACTCGGCGCGCGACGTGATCGGCGAGCTGGGCGTCAGGACATTTCTGAATGCTGCCGGCACGTACACCCGGCTGACCGCCTCCAAGATGCCTCCCGAGGTTCAAAGCGCGATGCAAGGGGCTTCAACGCGCTACGTGAACCTGGACGAGTTGCACGCCAAGGCCGGCGATCGCATCGCGCGGCTCCTGGACGCCGATGCGGCGCTTGTCACGGCGGGTTGCGCCTCGGCGCTGACGCTTGCGACCGCCGCTTGCATCGCGGGAGACGACGAGGATCGCATCAAGCTGCTGCCGGATACGACCGGGATGAAGAACGAAGTCGTCCTCCAGGCAGCGCACAGGAACAGCTACGACCACGCGATAAGGAATGCCGGCGTGCGTCTCGTCGAGGTCGAGACAGCCCGCGAATTGGAAGCGGCGATCAACGATCGCACGGCGATGCTTTTCTTTCTCAACCACGCGGGAAATGACGGTCAGATCGGCCACCAAGAGTTCGTGGAAATCGGCAAGAAGCATGGCGTGCCGACATTGAACGACGCCGCTGCGGACGTTCCTCCCGCCGACAACCTCTTCCGGTTCCAACGAATGGGTTACGACTTGGTGGCGTTTTCCGGCGGCAAAGGGCTGCGAGGGCCGCAATCGGCGGGCCTGCTTGTCGGGCGCCGCGACCTGATCGAGGCGGCCCGGCTGAACAACAGCCCCAACTCGGATTCTGTGGGACGCTCCAACAAGGTCAACAAGGAAGAAGTCGTCGGAATGCTCGTGGCGCTGGAACTTTTTCTCGATCAGGACCATGACCAGGCGTGGAAGGAATGGACACGGCGATGCAGGCGGATCGAGAGATCCGTTTCATCCCTTCCCGGAGTAGCGACCGAGACCTTCGTTCCGGAGATTGCTAACGCAGTGCCTCATCTCCGGATCCGGTGGAACTTTTCCCAGTCCCAGTTGACCGCGAAGGCCGCAGCCGAACTCTTGCGCGACGGCAACCCCAGCATCGAGGTGCGCCCCAACTACGACGAGGGGCTCGAGATTGCGGTCTGGATGCTGGACCCGGGCGATGATCGCGTCGTAGCCCGTCGGATCCACGGCGTTCTGTCCGCAGCGATCAACGCTTCCGCCTGATCAACTTCGCCGGCCTTCCCTGGAGGGCGGCAAGGTTCCGCTACGGGAGCTTCACGACTGTCCAGCTGCCGTCGTCGTTCTTGCTGACCTCGGCATTGACCAAACTCAGGTCCAGCGACGACTCGCCACACAGGCTGAAACCGAGGCTGGCGGCCGATACGCAGGCGCTGCCGTCATCGTTCACCGAGAACTCAACCTCGACACCGGAAACAGTGTGCGTGCAACTCTCGCCCGGCTGGACGACCAGGTCGACCGCGCAGGCAACCGCTGCCGACATGGGAGGGACGACGGCCCCGACAGAAATCTTCGGTCCCGCTGCTGACTGTACCCCGTCGACCGAGAGACTGAACGCATGCTCCCCCTCCGGCGCGGTCTCGGGAATCCGCATCGTCACCTGGTTGAGCCCCACGCCGAGAGGGGCAGCGCCGACATAGAGGATGTCCTCAGCGGGGACTTCCAGAGCGCCGAGCATGGCGCGGACGTTCGTTGACGCCAGGCTCCGCGGCTCGACCACCAGTTCGCCAGTTGCAACCGCCGGAGTCAGCGAACCGAATCCCGTCCCGAACAGGACGACGATATCGCCGGGCAACGCGCTCCTCGACGGCCTGCCGGAAATCGAGTCCTCGGGAGCAACCAGCGTCGCGTCAAGATGAAGCGCCGCGGCGGCCGGTGGATCGTCAGTAAACAAGAGAAAGACCGGTTTCACAGCCTCGATCTGGAATGCCGCGAGACTGCTCTGGACCGCTTCCGTCGTGTCGCATCCGCGAATCACTTGCACGTTGGCCGCTCCGAGACCTGCATCCAGGGGAATCTGGAAATTCAGCGCCTCGGGCGAAAGGTGAAATAGTGGCGCACGCTTCTGGTTGACCTCCACGCAGGTGCCGTTGAGCACGGTCCCAAGCTTCCCTGTATCGTCCAGCATCCCGGAAAACTCCCTCCAGGGCGCGGTGAAGTTCGTCCCGGAGGCGGACGCGATTGCTCCCGGCGCACCGGTCGCGGTCTGGCTGAACAGGTCTGCCAGAATCACCCCTCCGTCCGAGATCGCGGGCGGGCCGGACGGCGCTACATCGGGATAGACCGTTGCCTCCAGCGTGTAGATGCTGTCGCCCTGGGTGGAAAGATCGCCGTTGGCCCCGTTCACTGCAACCGCAAGTGTGACGGGGCCGGGACTTTCCGAGGGAGTTGTCCAGGAGACTTCAAACTCCGCTGATGTGCCCGTCCGTGGCAGGCGATGGGTCGCCCACTGCACCTGTTGGTCCGTTCCTTCGCCGCAACTCCCCGAGCGGATCACGACGCCCGAGCCTGCCGTGGCCGAACTTACCGCCAGGCTGCCGGGCTGGCCGCACCCGTCGCCCGACCGAGCCGTCAGCTGGAACCCGACCCGCGAGGCATCGGAATCGCTGAACTTGACCAGCAAGGACACCGTCCCTCCCGGCGTGTAGAAGTATTCGCCCGGGCTGGTGCTGGCGACAAGCAGTTCCAATGTGCCGGAGCCAGAATTCAAGTCCGAACCCAGATGGCAGCGGGTGCAAGCTGTCTCACCCGGAAACGGCCCGCCAGACGTGCGCGCCGGCGCGCCGGAAGAATTGGCCAACGCCTGCCCGGCAAGAGTGGCAAGGATCACAACCGCTAGCGCCGACTTGCACACCGAATTTGTGACAGGAGTGGAGTGATCCAAGATCCAACCTCTGGCGGCGTGCCGCCCTAACTGACGCTTCCGTTCCGCTGCAGGAACTTCGCCGTCTCCCGGTAGCGATTGTACAGCGGCTCGTACAGCTTCGTGCGGCGCCGGTCGGGGGCGACAAGGGTCCCTTCGCGGCCCGGAATGTCCTTGCGAACGCCGCCTATCGTACGCACGGCCGACCGGACCGAACTGAACCCGCCCGCCCGTTTGCCGGCAGCGACGGCTCCAAGAATCGCGGCTCCCAGCGCCGGCCCCTGCATCGACGGATGGATGAGAATGGTTTCCCCGAGCACGTCGGCGGCAACCTGAGCGAATAGAGGATTGCGATGTGGCAGGCCACCCGTCGCGACGAACTTCTTGACCGGCACGCCGTGCTCGCGCATCATGTCGACGATCCATCGCAGGCCGTAGGCATTTGCCTCCAGCATCGCCCGGTACAAGTGATGTGGTTCATGGCGCAAGGTGAGGCCGGTGAACGCACCGCTCAGCCTGCCATTCATCAAGGGCGTTCGGCAGCCGTTGAACCAATCCACGCAGAGCACGCCGTCCGCGCCCGGCTCCAGCGGAGCAGCATCGCCGGCGAGCTGCGTGAAATCCTTCCTCCGCGCCAGCCGCCGCAACCAGTCGAAGGCATCGCCGACCGCCGCCTGCCCGGTCTCGTAGCCAAACATCCCCGGCAGGATCCCGTCCTTGACGACCCCGGCCACTCCCGGAACGGGGTGGTAGTCGACGGAGTTCAGCATGTGGCACGAACTCGTTCCACACACCATCACCAGGATCCCCGGATCAGCCGCCCCGACGCCGGGCACGCCAGCATGCGCGTCGATAATCGCGGTGCTGACCGGAATGTTGCCCTCAAAGCCGAACCTCTTGGCTATCGCGGGGGAGAGCCGACCCGCTAGCTGGCCGGGAGCCTTCATGCGCCCCGGCATCTTGTCGCGGACAACGTCGACGAGCTGCGGGTTGACTGCTCGCAGGAAGGGCTTGGAAGGGAAGCCGTCGCTGGCAGTCCACATGCCCTTGTAGCCAGCCTGGCAGGTCGATCGGGCCATTTCGTCAGCCGCGCAACCCACCAACTGCCACACGACCCAGTCGCCGGCCTCCACCCAGACTTCGGCGGCACGATAAACCTCCGGCGCCTCCTCCAATGTCTCCAGCATCTTCGGGAAGAACCACTCCAGTCCGATCGCCCCGCCGTACTGGTCGAGGAAACGCTCGCGCCTCTCGTGGGCCAGGCGGTCGATCCGCTCGGTCTGTCGCTTCGCGCCGTGGTGCTTCCATAGCTTGGGCCATGCCAAGGGATTCTCGCGGTGCTCCGGCAACAAGCACAGAGGCGTGCCGTCGGCCATTGCCGGAAGCATCGTGCAACTTGTGAAGTCGACCCCGATGCCCACCAGTCGGGCGTCCGGCTGTCCCACCCGTCGCCACGCGCCACGGACAGCCCGGGTCGCGGAATCGAGCCAGTCGCTCGGGTGCTGCAATGCATAGTCCGGCGGCAGTTGCACATCGCTCCCCGGCAGGTTGGCTACGATCTGACCGTGAGCGTACTTTGCGTAGGCCGAGCCGCGCTCGGCCCCGTCCAAATCCACAAACAATGCACGAACTGATTCCGTGCCGAAGTCAAGCCCTAGAGCCAATGCACCTTTATCCGGCAATTGCTTCCCGCTCCCAACTGCAATGCAAGTCTTCTATCGTACCGTGGAGGGGCCATATTCTGGTAGTGTAAGCGCCTCGATCACAGTGGCCGACCTCGCGAGAAATCCACTTATCTCATTGAAAACAAACTATATATGGCTTCCGGAAGGAACCGGGTGGCACCTTGGAACGGCTGGGTGGAAATACGGATCGGAACTGGTTTTCGAATCAGCCGGACCCTCGCTATACTAACAACCGTGAGGGCAATTGCACTCTCCGTACTGCTTCTCGGCGGTCCGCCAATGCTCGCGGACGAAACCGCTCGCACGCCCGAAGGCTTCTCCGAACGGCCTGATGCCAGTCCCGAATTCGTCGACGAGGACGAGGATTACGCCCCGAGGCAACAGACCTATGCATTCAATCCGGTCCAGGCCCGCAATGAATTGAAAGTCGGCGTTTACTACACCAAGAAGGGCAGTCACAAGGCAGCTGCGGGGCGCTACCTGGAGGCGACCCGCTGGGACACGAACTTCGGTGAGGCCTACTGGCGTCTCGGCATGGCCCGCGAAAGACTCGGGCAGCCTGAAGAGGCGCTTGAGGCCTACGCGAACTACTTGGCCATCGAACCGCGAGGCAAGAAGGCCTCCCAGATCCGCGCGCGCGCCGAGAAACTGAGAAAGAGCATCGCCAGCCTCCCCCTGGCCGCTCGAGACGAGCAACCGGGCAGGGTCCCTTAGGCGGGCCGAAAACGTTCCCCACGAACTAAGCCGCATGACTCCGAGACGCTTGGTGGCTCGCAGCCTCTTCCACTACCGCGCTGTCAACAGCGCCGTCGCGGTGGGCGTTGGTGTCGGGACCGCAGTCCTTGCCGGAGCCCTGATCGTGGGCTCGTCGGTACGGGGAAGCCTCCGAGATCTCACGCTGGACCGCTTGGGATCAATCGACTTCGCGCTCGTGGGCGAACGCTACTTCCAGGAAACCTTGCGGAACGCCGTGGCCGAGCCTGGAGCCGCATCCGCAGGTATCCTGATTCGCGGCAGCGCCGAGAACGCCGATACGGGGGCTCGGGCATCCAAGGTCCGCATCCACGGAGTCGACAGCTCGTTCTGGAGCCTGTTCGGTTCGGATGGGCCCGACCTCGGGATCCGGGAGATTGCGATCAATCGGCGCCTTGCCGACGAGCTTGGAACCGCGGAAGGGGATGCCCTGCTGTTGCGATTCCACACGGACTCGCTGATCCCCGCAGAGTCAGTGATGGGCCGCAAGACGGATAGCGTCCGCCTGTTCCGGCTGCAGATCGCAGCTGTTCTCGACAACAGGGGCCCCGGGCGCTTCGGGCTTTCCCCGCAGCAACAGTTGCCCCACAACGCTTTCGTTTCAAAGGAATTGCTGCAGCGCTCGCTCGAGCAGCCGGGAAGGGCGAATGCACTGTTCGTCTCGGGCGGGACGCTTGAAGCGGCGCAGGCCGGCTTGCGCGAGGCATTCACCCCTGAAGACGCGCGCCTAGCGATCCGCCGCGTGCCGGCAGGCACAGGGATCCTTGTCGAGTCCGATCGAATCGTGCTTGAGCGGGCAGCGGCCGACGCGATTCGCGAGGCGGCCGAGGCCAGCCTCCTCGGGGCCACCGAAGTGCTGACCTACCTGGCAAACAGCATGGAGGCAAACGATCAGAGCGTTCCGTACTCGACGGTCACGGCCTTGCAGGCTCTGCCCGGCGCGCTGCGTCTGGTGGGTGGCGGACGGGCCCGGTTGCCCCGCGGAGACGAGATCCTGATCAACGAGTGGACTGCGGATCAACTGGGGCTCGTTCCGGATGAGGAAGTCAAGTTGACCTACTACGTGGTTGGGCCCGGCAGCGAACTGGAGACCGCGTCACACAACTTCCGCATAGCCGGAATCGTGCGCATGACCGGAGCGGCCGTGGACCGTCACTATGCCCCCACATACCAGGGCATGTCGGACAAGACGCGAATGTCAAGCTGGGACCCGCCCTTCCCCGTCGACCTGCGACTGATCCGGCCCCAGGACGAAGAGTATTGGGACGTCTACCGCGCTGCCCCGAAAGCCTTCGTCAGCCTCGGTCGAGCAAAGCAGCTCTGGTCGAGCCGGTTCGGACAAGTCACATCCTTCCGCCTGGCGCCGAGGCGCGGAGTCGCTTCCGATCTGGATGTGGCGCGGTTCCGGGAAGCACTGAGCCAGCGGCCTTCGGCCTCTCCTTCCAGCCGGTGAAGGAAATCGGGTTGGAGGCCTCGGCTGGCGCAACAGACTTTTCGGGCCTGTTCATCGGGTTCAGCCTCTTCTTGATCGCCTCAGCCGCCATTTTGGTGGCGCTGCTGTTCCGGCTCGGGGTGGAACTGCGTTCGCGGGAGGTCGGTACGCTGCTGGCGACGGGGCAGTCGCAACGGTTCGTCCGCCGGACGCTGTTCGTGGAAGGCGGCATCATGGCCGCAGCGGGATGTCTCGTCGGAGTCCTCGGAGCGGTTGGCTATGCCAAGCTTATGCTCTATGGACTGAGCACCTGGTGGAGCGGCGCTGTCGGCGTTTCGTTCCTGGAGTTGCACCTTCGGCCGTCCGACCTGGGGGTCGGCGTGGCATGCACTCTGGCATTGATGCTCGTCTCGATCTGGATGGCGCTACGCCGGTTGACAAGACTGTCGCCCAATGCGCTGCTTTCCGGCAAGGTCGAACCCGCCGCAGACTCGCCGGCGCAGCGCCGTCGGGCAAGACGGTTGCGGCTGATCGCGGGCGTTGCGGGCGCGGGAGCCATCGCATTGCTTGCCGTTTCCCTGGGGACGGATTCCGCTTCGCGCCTCGGGGCGTTCTTCGGGGCCGGCACCCTGTCGCTGGCCGCATCGCTGATCTTCTTCCGCGCGACGCTGCTCGCTCCTCGACGCAGCGGCGATGCCGTTTCCAGCGTCGCTTGGCTCGGTATCCGCAACGGAGGGCGCAATCCAACCCGCAGCGTGCTCTGCGCAGCCCTTGTCGCGTGCGCGGCATTCATGATCGTGACAGTGGCGATGAACCGCCAGGATGTCAGCGCGACTGAGCCATCGTTCGATTCGGGTGACGGCGGCTTCCGGCTGTTCGCCGAGGCGGATGCCCCGCTCTTCCGCTCTGGAATCGACGGCATCGAGACCGAACAGGGCGGCGCGATGACCATCATGCCCTTGCGCGTCCGGAGCGGCGAAGACGCGAGCTGCCTGAACCTCTACCAGCCCACGCAGCCCACGCTCGCCAGCGTCCCGGCGCGTCTGATCGCGCGGGGCGGGTTCGCCTTCCAGAAGACCCTGGCCGAGTCCGAAGCCGAGCGCGCAAATCCATGGCTCCTGCTCGAAAAGGACTTCGGCGGCCGGATCCCGGTCTTCGGTGACGCCAACTCGGTGACCTGGATCCTGCACCTCGGCCTCGGCCAGGAGCTTGTCGTTGAGGACGCCAAGGGCGGAGCGCGGCACCTGGTCCTGGCCGGGTTGCTCTCCCGGAGCATTTTCCAGTCCGAGCTCGTAATGTCCGAACGGCACTTCCTGGACATCTACTCGGATCACACCGGCTACCAGGCGCTGCTCGTTCAGACCGAGGCGCCAGATGCCGCCGCCACGCTGGAGAACGCCTTCGCCGAAGAGGGTCTCGACGCCATGCGCACCTCCGAACGCCTGGCTGAGTTCCTGATCGTCGAGAACACCTACCTCAGCACCTTCCTGACCCTCGGAGGACTCGGCTTGCTGCTCGGCACGCTCGGTTTGGCGGTGGTGATGGTCCGGAGCGTACTGGAGCGGCGCGGGGAGTTGGCTTTGCTGGAGGCTCTGGGATTAGCGCGGGGATCGATCTCCGGCCTGGTCTTCGCGGAGAATTCGTTCCTGCTGCTGTTCGGCGTCGGGATCGGCACGGTCTCCGCGCTGCTGGCGGTCGCGCCGCACCTGGCAAGCAGCGCGGCCGATCCCCCGTGGGCGTCGCTGCTGCTGATGCTAGGCGTCATCGTGGCCGTGGGATTGATGGCGGGAGGCGCCGCGGTGGCGTTTTCGATGCGCGCACCCCTGCTGGCAAGCCTTCGTCGGGATTGATCGTGAAGTTCGACGGGCCTACAGTGTCCGCGCCAACTCCACAGCCTTGAGCAGGGCGCGGGCCTTGTTCATCGTCTCGTCCCATTCACGTTCCGGGACCGAGTCCGCGACGATCCCGGCACCGACCTGGAGGTACGCCTGGTCGCCTCGCACCATCATCGTGCGGATGGCAATCGCCGAGGTGAGGGAGCCGGAAAAGTCCAGGTACATGACGCTTCCCGAGTAGACTCCTCGTTTCGTGGGCTCAATCTCGGCGATGATCTCCATCGCACGAACCTTCGGGGCGCCTGACACGGTGCCCGCTGGAAAGCAGGCCTTGAGTGTGTCGAAGGCGTCGCTGTCCTCGCGAAGAGTCCCGAAAACACTCGAGACGATGTGCATCACGTGCGAGTAGTACTCAATGATCTTGAATTCCGGAACCCGAACTGAGCCGTACTCCGACACCCGGCCGACATCGTTGCGGCCGAGATCCACGAGCATCACATGCTCGGCGGTCTCCTTCGCGTCCGCGAGCAGGTCCTCGGCAAGGTCCCTATCCTCTTCCGGCGTGGCCCCACGCGGCCGCGTGCCCGCGATGGGGCGGTACTCGATCGTCCGCCCCTCGACCTTCACCAGCATCTCGGGTGAACTGCCGACAATTGCCGTGTCACCGAGCTGCAGGTAGAACAAGTACGGAGACGGGTTCACGGTACGCAACGCGCGATAGATCTGGAAGGGGTGGACGCCGGGCTCCATCTCGAGCCGCTGGGAGAGCACGACTTGGAAAATGTCCCCCGCCAGGATGTACTCGCGGGCCTTCTCAACACCTGCGCAAAACGCCTCTCTGCCGGTATTCGAGACCAGCTCCAGGGGGCCTGTCCTCGTCGCCCTGTCGGGTACGACAACCGGCTTGGAGAGGCAAGCCTCCAGGGACTCGACCTCGGCGAGCGCAGTTCGGTAGCAGCCCTCGAGATCGTCCTGCCCGCCCGTCCGCGCATTGGCAATGACGTAGATCTGGTGCTTGACGTGATCGAACACAAGCACGGACGTGAAGAACATGAAGACAGCGTCGGGCGCCTTCACGTCGTCCTTGCGAAACGGCGGCACGCAGGGCTCGATCTGCCGCACCAGGTCGTAGCCCGCGTAACCCACAGCCCCCGCACTGAACGGAGGAAGACTGTCAGTGCCGGCTGGGCTGAACTGTCCTGCAAGTTCCTTCAGGACCTCGAAGAAGTCCCCTCTCCGCCGAGTCAGGGCCGCTCCCTGACGAATCTCGATCTGGTCTCCGTTCGCGGTCACGATCATGCACGGCTCGGCGCCGACATAGGTATAGCGCCCAATCCGCTCGCCGCCCTCGACGCTTTCCAGGAGGAAGGCGTAGTCGGCACGCTCGGCCAGCTTCAGGTAGGCGGAGACGGGTGTCTCGAGATCCGCGGTCAGCACCTTCCAGACAGGGACCAGGTTACCCTCGCCCGCTAGCTGCTGGAAGGTTTGGAAGTCCGGTAGTATGGCCATGCCCGACGAGTGCGCCCCACTCAATTCACTGTACGTTGCAGCACGGCGGTGCGCATGAGTTCGCGGGGAGCGTCGAGACCGGTCCAGATCTGAAACTGCTCGGCGGCCTGCTCGACGAACATCTCGACGCCGCTGATCACGACCTTCCCCTCTGCGGCAGCATGCTTGAGCAGCGCCGTTTCCAAGGGGTTGTAGACCAGGTCGTACACGATGTCAGCGGGAATCCTCTCTGGAAAGAGATTGCCCTCCACCTTGGGCAGCATACCGACTGGCGTCGACTGGATCAGCACGTCGAAGTAGTCGTCGCCCAGCCTCTCGAATGGCGTGTGGCGCACGCCGTGGAAACGAGCCAGGCGAAGGACCCTGCGCGGGTCCCGGCCAGTGACGGTTACATCCGCACCCTGTTGCTTGACGGCAACAATCGCGGCCTTGGCAGCTCCGCCGTTTCCAACGACGAGCACTCTTGAGCTGTTCAGCTTGATGAGCCGGCCGAGCGGACCCGAGACCCCGAGCGCGTCGGTGTTCGTCCCGAGCAGCTTTCCTCGCTTCCAATAAATCGTGTTCACCGCGCCAATTCCGCGAGCCAGCGGGCACAGCGAATCGAGATATCGAATGACCCCCTGCTTGTGGGGAATCGTGACGCTCGCGCCGGAAAACGGCAACTCCCGCATCGTTTCGAAGAAGTTGCGGAGGTGACCGGGCTCGACCTGCAGCGGAACGTAGATCCCGTCGAACCTCCTGGCCTTGAAGGCTCGATTGTGGATGAGGGGCGAAAGAGAGTGGCCGACCGGCTTGGCGATCACCGCGAAGGCCTTGGTGGCGGTGCGGGAGGTTGGAACACGGTAGAGCCTTCGCATGTCCGAAGCCAGGATTTGGCCCGGCGCGGTAGGCTCGGCCTTGAACGGCGTACGGCGGCTAGCTCCCCGGACTGCCAACGGGTCGGGAGCGGCATAGGTGAAGAGGCCCCCTCGCGAAGGGGACAGCAGCCTCGTCGGAGCACCTGATGGCCCCATCCCTGCGAGGACCATGTTGGAATGGCTATCGCAAAGCGCCAGCAGCTTCAGGTTGTCGCTCGGGCGGCGGACGGTCGTCGCGACCTTGTAGATGTTCGCGCCTGTCCGCTCGAGCCGACGAACAACAGGACCCAACTGCGGAGTCCGCTCGAAGTTGTGATACGAGGCCAGTGTGGAAGCCTTCCCCGCGAACGGTTCCAGGGACCGGCAGTCTTGTTCAAGCGTCTCGAGCTCCAGATCAACGATGGAGGCGCCTGCCTGCACTGCGTGGCGCAAGACGGCAACTTGCTGGTCAACGGATCCGAGAAAGTCCCCGCCGTTACCCTGACGACGGCAGGTTGCGAGAATCGTAACGTCAGGGTGTCGGCGCAGAATGCGCTTGACAATCTTCCTTCCAGCCGAGGGATCGGCCAGCATGTCGATACGAAGTTCGATAAACGTCTCCCCGTGATCGCAGCTCTCCAGGGCAAGCGCCGCGAACCGCGACGCACTCCGGTGTCCGATGGACACGCAGATCTTGGGCAAGGCGTAAGGAACGGCCATCGGATTCCGGGGGGATTCGAGTAGGCTATCACAAGCATTCATGACCGATTCCGCCAATCCCGCATGGCCCTCAATTCGAGCTCCGCAAACGGTAGCCCTGGCCATCGCTGCAAACAGTGTGTCCGGGCGGCAGGCCAGACCCGGCCTCAGTGACTTGTCTCGATGTGCGCATTTCCAGACCGGTGGACACAGTCAATGCACGTACTGGTCGTAGATAACAGGGACTCGTTCACCTTCAATCTAAGCCAGCTTGTGGCAAAAGTGACGGGCTGTGCGCCGATCGTCATCAGCAACTCTGAACGCGGCTGGAGAGACATCGCGGCACGGCACGGCATCCAAGCCATCGTCGTTTCCCCGGGGCCGGGGACACCGGACCGCATCGCTGACTTCGGAATCTGCCTCGAGATCGTCCGTGAGACCGGTCTGCCCTTGCTGGGCGTGTGTCTTGGCCACGAGGGTATTGGACACGCCTACGGAGCGAGAGTGGTCCGCGCACCCGTTCCTATGCACGGCCGCATTTCGCGAATCGTCCATGACGGAAGCGATCTGTTCACAGGGATTCCGGACTCGCTTGAAGTCGTGCGCTATCACTCGCTTTGCCTCGACAGGGACACGCTGCCAGCGTGCCTGCAAGTCACTGCCTCGACTTCCGATGGCATCGTGATGGCCCTGCGCCACACGGAGCGGCCGCAGTTCGGGGTTCAGTTCCATCCGGAATCGGTGTGCGCGGAATTCGGCGAGCGACTCGTTCGTAACTTCCTGGAACGCGTGCCGGTCCAGGCGAAACCGAAGGGCGCCAGTCCTGGCCTCGTGCCCCGGCCCGGATCGAAGCGACCGGAACGGCTCAAGCCCGATCCGCGGAGGTCCCGGGTCGTGGTTCGCAAGTTGAACCGTTGGGTGGACACTCGCCAGGCGTTCGAGAGCCTGTTTGTGCACTCGGAGCACGCCTTCTGGCTGGACAGCGCGGCGGTTGTTCCGGGCTACTCAAGATTCAGCGTGATGGGGGACGTGTCGAGCCCGGACAGCGCGGTGCTGCGGTACAAAACCCACAGCCGGAGACTCGAAATCCGACAGGGCGGCAAATCGCGGACCGCGGACGTCGGCTCGCTCCTGCCGGAATTGAGGAAGCGCTTGGCAATGCGGGTGGACGTCGACGAGTCGCTGCCCTTTGACTTCCAGACTGGTCTGGTCGGGTACTTCGGCTTCGACCTCCGCAATGAGCTCGGAGCCCCAACGGAACGCACCTCTCGACTGCCCGACGCGGCGCTCCTGGAGGTTGATCGCTGCATGGTCTTCGACCACGAGAACCGCCATGTCTTCCTTGTAATGCGCACGTCCGAGGCGGCTGCTGTGGCGGAGGGCTGGTTCAACCGCGTGGAATCGGCTCTTCGAGCGGCGCATCCTCTACGAGCCGGACCCCACGCGGGAGGTGGGCCGGTAGTGGCGAGTCTGGCGGACGGACCAGACCAGTACCTGCGCAAGATCCGCGAGTGCCAGAACGAGTTGGCCGCCGGAGAGTCGTACCAGATCTGTCTGAGCAGCGAGTTCACGGTTACTTGCAGTGCCTCGCCCTACGACACATACCGAGCGCTCCGCGCCATCAATCCCGCGCCCTATGCCGCCTATCTGCGATTCGGGGACTTCGCCGTGCTGAGTTCCTCTCCCGAGAGATTCCTGCAAGTCGGGGCCGATCGGACAATCTCGGCCAAGCCGATCAAGGGCACTTGCGCCAGGGCCGACGATCCGGTTGGCGACGCGAAGCTTGCGCAGTGGCTTCGTTCCGACGAGAAGTCCCGCTCCGAGAACCTCATGATTGTCGACCTGCTGCGCAATGACATCGGCCGGGTCGCCGACACAGCCACCGTCCAAGTCCCCAGGCTCATGGAGGTCGAGTCCTACGCCACGGTGCATCAATTGGTGAGCACAGTGACGGGACGCCTGCGAGAAGACAGGGACTGCCTGGATTGCTTGGCGGCGGCCTTTCCCGGCGGATCCATGACCGGTGCCCCGAAGCTCCGCACGATGTCAATCATCGACCGCCTCGAGGCTCGCGCCAGAGGCGTCTACTCCGGCGCTATCGGTTTTCTCTCCTACGACGACCGGATGGACTTGAGCATCGTGATCCGGACGATCGTGATGGCCGGTTCCCTGGTGACCGTGGCATCGGGGGGCGGGATTGTCGCGCTCTCGAATCCTCGCGACGAGTTCGAGGAAATGGTGCTCAAGGCGCGGGCACCCTTGCGCGCCCTGGCCTCGGCCTCAGCTGGCGACGCAGACGCCTTGACAATCCGCTTCGCAACTCCATGAGTCGCGGGCCTGGCCTGGCGGTATGATGAGCGCCGTGACACAGGGCCATTCAGTGAAGCGATATCGCCTGGTGCAACTGGACCAGGTGCCGCCCGTCGACTGCCCGTGCGGACAGGCCCGCCGGGCGTTCGCGGAGCCCGGCAACGAGCTCGCGACAGTGCATCTGACGGACATCAGCGCCGACTCGCGGACGCACTACCACCAGCGGATGACCGAGATCTACGTCGTGCTCGAAGGCCACGGAACAATCGAGCTCGACGGCCAGGCGTACCCGCTCAAGCCGTTGACCTCCGTGATGATCCACCCCGGCTGCCGCCACCGCGCGACCGGGAATCTGCGAATCCTCAACATCCCGATCCCCGCATTCGACGAGGCTGACGAGCACTTCGACTAGCCACCGCAATCTATAATCGGTTTCAAATGCGGTTCCTGCTCTTGGCGTTCCTTGCGTGCGTCACATCCGTCAGTGCTCAGCAGGAAGCGGAAGTCCCCGCGGCAGAACTGGAACCGGCCACGATCGCAGGCGAGGTCAGTGCCGACCGAATCTCCCGCAATAACGTCACCTCGGACTGGCCGGCGCTGGCGGCCGGCTTGGATGGGAGCCTTTGGGCGGCCTACGTGGAGTGGGACGGGGAAGACTCCGACAAAGTGGTCGTGCGGAGGCGGGACGCGCGCGGTTCCTGGGGTGACCCGGTCGTCCTGGACGATGGCAACTGGGATCACTACCTGCCGGCTATCGCCGCCGTTCCAGACGGCGCAATGGCGTTCTGGTCCGGGCGGGACGAAGGGGATTTCGATGTGTTCGGCGCTCACGTGGCATCGGATGGAACCGTAGGGCCCGTCAAACGGATCGCATCGGGCTCCCATGGCGATTTCCATGTCCGAGCGGCTGCGAGCGCAAACGGGGAGGTCACGGTTGTCTGGCAATCGTTTCGCAACCTGCAGTCCGACATCTATGCCCGGCGCAAGACGGAGGAGGGCTGGGGCCCGGTCGTCCGGGTTTCGGATTCATCCGCGAACGACTGGGAACCCGCCGTGGCTCTCGACAGCACCGGCACCGCGTGGATCTCGTGGGACAGCTACCACGCCGGCAACTACGACGTGATGCTCGCTGCATTCGACGGCCGGGAAGCGGCGACACCGATCGCTATCACCGCCGGGCCAGCAACCGAGTTCCACTCGAGCATTGCAGTCGATTCGGAAGACCGCGTGTGGGTCGCCTACGACACGGCGCTGGAGAACTGGGGCAAGGACAAGTCGACATCGAGCTCCATGCGGGGGAGCGAAGGGCTGCATGCCCGCAGGGGTCTGGGGCTGAGGGCGTACGCGAACGGACGCGTCTTCGAACCGTCCGCTGACGTCAACGCGTTTCTCACCGGCCACATGACCCGTTTCGCCGAGCTGCCAACGGTCGCATTTGACGGGAACGGCGCTCTCTGGCTGGTCTTCCGCCACTGGACGATCCGCAGGCCTCACGAAATGTTTCACATGTACGCGACCCGGATGGGTGAGAAGGGTTGGACGACACCGGTGCTGCTGGCAAACAGCGCGGGGCGCAATACGCAGCGGGCCGGGGTCGCCACGACTGCCGACGGCAAGATTTACGTCACCTACTCAAGCGATCTGCGTTCGCCCGACAACCTGCCGACGGACCAGATGCACGCCTTGCACTATTACGTCTTCACCGCCTCTCTGGATGCCGTCACTCCCTGTGATCCGCGCCTCCGCGAGGTCGAGGTACCCACCCTGAAAGCGCGATTCGAGCCCAGGGTTCGAGCGCGGATGAGGGCGGACGGCAAGACCTATTCGCTGCTGCTGGGGGACTGCCACCGACACACCGACGTCAGGGGGCACAGCGCAGTCGACGGCTCCATCGAGGACACCTATCGGTACGCGATCGACGCGGCCCAGATGGACTTCGTAGGCCCGAGCGATCACAACGAAGTAACGGGCGGGGCCTGGCCGGATTCCCTCCGGGACTACCAATGGTGGTACGCGCAGAAGCTGGCCGACGTCTACACGCACGCGCCGAAGTTCTGGGGGCTTTACACGTACGAGCATTCGATGAACCGCCCGGGGGGGCACCGTAACGTCCTTTACTTGCGTCGCGGGGGCCCTTTGCGCCCCATCGATCGCTCGAAGGGAAGAGCATCAGCGGACAACGCACCGCCCGTACTGTGGGAGTGGCTCCGTGACAACGTCCTGGTCCAACCCGGCCAGAAGACCGTGGTTGTTCCGCATACCTTCGCCGCCGGACCCCTTGCGGACTGGAACTGGACGCCGTCGCCCGTCGACTGCCTGCTTGAGATCTACCAGGGCGCGCGCGGCAGCTACGAGCTATGGAGGGCGCCCGAGGGCGAGAAGCGCGGCAGAACCCAGATCGACGACCCCGGGCACTTCGCGCTCGACGCTTTGAACAAGGGCCATCGATACGGGTTCGTCTCGTTCAGCGACCACGGGTCGACCCACAATTCATGGGCAGCCGTCTGGGTCGACCAGCCTACTCGAGAGGCCCTCTTCGACGCGATGCTCGCGCGGCGCACGTTCGCGGCTAGCGACGAGATCGTGGTCCGCGCCTCGGCCGGCGGCCATATGGTGGGCGCAGAGTTCGCCGCAAGCGCTGCGTCGCCGCCGGAGATCATGATCGACGTAGACGCCCCGGACGAGATCCTCCGCGTGGACGTGGTGAAAGACGGGGAGTACGTTTATACGCAGCGCCCGGAAGGCCGAAGCGCGAGCCTGGCTTACCGGGACACGGAGGCAGAGGCCGGTGATTCGTACTACTACGTGCGGGTCTTCCAGCGCGACCCCGAGAAGCCGGACGGCGACCCGGAGATCGCTTGGACGTCGCCTTTCTTCGTCCGCTACTACTGATCCTGACGCCCCGGGCGGGTCCCTAGTTCGAGGTCAGCCCGACCGCCGGACCGACCACGCCCGCCGGACGGACGTTGCGGCCGGGGTGCTTTCCGTCTCCGAGGTCGGTCCGCGCGACCTCCACCAGGGACTGCAGGCGCTCAACCACCTGCGGGTATGCTTCCGCCACGTTTTCGGTCTCGCCGATATCGGAATGAAGGTCGTAGAGCTCCAGGACTGGATTGGGCTCGTAGTCCGGGGCGCGGCCGCCTTGGCGAGCGACATGCAGCTTCCAACGACCGCTACGCACTGCGTTCAGGTGGCTCATGAAGTAGTAGTAGTACGCGACATGGGGGGTGGGCTCGGACTCGCCGCCTAGCAAGATCGGACCAATGTCCTTGCCGTCGATCACTCGGTCGGACGGCACCTCGCCGCCCGAGAGCGCGGCGAATGTCGGCAAGATGTCGACGGACAGCGCCATCGCATCGCTGGAAGTTCCGGCAGGCACATGCCCCGGCCAGCGGGCCAGGAAGCAGACCCTGTGCCCTCCCTCCCAAGTCGTGCCCTTGCTGCCGCGAAGCGGCGCGTTGCTCGCCCCGTGGCGAGTTGCCCCGCCGTTGTCGGAAGTGAAGATGACCAGAGTGTCGTCGTCGATACCCAGTTCATCGAGCTTGGCGAAGATCTGGCCTGTGGACCAATCGATTTCCTCGACCGTGTCTCCCCACTTGCCATTCTTGGACTTGCCGGCGAAGTCCTCTGATGCGTACTGCGGCCAATGCGGCATCGTGTGGGCCAGGTACAGGAAGAACGGCCCGTCCTTGCTGCTCTCGATGAACTCAAGCGCCTCGTGCGTGTAGCGCTGGGTGATGAGGCGCTGGTCCGGTTCCTCCTCAATCACCTCTTCCCCGCGAAGCAATGGCAGCGGCGGGTAGTTGTAAGGCTGTCGCCTCGAGTCATGGCCCATGTCATTCGAAAAGGGGATTCCGAAGTAGGAATCGAAGCCATGGCGCGTGGGCAGGAACGCCTTCTGGTCCCCGAGGTGCCACTTCCCTACCAGCGCGGTCCGGTAACCCACATCCTTGAGCATCTCGGCAACGGTGATCTCGTCGGGATTGAGACCCTCCTCGTTCCTCGGAAACAGCACCCATTGACCCTTCTCGTTCTCGTCAAGACCCACACGGCGAGGATAGCTTCCGGTCATCAGGGAACTGCGTGAAGGCGTGCAAACGTTCGCTGATACATAGAAGCTGGTGAGCTTGCGGCCCTCTGCCGCCATCTGGTCGAGGTGCGGCGTCCGGTGCAGGGTGGAGCCGAACGGGCCGATGTCGGCATAGCCGAGATCGTCAACAAAGATTAGAACGAAGTTCGGCTTCTCCGCGGCCATCGCAACGCCCGCCACAGCCAAGAACAACGACAAGATGATTCCACGCATTTGCCTCCTCCAAAGACGGACAACCGCCCGCCAACTCTCTGGACCAAACCCGGTAGCGCCGACCTCGCAGATCAAGCACTCCAGGATCGAGAGCCACGATAGCATGGGCACGAAGGATGGTGACCGAGGTAGCGGATACCCTGCCTGTCACCCGGCGCTGTCCCTCCTAGGAAGGTTCGGCAACCAAGATACGCACGTCCCTGACGTTGTTGCCGGTCGGACCGGTCACGATCAAATCGCCCAATCCCTTGAAGAACCGGTAGGAATCGGACCGCTGCTCGAAGTCCTCTGCATCCATTCCGAGCACCTCTGCCCTCGCGACCGATGTGTGGTCGGCGACCGCACCGGCCGCCGGAGAGTTTCCGTCGATCCCGTCGGTTCCCGCACTCAGCACAGTAGCCCGGACGCCTCTGGCCGCGAGCATTCTGGCAGCACACAACACAAACGCCTGATTGCGCCCACCCATGCCATCACCCTTGACGGGGCTGCTGAGTTCCCCGCCACTCGTGACGGCAACCGTCCGTCCAGGAGTGGTTCGCGTCAACGCCACCAAGCGATCGATCAGTGCCCCGGCGGCATCCTCGACGGGCTGGTCGTCCACGCTCATGTCGCGCTCCAAGACCCATCCGGAGTCACGGGCCTTGGCTTCGACGCTTTCCAACACGGCGAAGTTGTCCAGCAGGCAGATCCATCGGCTCCGGGCAAATTCCGGAGAACCACGCTTCGGGGTCTCCTGAAGCGTTCGCTCCTCGAAGCGCTTTCGAATCGACTTGGGGAACCGGGACACGATACCGAGGCTCTCGGCCGTGGCGTAGGCGTCGTCGCAGGTGCTCTCGTCCGGCATGGTCGGTCCCGAAGCCACCGTGGACGGCTCGCCCGGAGGCACGTCCGAGACATAGAGAGTGAGTTGGCGCGCCGGCGCGGCCGCCGCCGCAAGCCGCCCACCCTTGATCCGGGAGAGGTGCTTGCGAAGAATGTTCATCTCGACGATGTTCGCTCCGCAAGTCACCAGCACTTCGTAGAAAGCCCGCAAGTCCGGCAGCGAGACATCCGCGGGCAGCGCTTGCTCGCAGATCGCGGACCCCCCGCCCGAGAGATTGCAGATGAACATGTCTTCCGAAGTCAGACCCTCGGCGATCGCCAGCACATAGCTGGCGGCAATCTCGCTATCCAGGTTGGGATACGGGTGCCCGCCCGAGAAAATGCGGAACTCCTGCCGCGAGAAATCCGAGGGGTCCAGAGCGACAAGTGCCGCAAAGGCAGTCGAGGGGAGTAGCGGGGCGAGCGCTTCGCACATCGGTAGCGCCGCCTTGCCGATGCCAGCAACAAAGATCCGGCGAGGACTGGTGACATCGAACTCCTCGCCAGCTACGACGAGGTGGTCGCCGCGGCGCATCACCTTGGACGCCATCACACGGTCCAGCGACGCCTCGTCCAGAGTCTGCGAGAGCCATCGGAGCAGTGTCTGTTTCGGTTCCGTCGGTTTCAGTCGAGCACCTCTGGATTGACGATATTGGGCGGACGATGGCCAGACAGGCCGGCAACCACGTTCTCGGCGGCCATCACACACATGCGGGTACGCGTCGCGACTGACGCACTCGCGATGTGTGGCACGATCAGGGCGTTCTCGAGGCGGAGCAGCTTGGGATGGACCTCGGGCTCGTGCTCGAAGACATCGAGGCCGGCAGCTGCGATCACGCCGGCCTCAAGGGCGTCGGCGAGCGCAGCTTCGTCGACGACCGGCCCCCGGGAGGTGTTCACCAAGACGGATGTGGGCTTCATCGCCGACAGTTCATCCGCCCCAATCAGGTGGTGCGTTTCCGCCGTCAGGGCGCAATGCAACGAGAGGAAATCGGCTTGAGCCAGAAGCTCGTCCTTAGAGACGTATTCGATCCCCAGTTCGCGCTCAAGATCCTCGCTTTGGCGCAAAGGGTCGTAGTACAGCACGCGCATGTTGAATCCCCGCCCTCGGCGGGCAACCGCCTGACCGATGCGGCCCATGCCGAGCACACCGAGGGTCGACCCCCAGATATCCCATCCAGTGAGGAGATCGATCCGCCACTGCCGGAACTGACCCGCCCGCAGGTAGCGTTCCGACTCCCCCAGCCTCCGCCCGGCACCCAGGATCAAGGCAAACGCCAAGTCCGCAGTCGTGTCAGTCAGCACGCCGGGAGTATTCGTGACAATGACGCCTCGCTCGGTCGCGGCAGGAATATCGATGTTGTCGAATCCCACGGCGACGTTCGAGACTACCCTCACGTTGGGAACGGCGTCCATGAGTGCGACGTCGATCCGGTCGGTCAGCTGGCAGATCAGGCCGTCCTTGTCGACAAGGCGGGCAAGAAGCTCGGCGGACGGCAGGCCATCATCAGAGTCGTGATAGTCCAGTTGGACACGCCCCGCCAGGTAGTCGACGGCTTCTCGGTAGATGTGCTTGCTGATCAAGACCGCCCGCTGCATGGATGAGTATTTTCTCACAGGGAAGCGTTGAGACCCGCCTCCACCGAACCGTCCCCGCTAGGGGCTCTCCAGCTGTCTGCTTTGGACGATGTCGGGTCCGGAAATGCGTCCGCTACCGGTTCGGGAGGCGGGGTGCTCCTGGCCGGCTGCACGCCTTCCCAAGGCATGATCCGGCCGGGTCCTTCCGATACAATGCTCACTTATGGCGAATCTCGGCTTCCTCGGGCTCGGTCTCATGGGCAAACCCATGGCGGAGCACCTCTTGGCGAACGGTCACGAGGTGGCGCTTTGGAGCCACACCACATCAAAGGCCAAGGATCTCGCGGCCTCGAATCCGGGCGGTCGGTTTTGCGAGACGCCCGCCCAGGTCGGAGAGTTCGCCGACTGTATTTTCCTTTGCGTGGGCGACTCGGCGATGTCCGAAGAGGTCCTCACCGGAGCCGACGGGGTGCTCGCCGGCGTCAAGGCTGGAACGATGATCGCGGACTGCTCCACCATCGGTCCAGCCACGGCGAGACGCATTGCCGGCAAGTTCGCTGGCAAGGGCTGTTCGTACCTCGACAGTCCTTGCTCCGGCTCGACACCCGGAGCGAACAGCGGGACGTTGACGTTCATGGTCGGAGGCGACAAGCAGGTCTTCGACGCTGTCCGGCCCTACTTCGAATGCATGGGCAAGAACCTGTACTACTGCGGCGACTTGGGCATGGGGCTGCAGGCCAAGCTCTCCCAGAACCTGGTTCTTGCAAACACGCTGCAAGGGTTCGTCGAATGCATGGTGCTTGCCAAGAAGGGCGGCCTGGATCCGAAACTGATGTTCGACATCATCGACAACTCGGCCGCTAAGTCCGGCCTCGTCGCCTTCAAGGCTCCGTTCCTCTTCAAGCGCGACTTCACACCAGCATTTCCCTTGAAATGGTTACGTAAGGATATCGGGCTCATGCTCGAGTCCGGCCGCGAACTCGGTGTTCCGCTGCCATCGACCAGCTTGGTCCACGAGTTGCTCAGCGCTGGCATCGCGCAAGGGCACGGCGACGAAGACATCATTGCGGCCTTCAAGCTGTTCGAGGACATGGTGGGCGTGGTCGTCGAGCCGGACGCCTCCGATTCTGACAGCTAGCCAGTAGCGATCCCGCAGCCTGGGTGGCTAGGAAGAGGTCCCTTGCTGCGACTGTGCCAGGCGCGGGAGGTCCAACCGGTCCTTCATGCGTCTTCGAATCGGTCGCACCGGCTGACGAGTTGGGCTGACAGCTTCTTGGCCCCATTCGAGAGCTGTCAGCGTTGCGATCGGGAGGGGCATTGGCACGGCTGTCCGAGACCGGTGGTGGGCCTTGGTTCACGGGGGGCGGGCCGACTGGCAATATCCCAGCGGCGGCTCAAGCGCTAGGCAAGCGCACTTGAGTTGTCGTGCGGCACGATTCAACGAATGACATCAGCAGCCTTGTGACGATAAGTCAGAGAAATGTAATAGAATAAATAGAGTAGAATTAAAGGTGATTCCACATAGATTTCACTAATTCACGCAATCTGTCCGTCTGACCGAAGAAGGAGACTCAATGCCCGAACCGAAAACACCTTCCATCAAACCGATTGTCGATGCTTTCATGGCGTCCCCAGCCAGTCATGAGGTGGCATATAATGCAGCAGAAAGAATCTTGGAGGTGGCTAGCCACAACATCACGTCAGTGTTGGAGGTCATGCGTGCCGATATCGGCGCAATACGCGCTGAGAACGGCGCTCTGCGAACTGAATTGAACTCCAAATTCGAGGGCCTCGGCTCCAAGTTCGAGGCACTCAACTCCAAGTTCGAGGCACTGAACTCCAAGTTCGAAGCACTGAACTTCAAGTTCGAGGCACTCAACTCCAGGCTCACAATGCTGCTTTGGATCCTGGGCTTGCTGGCGACGGTCGGAGGCCTGCTGATTGCAGCAGGGTATGTCCCGAAATAATCGAGCTCATCACACCCCAGGGCACACTGGGCGCAGACGCGGGCAGAGTCCACCACGGGCGCGAGTTCCCCGATCGATCAATAGCAGTTCAGATACCCAGCCAAGAGAGAGCGGCGGACCGGTAGCAGCCGCCAAGCCATCGTGCGATGCGGGCTCGAACCAGCTTGCAGGCAGTCTCTCCCTTCACCAGCTTTGCGACATCACCGTCAAAGCCTGCATGGTGGTCAAGTGCAGTCATCGGGCTGTAGCTGGCACAAGCCGCCCGGGCACTGTCTTGACTGTCCCTATTGCGAACCGAAGACCCTTTCGAAAATCGCGTCAACGTTCCTCAACTGCCGCTCCAGGGAGAATGCGCGGTCGTAGTCCTCGGGACCAAGCACAGCACGGATCTCTTCATCTTGCTCGACCAGGTCCCTGAAACTGCCGTCCTCTTCCCACGCCCTCAGGGCGTTCCGCTGCACCCACCGGTAGGCCTTCTCACGCAGCACACCCTTGGACGCGATCTCCAACAGAAGCTGGCCCGAGTACACGAGGCCTCCGTTCGATTCAAGATTCTTGGCCATTCGCTTGGGGTAGACGAGCAGCCGGCGAACCAGGTCACATGTCTTCGCGAGCATGTAGTCGACAAGCGTCGTCGAGTCGGCCAAAATCACGCGTTCGACCGAACTGTGGGAGATGTCCCGCTCGTGCCATAGGGCAACGTTTTCGAAAGCCGCAACCGCGTTCGCGCGGACGACGCGAGCCAGACCGCTGAGCTGTTCCGAGACGATCGGGTTCTTCTTGTGCGGCATCGCCGAACTGCCCTTCTGCGTCTTGGAGAAGTACTCCTGCGCCTCCCGCACTTCGGTGCGCTGCAAGTGGCGCACCTCGACAGCGATTTTCTCGATCGTGGCCGCGATGTTCGCCAAATTCGAGACGTAGTGGGCGTGTCTGTCGCGCTGGATCACCTGGGTGGAGACCGCGGTTGGCAGCAGTCCCAGCTTGGAGCAAATCCTCGCCTCCGCTTCCGGGCTGATGTGCGCCAGGGTCCCGACGGCCCCCGAGAGCTTTCCCACTCGCATCTGCTCTCTGGCGGCGTCGAATCGCTCGATGTGCCGACCGATCTCGCTGTACCAAACCGCCAGTTTCAATCCAAACGTCGTCGGCTCGGCATGTACGCCGTGCGTGCGCCCAACCATCACGGTGTTCTTGAACTCGAACGCCCGCTCTCGCAAGATGCCATGCAGTTCCGCGAGCTGTTCGCTGATCGGCTCGGATGCTTGTTTCAGCAACAGGGCTTGGGCTGTATCCACAACATCGTTGGAGGTGAGTCCGTAGTGCAACCAGCGGGAATGCTCAGCAGCACCGGCCTCGGCCATCTTCTCCGACACGGAAGTGAGAAAAGCGATGACGTCGTGCCGCACCTCGGCCTCGATCGCCTCAATGCGGGCCACATCGAATCCGGCATGCTGCCGCAATGCGATCGCCGCCTCGCGAGGCACCTCACCGAGCTCGGCGAGCGATTCGGAGGCCCTCAACTCGACCTCGAGCCACTGGCGATACTTGTTCTGTTCGGACCAGATGAGGCCCAACGCGGGTCGCGTGTAGCGAGCAATCATCGCCTTATCTTCTCGCAGGTCGAGAGACGAGACGAACCGCATCCATCGCGGAATCGCCGGAGGACGGCTATCCTAATAAGTTGGAGACTCTGGGCGGGCACTGCTGAGCCCCCGCCGTCAAAGTCAATCCTCTTGGCCTGATCGATGGGACTGATCCATTTGCCACGGGTTGAAGCCCGGCCGGTGCGGGCGGTCGTGTGGTTGCTCATCTGGGCGGGCGCTTTGGCCGGCAGCCTGACGGCCGCCGGGGAGCAGGGCCAGAACGAGGCCCCAGACAGATCGGCGCCAGCAGGTCAGGTCACGGCGCTCCAGGTCGCGCCCTCCTCTGGAACAGCGGGCTCGGTTGGAGGTGTGGGCGAGGAGCCTGCAAGCAGCGAGCGCACGGAACTCAATCTTCTCGGCGAAGTGGACGCCGAGTCCGGGGAGAGCCGCCGCAATGAAAACGTCCAGCTCACGCTGGTCGACAACAACGTCCTGAAGGAACTCAATATCCGCATGGGCACGAGCGCGATGATCGTTCAGGAATTCGACGCGGCCCAAGGGTACTTCGGCAGCGAGTTCGGCAATCCCCCCTCCCGGCAGATTCACGCAGCTCCGCTCGCGCGACGGGACCTTCATGGATCCGTCTACGCCACCCACGGCAATAGCGTGTTCTCCGCTCGCTCGTTCTTCCAGGTCGGCGCGGTCCAGCCGGCGCGCAAGAACGACTACGGCGCGCAGCTCTCGATCCCGCTGGTGAACGCGTCGGCCTTCACCGTCGACTTGAGCCAGCAGCGCAACCGCGGCAACGTCAACGGGAACGTGCTCATCCTGCTGCCGGAAGAACGCGTCCCACTAGCCAAGGATCCGGCGCTACGGGCGATGGTCAGCCGGATTCTGGAGTCCTTCCCTACCGAGCCACCCAATCGGCCCGACATCAACCCCCGGGCGCACAACACCAATGCGCCCCAGGAAATCGACAACGATTCGGCGGGCGGCCGCTTCGACCTGCCGCTCGGAACCGACGACCGCGCCCTGGCGGAGTACCGATTCCGGAAACAGCACGTGGAGGCGTTCCAGCTGGTCCAGGGCCAGAATCCGAACACCACGACCGGTTCTCACGACGCCCGCCTGACCTGGAACCGGGCCTGGTCCCCGGCGACCACCAGCGATGTGTCGGCCCGGTTCCGCAGGGTAACCTCCCTGATCGTGCAGGACGAAACGGCGCTTGGACCATTGATCTTCACCGGCCGACAGCTCGAGACCCTGGGAGGTTCGTCGAGCATTCCGTACGACCGGGTCCAGAACTTCTTCAGCTATGCGGGAGCGCTCACCACCACGAAGGGCAATCATCGGGTCAGCGCCGGGCTGGGCGTCACGCGCGAGCAGCTGAACGGAATCGAGAGCAGCGGCCATCTCGGCATGATCATGTTCACGTCGAATTTCGGCCGCGACATGGTCACCAACCTCAGGCTCGGCACGCCAAGCCGGATCTCGCAATCGTTCGGGACGCCCCATCGAGGCTTCCGGCGCTGGCGCACCCAGCTCTTCGCCGGGGACACATGGACGGCTCGCCGAGATCTCACACTGAGCCTCGGCCTGCGCTACGAGACCATGACAAGCCCCACGGAGGTCAACGCGCTGTCGGAGCTCCCTTTCGGCTGCGACTGCAACAATTTCGGTCCCCGGTTCGGATTCGCCTACCGCACGCCCGGCGGGGTCTTGCGCGGGGCGTACGGTCTGCACTATGGAGAAGTCTTCACAGCGACCTATAGCCAGCATCGTTTCACCCCCCCGGGCAACGTCCGGCTCAGCATCGTTGCCCCGGACCTGCTCGACCCGCTGGCGGGCTTGTCGTCCGATGCCCTGGATCCGAGCACTCGCAGCACCATCTTCGAGTTTTCTCCGGACCTGGTGTCGCCCTATTCGCACCAATACAACTTCAGCTGGGATGTCGCATCTTCCAAGGGACTCTTCGCGCAGCTGGGATACGTGGGCAGCCGCTCGCACAAGTTGATTTCGGGATGGGTCTTCAACCGTGCCCGGGACATGCCGAGGATCGAGCGGATCACCGGCACGGTAAATGACCGGAGGCCCGATTCGCGCTATTTCGACATCCGCCATGTCCTGAACGGATCGCGCGCCTACTTCGACGCGGCCAAGGCGACGTTTGGCGTCCGCGGGCCGCGCAGCCTCACTCTTGATGTCTCGTACTGGATGAGCAAGGCGATCGATCTGGGAGCGCATTACGCGAGCAACGCGACCTCTCGCGACGCATACATGGGTCGCAGCCAGACCGAGCATGACGTTCACGGCGACGTCAAGGCGCTCAGCGCCTTCGACCAGAGCCACGCGATGCTGAGCCGGCTGGGCTACCAGACTCCCCGAATTCGCGCAACGAACGGGATCTGGAACAAGGCCCTCGGGGAATGGAACTTGACTTCGATACTGCTCCTGAAGACCGGCACGCCTTTCATGGTCCAGACGGGCTCGGATGCGCCGGGCTTCGGCAATGTGGACGGCGTATCCGGTGACCGGCCCCGATTGCTGGATCCGGCAGTGCTGGGACGCACAATCGATCATCCGGATACCTCGCAGGGGCTGATGCCCAAATCAGCCTTCGGGTTCCTCAGGGCCCAAGACCCGAGCGGCGACCTGGGCCGCAACGTCTTCCGGAAGGACGGGATCCAGAACGTCAACCTCTCGGTTTCGAGAAGTTGGAAACTCGCCGGAGAGCGCACCTTGATGTTCCGCGCGGAATCGATCAACCTCTTCAACACGCCCCAGTTTGCCGATCCGGGCAGTGCCCTTACCGGGGGCAACTTCGGCCAGATCACCAATACCCTCAACGACGGCCGGACATTCAATTTCACGATGCGGCTGTCCTTTTAGACAGGCGTCCGGGCACTCCGCCTCGGAGTGTATACTCTGGTGGACAGAAAAGGACTGATCCCGGCCGCAGGCAAAGGAATACGCAGGCGGGGAAGCCCGACGATCCAATCCATGACAAGGCTCGTAACCGCTCTCGCCTCGATTCTACTGACCGGCATCGTCGCCACGCCGGCCCGCGGCCAGTTGATCGACACGCACACGCCGGACGGGAATCCCGACCTCAATGGCATCTGGCAGGCCATGGGCTCGGCACACTGGGATCTGGAAGACCACGCGGCACGTCCGGGACCATTCGAGGAACTGGGCGCACTCGGAGCGATTCCCGCGGGACTCGGCGTGGTGGATGGTGGCGAGATCCCCTACCAGCCATGGGCGGCGGAGAAGCGGGCCGAAAACCGTGCAAACTGGGTCAAGCTCGATCCGGCAGTCAAGTGCTTCATGCCGGGGATTCCGCGTGCCACGTACATGCCATTCCCGTTTCAGATAGTTCAAACGCCCAAGGCGATCCTTTTCGCCTACGAATTCGCCAGCACGAGCCGCGTGATCCGGCTCGACCGGCCCGGATCGGAGGCACTGGCGCCCTCCTGGATGGGGTACGCCCTGGGCCGCTGGGAGGGCGAGACCCTCGTGGTCGATGTCACTGCGCAGGTCGCTGACACCTGGTTCGACAGTTCAGGCAACTTCCATAGCGACGAACTGGAGGTTGAGGAGCGGTACACCCGGGTTGGGCCTGACCTCATGCACTATGAAGCCACGATCGAGGACCCGAAGGTATTCACGCGTCCGTGGACAATCAGCATGATGCTGTATCGTCGGGTCGAGCACAACGCCCAGATCCTCGAGTTCAAGTGCGTGCCCTTCGCGGAAGGCGCCGTGTACGGGCACCTCCGACGCGGTGCGGCGGCCGGCGAGGAATCGGAGCAGGAATCCGGAAGCGGAAACTAGAAAGGAGACAGGCCATGGCCAACCAAAGGAACGACGGTTGCGGCCCGTGCGGGGCAGGCTGGATCGCGCTCGCGCTGGCATTGGCTTTCGCGGGTGCGCCCGCAGCGGCTCAGGACACCGTGTCCGAGACGAGGACGAGCTGGGGAGCGCCCGACCTGCGAGGAACCTGGGACTTCCGGTCAATCACTCCGTTCGAGCGGCCGAAGGAATTCGGGGACAAGGCCTTCCTCACGGCCGAGGAAGTGGCCGCATGGGAGCAGCGGACGCGCAAGGCGCGCGCGGCGCGGGCCGAGCGCGATCCAGTTCAGGGTCAGGGTGACGTGGACGGAGGCTACAACGCTTTCTGGCTGGACCGCGGGGAGCAGATGACGGGAACCATGCGGACATCCCTGGTCGTGGACCCCCCGAACGGTCGCGTGCCCGCTCAAACCGAAGACGCCAGGCGCAGGTCAGCCGAGCGGCTGGCCCGGTGGGGCAAAGTACCAGCCAGCCCGGAAGATCGCAATCCCCTCGAACGCTGCATCATGGGCTTCAACTCCGGCCCGCCGATGAATCCCGGCGCGTACAACAACTTTGCCGAGATCTTCCAGACTCCCCAGTACGTGGCAATCCTGAACGAGATGGTCAACGACCATCGCATCATTCCGTTGGACGGCCGGGAGCACGCGCCCGAGAGCATCCGCCTATGGAAGGGCGACTCCCGAGGGCGGTGGGAGGGCGACACCCTGGTCGTGACGACCAAGCACTTCACCGAGCACACCAACTTCCGCGGCTCCGGACCCAACATGGTCCTGGTCGAGCGGTTCACCCGGAAATCCGAGGACGCCCTGCTCTACGAGTACACGCTCACCGATCCGGAGTCGTTCGAGAGACCCTGGTCCGTCGCGGTCGAAATGAAGAAGACCTCCGATCCGCTGCTGGAGTATGCCTGCCACGAAGGCAATCGAGCAATGACGCTCATGCTCTCCGGCGCCCGCGAGCGAGAAAAGCAAGGCAAGGCCGCGGACGACTGGCTGGCGTCCTGGTATGGCGGCGCAAGAGCGGCCAAGGCCGCCGAAGAGCGTTTGGCGGCTGAAAAAGCGAAGGAATCCGCTTCCGAGAAGTGATCAGGGCAGCTTCGGCTCGGTGGGATCGGCACCGTCTCGAGGGGCGCCCGTGCCTGACGATCCCATGAACAGCCGGCTGCCGTCGGCGAAAGTGATATCGCGCCCGCTGCCCTTGCAGCTTGGATTGCAGAGCCGGTCCTTGCTCTGGTAGCCGCGAACCGTGACCGGCGTTCCTGGCAACAGAATCGTCTTGGTGAGACCTCGCCGGAGGAGCGTGTTGGGAGTGCCCGCCTCAAGTTCCCAGACCAGCTTGGTGCCATCATCGCGCTCGGTTTCCACATGCACCCAGGCATGGGGATTGATCCACTCCACCTGAACGACCTTGCCGGTCACCCGGATCGGCAGGTTTGCGTCGAACTCGGCCGAAAACGCGTGGTGAGCGTAGGCGCAAGGAATCGCCGCAAGAAAAGCCGTGACCACTAGGGCGCTGAAGGTACTGCGAATCATGAGCTGCCTCCGTGTCGACTCAACTCCTTAAGAGTATAGGGAAAGGCAGGCGAGCGGCACTCTGCGCGGTCGGCTCCCGGTGCGGATGAGGCTCAGCGACTCTCCGCAGCCTCCCGATCGATCTTCGCTCGGGAGATGATGTACTGCCGGATGAGTTCGGTTTCCGTCTCGTCCAAGTCTTCGGCGAAGCTGTCCATGCCGAGATCAGCCAAGAGCCCGCCGCGCACGACATCCTGGAACGAATCGTGGATGGCGCGGCTCATGATGCGCAGGTCCGCGTTGCGGTAGCCCCGCGCCGAATAACCGTGGCAGGAGGCGCAGAACTGGTGGTAGAGCTTGCCTCCCTGGTCGAGTTCCTCAACCGAAGCGCTCACGGCGGGCTGTTCGGGGATCGCCCGGTCACGCTCGGGCGGCACCGGCAGCTCGGCATCACCGCCCAGCGAAAAAACTAACATCTTGCCGGTGTCGTAGTAGGCGAAGGCAGCCCCGACAATCACGGCGACATACTGGGTGTTTCCTATCCTGTAGGTGACTGGCGGGGCAATGATCGACCCGTATGAATCGAAGTCCCACAGCAATTCGCCGGTATCGCTGTCGTAAGCCGAGAACGTCCCGCTACCATCACCCTGGAAGACCAGGCCGCCGGCCGTGGCCAGCACACCGCCGATCTGCGCGCTCTTGTTGCGCACCTTCCAGACCGTCTCTCCGGTAAGCGGGTCGAACGCCTTGAGAAAGCCCTTGGACTCGGGCCGCGGCGGCGCCTCCTCGATCAACTTCGCTCGATACCTCCCGCTGGCCACGCCGAGGTTCATCGTGCGCTCACGAGGGCTGTAGACTCCGGTCTCTGCGTAATCCTCGGGCAGGGCAAAGAAGAACGCCACGTCGTGCGTCGGAATGTACATCAGGCCCGATCGAGCGTCGAACGCCATCGGCTCCCAGTTGTGCGAGCCGATGTTTCCCGGGAGCATCCACTGAGGCTTCTCCTCCCAGACTGCATCCGGGTTCTCGACGGGCCGGCCGGTCTCCATGTCGACGTGGGTCGCCCAGTTCATCGCTCCGTAGGGATAGGCACGCAGCAGTTCTCCGTCGCGACGGTCGAGGACGTAAAAGAATCCGTTCTTGGGCGCCTGCATGACGACCTTGCGCTCGATTCCATCGACCACCAGGTCGGCCAAGACGATGTCCTGGGTGGCCGTGTAGTCCCAGTTGTCCCCGGGGGTTGTCTGGTAGTACCACTTCATCCGACCTGTATCGGGATGCAGCGCGACGATCGAGGAAAGGAAGAGGTTGTCACCTCCGCCGGGTGAGCGGATTTCGCGCGACCACGGAGTGCCATTGCCGACTCCCACGTAGACGGTATGCAGGTCGCTGTCATAGGTGATGCTGTTCCAGACCGTGCCCCCGCCGCCGAGCTTCCACCACTCTCCATTCCAGGTCTCGGCCGCGAGTTCCAGCTCCGGGTGCTCGAAGGGCTTGGATGGATCGCCAGGCACGGTGAAGAAGCGCCACTCCTTCTCTCCGGTTTCGGCATCGTACGCGGTGACGTATCCGCGGTGGTCCCACTCGGAGCCGCTATTGCCGATGAACACCTTGCCCGCCGCGACGAGAGGCGCTCCCGAGATCGTATACGGAACCCGCGAGGGGTAATCGGCGGTATCGACATCCCAGACTTCTTGGCCCGTCACCGCGTCGATTGCGACCAGACGAGCGTCGAACGTCGCTGTGTAGACGCGACCTTGGTACACGGCTACCCCCCTGTTTATCGGCCCCCCACAGCAGGACCAACGGGCGTACCGGCGGCGGGTCTCGGGGTCGAACGTCCAAATCGTCTCTCCCGTGTCTGCATCGACCGCCGAAACGACGCTCCAGCTGTCGGTGTAGTAGATCACGCCATCGACAACAATCGGCGAGGACTGGAGACGGTGCCGCACGTCCAGCTTCCTCATCCAGACAAGCCCCAGGTCCTCGACGGTATCTCGGTTGACCTGCGTCAGGGGCGAGAAACGATGCTGCCTGTAGCCGCGACCATAGGCCAGCCATGCCCCCGGCTCCTCCTCGTCGATGCGATCGATACGGGCGTCAGTCACCTGGGCGGCCGGCGGTTCGGGTGCGGGTTGCTGGCCGGCGGCCACCAAAGCCAGACCAGCACAGAGTCCGGCACGCACGCACAGCGAGCGGGCTTTCGGCTCGAGAATTGATCGATTGCGCGACGTCCCCAAACTCCCCTCCGCTCCAGCCAAAAGCCGCTGATTGGGGCGAAGTATAGCGCAGTCGGTTCAAGTCGAACCGTTGGCTCAGCCAGATGTCGAGAGCATGCTGCGAAGACCGCGGGATCCGGTGAATCGACCCGGGATTCGGGTCGACCGCGTGCAGTCCCGGCCTGGGTTCCGCTTCATGCGATCACGAGATGGCACGGCGAATAGGGGGCGGGGCTGCGAAAAGACATGGGCGTGAACGGGTTCAGGTGTGGGCGGGTCCGGTTCGCTCCTAAACCAGAACGTAGTAGACTCTCTCTGGAGTTTCACTTGATGCGAAAGAGACTGATTTCGTCGTCTGCGGCCGTCTGCTCGCTTGGCACGCTCATTGCGTTTTCCCTGGCCCTGGCGCCTCCAGCCGCTTCGGCCCAGGACTATCAAGCGCCGCTCACGCCCGACGGGAATCCCAACCTGAACGGGATTTGGCAAGCCGTCGGAACGGCCCACTGGAACATCGAGGGCCACTCCGCGGAGTCCGGCCCCGTCGTCGAGATGGGCGCGCTGGGCGCGATCCCGGGAGGTCTCGGAATCGTGGAGGGCGGCCGGATCCCCTACCAGGAGTGGGCTCTCGAAAAGCGCAACGAGTACAGAAAGAGCTGGCTGAAGCTCGACCCCGCGGTCAAATGCTTCATGCCGGGGGTGCCTCGCGCGACGTACATGCCATTCCCTCTGCAGATCGTCCAGACTCCCGAGCACATCCTGATCGCGTACGAGTTCGCCAGCGCGTCACGGGTGATCTACATGAACAGGCCTGACTTCGAAGCTCCCGGTGATGCCTGGATGGGACACTCTCGAGGGACCTGGGAAGGGCAATCCCTGGTCGTCGACGTCACCAGCAACATTCCGGACACCTGGTTCGACAGTGCCGGAAACTTCCACACCGACGCCCTGCGGGTCACCGAGCGCTACACGCCGACGGGACCCAACCATCTCATGTACGAGGCCACGATCGAGGACGAGAACGTCTACACGCGGCCGTGGAAGATCAGGCTGCCGCTATACCGCCGCATGGAACCGAACATGCAATTGCTCGAGTTCAAGTGCGTGGAGTTCGTCGAGGAGCTGATGTACGGGCACCTGCGCAAGAAAGAGAGCGAATAGCAGGAGGATGCTATGAGAATTCGATTCCTCTCCTTGGGATTTGCGATTTCGTTAGCGGGCGGCCTGTTCGGCGCCGACGAGGAGACCGACGCGAAGGGCACCGAATGGTCTCCCCCGCGCACTGCCTGGGGCGTGCCCGACCTGCGCGGAGTGTGGGACTTCCGCACGATCACGCCATTGGAGCGCCCCGCCCGCTTTGGCGAGACAACGTCGTTGACAGCGGACGAGGCCAGCGAATTTCAATCGCAAGAGCTCAGTCGCCGCAACAAGGATCGCCGGGTATCGGACGGCATTTCCGCGCAAGAGGATGTCCGCAACGCCTACAACCAGTTCTGGTGGGACTATGGCAGCGAGCTGACCGAGGACCGTCGCACGTCGCTGGTCGTGGACCCTTCCAACGGTCGGATTCCGGCGTTGACACCAACGGCTCGAGAGCGGTACGGGGCAATCAGGGCGGCCCGGGCCCGCGCACCGCACGGACCGGAGGACCGCGGTGTTGCAGAGCGTTGCATCCTGGGATTCAACGCTGGACCGCCGTACACGCCAAGCGCGTATAACAACAACGTCCACATTTTCCAGACACCCGGCTATGCCGTGTTGCTGATCGAAATGGTGAACGACGCGCGAATCGTTCCCCTGGACGGACGCCCGCGGCTTCCGCAAGACATGCGCTTGTGGCGCGGAGATGCGCGGGGGCACTTCGAGGGCGACACGCTCGTCGTCGAATCGAGGAACTTCACCGACAAGACCTCGTTTCGTGGCTCCGGCAGGAACATGCGCTTGACGGAGCGCTTTACCCGGGTCGGCCCCGAAAGAATCGTGTATGAGTACACGGTCGACGATCCCGAATCCTTCAGCGATACGTGGACCGCGGTGATTCCGATGAAGCGCACGGACCAGCCGATGTTCGAGTACGCCTGTCACGAGGGGAACTACAGCATGTTCACGATGCTGGAAGGGGCCCGCACCGCCGAAAAGACCAGCGTGGCGGAAACGGGATCGGACCTGCCATGACCGGCCGGCGGTCCGGATCTTCGGGTTTTGTGTGGCGAGAAAGCGAGCCGGGGATGCCAATGCAACCGACGAGCCGAGATCAATCAGCGCAGCGCGGTTTCGAGTCCGCGCTGGTGCAGTAAACTGCAATCCGATAGGAGGAACAAATGACAAGCGGGCAGACCAAGATCCTCGTTGTCACTGGGCTGACAGCGCTGCTGGGGGCGGGATCGCTCTGGGCGCACCATGCATTCTCGGCCGAGTTCGATGCCAAGCGGCCAGTGCAGCTCAAGGGCACGGTGGCAAAGATGGAATGGATCAATCCGCACGCATGGATCCACATCGACGTAAGCGTCGATGGAGGGGAGGTCCAGCGATGGATGATTGAGGGCGGCACTCCAAACACTCTCTTCCGGCAGGGCTTCACCAAGAATTCCCTGCTCCCCGGGACCGTGATCATGGTCGACGGCTACCAGGCGAAGGATGGAACACTGAAGGCCAACGGCCGCGACCTGACGTTCGAGGACGGCAGCAAGCTCTTCATGGGATCTTCCGGCACGGGCGCTCCGCGCGACGGAAGGGATCCAACCGAGCCGCAACGGTAAACGCGTACGCTTCTCGCTGGAATCGCCGGCCTCAGTAGAACGCGATCCAACGTCCTGAGAACCCCACGCAGAACCAGAGCGTGAGGGAGGTCAGGGCAACCAGTCTGCCCCACACAGGCCCGACCCTGGCCGGGTCGGCACCGGCAACCCGCCTGCGCAGGCTGAAGGTGTACACGGTGGCGACTGCCAGGAAAGACATCTTGTACCAGAACGGCGGGCTGTAGTAGCACTTGATCGCTTCCGACAGAAACATCGGCACCCCCGTCGCGATCATGGTGAGCAGGCTGCCCACAAGCCACGGATGGATGTACCGCGCGAGGTTGGCGGCGGACTGGCTCCTCAGCCCCAGGCCGAGCAAGCGCAAGTCCACGACCAGAATGCACCCGCCGAGCAAGGCCAGCGCCAGCAAGTGAATCGCCTCGATCACCGGGAACAGCCAGAGCGAGTCGCGGATCACCTGGCCCAGGGCGGTGTCTTCGCACCACTGGAAAAAAGGCAATAAGTCCATTCGAATCGATTCCGACAATCAATCAAACCAGTTATACGCCTGCATCCGGCCGCAGACGACAACCCCCGCCCACAACACGAGCGAGCTGGCACCGGCGAGCTTCGCGCGGCGCGGCACAGCCGGGGCCATGTCCCATTCCTCCACCCAGCGAAAAACCGTTTGATGGAACACGAAGGCGTTCACGCCGGCGAGCGCGAGCATGACCATTTTCACCTGGAAGAAGATGTTTTGCGAAGCCCGGACCGGGCCGGACAGGAAGAGCAGCAGCCCGCTGATGACCATCAGCGCGAAGCCAGCCATGGCCCAGGGCCATAGCCGGTTCACGATCTCCGACACGGGCACCTTGCGCATCGTCAGCCCGACCAGCCGCAAATCCCAAGTGGCGGTCATGCCGAGGAAGAGACACAACGTCAGGACATGCGTCGTCTCCACGAGCGGGTAGAACAGGATCGACTCGCGGATCGCAATACTTGCCCACGTGCCCTCGAGCCACTCGAAAAAGGCAGGCAACGACATGGAAGTGGCAGGTTTGCCGCCGAGGCGGTACGGCGGGACTGGACCCGGCGCGCACTCAACAGTCAACGGAACAAGCTAATCAAGACTCTACCAAAAGGGGGCGCCCACCTTGGCTCCAGGGAGCGTCAGGCAGAAGTCGCTTCAGACTCCACTTCGCTCCCGGGATCGCAAACGCGCTACAGTGAGTTCCACTCAAGTCCACTGCGAAGTGAGGTCTGCGGCCGCCCGGCACACTGCGAGTCTGGGCATGCCAAGGAGGTCATCCGATGGAAAACACCGGTCTTTGGAGAGTTGTCCGGGCGACCGCGTTAGTCGCTGTCACGCTCCTGGCACCAAGCTGCGGCCCAGGCGAGTCCGCCGGACCTCCGCCCCCGCTCGAGCCTGTCGCCGAGGTCCACGATCTAATGCACGATTTGATCTACCCGCATGCCGAGGTCTTCTGGGATTCGGTCGGAACCATCATTGACATGGAAGGCACGCACGAAATCCGGCCAGGCAACGAGGATCAATGGGAAACCGTCGTGCAGAGCGCGCTCACCGTGGCGGAGGCCGGGAACCTGCTGATGCTGGAAGGGCGAGCCAGGGACGCGGGTCCGTGGCTCGAACACGCTACGGCTCTGAGAGAGGCCGCCACGCGCGGGCTGGAAGCCGCCCGGAACCGTGACGCGGACGCGGTCTTCGAGATCGGAGGGGATGTCTACTACGCGTGCAACGGATGTCACGAAGACTACTGGGAGAAACCTCCGTCCGCCATGCGCCCGTAGCCTTCGACTGACACACCGGCCCGGCTCGCCGGTTCGACTCCCGCGCATCCCGGCACTACCGAAGGAACTGCCTCAGAACCGCCGCGACCACTCTTGCGGCCAGCGTTCGACAACGACCTTCTTGTCCGTGTAGAACTCAACGGCGTCCCGGCCCTGGCCGTGGAGCACGCCGAAGAAGCTGTCCTTCCAGCCGCTGAACGGGAAGTACGCCATGGGTGCGGCGACCCCGATATTCACGCCGACATTGCCGGTCGGCACTTCGCTGCGAAACTTGCGGGCGGAGGCGCCGCTGGTGGTGAAAATCGAGGAGGCGTTGCCATAGCGGCTCCTGGAAATGACCTCGATCGCCTCCTCAAGACTCCTGACGGGCGTGAGCCCAAGCACAGGCCCGAAAATCTCGGTTGATGCGACGAACCCATTGGCCTCGACATCGTCGAGCACGGTCGGACCGACGAAGTTCCCGTCCGGGTAGCCTTCGACACGCAGACCGCGGCCGTCCAGGGTGGCCCGGGCGCCGTCGCCGATCCCGCGAGTGATCGCATTCTCGATGCGGCTCCGACTCGCTGCGGTGATCACCGGCCCCATCTCGATGCCTGGCTCGAGGCCGGAGCCGACCTTGAGGGAGCCGGCGGTCTCGACGAGCGCGTCGCGAAACGCCGCGTGGGCCTCGCCAACCGTCACGACCGTTGAAACGGCGAGGCAGCGCTGGCCCGCACAGCCGAATGCGCTGTCACCGACAATCTTGGTGGTCGTTTCCATGTCGGCGTCCGGCAGCACGACTACGTGGTTCTTCGCTCCTCCCTGGCACTGCACTCGCTTGCCATGCCGAGCGGCCGTCGCGTACACGTGCTTCGCCACAGGAGTCGATCCCACGAAGCTGATCGCTCGCACCTCAGGGTGCTCGATCAGGGCATCGGCCGCGGCACGGCCCCCATGCGCCAGATTGACCACGCCCTTGGGCAGACCAGTCCGTTCCAGTGCCTCGATCACCTTGCGGGCGGAGAGCGGGACCTTTTCCGACGGCTTGAGGACGACGGTGTTGCCGCACGCGATCGCGTACGGCAAGAACCACAGGGGAATCATGACCGGGAAGTTGAACGGCGTGATCACACCCACGACGCCTAGCGGCTGCCGAATCATCGTCTCGTCAATACCCCGAGCGATGTCTTCCAGGTTGTAGCCCTGCATCATTGTCGGAATGCCACAGGCAACCTCGACGTTTTCGATCCCGCGGCGCAACTCTCCGGCGGCTTCGGCGTAGGTCTTGCCGTTTTCCCGTGATATCAGCCGGGCAATCGCCTCGAAATCCTCTTCCAGGAGCTGTTTGAAGCGGAAGAGGAACTGGATCCGGTCGCCGGGAGGCACCGCCTTCCATTCCGGGTACGCCTTCGCAGCCGCGTTCACGGCTTCCGCAACGCCCTCACGACCGTCTGCAGGGACGGTCGCCAGCGCTTCGTTGGTGGCGGGATCGATCACCAAGGTGGTGTGTTCCCCGGCGGCCTCTCGCCACTGGCCGCCGATATAGTTCTCTACGCCTTGCACAAGGTCAATTATCACGGATGTCCGCAAAAACGCGAATCCTGGCCCGGGAGTTCCTCGGCGGGAGTCAGCGCCGGTCTTCGATGAGGTTCTCGATTGGCGCGCGGCAGTCCTCGGGTGCCCGCCGTAGCGCCGCCCGAAGGACCTCGTCCGCCCGCGAGGAAGGGCGTCTGCCAATCGCATAGCAACCAGCGGCGACAATTCGCGGATCTTCTGCCGCGAGCAGTCTCGCCACTGAGCCGAGGGATGCGTCCGTACCAATGCGCCACAACCGTTTGCAGATCTCCTGCTGGGCCGCCAAGCTCACCCCGGCATCTACCAGAGCGGCGAGTTCGCGCTCTATCAACAGCCGCGCCCCTGCGTCGCCGTGCGAATCGTTGATCAGCCTGTCCACCTCGAACAGGGCCGCTGCCGACTCGCCGTAGTCATACGCGGAAACGCCCTGGACAGTCCGTGCGATGCCTTCTCGATCCATGGTCAAACCCTCCAGGGAGGCCGCATGGCGCGGTACATCATGTTGTTGGCCTCGTCGTCGCCGACAAAGTGTTCCTCGCGTGGGTCCCAGCGCACAGGTCTTCCGAGCCGCAGGCAGATGTTCGCGCAATGCGCGACAGTGTGGGAGCGTTGTGCCGATTCCGGATTCGAGATCGGCGGCCGCCGGCTCCGGATGCAATCGAGGAAGTCACGCACATGCGGCGCCTGAATGATGTAGTTGGCGTCGGGCGGGTCGAGCCCTGCCAGCACAGACTGGGGCCTGGCCTCCATTCCACCCGTGTCGGACAGGAAGATCCAGCCTTCGTCGCCCATGAACCTCAGGCCTTTGGGACCCGTGTCCATGTGAAGGCGCAATCCGTCCTTGTACCGGGCCCGCACCTCGTACCAGTACGGGATGGTGTTGATCCCGCCTTCCTCGCGGTACTCGGCAAGACCCTCGTATTCGACTGGCCCGTCAAGCGAATCGCCGCGCAGCCATTGCACGGTCTCGATGAAATGCGGTCCCATGTCGGCGACAGCGCCGGCGCCCGTGTCCCAGTTCAGCCGCCAGAGCCGTACGCGGTCCTTTGAGTACGGAGCCCACGGAGACTGGCCCAGCCATCGGTCATAGTCGAACAAGGCTGGATCGGGCGCCTCCTCAGGTCTTGCGAAGGAATTCACCTTCCAGTTGCCGCCGGCACCGAAGGAAAGACGGACAGTGTGAAGTTGTCCAATCCGTCCGCTCAGGATCGTGTTGACCAGGAACGCATAGCCCGGATTCGAGCGCCGTTGAGTGCCACACTGCCAGACTGTGCCGTACTGCTTTGTGACATCGACCAACTGCCGTCCTTCCGCGATCGTCAGGCAAAACGGCTTCTCGCAGTAAGCGTCCTTCCCGGCTTGGGCGGCAAGCGAGCTCATCACGCTATGCCAGCGATCTCCCGTGCCGATCACGACGGCGTCAATGTCATCCCGCTCGAGCACCTCCTCGTGAAGCCGTGTTTCGGCGCAGTCGGAGTTGCCGTAGTGACCGTCGACCAGCTGCTTGGCCCGATCGCGGCGCTCCGCAAACAGGTCGCAAACGGCCACCACCCGTACATCCTCTTGCTTGAGGAATTCCTGGACGTTCCGACTATTGCGGCCGCCCATGCCGATGCCAGCTATGACGATCCGGTCTGAAGGCGGTGTGGCGCCAGCGAGGCCGAGCGTCGAGGCAGGGACAAAAAGCGGCGCAACGGCAGCCTTGGCGAAACTTCGACGCGTGGCTCGCCCTTCGAGCGCCATTCCGGCCAACAGTGTACCGCGCGACCTGAAAGGCCCTGCCGGAACCGGGCGCTAACCGTTCGGCGGGAAGAATTCGCGCATGAGCCGGCGCAAGAGGCCGACAGACCCGAGGACGGCGAACAAGTTGGGGATCGCCATCAGGGCATTCATCGTGTCCGTGAGATCCCAGACCGCCTGCAAGCCGCCGACGGCCCCAACGTACACCATCGCCGACCACGCTATCCGGTACAGGAGAATGCCGCGAACGCCAAAGAGATAAGTGAAGCCTGTCTCGCCGTAGTACGCCCATCCGAGGATCGTGGAGAACCCGAAAAGCGCGACGGCAACGGAAACCATGGTGCCCCCCCAGGCCCCGGGAAGTCCCTCCTGAAACGCATGGGCCGCAATCCCCAATCCCTCCAGGTCGGTTGTCCACGCTCGGGTCAACAAGACGGTGCTCGCGGTCAGCATGCACACGACGATGGTGTCTATGAAGACGCCGAAGATGCCGTATGTCGCTTGGCGAATCGCGTGATCGGTCACCGCCGCAGCATGCACGATGGGCGCGCTTCCAAGGCCGGCTTCGTTGGAAAGGAGCCCCCTGGCGATGCCGCTGCGAATGGCACTCGTGACAGCCGCCCCCGCGAAGCCTCCAACCGCGGCGTGCCCGGTGAACGCCGAATCCAGCACGAGGGCCACGACGCCCGGGAGTTCGCTCCAATTGGTGAGCACCACGTACAGGGCGCAAAGTACGTAGGTGCCGCACATCACGGGGACGAGCACGGAAGCGACCTCGGCAATGCGGTGCAGGCCCCCCAGCACGACCAGCGCGGTCGCGGCGACCAGTGCCAGGCCTGTCACCCAGTTCGGAACACCGAACGACACCTGCATGGCGGCCGCCACACTGTTTCCCTGAATCAGATTGCCGATGCCGAAGGCGGCCAGCGCGCAGAGCGCCGCGAACACGGAGCCGAACCACGGCATCCGGAATCCCTTTGCGAGGACGTACATGGCACCGCCACGCATCTCGCCATTGGGGTCTTTCTCCCGGAACTGCAGGGCTATCGCGATCTCGGCGAACTTGGTCGCCATGCCGAAGAGGCCAGCCACGAAGAGCCAAAAGATGGCGCCGGGACCGCCAGCCGTGATTGCGATCGGAATGCCGGCGATGTTTCCCACGCCCACCGTCGCGGAAAGGGACGTCGCCAAGGCTTTATATCCAGAAACCGCTCCTTCACCGGAGGCCGGCCGGTCCAGACCCAACACCTGACGGCCGCCAAACAGGAACTTGCGGAACTGCACCCCGCGCGTCGCAATCGTCAAGAGGATGCCGGTGCCTATCAGCAGGAACAGCATCGGCGGGCCCCAAACGATGGAATTGACGGTACTATTGAGTTCTAGAATCCAATCCATGGACGGAATGCCTCGGACCATTCTAGGTGTATCGCGGCGCGCAGACCCAAAGCGCGCTGCATGATGGAAGAGACGCGATGGACATCAGTCTGGCCTTTGACAGATGCGGAGCCGAGGTCACTCTGCCTGACAGCCTCGACACGGAGGTGCTGAGACCCCGGTTCGCAGCCGGGCTGCCAGACGAAGACTCCGGGATTGCATCCGCTCTCGCCAACCCGATTGGAAGCCCCCGACTGGATGAACTCGCACGCGGAAAGCGCAGCGCCGCGATTGCGGTTTGCGACATAACTCGGCCGGCACCGAACCAGACCGTGCTGCCGCACGTGATCGGAGCCCTCGAGGCCGGAGGCATTCCGGCTGAGAACATCACGATCCTGATCGCGACCGGCTTGCACCGAGAGGCGACCGCCGAAGAGCTGGTCGAGATCCTGGGGCCGGACCTGCTTGAGCGCCATCCCGTGCAATCGCATCGCGCCCGGGAGATCGAGGAACAGGTCTACCTGGGAGAGACATCATCGGGCACGCAGGCGTTCGTGGACCAGGCTTTCGTCGAAGCCGACCTGCACATAACGATCGGCTTCATCGAACCCCACCTGATGGCAGGATTCTCTGGCGGTCGCAAGCTGATCTCGATCGGATTGGCGGGTGAGCGGACGATCAAGCGGCTCCATAGTCCGCTGTACATGCGCGATCCGAACGCTACGGAGGGATCGTTTCCCGACAACCCCCTTCACCGGGAACTGCTCGAAATCGCCGCGATGGCTGGTCACGACTTCATGGTCGACGTGGCATTGACCGACACGCGAGCGATCGCAGCAGTCTTCGCAGGCGAACCTGTAGCCGCCCACGCCAGTGGCGTGGACTTCGTGCGCCAATCGACACTTGCCCGGGTCGATGAGCCTGCAGACGCGGTGATCACGACATCGGGAGGCTATCCGCTGGACCTGACCTTCTACCAAGCGGTCAAGGGCCTCACTGCTGCGGCGCATGTTGTGCGTGAGGGAGGAGAAATCCTGCTCGCGGCAGCTTGCAAGGAGGGGCTGGGGGGACCGGAGTTCAGTAGCCTTGTGCGGAATTCACCCGATTCCGAGGGACTCCTTGAGGCCCTCTCCGGCCGGACCGTGCAAGTCGACCAGTGGCAAGCCGAAAAGCTGGCGATGGTCGCGAGACGCGCGCGGCTGTCGTTCTGTGTCCCGGGCTTGGCCGCGGCAGACAGGAACAAGCTCTGGGGCCCGGCCCACGAGGATCCGCAAGAAGCGGTCGACGCCATGATCGGCCGACTCGACAGCTCCGCCCGAGTCGTGGTGATTCCCGAGGGCCCCTACGTGTTCTCGCAAGTGGGTCAGGGGACCGACCGCGATGCTGACAGCGGCCGGTCGACGCTTAGGCCGCCACTTTGAAGCGCTCAAAACGAATCTCAAGCCGCCCCCGGTCCGGTTGGTCTTGAATGCGCCTAGGCAAGTGAATCGTCCCACCTGCGAGTCCTTTCAGGCCTTCGAGCAAGGGCCCGTCTTCCCTGTCAAGTAGCCGATCAGAGACATGCAGGCGGTAGTCGGGATCAATGCCTATCAAATGCGCATCGAACGCAGCGTGATGGATCTTCGAGAGCGGGATCCCGTTGGGAATCACGGGCTGGCCAAATTGCTCATCCTTGTCCGAGATGATGTGCGCCGCATCCAGCAGTAGCGGTTCAGGTATCCCCGACAGCGCGCAACGGCCGCCATAGGCAGTGATGATCGCTTCGCGGAACGACGATTGGTGCAGACGGCGCTGGACAGCTTGCAGCGAGTAACGGCGTTCCAAAGGACTGTCCGGGTAGGAACCGATGATGGCTTGCAGGGACCCTTCGGCTCCGTGCAGCCCTTGCGCCTGCTGCAGCGCCCCTTGCATCGGTGCTCCAAACGCCACACTCGCCTTCAGCGCCTTGGCGTCCCACCCCGAGATGAAGGCTGGCAGGATTGCTTGGTAACGGCCTGGAGCAATGCCCAGGAAATAGACGACCGGCACTTGTCGCTCGAACGCGTCGCGCAGCCAGCGATTGTCAGCGGCATTCGGATCTTGCCCCATGAAGGCGTAGTCGACCGATTCGTCACCCTCGTAAATCTGCCGGTGGACCTCGCGCTGGTCGTCGTACCAGACCTTGCTGCCCGGTTTTGGGAACACCGTCTTGATCGATAGGAGGAAGCGCATCTGGCGCGGCTTGAAAATTCCGCGCTGAGGATTCACGAGCGGGATTCGCTCGCCTTCAAAGACAAAGCCGGGCCTCAGTTCTCGTGCCGCGAGATGGTCATGGATTTCGGCCAGCCTTCGAACGTGCTCGAATGCCGCCAAGCGCATCCGGGCGTCACGATCTTCGTCAGCCATCCGGACCACCGATCGTTACCTGAAGCAGTGCTCGTTGTGCCAAGTCAACGCACGGCGATCCGGACGTTGACTGAGTGTATGGGGCGTGGCAATCCGCTTACCGTGAAGGGCGTAGTAATGCCTGCCGTTCTCGAACTCCTCACGGATCCGCGGGCTGACCTCGAAGTCGAGTTCCGGGGTGACGGTCACATACCCTGTGTCAAACAGCCGGTGGATATCGCGACGCAGCAGCAGGCCGTTCCGGGGGCTGTGCTCTCCGCCATCTGAATACGGGCGGATGTGCGCCGCCTCGAGGGCCGGAAGGGTCCGTTCCTGCGTAACCGCGCACCGCCGTCCATAAAGGTCAGTGACCAGAACCCGAAACGAGCCCTGGCCGAGCCGCGTGCGCATCAACTGCGGTTCCCCGTAGCGCTCGGAGGGCCCGGCACCCATTTCCTGTTGGCCTCTGCGCAGGCGGTCCGTGAAAGACTCCCACAGTTGAAGGCCGTCGGACTGTGCCGTGTTATATCCCTTGAAGGAAACGATGTTCTTAGCCCAGTTTCTCGGCACTGGAATCCAGTCGCGCTCCTCGAAGAAACACGGCTGTGTCAGGATCCGGCAACCGATTGTGAAATCGGTCCGATCATCTGATTCGTTTCTTCGGTACTTGACAATGTGCTTGCGCATTTGCGTTGCCGATCTAGCGCCGTTCGCCTCGCCGAACGCTTCCCAGGCAAGCGAACACGGCATCGTATTGGCATGGGTGAAAACCCCTCCGCCCACGATGAAGTTGCGCGGCGCGTGTAACTTGAACAGGAAGAGTTCACCCGGGGTTAGCGCCTTGAAATTCTTCTCACTGGGCGACCAGAAGTTGACTTCGTCCAAGTCAGGCTGCCGACGGAGCATCTCGAACCAGTCGCTGTCAGTAACCGCTACTACGAGGTTGATGCCCATCGTCACCTATCGGCACGGGACGAATGCCGGATTGGCAGGGTCCGGCCGGTCCATGCTCCAAACAGCCAACTGAGGAACATTACCATATGCGTGTTTTCGATTGTGGGCCCTTGGTCCTTCCCGGCTCGTTCCTGGCCGGTATTGACCGAGTGGCCGGCACGGACGTGGCGAACCTGGCCGATCCCACTTGCCACACGCTACGGAACGGCACCAGCTGGCGACGGAGGTGTCTTGGTCGTTCTCCGTTCTCCAGTTCATCCGACACAGCCAATGGGTCGGTCACGTCTCTCGGATCGCCAGCAAGTATGCTGTGCTCCAAGGCGGGAGTTCAGGAATGCAACTCGCTTGGCAAGCAGCGGAGATCTGCCAATCATGGAGGCGGATAATTGCCCTGTCGCAGTGCGTGTGGCTGCTGATGGCGGGTAGTGCCCTGGGTGCTGGGACTCAGGTGCTGTCGGTCAGCCCTTCGGAGACCAAGCAATTGCGCAAGTTGCTCAAGGGCAAGCGAATCGATGCCATCCTTGCGGACGGAAGCACTCTCGTGGGCCGGGTCAAGAAAGTCCAGGATGGATTCGTGTTGGTGGACATCCAGCAGAACGCAGGCCCGAATGAGGCGAAGTCTGGGCTCAGAGAAATCCCACCTGATCGGATCGCTACGGTTCATTTCACCCGGCACAAAGGGAAGTGGAGAGCTGTTCTCACGTCATTGTTTTCTGTAGGCGGCCTTTTTTTTGGGAATTACTAACGTGAGTGCCGAAATCGAATAATTGGCGAACTTTAATCCTATTTCTTAGCGATATAAGGCGCATTTCTTGGTATCATTAGAGAGTGATGACAGCGTCGAATCCTAAACAGAAAGC
>MKWU01000939.1_pt1 | contig 53491 bp, 64 predicted proteins | sample 809101 | NCBI WGS metagenome assembly MKWU01 (sample SAMN05860141, study PRJNA318959) | sponge metagenome | host: Aplysina aerophoba | place: Slovenia: Piran, Adriatic Sea, Gulf of Piran | collected 2013-05-07 | reverse complement strand
AAATCCGATGGCAGCATCTATTTCACCGACCCTCCATACGGACTCAGTGCCGCTTACGGCGTTGAATCAGAGAAGGAGCTCGACTTTCAAGGTGTCTACCGTCTGTCTCCAAATGGTGACACATTGACCCTTCTTGTTGACGACTTCGACAGACCCAACGGTATCTGCTTCTCACCAGACGAGTCGATCCTCTACATAAACGACACCGAACGGATGCATGTGCGTGCCTTTGATGTACAACCGGATGGCACAATCACAAATGACCGCATCTTCGGTGAAGAGGAGGGGGATAACGGAAAACCGGACGGGATGAAAGTCGACACACAGGGTAATGTCTATTTAACAGGTCCCAATGGAATTTGGGTCTTCGCAGCAGACGGAACGCACCTTGGGATCATTCTCGTTCCTGAGCGCGCCGCGAACTTGGCATGGGGTGGAGATGACTGGACAAACCTATTTATCACAGCGAGTACTTCCGTGTATCGCGTAGCATGCAAGACAGTCGGAGTCGCAGTTCCGTAACATCTATGAAAATTAATATCAAACGCATTGACAAGACGCTTCCGTTGCCGAAATACGAAACCGCCGGTTCCGTCGGCTTCGATCTGATTTGTCGAGAATCAGCAGAGATTGCCCCACACTCCATCGTCCTCATCCCCGCGAACGTTATCGTCGAAACGCCCCCCGGTTATATGCTGATGGTATGTTTGCGGAGTAGCACACCGCGCAAATTTGGCTTGATGATGCCACAAGGCGTAGGCATTGTTGACAACGATTATTGTGGTGAAGAGGACGAATTGAAAATTCAGGTCTACAATTTCACAGACAACGTTGTGAACGTCGAAAGAGGCAGTCGCATCGCGCAAGCCATTTTCGTACGTGTAGACACAGCAGAATGGAATGAGGTAGAACAGATGTCTGCCACCTCCCGAGGTGGATTCGGTAGCACGGATCGGTAATTATGAAACAGTACCTTGAAGGACTCCAACAAGTATTAGATGCCGGCATTGACCGCGAGGGTAGAAACGGGGTAACTCGCGCGCTCTTCGGTATGCAAATGCGCTATAACATGGAAGACGGATTTCCTGCTGTAACCACCAAAAAACTCGCGTTCCGGTCGGTAAAAGCAGAACTTCTGGGTTTCTTGCGGGGCTATGACCACGTCGATCAGTTTCAAAAACTTGGCACACCAATTTGGGACGCAAACGCTGAGGCATGGGGACGTGACGGTTACCTCGGACGGATATACGGTGTCCAATGGCGACGGTGGAAAACAGAAAATGGCACGATCGATCAGTTAGATAAAGTCATCGAACAACTTCAGACAAACCCGCATAGCCGCAAACATATTGTTACGGCATGGAACCCTGCGGAATTAGATGAGATGGCATTGACACCCTGCCACATGTGTTTCCAGTTCGTCGTAGCGGACGGCAAGTTGTCGTTACAGATGTATCAACCGAGTTGCGATATGTTTTTAGGTGTCCCGTTTAATATCGCATCCTATTCGCTCCTGCTACACATGGTAGCACAGGTAACAGGCTTTACACCTCATGAATTCATCCACACCTTAGGCGATGCACACATCTATCACGAACACCTTGAAGCCGTCGAAACCCAATTAAAGCGGGAATCTTACCCACTCCCGCGTCTCGAACTCAACCCGAAAATCAAGTCGATTGACGCTTTCAAGATGCAACACATTCAATTAGTAGACTACCAACACCACGGGGCTATTTACGCTCCTATGATTGTGTAGAATTCTCAAGGTATAACGTTACAGAGAAGGTTACCGATGAAAGTGCAGATAGTTTTGATAAGTCTCATTGGATTGCTACTTGCCAGTTGTGGGAAACCTAACGAAAATGAATATGCAATTTCGCGCTTAGCAGACATGATAACAATTTATTGGATTCTGCCAGCGAATTCAGAAATTGCTAATTTTGAGCTCAAGGACAACGTCTTGGAATTGGAAATTGATATGGGGGACATAGCCGAAAAGAATGGATTCCGTATTCTCGAAAAGAAGGAACTCCCTATGCCAATCGGAGCGTGGCAGGAGTCGGCATCTCTTGAACTCAAAGGAATGAGCAGACTGGATGAGCTCGCAATCTTTCATATCGTAATCCACCCTATGATGGAATCTACTTCGCAGATGCCCTTTAAGACTAAGACGCAAGTCATGTGGAAGTGGATTGACGGGGAATGGCGAGAATCCCCCCAGATAGTTCCGTTTAAGGGCATCTATATGTCCTCTCGTCCAGAGAGATATCTTCGGCATATTGGTGATAAGGACGCGGGCAACTTTACACAAGCAAAAATCTTCCGATCAGGCGACCGAATCACGGCATGTTGGCACAGTCCGGGCAAACCCAGAACAACATGGTTCAACCAAGAACGAGCAGAAATGGGATACATCGGAGGTGGAATAGGTGAAAAAGGGATTAGGCTGCCCGACAATTGGATTGAACGAATGTCTATTACGAAGATAGCACCCCATGAAGATATAACGTGCTTAGGCGTTAGCAAAACACCGGAGATCTTCATTGCATATTTTCGCGTCTCTTCCAATTCTACTAACTAACGCAAGTTGCCACTTATCTATAGACATAGCATCCCTAATGAAGATTAAGAATTTAATCGGGGAATTTTTACCGATATCCGGTGCGGTTGGGAAACCGCACCTACCGGACCTGGGGAACATAACGGTAATTTAAGGAAACCATGAAAAAGAAAAAGCGAAATCAAGGCAATTCAGAGCAGAACGGTAACCCCTCAGCCTCAGACGAACTTACACTACCAGAGGAAGCAGGATTTCTCATTCAAATCGCTTTTGAGGAATTTGAAGAGATTATAATGAATTACCCGCATCACGCCGCCTATTGCTTCGCATCGATTACCCACTTAGTCGATACAACCGAAATTCTGTCGCACTCCGCACGGCGGTTGGGAATGTGGCTGTGGATAGAAGTTCTCGCTTTTCAAACTGAGGAACCTCTGGACCTCACGGAATTCGTCGAACAGTTTGAAATCGATCTGGAGACCATCCGGAGCGGGATTAACGAACTTGTGAGCGTCGAAGAATTTGAAATTGAATGGGAACAGGAAAATCAAATCAAGCTCGTACCTCGCATCTCTAAAGAGACAGTGATTCTTTTTGCTGCACAGGTCTTGAGTGGGATAAGGGCAGGAAAACACGAGGAAGAAGTAGAGTCTTAAAAAGATGGTAGTTTCAATGATTGCCGCGATGGATAAAAATCGGCTGATTGGTAATGGACCAGACATCCCATGGCAAATGCCAGCCGACCGACGGCATTTTCGTGATATGACAATCGGGAAGCCCGTCGTTCTGGGACGTAAGACCTTTGAAACGCTCAAACGTCCGTTGGGCAAGCGGCGCAACATCATTCTCACACGAAATACGGCTTACCAGGCACCCAATGGCTGTATCGTCTCACATTCGGTAGAAGAAATTCTTCAACTTTGTGAAGGCACAGAAGAACTCATGATCTGTGGTGGCGCGCCCATCTATGAAGCCTTTCTACCCCATGCCAACCGACTCTATCTTACGCAGATCCACGCGACATTCAAAGGCGATGTTTATTTTCCTGCATTCGATATGGAGGCGTGGCAAGAAATAAAACGTATTGATGGTGAACCTGACGAGAAAAATCCGTATCCATACAGTTTTTTGTTTTTAGAAAGAAAATAGGAGCAGATCTGTGCTTAATTTGTGTATGCTTTCCGGTTCTTTTGAGTACGATTCCGAGATATCTTTGAAGGCTTTCAAAACGTTCGTTGAAAAACACTATCCGATCCAAGCGAATTTAGTTATCTACAATTCTGAAGATCACGACCCATCTTTAGCCGCGTTAGATGACGCAGATGCCCTGTTAGTTTTCACACGCCGTCTCAATACAGACGGTGCATCACTCAGACAATTTCAAGCGTACTGCGAACAAGGTAAGCCTCTCGTTGGGGTCAGGACAGCCAGTCACGCATATCAAAACTGGTTGGAGTTCGACAAAACCGTGCTGGGGGGCGACTACCAAGGACATTACGGCGACGGTCCCGCCACTCAGGTGGAATTTATCGCCACAGAACATCCGATTCTGAACGGTATTCCAGCGTTTGACTGCTATGGAAGCCTTTACAAAAACCCATCACTTCGTGAGGATACCTCTTTATTGTTAATGGGACACACGGACGAACATTCAGAACCTGTTGCATGGACTCGTTTGCATAATGGCGGACGTATCTGTTATACTTCATTAGGGCACCAGAAAGACTTTGAAGTAGAACCTTTTTTACGCTTCCTTGCGCAAAGCATTTTGTGGGTATCTGAACAGATTTAGAGAAAAATCGAGGCACTTTGGAGAAATGGAAACACTGACGATTGTGAATGGCGACATCTACGCTCCAACGCACTATGGACAGGGGAGTATCGTCATTCAAGATGACAAAATTTCAACGATAACATCAGAGGCACTACAACCATCAGGGAAAACTATTGATGCCTCCGGATGCCTTGTCATTCCGGGATTGATTGACGGATTGGTGCACGGTGGTGGTGGCTATGGCACCATGACAGGCGCCGTTGAAGATGTTGCGACAATCGCGCGAGCACACGCGCGCTGTGGTGTCACCTCGTTGGTATTAGGAATCTCCTCAGGAAGCATGGCGCAAATCAACAGTGCCTTAACCGCTATTGCACACGTCGTTGACGAACCCATCGCAGACGGTTCTCGGATTTTAGGGTCGTACGTGGAAGGAAAATTCGGGAGTCTCGCTAAAAACGGTGCGCAGAACGCGAAATACATTACACCGCCGAACTTTGAAGAATTCCACGCGATGTGGGCGGCTTCCGACGGCACCTTAAAAGTAATCTCCGTCGCGCCAGAAAACGATGAAAATCTGCAGTTTATCAAGCATCTCGCGACGTTTAGAGCAGATGCCTATAATAATATCGTTATCGCGATGGGACACACAAACGCGACATATCAACAAGCAATGGATGCGATTGACGCAGGCGTGACACGTGCGACGCACACCTACAATGGTATGAGTGGGATGCACCACCGTACACTCGGCGCAGTTGAAGCAGTCCTCTCTCACCCCGATGTCCACGCGGAGCTCATCGTCGATGAACACCATGTCCACCCTTTCTGGGGCAATAACCTAATCCAACAAAAAGGGATTCATGCCGTTGGGGTAATTACAGACTGCACAGAACTCGCCGGTGTCCCTGAGGAAGACTGGCAGACCTCAGCAACTTATGTACCTGACCTTGATGCCTATCGCCTCAATGAAAATGCGATTGCTGAACACGACACAGCTTTTGAAACGAATAGTACCGAGAAATACGTCCGTAACGGAGCGATGTGGTTGGATGTAGGAAAACCTACCGAACGCCTTGCGGGTGCAACAATTACACTTATGGATGGCATTCGTAACGTTATCAACTGGGGACATTCTCTGGAAGATGCCTTAACGATGGCGACTTTAACACCGGCACAAAATTTAGGCGTTGCAAATTTGGTCGGTTCAATTGCGACCGGTAAAACAGCAGATATCGTTATCGTTGACGAAAATTTGAGCGTTCACACGGTTATTTTACGTGGAAAATTGCTAAAAAATTAGAAAATTCGCAGATTTCCCAAATTTTTCACTTTTTTTTCAAAAAAATTTGACAACGCCCAATTAATCGTGTATAATATTAGTTTTGGAAACCCTAATCAATCTTTTTTGGAAACAGGGGGTAATCATCCGGAAACATTCTAACGTCGTACCTAAATTCCACGTTAATTTGTTGAAGTTGCAATGCCCCGCGCGGGGCTTTTTTATTTGCGTCACAGACCCATAAAGACATTATTGCGGAGGTCCGAAATGCCAACAATTAATCAGTTAATCAAAAAACCGCGCAAAAAGTCCCGGAAAAAAACGAAATCTCCGGTACTGGAGCAGTGTCCCCAGCGGCGCGGTATTTGTCTACAGGTGAAAACAGTAACACCGAACAAACCGAATTCCGCTCTGCGTAAAGTTGCTCGAGTGAGGTTTACCAGTGGCTACGAAGCAACCTGTTACATTCCGGGGATCGATCACAACTTGCAAGAACACTCAGTCGTTCTGGTCCGGGGCGGGAGAGTGAAAGACCTCTCTAATGTGCGTTACCACATTGTCCGCGGCAAATTGGATACAGCAGGTGTCGATAACCGCCGCCAAGGTCGCTCAAAGTACGGCGCACGGAAACCAGGCTAAACAACGGAGGAAAAATAGATGCCGAGACGCGGAAACATCAGCAAACGGGATGTGAATCCCGACGCTCAACACAACAGTAAGTTGGTTGCTAAATTCATCAATAGCCTCATGTTGGATGGAAAGAAAAGTACGGCGCAATCCATCCTATATGAGAGTTTTCAGATTATCGAATCTCGAGCAAACGAAGACGGTTTCGCCATATTCCGCCAAGCAATCAACAATGTCAAGCCGGTGCTGGAAATCAGGCCTCGGCGTGTAGGCAGCCAAACCTATCAAGTCCCTGTTGATGTAAAAGCGGAACGGAAACAACGATTGGCTTTTAGTTGGATTATTCAATCCGCGCGTGCCCGTGGCGAAAGACGGATGGCAGAACGCCTCGCAGGCGAAATTCTTGAAGCCTCGCGGAACGAAGGCGGCGCAATCCGCAGGAAAATGGATCAGCATCGAATGGCAGAAGCTAACAGAGCTTTCGCACATTACCGATGGTAAAAAAAGCATCACGGCTTATAGCCAAGTGTAAACACACATAAGGAGTCGTTCGATCGTGGCGGATAAAAAAAATAATAACTCACAACGCTTAGAATTGCCCCACATGCGCAATATCGGCATCATGGCGCACATTGATGCCGGGAAGACCACTGTCAGCGAACGCATTCTCTATTATACCGGTAAAGTCTATCGGATCGGGGATGTGGACGATGGCACGACCACTATGGATTGGATGGTGCAAGAACAAGAACGCGGCATTACGATTACAGCCGCCGCAACAACCTGCCAGTGGAAAAAACACCAAATCAATATCATTGATACACCGGGGCACATTGATTTTACCGTTGAAGTTGAACGCTCACTTCGCGTCCTTGACGGCGCGGTCGCTGTTTTTTGCGCAGTTGGCGGGGTTGAACCTCAATCTGAAACTGTTTGGAGACAAGCAGATAAATACGACATCCCTCGAATCGCATTCGTCAACAAAATGGATCGAACCGGTGCCGACTTCTTCCGCACCGTTGAAATGATGGAAGAACGCCTCGGGGCGGTAACGATCCCAGTGCAACTTCCAATCGGTTCGGCGGAACAATTCACAGGTATCGTAGACCTCATCTCCATGAAGGGCCAAGTCTGGAACGTTGGGAAAGACGCTGGTAGCGATGGCACTGTCATTCAAGAGACAGACATCCCCAAGGAAATGGAGGAGATGGCAAACGAATATCGTGATCGGATGTTGGAGGCTATTGCCGATAACGACGAAGAGCTCATGCTTAAATACCTTGATGGCATTGAAGTTTCACCTGCAGAGATTAAAGCAGGAATACGAAATGCCGTAATTACTGGCAAAATTGTTCCTGTCCTCTGCGGAACTGCTCTGAAAAATAAAGGCATCCAACCTCTCTTAGACGGGATTGTTTCCTATCTACCAGCACCCACCGACGTGCGGCCAGTGGTAGGGTTTAATCCGAAAACCGAAGAAGAGGAAACACGTTCCCCGAATAATAACGAACCTTTCTGTGCATTGGCGTTCAAGATCATGACAGACCCGCATGTTGGCAAACTTACTTACCTGCGTGTGTATTCCGGTGTCCTCAAGAAAGGGGATACGGTCTACAACAGTAAAAGTGGGAAGCACGAACGGATCGGACGGATAATGCAGATGCATGCGAACAAAAGGGAAGAGCATCAAGCCATTTACGCAGGCGACATCGCGGCTGCGATTGGGATAAAAGACCTCTCAACTGGCGATACACTTTGCGATCCAAAGGCACATATTACCTTAGAAACCATGGTGTTCCCGCTACCGGTGATGTCTATCGCTATTGAACCTCGAACACAGTCTGATATTGATAAACTCAACCTTGCCCTCTCCAAACTTGCTGAAGAAGACCCAACCTTTAAAGTGCATCAAGACAGCGAAACAGGACAAACATTGTTGTCCGGTATGGGTGAGCTTCATCTTGAAATCATCGTTGATAGGCTCGTGCGCGAGTTTAACGTCTCGGCGAATGTTGGTAATCCACAAGTCGCCTATCGGGAAACGATCCTCAAAGCGGTTAAATCTGTGGGACGTTTCGTACGTCAATCTGGTGGTAGAGGTCAATTTGGGCACGTTGTGATCGAGGTCGAGCCTCTTGAGAAAGGAACAGGCTTTGAATTCATTGACGAAATCAAAGGTGGCACGATTCCGCAAGAATACATCCCGGCAGTGCGGAAAGGCATTGAGAACGCGATGAATACGGGGATCTTGGCAGGCTACCCAGTTGTTGATGTATCAGTAAGGCTCGTAGACGGTTCATATCACGCTGTAGACTCATCAGAAATGGCGTTCTCCATCGCTGGTTCGATGGCGTTTAAAGACGCAATGAAGCGCGCTACGCCGACACTCCTTGAACCAATTATGGACGTTGAGGTTATCGTCCCGGATGAATACCTCGGCAAAGTAATAGGTGATTTGAATTCGCGGCGTGCACAGATACGTGAGACAGAAACGCAAGCGAAATCTCGTATTCAAGTTATTCATGTTGATGTTCCTCTCTCAGAAATGTTTGGGTACGTCAAAAATCTTAGGTCACTCACACAGGGTAGAGCCAACTACTCTATGGAGTTTTCACACTATAACGAAGTCCCGACAAGCGTGATGGAAGATTTAATTTCATCAGCGAATCGTTAAGTAGTAATCGTTAAGTAGTTGTAACGTGTCCGAACTGTCGGAGTGTTCTCACTTCCTACAAGCGGACACAAGATTTGATTAAACGGTCTATTCGGACGTTAAAGCGTTTGAATACCTAATAGAAACGGGAATGCGTAGTTTTACATCTATAAGGGATTGGGGTTACAAGCCCCTCCTACACTGCGTTTATATACCCGCAACAATAAACTTTTAGTGGAGCTCGGACAAAAATGGCTAAAGAAACGTTTGAAAGGACTAAACCACACGTCAACGTTGGAACAATTGGCCACGTTGACCACGGTAAGACAACACTGACAGCTGCGATTACAATGGTGCTCTCGAAACTCGCTAACGCAGACTACGTCATGGAATATGACGAAATCGACAAGGCACCTGAAGAAAAAGAACGTGGCATTACAATTAACACAGCACACGTTGAGTATGAAACTGAGAACCGGCATTACGCGCACGTCGATTGCCCTGGACACGCCGACTATATCAAGAACATGATTACCGGTGCGGCACAGATGGACGGCGCAATTCTCGTTGTATCCGCCGCTGACGGTCCCATGCCTCAGACGCGTGAGCACGTGCTACTTGCACGGCAGGTGAACGTGCCATCTCTCGTCGTTTTCCTGAATAAGGCAGACATGGTCGATGATGAAGAACTACTCGAACTCGTCGAATTAGAAGTCCGTGAATTGCTAAGCGATTACGACTTCCCCGGTGATGATATTCCTGTCATCACAGGTTCAGCCCTTGAAGCAATGGAATCTGCTGGTGATCCTGAAAACGAAGCATGCCAGCCTATTCTTGAACTCATGGCGGCGGTTGATGAATACATTCCAGAACCGGTTCGCGATACCGATAGACCCTTCCTGATGCCGATTGAAGATATCTTCACCATCAGTGGACGCGGTACCGTTGTTACTGGAAGAGTGGAACGCGGCATCATCGAAATTGGGAAGACCGTTGAAATCGTTGGATTGCGTGAAACTCGAGACACTGTTGTTACGGGCGTTGAAATGTTCCGTAAAAACCTCAATGAAGGTCAAGCTGGCGACAATCTCGGTGCGCTCCTACGTGGTATTGACCGTAACGAAGTCGAACGTGGGCAAGTTTTGGCTGTCCCCGGGAGCGTTACGCCCCATACCAAATTTGAAGCCGAAGCCTACATTCTCACAAAAGATGAAGGCGGGCGCTGGAATCCATTCTTTAGCGGATATAGACCGCAGTTCTACTTCCGGACAACCGACGTAACCGGAAAAATGGATCTCCCCGAAGGCATTGAAATGATTATGCCTGGTGACAATGCACAAATCACCGTAGAACTCTCCAAACCGATCGCGATGGAAGAACAACTCCGATTCGCAATCCGGGAAGGTGGACAAACCATCGGTGCCGGTGTTGTCTCCAAAATTATTGAATAAAACGATAGGGCGGGGCTTAAGCTCCGCCCTTTTACAGTAATCAACACAGAGAACTTCATACATCAGTATCACGATGTAAACAACAAAACCCTCTGTTTGATGAAGGTGATATGAAAAGATGGACAATCAAAAAATTCGCATCCGGCTCAAGGCATTTGACTATCGGTTGTTAGACCTGTCGTCAAAGCAGATAGCAGATACTGCAAAACGCACAGGGGCAGCCGTTTCCGGTCCGATTCCATTGCCGACGAAAAAGCATATCTATACCGTTCAACGTTCTACGTTTACAGACAAGAAATCGCGTGAACAATTCGAGATGCGGATTCATAAACGTCTGCTGGATATCTTAGAGACGACACCTAAAACTGTTGATGCCTTGATGCGTTTGGACCTGCCCGCAGGTGTCGATGTCAAAATCACGCTTCTCTAACGATGGGGATCTGCTCCTATAGATATTGAACCCGGTAGGGGTGAAATGTCTGTAGAGGAACGATGCACAGATTCAATCATTTAAAAAAGGCGAAAGAAAATGGTTAATGGAATTATCGGCCGCAAAGTCGGCATGACACAAATCTTTGAGGATTCAGGTAAAGCGATTCCTGTTACCGTCATCCAAGCAGGTCCCTGTCCAATTGTCCAACTCAAAACGCAAGAAAAAGATGGATATCAGGCAGTTCAATTGGGTTTCGGAGAACAGAAAGAAAGTCGCACAAATAAACCGAAGCGAGGGCATTTCGCCAAAGCTGGCGTTGACTCGACATTTGTGCTTCGGGAATTTCGAGTACAGAGCCTTGATGACGTGTCTGTAGGAGGTATTGTCGATGCGAGCGTCTTTGCAGATGGTGAACTCGTTGATGTAACAGGTACCTCGAAAGGACGCGGTTTCGCCGGTGTGGTGAAACGTTGGAAATTCGCCGGTGGTAAGAAAACCCACGGTGGTGAGCAAGACTTGCGCCGCCCTGGCTCCATTGGTGCAAGCGCGACACCCTCCCGGGTTTTTAAAGGAAAACGGATGGCGGGACGTTACGGTGCCAAACGGCATACCATCCAAAACTTACCCGTGATTCAAGCCGATCCTGAGCGCAACTTATTGGTGGTTAAAGGTGCTGTTCCCGGACCCCCCAATGGTTTGCTGCTGATTAAAAAGGCATCTAAAGCACCGAAGGAATAGTTATCAGTTATCAGTTATGAGAAGGTGTTGTTAAACGAGGGGAAATTGAGGAAAGGGAAGTTTGAAGAAACACCCTATCAAAAACGCCTCTTAACTAACGATTCTCACTGCGAAGCAGACTGAAAGAACTCTGTGGAACAGAGTTTCACACTGAAAACTATTAAAAGAGGAAAATATGGCAACTTTAGACGTACACAATATATCCGGGGCTGTTCTCCGAGAAAAAGAATTAGCCGAGGCGTTCACCGATGCTGAAGTGAATGGTCCTGTCATTCACCAATGTGTCGTTGCTTACCTCGCGAATCAGAGGCAAGGCACAGCATCAACTAAGACCCGGAGTGAAGTAAAAGGTAGCGGGAAGAAGCTGTACCGCCAAAAAGGCACGGGTCGGGCTCGCGTCGGAAACGCGAAGTCTCCAAATCGAGTGCACGGTGGTGTCGCATTTGGACCGAAACCGCGTAGTTACCGGCAAGCCACCCCGAAACGGGTTCGCCATCTTGGACTTCACAGCGCGCTGGCAGACAGATTTCAGAATCAGCAGTGCATTCTTGTTGAAGATTTCACGCTTGAGCACCCACGCACCAAAGACATAGTTAACATGTTAAAGGCGGTGAATGCGGAAGGGAAAGTGCTGTTTATTCTCAATGAACACAGCCTGAATATCCACCTCTCTGTCCGGAATATACCGCAAGTTAACAGTTGTACATGGAACAACCTCAACATTTATCAAGTCATGTGGCATGACACGCTGATAATCACCGAGAATGCTGCTGAGAAGTTGGAATCCAAATTTGTCAACATCAGTTCAGATGTAGAAGGATAAAACTGATGAAGGATATATATCAGATTATATTACAACCGCTGATAACGGAGAAAAGCACAATACTCCGCGAGTCTAACAAGTACGCGTTCGTCGTCGATCGCAAGGCAACGAAACCGCAGATCCGTCAAGCGGCGGAAGAATTGTTTGACATTCAAGGGGATATTCTTAAGGTTCACACGATGCGCGTTCGCGGTAAACCCAAAGGTAAAATGTTGCGTTATCAACGTGGCAGAAAACCACATTGGAAGAAAGCGATTATTACCCTGAGAGAAGGCGCAACTATCCAAGCGTTTGAAACTATATAGGAATTGCAAGAAGCAACCTTACAGAGACCCGTATATAGTCGTTCGCTGGTGAATTTAAGTTTGTGATAAATTGACATCCGTATTCACATAATGATGATTGCCAAACGGGTAATCCGCTCAACACAAATGGACGAGAGTGTCAGAAAAACACCAACTTAGGGAGAATTCACCACCCTAAGAAAGTGTTATTGCTGGCATCTTCAAAAAGAGGAAATCAGAGTGCCTAAAACTTATTCACCCATAACCCCAAGTCGCCGGTTTATGACTGGGTATACCTTTGAAGAGATCACACGGAGCAAGCCGGAAAAATCTCTGGTCAAAGGTGCAAAACAGAAGGCGGGTCGGAACGCCCATGGTCGCTTGACAGTGAGACGCCGCGGTGGAGGACATAAGCGCCGATACAGGGTCATTGACTTCAAGCGAGACAAGTTTGGCATCCCTGCCAAAGTTGCCGCGATTGAGTATGATCCGAATCGGTCCGCGCATATCGCCTTACTACACTATGTTGATGGCGAAAAACGCTATATTCTCGCGCCTGTCGGTATTCAGGTCGGTGACATGTTAAACTCAGGTGCAGACGCGGAAATCCGAGTCGGAAACGCCTTACCGCTCGAGAAAATCCCACTCGGATCGTCAATCCATAATATAGAGATGCATCCGGGCAAAGGTGGGCAACTCGTGCGGAGTGCTGGCAGTGCTGCGCAGTTAGTTGACAGAGAAGGAAAGTACGCTCGTATTCGACTTCCGTCTGGCGAGATTCGTCTCGTCCTCGTCAAAGCCATGGCAACACTCGGACAGGTCGGCAATGTCAGCCAGATTGTCATTGGTAAAGCCGGTCGCTCGAGATGGCTCGGCAAACGTCCGAAGGTTAGAGGCGTGGCTATGAATCCGATTGATCATCCACATGGTGGTGGTGAAGGAAAAAGTTCCGGTGGTAGGCATCCGGTCACACCTTGGGGTGTTCCAACCAAAGGGTATAAGACCCGAAACCCGAAGAAAAAATCAAATCGCTACATTGTTGGAAAACGGAAATAGTTTTTTCGTGAATGCCTCACCCAACAAGGGCTTAATGTTTACAAGGTAGAGGAGAAATACAATGGCGCGTTCTCTCAAAAAGGGACCTTACATAGACCCGAAGCTTGCTAAGAAAATAGCCGCTATGGAACGTTCTGGTAGCAAACGGGTGGTTCGGACTTGGTCCCGCCGCTCAATGATTACCCCTGAGTTGGTAGGACACACTCTGGCGATATACAACGGAAAGAAATTCTTCCCGGTGTATATAACGGAGAATATGGTAGGACACAAACTCGGGGAATTTTCGCCAACTCGTACCTTCCGTTCTCACTCAGGTGGAGGTAGAAGATAACTTTTGAGTAGTGTTCAGTCATCAATCGTCAGTTAAGAGTTTTCCGCTTCTCGTAACCGTTCCTTGAAACAAACGCCTCTTCACTGAAAACTGAAAACTTCTAAAACTGTTAACCGTTAACTGACGACTATTAGGAGACCCTGATGGAAGCCAGATCTAAGATTAGGAACGTGTCGGTTGCGCCACGGAAAGCCCGTTTAGTAGCTGATCTCGTCCGTAATCAATACGTTGAGGATGCATTAAGTCAGCTGCGATTTACGCATAAAGCCGCGTCCCCTATAATTTACAAATTAATTCAGTCAGCAACTGCGAACGCGCAATATCAAGATCCGAATATCGATATCACCAACTTATATGTGAAAGAGATTCGGGTTGATGAAGGTATTACGCGGAAATGGATACGTCCCCGGGCGCGAGGTATGGCAAACAGGATCCTAAAACGGAGTAGCCATATCATCGTCGTCGTTGATGAGGAGAGTAGTGAAAATGGTGAGTAACGACGCACACTTACAAAACACCAACAGCACTGCTTTAACTCCACGTCGCGTACGGGGAAGAGTTCGATAGGAGGTTTCCGTGGGACAAAAAACTCACCCCCGTGGATTACGCTTAGGAATCATTGAGACATGGGATTCAAAGTGGTACAGCGAGCGGGATTATGCCAAATGGCTCCATGAAGATTTTCAAATTCAGAAGTTTGTCAAAGAACAACTTTCTCGTGCTGGTATTTCTCGTGTTGAAGTGGAACGTGTAGCAGACCGTTGCAGCATTAATATCCATACAGCACGTCCAGGTATTGTGATTGGTCGTCGTGGTGCAGAAGCTGAGAAACTACAAGCACTGCTCGAAAAAGAGGTCGGCTGCCCTGTACGGATTAATGTTTCGGAGATTAGAGAACCAGAACTGGATGCCCAACTCGTAGCAGAAGATGTTGCGATGCAAATAGAACGTCGTGCCGGATTTAAACAAGCGATGCGGCGGAAAATTTCGGGGTCAATACAAGCTGGGGCATTGGGTGTCAAAATCATGGTAAGCGGTAGACTGGACGGCAAGGAGATCGCCCGCGCTGAATCCAGTATTGAGGGACGGGTCCCTCTTCACACCCTCAGAGCGAATGTTGACTACGGGTTTACGGAAGCAAATACAACATACGGTAAAATCGGTGTCAAGACTTGGATTTTCAAAGGCGAGATTATTGGTGTGCCAGATAATTTAAAGGGTGAAGCACCCGTCCGTCGTCAATCCGGACGGCGTGAGGATGCTGGTTCACAACGTCCTGAACGCCGCCGAGGTGACAGGCGTTCCGGCTCCCGACAATCCGGCTCCCGACAATCCCGGGACCAAGGTAGAGAGCAAGGTAGAGGGAGAGGGCGCCGCCCGCGTCGAAGCGGAGGGGATTCCAGAAGCAATTCATAACCGCCCAACAGAACAGAGGGCAGATTTTTAAGGAGGCATTTAACGTGTTAATGCCGAAACGCGTAATGCGCCGCTATGTGCATCGCGGAAAACGCCGTGGGAAGCCGCTCCGAGGTTCACAGATTAACTTTGGCGAATACGGCTTGCAAGCAATGGAAGCTGGCTGGATTACCAGCAATCAGATCGAATCGGCACGTGTCGCTATCACGCGATATGTACGCCGTGGTGGAAAACTTTGGATCAAAATTTTTCCACACAAACCACTCAGTAAACAACCTGCTGAAACGCGCATGGGTAAGGGCAAGAAGGGTCCACCTGAACATTGGGTCGCCGTTGTTAAACCCGGTAGAGTTCTCTATGAATTAAGCGGCGTTTCGCTTGAAGATGCAAAAGGGGCGATGGAACGAGCCGCCCACAAATTGCCAATTAAAACTAAGTTCGTTGCACGGAATGAGTAATTTCGTCTGCGACTCCGACGTTGGAAAAATTACGAGGCTGCTGACGCAGTACTGTGGTTTTGATAACACACATGGAGGTTCGGAAAAATGAAAGCGGATGAACTACAAGGAAAAACGACTGAAGAATTGGAAGGTGAATTGGAAACTCTTAAAGAGACTCTGTTCAACCAAAAATTCCGAAGTATTTTAGGACAACAAGAGGACACAACGCATATCGGTAAGATTCGGAAGGACATCGCGCGCGTAAAAACCATCCTACGGCTCCGCTTAGAGTAGACGGAACCTGTAGGAACAGGTTACATGTTGCATCCTGATTCCGTCTCATCAAGTTTGTACTGTGTGCTCATAAAAACAATTAGTTTTGACTGGTTTGGAGGATAAAGTTGAGCGAGGAAAGACAAAGACATCGCAAATTTCGGACAGGTCATGTTACCAGTAACGACATGGATAAAACTGTCACAGTGTCGATTGTTCGACGCTATCAACATCCCCTTTACAAAAAGGTAGTCCGGAAAACAAAAAAGATTCTGGCTCACGATGAACAGAACAATTGTAACGTCGGTGACGTGGTACAGGTTATCGAAACCCGACCACTGAGTCGTCATAAACGGTGGCGGGTCCAAGCGATAGTAAGCGCAGTACAGACCGCAAACGAATAAAAAGTGTCCCTGTGCGCGTGGTTTGTAATCCCTGTATAGGGTGAAAGACGCAGCAACGTGGTTCGGACGGCACTTGAGAAGAAAGGGTTTCATCTCCACTCTGACGTTTCCAAACAGGTTTTCGTTTTGAAGACGGTAGAGGAGAATACAAAAATGGTTCAATCATATACTCGATTAACCTGTGCTGATAATACTGGCGCAAGGAAGTTAATGTGCATTAGTGTGCTTGGGGGAACCCGTCGACGCTACGCACGCGTAGGCGACGTGATTGTAGCAAGCATCAAGGAAGCGGTACCGAATACGCAGGTAAAAGCAGGTGAAGTCGTTCGGGCGGTTGTCGTTCGTACGACCAAAGAATATCGACGCGCAGACGGTTCCTATATTAAATTTGATCAGAACGCTGCTGTTCTCATTGATCCGCAGAATCAACCGCGCGGCACTCGAATTTTTGGTCCGGTCGCACGTGAACTCAGAGAAAAGGCGTTCACCCGAATTGTCTCACTCGCACCCGAGGTCATTTAGGAGGACAATTGTGGCACAACAAAAACTCCATATCAAAACGGACGACACAGTAGTGGTTCTCAGTGGGCAAGATCGGGGTAAACAAGGCGTCGTTTTAGAGGTGTTCCCAAAGAAACAGCGAGCAATCGTTGAAGGTGTTCATATAATCATCTGTCATCTCCGACCAAACCAGGCAGGACAAGGCGGTATCGTTGAACGCGAGGGCACCATCCACATTTCTAATCTCAAAAAGATTGATGGCTAACTGGAACAAAATGTCCGAGATACTGCTGAAGAAGCACATGAAAATAGCCATCAGCCGTCAGCGATCAGAAAGAAGATGTAATTTCACCAGAAAACCTCTTTACTGATGGCTAATAGCCGATGGTTTCCGACAGCCATTCTACGGAATATGCAATCTCTATAGGATACAAGGCTTATGAGCCCATTCAAAGAATTTTACCAAACGGAAGTCATGCCTGCATTGCAACAACATTTTAATTATAAAAATGTGATGCAGATTCCGAAATTGGACAAGATTACACTCAATATCGGTGTTGGTATAGCAGTTCAGAATCCAAGCGCATTGGAAGATGCCGTAGAAGAACTGACACTTATTGCGGGCCAACGCGCGGTGATCACCCGTGCCAAAAAGTCCATCTCTGCCTTCAAAATCAGAGGTCCATCAAAGTTAGGACGGACTCCCGGCATGGCGATCGGATGTAAGGTTACACTGCGTCAGCACAATATGTATGAATTTATCAATCGCTTAATCAACGTCGTGCTCCCGCAAATTCGGGACTTCCGCGGTATATCACCCGACGCTTTTGACGGGCGCGGCAACTATTCCCTGGGTCTCACGGAACAGTTAATCTTCCCTGAGATTGATTACGACAAGGTTAACGATATTCGCGGACTGAATGTAACCGTTGTTACAACCGCCCCAACTGATGAAGAAGGTCGCGAGTTACTAAGACTCTTAGGGATGCCATTTCGGAAATAGGTGGACGAGGTCTTTCGCTAAACTGCGTAAAAGATCTCACAGGTGCCCTTTACGAGCAACTCCTGTTTAACAGCCGGAGACAACACCCGTAAGTATTATGGGTAAACAAGAAAAGGAGTATCCAGGTTGGCAAGTAAATCATGGATTGCCAAACAGAAAAGAACCCCGCGGTTCCGAACCCGAAAATACAGTCGTTGTAAAAGTTGCGGCAGATCGCGTGGGTATCTTCGCAAGTTTGAGTTGTGTCGTATCTGTTTCCGACTCTTTGCACGCGCCGGTAAAATACCCGGTGTCCGAAAAGCAAGTTGGTAGAGGACAGGATAAGTTGTCCCTCTCTACATAAACATGGCAGGCACAACACCCATTCAAAAACGAGAACAAAATAAGGAGAATCTTTCATGTCGATGACCGATCCGATTGCTGATATGCTCACACGTATCCGCAATGCCAACATGGCAGGACATGAACGCGTCGAAATCCCTTCTTCAAAAGTCAAAACCGAGATCGCACGCATCCTCTCAGAAGAAGGTTTCGTCAGGAATTACCGTTTAATCGAAGATAGGAAACAAGGGATTTTAAGAATCTACTTGAAATACGGAAACACGAAAAAAGAGAAGGTCATCACAAACCTAAGACGTATCAGCAAACCCGGCAGGCGGGTTTACGCTAAATCCGATAAGTTACCACGGGTTTACGGAGGACTCGGAGTCGCCATTTTGTCAACATCTAATGGGCTCAAGACGACCCCACAATGCCGTCAGGAAAAAATCGGCGGCGAAGTTCTCTGCTACGTCTGGTAACATCTTGCTGATGACGCTCAAAGAGTTGGGAGACATAGAATGTCACGTATTGGACTAAAACCGATTCCACTGCCCGACAAGGTGCAAGTCGCTTTAAATAACAGCAACGTGCAGGTAGACGGACCGAAAGGGAGTCTCAATTGGAAACTTCCAGAAGGAATCAATGCGACGCTTGAGGAAAACGTTCTAACCGTCCAAAGAACGAGTGAACTAAAACAGTACAAAGCCCTGCACGGATTGGCGCGCAGTCTCATCGCCAATATGGTTACCGGTGTTTCAGAAGGCTTTGAGAAAAAACTACGAATAGTGGGTACGGGTTATCGTGCTGAGGTCAATCGTGAGAACAATTTGGTTCTCGATGTTGGCTATTCGCATTCCGTCACCTACACGCCACCTGATGGAGTAACACTGAGTGTTGAACCCACTGAAACAGTAGATGGGCAAACACATACACCTCTCACTGTCAGTGGCATCGACAAGCAAGCGGTCGGCCAAGTAGCAGCTTCTATTCGTCAAATTAAGAAACCGGAGATTTATAAACCTTGTAAAGGTATTCGTTACGATGGCGAGCGCGTCCGAGATAAGGAAGGGAAAGCCGCCGCTGGCTAACGTTGTTAGATTTTGCGCGCTGGGAAATGAAAGCGTGCCTATAGTGATAAGGAGACCCCTTGGTACTTACAAAAAAGAAACGGATGAGCCATTTGCGACGCCGGAAGCGCGTCCGTCAAAAGATTAGCGGCACTGGGAACAGACCGAGGCTCTCTGTTTTTCGAAGCTCAAAACATATCTATGCGCAGCTTATTAATGATGAACTTGGCGTGACGGTTGCCGAAGCCTCTACTTTATCGCCTGAACTGAGAGAGGCACTCTCAAACGGTGGAAACGTTAAGGCAGCGGAGAGCGTTGGCGCGCTCATCGCAGAAAAAGCCAAACAGAAGGAGATTGAGGTAGTTGTCTTTGACCGGGGCGGGCATCTCTACCACGGACGCATAAAAGCCCTTGCTGAAGCCGCGAAGGCGGAAGGATTAAAGTTCTAATCCTTTTTAACTATTAAGTTTTTGCTCAGGGCAACACCGAAGCAAAAACCCCTCCATTACATTTCGGGCAGGTTTTCAGTGTATCCTGTATTCCTTTTTAAAGATGAACAGGAATTTCACCAGAAACCCTCTTGAAAGGAAGTGGAGCGAGGCCCAGGAGGCCATAGCTTAAAATATGCTGAAAGATAAAATCAACCCTGATGAACATGAATTTGAGGAACGCATGATTACTATCAACCGTGTGATGCGAGTTGGTAAGGGGCGGCGAACGCCCAGTTTTAACTCACTCACCGTTGTTGGAAATCGTGATGGTATTGTTGGGATCGGATTTGGTAGCGCAAGCGAAGTCGCTGGCGCGCTCCGAAAAAGTTTCGCAGATGCTCGAAAAAATCTTATTCGGGTTCCAATCACCAACGGTACGCTCCCACATGAGATCATCAGCGAATTCAAATCTGCAAAAGTCTTGCTAAAACCGGCAAGTCCCGGGACAGGTATTATCGCAGGACATGCGACGCGTGCTATCCTTGAATTCGCAGGCGTTCGAGATGCCCTCACAAAATGCCTTTCTTCTCGGAATGTGAAAAATATCGCTGAAGCTACCATGCTTGGATTGAAGAGCCTCAAAGATGTTAACGAAGTCGCACGGTTACGAGACCTATCTGTCGAAGAATTGCTTAAGAAACGCTAAATTAGTCGTCAGTCGTCAGTCATCAATTGTCAGTTAAGAGGGGCGTTGGTTAAATCAGATACCTCTTTAACTCATAACCGAAAACTGAAAACTGAAAACTATTCCATAAAAAATGGAGTACATCCTGAATGAAACTGAATGAACTTAAACCAGCACCGGGTGCGAAGCGCTCAAGAAAGCGAGTCGGGAGAGGTAACGCTTCAGGCTGGGGCGGTACCAGCGGACGTGGCCACAAGGGTCAAAAATCCCGATCCGGTAGTTCAATCCCGGCATGGTTTGAAGGTGGACAGATGCCGCTCGTTCGACGGCTTCCGAAGCGAGGACCGCGGCGAACCGGACACAAACGACTTGAGTACGATATCATTAACGTAGAAACCCTCAACATTTTTGAAGATGCAGCGGTTGTCAGTCCTGAGACCCTTCGCGAAGCGGGATTAATTAAACGGAAAAATGCCCTGATAAAGATACTCGGCGACGGTGAACTCGAAAAACAGTTGAAAGTCCAAGCCCATCGTTTCTCAAAATCTGCGGTCCAGAAAATCGAATCCAAAGGCGGCACAACCGAGGTCCTCGGGATGCATGCGAATACTAACGATCCTGCTTAAGTATCCGCAGGTGAGGAGGAAAAAGAATAAGTGATTAAGGCATTTCAAAACGCTTTTAAAATACCAGAATTGCGGAAGCGCATCATTTTTACAGCGTTGCTCTTGATTGTTTACCGCCTTGGTGCCCACATTACGCTTCCGGGTATTGACGACCAAGCCCTCGAAGCTTTCTTTCAACAACTCATGGAGCGTGGTGGGAATGTCATTGGATTCATTGATCTGTTTTCTGGCGGTGCGTTTAGTCAGATGACTATTTTCGCGCTCGGTATACAACCGTATATCAGTGCCTCCATTATTATGCAGCTCCTCGCTGTCATTGTGCCTTCATTGGAGAAACTCTCCAAAGAACCAGATGGCAGGAAGAAAATTACGCAGTATACCCGATACGGCACAGTTGCTCTCAGTATCATTCAAGGTATAACAATCAGCATCGTCTTGCGGAATCCAGAAAATATAACTGGACAGGCAGGCGAAATCGTGAGAAACCCCAACCTCTGGTGGCATTTCCTTGTCGTTATAACACTCACTGCCGGAACCTCCTTTGTTATGTGGTTGGGTGAACAGATTACAGAGCGCGGTATTGGACAAGGTATTTCGTTAATTATCACAGTTGGCATTGTTGCTGGATTGCCTGGGGGTGTCACAACCGTTTTCAACAATCTCGTGACAAGACCTGAGTTCGGAATTTTACAACTCGCCCTTTTAGTTGCACTTGTTGTTGTTGCCGTTATGGGAACTGTGTTCATCACACTCTCTGTTCGGAAGATTCCGGTGCAATACGGCAGGCAGATTCGCGGACGTAGAGTGATTGGCGGACAATCAACACATCTGCCGCTACGCGTTAACGCCGCAGGTATGATTCCTATCATCTTTGCTGTAACGCTAATCCAGTTCCCGCCGACTGTCCTTGGTTTTCTACCACGGGACTGGGGATGGGTAACTGGCGTAGAAACCCTCATCGCTCCAGGGACACCGTTGTACCTCACCGTTTACGCGTTGTTAATTATTGGTTTCACCTATTTCTATACAGCTGTGCAAATCAATCCAATTCAAATGGCAGAGGATTTACAGAAATACGGCGGTTTTATTCCCGGTATACGAGCAGGTAAACAGACTGCGGATTACATCAACACTACACTTACACGCATCACACTTCCAGGCGCAGTATTCCTTGCTGCCATTGCTGTAATCCCGATTATCATCACGAGCCAACTCAATGTCGGAAACATGGTAGAAGGTGCCTCTATTCTGATCGTTGTAGGGGTCGTGTTAGATACAATGTCACAAATCGAATCCTATTTAACCGTCCGCCATTACGAAGGATTCTTGAAAGATCGAAAACTCAAAGGCAGGCGACGTTAAGTGCTTTCACCTGAAAGAGGACCCTATGAAAGTCAGACCTTCTGTTAAAAAGATGTGTAACCAGTGTAAAATTATTAAACGAAAAGGGATAGTCCGCGTCATTTGTCCTTCAAATCCGAAGCACAAACAACGCCAAGGCTAATCCGTACAGATATTGCACGGCCCTGGGCTGCTTCAAAGGAATTCCTTTGAAGTTCTCCAGCGGAGAGCCATGTCTATAGACGGAAAAATGGAGGAAACCCATGGCAAGGATCGCAGGGGTTGATTTACCCCGAAACAAACGGGTGGATATTGCCTTGACGGCAATTTATGGCATTGGTCGTCACACCGCAGAGCAAATTGTCATTGATCTGGATCTCGATCCGGAAAAAAAAGTTGACAACCTCGCCGAAAACGAGGTCAGCCAACTCCGAGATAAGATTCAAGAGTATAAGATTGAAGGTGATTTGCGCCGCGAAATCGACCAGAATATTAAACGGTTGATGGACATCAACAGTTATCGCGGTCTACGACATCGTCGGCAGTTACCTGTCCGCGGGCAGCGCACGAACACTAACGCACGTACCCGTAAAGGAAAAGCTCGAACCATCTCTGTCGGTAGAAAAGCCAAAGAGACAGCACGCAAAGGCGGTTAGTGCTTTATTCATTTTCAAATTATGGGGTCTGGTTTGTAGCAGGGAAACCATTCATGGTCTCCCGTTCCGGACCTGTTTTCGCGGCGAAGCAGTGCGATAATGCACGTCGCATGAATCAGAATCAACGGTATGAAGTGCTTATGCACTTCCCCGGGTATGAATGCCTTATGGCATTCCCCGGGGCGAGTATGCGCAAAATTGCACGACGACGAACTGCCCCTCAAATTCAAAGTTGACAAAGCACCAGTGAGAAATATTTTTCTTCTCAAAAACCGATAAATCTCACTGCGATGCATACTGAAGACTCATAAGAAAGGAGACCTCTTTTGCGTGGAAGAAGAAGAGAACGTAAGAACGTTCCCGAGGGTATAGCACATATACAAGCTACCTTCAACAACACAATTATTACGATCACAGACTTAAACGGCAACACTGTTGCTTGGGCGAACGCTGGTATGACTTTCACAGGCTCACGGAAGTCAACGCCTTTTGCTGCACAACAGACAGCGGAAGCATGCGCGCGTAGAGCAATGGATCACGGTATGAAACGTGTGGAGGTTAGAGTCAAAGGCCCCGGATCTGGACGAGAGTCTTCTATACGAGCACTCGCTGCAGCCGGACTCGACATTACCTTAATGAAGGACGTAACTCCTATCCCACACAATGGATGTCGTCCGCCTAAGAGGCGACGGGTTTAAATTGACCTGAAACTCGCCTCCGATACAAGACTTAAAAGCACAAGTTACAGGTCAAATTCACCTACAAGGAGAGGGAATGAGTAGATACTTAGATTCAGTCTGTAAATTATGTCGGCGGGAAGGCGAAAAACTCTTTCTGAAAGGGAGTCGATGCAACGGGCCTAAATGTTCTTTTGAACGTCGCAGCTACCCGCCTGGCGAACACGGTCAGACCCCACCACGCAGAAGTCGCGGGGACAATTTCCGACGACAGTTGCGTGCAAAGCAGAAAGTCAAACGCACTTACGGTGTTTTTGAAAAGCAATTCCGGAACTATTACGTCAAAGCAGCGCGCCAAACAGGTATCGCTGGCGAGAATTTAATTAGTTTCCTTGAACGTAGATTAGATAACGTCGTTTACCGACTCGGGTTCGCAACCTCCCGAAATCAGGCGCGTCAACTCGTGAAGCATAACCACTTCACTGTCAACGGCAAGCGGGTTAATATCCCATCTTATATCGTGAAAGTTGGCGATGTCATCACACCTCGCGAACGGAGCCGGAATCTTGCGACTATCCAAGAGGCATTAGAATACTCACAACATCGCGGCGCACCTGAGTGGCTGGAAATTGATACGGACAAAGCAGAAGGGCGTGTTCAAGGAACACCGGTGGTAGAGCAAATCGCTGTTGACCTTGAAACACAACTCATCATTGAACTTTACTCCCGATAGACACATCCCCTATACCTGTGCGTTATCGAATACCGAGTGGCTCATTGACATGTAGGCAATGCTATGGCACACCTACATATAATTAAGAGCAAACGGAAATCTACCACACACGACGGCATCAGGGGATGTCAAAAAATACAATACAGACACAAAATTAAGAGTCCGTGTGCCCTACAATAGCCACTACTACTCAGTTTGTCCGTATTTTAACACTTATTTTAATCTTACAGGAGGAAATCGATGATAAGGTCCGATCTAGAAATGCCCGAGCGGCTAAAAACGGATACAGATTCCTTACGCCCTGATTATGCAAAGTACACCGCTGAACCTTTTGAGCGCGGATTCGGAACGACCCTCGGCATTTCACTACGCCGCGTCCTCCTTTCCTCAATTAAAGGCGCGGCGATTACAGCCGTTCAAATTGAGCAAGTAAAGCATGAATACGCTACGATTCCTGGTGTCGTGGAAGATGTCGTTCAGATTATTCTCAATCTTAAAGAGATCCGGCTAAGTATCGCAACCGACGAACAGATGAAACTTACATTGAAAGCGGAAGGATCAGGCGAAGTTACAGCCGCTGACATTCGTTCTAACTCACTCGTTGAGATTATAAACCCTGACCAGCATATCGCGACACTCGATGAATGCGAAGGATTGGACATAGAGATTCGTGCACAAACAGGTAGAGGATACTCACTCGCCGAAGAGCACAGAACTATAGAACACGAGATCGGGTTGATTCCTGTCGATGCAAAGTTCTCACCTGTTGAGAAAGTGAACTTCTGGATAGAAGAAACCCGCGTTGGCGATATGACCAATTTCGATAAACTCAACCTCGAAGTCTGGACAGATGCAACCATCACGGCAAAGGAAGCGGTCACACGCGCTGCTAATATTCTGCTGCAACAACTCGAGATCTTCACAGAATTCGATGAAAGCTACGTTGAACTGGAACCTGAGATCGATGAGGCAAAACTCCGGCGTAATCGCTACCTCGCCAAGCCCGTCTCTGAACTTGAACTCTCGGTCCGAGCCAGTAATTGTCTGGAAACGGCAAATATCAAAACTATACGAGAACTCGTCACAAAAGAGGAAAAGGATATGTTGGAATACAAGAATTTTGGGCGAACATCGCTGAATGAAATCAAAGAGCAACTCGCCAACATGGGACTTGCCCTCGGAATGAATTTGGACGACTTAGACGACGCGGAAATCGGTGAAGAAGATATGTTGCAAGCCCCTTTGCAACCCCCTGTATAATTTTCACGACAACGCGTAAATGGAGGAAGACGATGCGTCACAGGAAACGCGGACGGAAATTAGGACGAACGACAAGCCATCGAAAAGCACTTTTCCGCAACCAAGCCACCGCGCTATTTGAACACGAACAAATTCGGACGACATTACCAAAGTGTAAAGAACTTCGGCGTGTCGCTGAAAAGTTGATTACGCTCGCCAAACGCGGCGACTTACCCGCGCGCCGACAAGCCGCAAAAATGCTCTATGGGGCTAATCTGCATTATACCCCCAGAAGAGGAGAAGAAGTGAGTAGCCTCGACAAACACGCTATCCTACGCAAACTGTTCGATGACATCGGACCTCGGTATCAAGACCGAAGCGGCGGATATACGCGTATCATACGAGGTGAACTCCGAAAAGGCGATGGGGCACAGATGGGCTACATTCAACTGGTTTAATGGCAGTCGGAAACCATCAGCAGTCAGTAAAATGCACGGGCGGAGGTAAAACTCCGCCCGTTCTGCTTAAACCATTTAAACCATAGTTCGATACAAAGATACCGCCATCGCCTATTGACCGCCAATAGTTACCAAGAATGGAAACCATCCACCTACTGACAGTGAGCGCAGCGAACGCCCCGAGTGCCAACTGCTGATAACTATTAAAACCGATACGCAGCGGATACAAACACCCGATGTGCAAGCTGTTCCGTGGTCACTTCATTCCTACTCCGCTGCCAAGTTCCCAACATATACCCCACATCAAATTTTAGCGAATCTTCAAAGATTTTCCCGATACCGCCTGTTAAGAAATCGCGGGCATTCTCAACCTCAGCATCGGTAAACGGAATTGTATCCCGAAAATACCCCAAACGGATATATGTATCAATAGTAGGTACCCTATATTCGACACCAAGACGTGCCTGAAGCGTTGTGGCATAGAACTCTTCAAAATTATCCTGCGAAATGTCATCCGCTGGGGCTGGATCGTAGCGGGTTTGCGTCCAATCTGTGAGTTGGACATCACCTGCGAAAATCAATTGCTCGTTAAATAATTTCACCGCAATTCCGGTTCCAATTTCAAAGGGTCTCTCAATATCAAATGCTTGCGCCCCACTTACAGAATCGGACATCTCTTCTCCGTCGTCATAAACTGCCCGAGTCGATTGATACCAGAGTTCATCAACTCCCAATTCAACAGGTGCGACCAAGGTTAAACCGACACTCACAGCATCCGTCAAATGCGCCAGAAGCCCTATCCGAGCACCTAAACCTGAGTACTCCCGATCGATTTCGTCATCGTATCTGAAACGCGATAATTCGCTATCCACCTGCAACAGATCCGTCGCTGTCGTATCCAACTCATTCAAACTCTTACCTTGCCAGAAGTCCAACGACCCTCCAATGAGAACGCGTTTTGAAACATAGACGCTCGTGCCAAAGCTCCAAATCCCAATACCACCACTGTTCACGTCAGTCTCGTCAACAGCCAATCCACTGAATTCAGTGTCAGAACTCGGATCAATTCCTTGAATTGCAGTCTGATAGTCAAAGTTCTGTGGACGATTGTAGCCGAAAGCGACTGCCCAACCTCCCTGCCTCGCATGGAATGGATACACAAAACCGATCGAATTCGGACGCATCTGTGAGCGGCTCGTCCCTGTTATCTCATCACCGGTGAAATACGCATCCGTACTCGCTGTGTTATGCGAAAAACTACTAAACAACTCAAACTTTTGGATCTGCGCCATACCTGCCGGATTCCAATAAAGCGCGGTAAAATCATCAGCAATGGCAAGCGAGGCACCCCCCATTCCCATCGTCCGAGCACCAACCCCGAACGTATTTCCGATCGCCATCTCTTCTACTTGCGCTATACCGACAGTTGTCCAAAACAGTGCCGCAAATAAGAAAATCAAGCTCGTATAGATCGTTCGTTTCATTGTTCCGATTCCTCCATTTTTAAATTTTTCCTTGCGGTTTGTTTACTTTCCGTTTCGATTTCTTATGCGTCGCTGTGGTCGTTCCGATCTTGACTTCGGTGAAGTCACACTCCGTGAACTCCGAGAACGCCGGTTTTCAGATCGCAGGTTGCGTCTGTCGTAAGTCCGCCGTGAGAGGGGTACATACCGGCTCCTACCGTAATACCGTCGATAGACGTTCGTATACGGATAATATCCCCTATAGTAGCGGTAGTAGGGCGAGTAGCCGTAATATCCGTATCCGTAAAACCAAGGGTGTGAATAATATGGCATAACAGGCAGATAATAACCATACGGATATGGTGCGTAAACTCCCGAATAGGTGTCGTAGTGCCTGTGTGGATACACGTATGTCTCACGACGGGTATACTTCCGTCGTCCATAATAGCCTCCCGACTCCTCAGTATCGGTATACTCTGATTCCAATTCTTCCGACTCTACTTCAGCGTGCTCCTCCGTTTTATCTTCCTCCAAAACCGTCCGGTATTTCCCATCAAAATCCGAAGATGCACCTTCAATATAGGTTGGCAAGCTACGCCCTTGATAACCGAGTTGTGTATAACATCCGGCAAATGCTACCATTGCCAAAAGCGAGAGTAGTACGAAAGTTCCCTGCAACTTCATGTCCCTTCCTCCTTTGGATTTATCCGTCAGTCCTGACCATTATAACATATTATACGAGATACCTCTAAAAAAAGTTTACATCTGGTCCTCAATTGATCCTCAGCTGCAGTTTGAAAAGGTATGAAATTTAGAGAACGATCCCACAAAAGGTATTGTCCATTTCATGCACTGGCGTTTGATATTTTAATTGACTCCATCGCGGGTCCATGCTAAACTGAGGCTATGAGAGTTTTTATCCAAATCGGACACGGCATCGTCGGTGCCGCTGTTATCTCAGGTTTATGTATATGGCAGGCAGGCAGTTTCGGTGAAGCGAGACACACTATCAGCATCATCGGTGCGATCGCCATCGTCATTGCCAGTCTGTACCTCCTGCGGAGCCGCTGGATTCGGTGGGGCAATCGGCAGATATGGCTCAGATACCATCAACGGCTCGCTTCGTTAGGGTTGTGCTTGGTGCTACTGCATTCTGCGTTTCAACCGCTGGCGTGGCACTCATGGCTTACCTTTTTGCTCGCTTTGTCGAATTTAGGTACTGGTATCGCCGTGAGCCTGACATCTCGTGGGGCGCGCCGGATTTTGCTCCGATGTCATCTCATCCTTGCACCGATTCTACTCGTCAGCATCGTATTCCACGGACAAAAAAAACTGGAGCATGACGAATTCTTACCGCTCACGGAAGCTCACGATGTGCCTTGCGCAAGATGCCATACCCCCGAACGCCTTCTGTTCCATGTCAGTACAACTTTTCCTGAAGAACTGGACACATCAGACACTGTTCCAGAGGATTTGCACTGGTGGTTCTTACAAAATGAAAGCAGAGTCCCCACAACTGCTGCTATCTCAGTCAAGGAACCCGGAAACGCTTGGACAGTCACCGACCCGAAAAATAAACGCACCTATCACATCAGGAAAGTCACAGATCAAATCGCCATCTACGCCGATTTCGATTACGGGAGTTACACCTGTATCAAATGCCACGTGCATAACACGGAAGAAATTCAGTTAGTGCATGAGTTGCACGGTGTCACCGAAGCCCATAGGTGCTTCGTCTGCCACCAGACCGAAATTGACGGCATAACTTACGGACGACAACGCTTCGATTGGGAATATGCGCCGCACCGGTAGATTAACAACAAACGGCTTGAGCACAAGAAAATCCTGTGCACAAGCCGTTTGTTACTTAGCCCGTAGTAGGGCATTGATCGCCGCTCTAAAACCCGTCAATGCCTAAAAAATCTTACCGTCGCGCTTTAAGGCTACCCCAAGTAGTGGCGAGTTTATCTGCCGGTTCCACCGATAGAAATTCTCCGTCCATGACTTCTTTAATTTCATCTTCCGATAACGCGCGAGCGAACATATAGAATTCGTCCATCAACCCATCAAACCACCGGCTGTTCTTATGGTGTCCGATTTCGGCTTGGACTCCCCAATTGTCGGAGAGTTCGCCGTTACCTTTCGCCTCATGCGTCACTTTCCCATCAATGTATGTTTTCGCCTCACCGCTCTTGCTATCGTAAGTACCGGTGAAATGCACCCATTTTCCGTCTTTGATAATGGGACCGGGATTGATGTTGAAGACTTCTTGTTCGGCACCATTTCGATGAAAGAATCTGAATCCGGCTGGGCGGATTTCGACGTGGTAGAGACCACTTGCGTGATCTGTCCCAATTGAGTCGAAAATGCTCTGCGGATCCGGTGAACCGTTATGATTAACCCAAACCGCAATGGTGAGTCCTTCACGAGGGACATTTTCAAATTCAGGTCCGTTCATATCTATCCACGATTGATCCTCCAAGACGATAGCTTTGTCAATGACCCCATCGTCTCTTCTCGATTTCCCTTCGATTGTCCCATCGTTGCCGTAAATGGAACCGTCTTTGAGGGTGTCACCATCTGCATCGAAATTATAGTACACGGACAAAGTTGGATCGCTGAGGTCTGCTTCAGTCGAAACCGTCGCGATTAGCATTAGTACCACAACCGCGAAACATACTTGAAATAGATGTGGCGCAGCGAGCGGGTCTCTAACACGCAGACGTAATACATTGTAAAACATTTTATTCTCCTTAAAGCTTGTGCAACGCCTTGAATAGCATTGCGATTCGCGTAAAATCATATTGTATATTTTCGACACTATTATACCAGTGATAGCACCCGAAATCAAGACAAAATTTATGAAATAGCCAGGGTCATTTAGTTTTACATATTTACTTTATATGCGTGAACATTTTCCGCTGTAGGAACGAACTGTGCTCGCGATATTGCGCGAAATCCTAAACATCTGTGGACGAAAACCAAGATCAGAACCGAAAACTAAATAGTCCTGTGAAATAGCGAACACCCATAGACAAACAACTGTCATACATGTTAACATATAGTCAATGTGCTCACTCACCAAGTATAACTTCTAAAACAGTAAGGATTCAAAAACAATGGAACAATCGTTAATAGTTCGCTGCCTATGCCTCACGGTTCTCGTTATGGCATGTGCGATTATACCAGTGTATTCAGCGGAGGTAACCGTTGGACTCCTCGCGGGTAACAATAAACTCGGCGAGGTAGAAGAAGCGGCTTACGCTTGGGCGAAAGACAACTTCAAAACCACAACACTCGTTGTAGACAAAAGCGGTAATTTCAAAAATGAGGGTACCGCGAGGCAACCGGAGGAATTCTCCGTCTTATGGGTCTTCTATACAGAAACAGATACATTGCCAGAACCGTTTCTCGCTGACGCAACCAAGAAAGCGATTTTTGACTATGTAGAAGCAGGCGGGAGTCTGTTTCTATCAGCGTTAGCACTCCGCTATGTTGTCGAACTCGACGTTGAAAAAGGTGGAGATCCGCGAGTCTTTCAACCTCTTGGCAAGGATCCTCCAGAAATAGGCGTTGTTCCAACCGCCGATGGAAAAAACCATCCAGTTTTTGAAGGTTTTGATACCAGCAAACCGATCTTCCTCACCAGCATGCAACAAAACGGGTTTACCTCTGATTTTTTCAACTTCGGTAAAGATCCAGAAGGGACTATTCTCGGAACAAAGACACGCGGCGGGGGTGCTGGCGGTGGAGAACGTCCCTTCGTCGAATATGAGGTCAGCGACGGCGTACTCATCACCCTCGGACATCACAACGGTGTTTATACGGATGCAAAATCGGAAGAGGGAGATAATCTGAGAAAACTCACGACAAACGTGCTGAATTATCTCGGCGAAAATTCAGCGTTTTTCGCCGTCGATCCGAACAGTAAATTAGCAATCACTTGGGGTGCCATAAAGGTAGCATCAAAATAAACCACTACAACCCTTTTAGATAAAAAGAAAAGTCCATGTCTGCAGCATTGGTTTCGAGATATTACCGATATGCAATCGCCATGGGCTTTCTTTTTTGAACGCTCGTTGACAATTTCCCATATTCTCTATATAATGCAGATGGGAAACCAAAATGTCAAACAACTTTCATAAAGCGAGTTTTGGCTCTCAAACTTCGCCAAAAGTCAGCTTCCGCGCGGTCCTACTCGCGCTCCTCATCACTATCCCGAACTCCTACTGGCTCATGATTAACTGGGGTCCTAGTGGTTATGGCACAGGTCAGAGTTTCCCGACCGTCTCCACCGTTTACTTCAATGTCATTTTTGTTGTGCTCATCTTGATGGCGGTAAACCCTTTGCTGCGAGCCATTGGGAAAAATGCGAGTCTCACCGATGCAGAATTGATGGTGGTCTATCTACTCGTATCCATCGCTTCTTCCATCGCTGGACACGACACACTCCAGATATTGTGGCCCCTGCTCACCTATCCTATCTGGTTCGCAAGCCCAGAGAATGAATGGGGTGAACTGTTCCTCCGTCACATGCCGGATTGGCTCACCATTAAAGAACGGAACGCGCTGGCAACCTTCTATCAAGGGGACGACTCACTTCACACTGCCCAACACTTAGAACTCTGGATGCCCCTCGTGCTCTGGTGGTCGGCACTTATCATCGTGCTAACGTGTATGATGCTCTGTATTACAATTCTCATCCGACACCAATGGGTGAACCACGAAAAACTCAGCTACCCCGTCATTCAAATCCCGCTTCATTTGACAGAAAACGGGGGACGCGTCCTCCTGACCAATCGACTGTTTCTGTTAGGGGCTGTGCTTGCAGGCGGGATAAACCTCCTCAACGGGCTTCATTTTCTATTCCCTGTTGTGCCTGGACTGGGTGGAAGCCTCCACAACTTAGGACAGTATTTCCAGACAAAGCCCCTGAACGCCATTGGCAATCTCCCCTTCGCCGTCTACCCATTTGCTATCGGGATGAGTTTCTTTATTCCGTTAGAACTCTCGTTCTCTATCTGGTTTTTCTACCTCTTTCACAAAATGACGCGCGTATGGGGCACGATGGCAGGCATCGGACATCTACCCGGATTTCCATTCCTTGATGCGCAATCGTTCGGTGCATGGTTCTGCTTAGGGGTCTCCGCAATATGGCTTACCCGCAAGTTCATCACACGACAGGTGAAAAACGCCTTCCAAGGCAGGGATGTTGAACCAGATGCAGCAGGGACACCTTCCACACACATCCGATACGCGATCATCGGGTTAATACTCGGTGGTATCTTCATCCTTGTTTTTTTCAAAAGCACAGGTACACCGATCTTCAGCATTATCGGCTACTTTACACTCTTCTTTGCGTTAGCCATCGCTATTACTCGTATTCGTGCTGAAGTCGGCCCCCCTGCGCATGATGTGCCGTGGCGACCGGATAAGGTGCTCGTCTCTTTTCTCGGCACCCGCCGTATCGGTGCAGAGGGATTAACCACATTTAGTATGTTCCACGGTTTCAACCGGTCCTATCGCTCCCATCCGATGCCAATTATGTTGGAAGGCTTCAAGGTAGCACAGGTCCGTGGACTATCGCACAATCGCTTTATCGTTGCCATCATCTTGGTGACGATTGTCGGAACGATTTCATCAGCGTGGGCATACTACGCGCAAGGTTATCATTACGGGGCGGCAGTCTACGGTGAACAGGCACAATGCCGTTGGACCTACGAGCAACTAAAGCAGTGGCTCATTAACCCACAATCCATAGATGTGGGTGCGGTTTCCGCTTCCAGCGGTGCCATCGCCTTAACAACACTTCTTATGGTGCTACGTCGCCGCTTCATCTGGTGGCCCTTTCACCCTGCAGGCTACGCCTTGTCACTGAGTTTTTGGAATACGAGTTGGTATTGGTTCTCTATCTTCTTGTCGTGGGGGATAAAAGCGATTCTCTTCCAGACGGGAGGACTCCGCACCTATCGTCGTGCGATGCCGTTCTTTATCGGTTTAGTCATTGGCGAGTTTCTGCTTGGTGCTATCTGGACCCTAATCGGCATCGCCTTAGAACGCCCAATGTATCGGTTCATGTTTTAATTTTTCCTTGCGGTTCGGTAAGGTGGGTTGTAGACATTAGCCTCCATCTCCGTATACCCGCTCTCCATTACATTACGAGCTACGTTTTCTGGAAACCATAACTCTTTGCTCCAGCGGAGCAGTATGTCTAAAGAAAATGATATATTCAAATAACCCAACTTTCTTCGGAAACCTGCTATGTCTATAGAACGTCTTAAACCACCAAAGGGAAACACACAATGAAACTGAGTTGCCTCCCCGTCTCTCTTTACGATGACATCTTCACAGGAAAAAGCACCGTCGCCGATTGGATTCAGCTCGGTGCAGAATTAGGACTGGATGCAGTCGATTTCAGTATCAAATTCTTCCCAACGCGCGACGCAGAAACGGTAAACAACACACGCACCGCCCTCGAAAAGTCCAATATAGAACCGTGTATGCTCGCCTGTTATTGCGACTTCACACATCCCGACGCAGGACAACGCGCACAGGAGTTAACCGATCTGAAGGCGGACATCGAACTCGCAAAAGCGTTGGGAGCAAAATTTATTCGGGTGACAGCAGGACAAAAGCATCCCGGCATCGAACGTGAAGCAGGCGTGCGTTGGGTGACAGACGGATTTCGTCTCGCCCTTGACGAAGCAGAGAAACACGGTATCACGCTCGCATACGAGAATCATACCAAAGGCGCGCCTTGGGATTACTGGGATTTCTCACAACCCACAGAAATTTTCTTAGAAATCTTAGATGCGCTTGCCGATACACCTCTCGGTGTCTGTTTCGATACCGCAAATCCGCTCGTACTGGGTGAAGATGTACTCACACTTTTGGACAAAGTTATCCAACGGATCGTCGTGCTGCATATCTTCGACCTGCGGGCAGTTAGGGTGTTTGAACCCGTCCGCGTCGGCACTGGTGCCTCACCGATTCCGCAAATCTTTTCTCGCATGAGACAAACAGGCTACGACGGTTGGCTCAGCATCGAAGAAGCCAGTCGTTCGGGACAGAAAGGGTTTGAACAGTCAATCGCCTATGTCCGAAACACTTGGGAATAGGCATCACCCGCGTGATGGCTCATCCATCCGCTCTTGTGCTTGGCGCGTGAGTTCAGCGAGATGCCCATCGTTTGCCCGCACCTGTTCAAGATGTACCCACCGTTCAGGTGTCGCTGTACCTATCATCTTCTCGCCATACTTCCGATCAATCCAGAAACGTGCAGATCCAGCGATATAGGCTTGCAACTTATCGAGTTTATCGTCAGGATAGCGTTGACAGAGATTCATCGTAAACATACGTCGCCGCGTGCCACCACCGTACGCCGCATGCTTGGTGTTATGGTTAAACAAAACGAGATCCCCGGGGGTTGTCTCAAAGATCGTCGCCGGGACATCCTTACCGTGTATTTCCCAAAAGTCTTGACTCTTTCCAGCCTGTTTAGAGAGCGCATCCGCATAGTTATCGCCGAAAAGATGACTTCCCGGAATCACGCGAAGCGCGCCAGTATCGCGAGTTAGTGGATCGAGATAGAACGCAATCTTGATGTGCATCGGATCTTCCAATTTATGCCCACCATCCGAGTGCCACCCTGTATCGCCGACGTAGAAATTGCCGTCGCTGCCCATGTAGTTGAAATCATCACCGAGCAACGCCTTCGCGATCCCTAAAATCCTTGGATCATCCAACAGTGATGCCAACTCCTCGCTCTGATCAATGAATGGCACAATGCAGGAACGTGCAGTGCCTTCATGCGGTTTACCGTTATGTCCCCCGCCTCTCTCCTCCCAGACAGCTTCAAAAGCGTCCTGGATTGCGGTAATCCGATCCGCCATCAGTTGTGGGAAACTGAGATAACCGAACGTCTTGAAAAAATTCATTTCCGAATCGGTGATGCTGAAATCGTGCTGATTCATTTTTTTAATTTTCCTTGCGGTTCGTTAAAGTGGGTGTGGAATTGACGTGCCTCTCCGTAGAATTAAGAAACGCCCAAGCAAAAAACCTTCCATTTCATTACAGGCTTGCGATCTTAGGCTAAGAAGAGGATAGGAACCCTCGGAAACGTATAGTTGGTTCCCTCAACGCCAGAATACTTGGCGCAAGCCTATAGAGGCTTGCGGGACAATATTGATACGCTATCATAGCACATTTTTCCATAATTTTGCAATTCGTCCTGCAAATGACATTCTATAGACATAGTACTCCGCTGGAGTGGCGAAACTTATGCCTGACCAAAAAAGGGTTGATAAAAACTTTACGCCCTGTAAATAACATAATCCCCAATAAACTTGCCAAATCCACGAATTAATGTTAATCTAATTGAAGATTAACATCCACTAAAAGGTTACAGATGGCTCTCAACACAAATTCTTTTCCCGCCTATTTCTCACTCTTTAAAGTGACGCTTCGCCAGATGTTTTGGAGTAAACGGACCGTCCTGATTTTGCTCGGATGTCTGCTATCACTTGCCATAGCAATCGCATTTCGGTTCATAGCACGAGGGGGCGGAAGTGTCAACCGGTTCATCCCACAGATAACGTTGGCACTTTATGGACTCTTGGTGAACTTATCGGCAATTTTCTATGGCACCGCAATCATCTCAGATGAGATCGATGGAAAAGGCTTGACGTATCTTCAGATGCGTCCGCTCCACAAATCGACGATTCTCCTTAGTAAATTCGCGGCGTACCTCGTCGGGACTGTTACGCTTATCGGAATATCTCATCTGATTCTGACGGGTATTATGATAACACATCCGAAACTACAGAACGGCGTGTTTTTTCAGTTGGGTATGAGTTTGCGCTACACCGCCTCAATGGCATTGGCACTGTTAATTTACGGGGCACTCGCTGCGGTTCTGGCAGTCAAATTCAAGAATCCAGTACTGTGGGGACTGATATTTGTGATGGGGTGGGAAAATATTGCCGCAAGTCCTGTGATGGCGATGGGAATCAAGAGACTCTCTATATCACACTATCTTTTCACGCTATTTCCAGATTATAAACTGCCACGTAGTGATCTCAATGGATTCTTAGGGACATCACCACCACCAGCGTGGGCAGCCCTCCTCGTAATCTTCATATTGACAGCAGTGCTGCTGTGGCTTGCTATCCGAATTTTCCGGGGACGCGAATATTTGATGTGAACGATTTTTAATCACGCTCTTTGAGAACTCGTGCCGCCTCACGTGAAACGATCAACTCCTCATTCGTAGCAACAACAAGGATTCTGGCACGGCTGCCATCCGCCGAAAGGTCTACTTCGCCAGTAAGTTGCTCATTCTTTACCGCATCCAAGTGAATACCGCACCATTCAAGCCCTTCACAGATTTTCGCTCGCGTGATTGGACTTTTCTCGCCGATACCCCCAGCAAAAGCGATCACATCCACTCCGCCAAGCGCAGCGATATAGGCACCAATATATTTTTTTATACCGTAAACGTAAGTATCGAGTGCCAAGCGAGCATCATCGTTGCCTGCCTCGATCGCCGCTTCTATATCACGCATATCACCGCTCGTACCGGAGATCCCTTTCAATCCTGAATCCTCAACCAATTGACGACGAATCTCATCGGTAGAGAATCCCTCTTTGTCGATCATATAGAGCACCGCAAACGCGTCTAACTCGCCACACCGGGTAGACTGGATCATCCCGTATTGCGTAGATGTTCCCATCGAGGTATCAATAGATTCCCCGTCTTTGATGGCGCAGAGCGATGAACTGCCACCGAGATGGCAAGAGATAATGCGTAACCCTTCCGCTGTCTCCTGTCCGAGCAGCTGCGGCACGCGTTCAGAGATGTATCGGTGCGAAGCTCCATGGTAGCCGTACCGACGGATGTCGTGTTGTTCCACCCAGAAGCGAGGCACACCGAATTCGGCGGCGTAATCCGGGATCGTCTGATGGAACCACGTCTCAAAGACTGCAACGAGTGGTGTCGCAGGGAGCAGTTCATGGAAGGCGCGGATAGAGGCAACATAAGCGGGATTATGCATCGGCGCGAGCGGTGTAGAGGTCTCCAGCGCGGTTATCACATCTTCGGTGATCCGTGCGGAACGCCAGTATCCTCGGGCAAGAATGGTTTTGAATCCGACACCGTCCAATTGCCCCAAGTCTTCAAAACATCCGACCTCGGCATCGGTGATTAGCTCCATTGCGTGCGCGATAGCAACAGTATGTGTGGGTGCATCGATTTCGCCTTCGCGGGACGGTTTCCCCGGCACAGCGTGAGTGAAAGCAGAGGGTGAATTACCGATACGTTCCACGCCTCCCTTGACGAGCGAGGTCGTGGTCTTCATATCAATAATTTGGTATTTGAACGAGGTGCTTCCTACGTTCGCACAGAGTATACGCATAATGGTTCTTCATCGTCCTTACTATTCAAAACCTTTAGAGCAGTTTCGACTTCAGTATCAAGATCTTCAGCACTGAGTTCAGCAAAAGGGGAGATTCCAGCCACAGACATCAAGTCTGAAAGATCCCATCGCGAAATATCGAGGAGTTTCGCAGCTCTACCGGCACTAATATCCCCATGCCGAAGGAGTTCAAGCACAAAAGCCTCTATCGCTTTACGTTCCGCATCGGTTTTGTGTCGCAAAAAACTCTCGTCAATAGGCAGTGTAAATGTGAATTGCACCTCAACTTCCGCTTTTGCCATAAGACTACCTCACTTACCCGTTTTCTTTCACAAACAACCGCATTTGCATCCAAGAAGAAAAAATTTACTTGAACTATTGGCTTCAATCAAGATACGGGTGGTTCAATTACTTGCGCTATACTTTTCTCCACAGTCGTGTTTACGTCTGTTTCGTCTTCGCGCTTAGATTCAACACAGGAGTCCGTGTCTGCTACCGGTTCAATCAAGAGCCTACATCCCAACGCGTTGAGAATAGTGCTGAGCGTGTCAATCCGCGGTGCCTCGTTGCTGGACAGAATATCGGAGAGGGATTCCGGGGCGATCTCGGTTTTCTTGGAGAGTACGGAAATCCCCCCCTGCGATTCTACGACGGTCCGCAGTGCCAGCAGCAGCAAAGGCGTATCCCCGTCAACTTGGTATTCCTCAAGTGAGAATTTGAGATACTGAATTGCCTCTTCTGGATTAGCAGTAAACCGTTCGGTTAGATATGCGCGCCATGTCCTCAATTTTCTCATTGTTGTGTCTCCTTGTATTCTAACCAATAGTTTTTTGCGCGTTCAATATCCCGTGTCTGCGATGATTTGTCCCCGCCACAAAGCAAAAGTACAATTGTGTTATCCACTTCTCCAAAATAAACACGATAGCCTGCCCCGAAATGAATACGGAGTTCAAAAACCCCGCCACCAACAGTTCTACAATCGCCAAAATTGCCAAGGGCGAGCCGGTCAAGCCGCCTTTGAATTCTGTCATGCGTCTTCTGATTCTGAATTGATTCAAACCATTCGGTAAAAGGTTCTCGCCCGTTTGGTGTCTGGTAGAATTGTAGTTCTCTTGGGTGTATATGGCGCATTATTGATTTTTGCTTACACATATCATATCACGCTTTCGGGAGTGTGGGCAAGGTCAAACGCGGACGTTCACCGAAATCGGGGACTTCGGGTGGATTCTCCTCCATCTGGCGGAGGAGTTCCTCAATTCCTCGGTCAAGCTGCGGATCGCCTTCTGTGGCATAGTCTTGCGGACGATAATCTACCTCTATATCTGGATCGGTTCCGTAGTTCTCAACACTCCAGCCAACGTCAACAAACCAGAACGAATACTCTGGTTGCGTTGTGCCACCTCTATCCACAAATGCCTGATGCGGTGAGATACCGATAACGCCACCCCATGTCCGCTTGCCGATGAGCAACCCCAACTCCATCAACTTAAAACAGTGCGAGAAAATGTCACCATCTGAACCCGCATTCTCATTTGTGACAGCCACCATCGGACCTAAAACGGAAGCCTCTGGATACGGATGCGGCGTCCCCCACCGCGGAACGTCATATCCAATGCGTCGGCGAGACAATTTCTCTAAAAGTAGTTGCGAGACGTGCCCACCCCCATTGTACCGGACATCGACCAGCAAAGCCGGATAACTCACTTCAGCGAGAAAACCGCGGTGAAATTCTGCGTATCCGCGCCGTCCCATATCAGGAATATGGACATACCCGACTTTACCATCCGTTTTTTCATGGACGTATCGCCGATTATGGGATACCCATTCGCGATACCGAAGTTCGCTTTCGCTTCCCAGTACCTTAAGCGTGACGACACGTTCTTCACCATCGTCCGCACTTCGGAACGTGGCTTGAACCTCCTGATTTGCGAGGCTTACGAGCAGTTCACCCGGCGAAACGGTTTCGCTGACACGCTGTCCGGCAATAGCAAGCAAAACATCGCCTTCACGGATATTAATTCCGGGGGCATTGAGTGGTGAATCCTTCGTTGCCTCCCAGCCATCGCCGAGCGGGATATGCGTGATACGATACCCACTGTTTTCCGCATCGTAGACAAAATCCGCACCGAGAAACCCTTGTGCGTAATTCGGGGAACTCCGATAATCGCCACCCATCTCATAGGCATGTGAGGTGCCGAGTTCTCCCTGCATCTCCCACATCAAGTCCGAAAATTCACCGCGTGTTGCGATCCGTTCAAGGAGCGGCAGATACCGTTGATAGACATGCTCCCAATCCACGCCGGACATATCCTCTGTCCAGAAGTATTCCCGCTGAAGTCGCCACGCCTCCCGATACATCTGATGCCACTCAGCCGTTGGAACGACGGAGGCTTTGATACGATTAAGGTCGATCCAACCGGTCTGTCGGCTCGGGCCACCTCTACGCTCGGACTTGGAGTCACTATCAGCCTTTTTACCCGCCTTGATAACCCGTAACCGATTTCCCGTGGAATAGACGAGTGTTTTCGCATCACGCGAGAGTTGAAAATCATTAATGCCAGAGACAAGTGACTCCTTTTTCTGCTCCTTGAAGTCGTAAGCGTGAAGGACACCTCTCGGTCTGCTCTCTTCATCGTCTGGAGGTGTATCTTGCACCGGAAACGCCGTAAAAATCGCTTTACCTTCAATACCGGCAATCTGTCCATAACGTCCGTGCGGGTACGGAAAAGCGACGACGCGCTGCGTAATACCTTCCACATCTATCGTAATCAGTTTTTCCGTTTCCTGCTCAGATTTCTCGTCAGATGCCTTATCCTCGCGGTCCTGTTCCTTCCGTTCTTCATCATCCTCCTCCCTATCTTCCTTCTCCTCCTCAAGCGGGCGAGGTTCAGGGATGAAAGGATTGCCCAAGCTTTTTTGCAAGGTCACGAGCAACGGACGCATCGCCGTAGGAAACCCAAGATCAAAGTGGAGTGCATCGTAGACCGGATTGAACTCGCGATAGGAGAGAAAATAGAGATACTTCCCCTCCGGATCCCAGGCTGGACCGAAATCGCTGAATTCTGGATCCGTAACGAACCACGTTTCACCCGTTTCAATCTGGCAGAGTTTGATTGAACGCGTGGTTTCCGTAGCTGCAAAACTATACGCACACCATTTACCATCAGGCGACCACGCGACATCTCGAATATTCTGATAATACCCCTTGTCGAGCACTCGCATCTCTTGCGTCTCTAAATCGATGTGCAAAAGTTCAAGACGATTATTGATAAGGAGCAACCGATCCTTCTCGTCGCCTTCGGTTTGCGGAGCAACCGCGAGTTGCCGAACATGCCCGATGTCAAGGGTGTCAAGCCGAACAACGTCAGCACTGCCATCGCGTGTATGGATTTCAAGTGCCTCTTCACCGGCAGCATCGGACAAGGTAACAAGCCGTTTACCGTCGTTGAGCCACTCAGTAAAGCGATAACGTGTCCCACTGCGCTCGCCGTGTTGGAGAACCGCGCCCTCCCAATTCGCCATTGTAAAGGGTTTCCCTCGGACGGTCACTGCCAATGCGTGTCCGTCCGGCGTCGCGGCATAATCCTGTAGATAGCGCGATGGACTGACGAACTTCCGTTGTCGTTGGGTACGCGGGCTTCGGAATTCGACGTCAACGCGGGCTTCAGCATCATTCTCGATTTCATAAACAAACAGGTCAGCCCCGGCGTGGTAGACAATACGTGTGCCATCCGTCTGAGCGGAACGGCAGTAGTAGGTATCCTGATGCGTGTGGCGTTGAATATCTTCACCCGTAGGAAGGCAGGAATAGATATTGCCGACACCTTCATGATCAGAAATAAAATAGATACGTTCACCGATCCACATGGGTGTTGTGAAATTACTATCCACGGGTGCGAGCGGCTGAAATTGCCCATCCCCTTCCGAGTCAACCCAGAGTTGTCCCGCAGTGCCGCCGCGATAGCGTTTCCAGCGCGCCGGTTCACGGGTCAGTCTACCGACGACAACACCGCCGGTACCGCTGAAATCAATATGATTCGCGGGACCGTAGGATAGACGTTGCGGTTCGCCGCCATCGGCACAAATTTTCCATATCCACGGATCAAATGCCAAACCGGCATTACTGGCATAGAGAATTGTCTTGCTATCGGCATTCCAGTTGACGATAGCAGCATTGCTCCCTTGATAGGTGAGCCGCTTCGCCTCGCCGCCGAGTGCGGGCATAACATAAACCTCTGCCGGTCCTTCTTCACGTCCTGTAAAGGCAAGTAGCTCACCATCGTGTGATAAGCGCGGAGAGCTCGCTGTACCGAGATTCGACGTAAGCCGTCTCGCAAACCCACCTTCAACCGGAACTGTCCACAAATCATCTTCACATACAAAAACAATAGTATCCTGACAAATTGTTGGAAATCTATAATATCCTGACATTTTTTAATTATACCTTGCGGTTTGGTTAACTGGATTGGAATCTGAAAGTTCCTCTCCATTTATCCGTCCTCCACATGTAAAGCATTCTCGCTGCGAAGCAAAATTATGCCATTTAAGGAGAACCTAATTTCATTACGGACTACACACTTGTTGTTATATTGGTTGCAGAAAATCGCAATTCAACCCTGTAAATACCTGCGGGCGAAATCTGTTTGAATTGCGGGGCAGAATTTTGTGGAGACATTTAGGTGTGCGCGAGTGTCCAAGGAAATTGTAGCATATTGATCAGGAAAAGTCAATATCTTGATTACAATTTTCTTAGACCCTTTCATAAGTTCCCGAATCCGGGAATAGGATCTCATTATCATGACAACTTCTAATCTTGCGAGGGTGTTCACGGATATACGCGCCGAGAAGTTCTATTGCTCCATCAATCGTCAAGGGCGCATCAAGTCTTAGAAGCAAAGGATCGTGCTGGCGGGTTTCGATGGAGACTGCGTAAAAGTGATAACATTGAAACTGGAGTGACCGAACGCCGAGACAAAAAAGGACAACATATCGGCTATTTGGATTGGCGAGTCCATCTCAAGTCGTTCCTCGCTGAAACCGGAACTGCGGTTCCGGCTATTGAAGGTGCTACCAGTACCCATTTTTAAAGAGGATTTGAAAGCTTAATCTCTGGGCATTCGCTCCGCGTCGGATCCACTGTCTCCCTCGCACAAGCCGGTGCAACCGTCGTCGATATGCAAGTCGCCGGACGCTGGAAATCCTCTCACTAAAAAATTCGCACTTTTTTTCGGAAGTTTCTGGATTTTTTCATTCTATACTTTGCCACAAGTGGAGAATTATAGGAGGGGAATGTGGTATAATATAACGCAAGTGAAAAACCAGAGAAAATCCTACCTTATTCTGTTTGGCACGAAGCGAACTTTCATTACCAAATGGAGACTGATAAGTATGAAAATATCGCAAGTCAGTTAGGGGCAGCCCCCTAATTGCCTCACTGCTTGACAACCTCGGAATTCTGTTTGCCTGTGGCAAGATAGCAGTTGAACCTAAAACCACGAAGGCGATAGAAGATTACGCAGACGTAGTGCCTGCTTCAAAGGCGGGTTTGGAAGGTTATTGCGATACTGCCTATCGGATAAAACCGGAACTTGAAAAGTATTTTCCAAGTGACGATTATGACGAGTAATAGGCATAACAACTGAAGTTAATGAAAAAAGTGCCATAAACCCGGTAAATATAGACGCTTACGGCACTTTCTCAAAAAAGTTATATCGGAAATCTAAAATCTAAAATTGCCTATTAGATTAATTTTTATTTGACCCGTCTGTTTGTTGCGATACTGGCGTTTGGGTCTCTGGTGTAGAGGGTGGGTTATCCTGACCCCCTCCGTCATTTCCCGTAGGTTGTTCTGGTGGAGGGGCAGTAGTGACAGGATTGCTTCCCTCTGGAACTATAGGGCTGCTAACAATGCCTTCTTGTTTAATGTCAGGATTCCCCTCTGGAACTATAGGCTTGGTAACAATGCCTAATCGCTCGTTTACTTGTTCGGGTGTCACAGTTTCGGTTGTTTGAGATTTAGTCTTGGTTGCTGACATTTGGGTAACTCCTATCGTAATTCCTATTGTAATTGTAAGTAAAATACAAAAAGAAATTGAGGTTATATATGCGCCTCGCGTATACTTATTGAGGCAATCATACTTCTCCTTACTCGCTGGTTCTTCCTTCAACTGTTGATCGGCAGGCAAAGACTTATTTTTAGCGTTAATTTCCAAGGATTCCATGTTGACGGAAATGGCGTACTCTAACAGCAAATAAAGAAAAATCAATGTTATTAGTGAGGCTATTATCGCTCCTAATGAGAATGCCCCAATTCCCCAATTCCAATTATCTTTGACGAAAAAATTGAAGAGACTGGATATAGCGATAATGCCTAACGGTATCTGTCTAATAAGGTGATATTTGACTTCATAGTTAGAGCGATTTTGAGCATTAACGGTGCCATGGAAAATTCTATGGTCTTCGTGTTGACTGCTGGACATTAGACAATCCCTTTGTAAACTTGTCTGCGATCATACTACTAATATCATAACAGTTTTGAACACGAAAATCAAGGCAAAAATTATCTGAAATAAGCACAAAATAAAAATAAAAATAAGGGGATTTCGTATGAAAGATAAAACGCGGGAAACTGCTATCGTCCCTTCACCCGAAACAACAGCAGAGTTAATACCAGAACCGACAGCAAGATTGGTTGAAAAATCCTTTGCCGAAAACACCATGCGGAATCGCTGGCAGGCTCTAAAACAATTTCAAGGTTGGCTACAGAGGAGAGATCCGAGACGGGCTGCTGGCGGAATATATCACCCATTTGTTTGACGAAGGCAAAGCCCCAGGGACAATCAGTATCGTTGTCGCTGCGGTAAAGTGGTTTCTCAAGCACCGCAATGGGGGAACACCGGTGGAACTCCCCATTACGTCAGCAACCCTATCAGATATCCGTCGAGAAGGACGTGATAGAGGGCGTGGGCAACGGAACGGACTCACGTGGAAAGAAGTGGAAAGGATATGTGCAGTTCAGGAAACCGACGGCACGCTCCGCGGTATTCGCAATTCTGCTATCTTGCGGGTCATGTCGGACGGCTTATTGCGTATCTCCGAAGTGACGGAGCTTCGTATCTCTGACCTTGAGGATAGCACCCTCCGGCTCCGGTTCTCCAAAACGGATCAGGAGGGTTCAGGTGAACACCTGTATCTGTGTGAGGACACTCGTAAAATCGTTGCTGAATGGTTGGAACGGTCGGAACTGGCGGAAGGCTATCTCTTTCGGCGCATGACTTCCCGCGGTGACAACCTCTATCGAGACAAAGAAACGGGTGAGCCGTCTCACTTGACGGACGACGGTGTGAGGCGGATAATCAAGTCCTGTGCTGCGAGGGTGGAGCTGACGGAAAAGGTGTCGGGACACTCCCTACGGATAGGAACGACAATCTCTCTGGCAAAATCAGGAGCGTCCCTGGTGGATATTCAAGTGGCGGGTCGGTGGAAAGATCCGGGTATGCCTGCTCATTATGCGAGAGCGCAGTTTGCCGAAAAGGGAGCAATCGCACGGTTTAAAGATGGTAAGCGGTGAAAAGCGAACTTACCGGGCAGACTCGCTTGCAACGAATGTGATCAGAAATCTTGCCCTACGTGATAACCGTGTTCTGAGAGCGCAGTAGATACAGATGTCCAAACAGCACGTGCCTGCTCAACAGCCTCGGATGCGTCTATGTTCGTAGCTTCGGGCATTTCACCCGGGTATCGGGCATCGACTGCCCATCTTGTTAGGGATGCTAAGTCTGGATGCGTGGCTTTGAGTTGCCAACTCTCAGGTGCCAAGTTTCGCAACGCATCTAAGTCATGCGTTCTCGGGAAATCAATCTCTAAGAAGATGAGTACTGCCTTCAGTGTCTTTTCAGCGGATTGTTGAGCGCACCAACAGGCTTGGCGAGGCGGTACATCGGGTTGCCTGAGAAGGGTTTCAGCAGTTCTCAAGTCCTCTTCGGCATAACGCAGCCAGCGGGAGGTATCTGCGAGTCGATCAATTGCTTGCATAGAGAACTTTCCCCTCGCGTTGCGCATAACGCAGGACCGATCCAATCCGAGTCCGGTGGCGTTCGAGTTCTTCAGGCGTTGAGACAAGAATATCCTTTGCCGCAGGTAAGTCGGACAGGGCACGCATAATATCAAGAGCGGTTTTTCGTTTATCCCGAAGTTCAGCAAAAACGACGAGCAGATCTATGTCACTTTTCGGATCTGCGTCCCCACGTGCCTGTGAGCCGAAGAGGATAATCTGTAACGGATCAAAGCCTTGTACAATTCGCTCTGTCATAATTGAGATAAATTCGTTGTTCATACCCGGTTCCCTTTATCCATGTTTTTTTGAAAACCCGAAACACCCTTTCTGTTATTATAGCGGTAGCTACTGTGGATGTCGGTTTATCGTGTTGGTCTTATCCGAGCGGGGCCAATGTCGGGGTGGACACACCTGCATCCGAATCTCTGTTCTCGCTCCCATATAGGCATTGTGAGCATCACGATCAAAATTGACGCAGCAATCTCTCATATTCGGCATGAGTGCCAATCCAGAACCAATAGATTGTTCCATCTTCTCGCAATCCCAAAACACGCCAACCAATTCCAAACTGAGTAAATCGGCTCTCTGGTATGTACCTTTTTGAATTGCAAACTTGGGTGGTTAGGATTTTGTCGCCAAAATCGATAGTTCCTACGTGCTTTTTCTTTTACATCCTCGGGTAATTGTCGAAAACACGCAAGAGAATCCTCTGTTAGATATGAGTTCACAACTCGTCAATGCCCATCTTTTTGATGCGTCCTGCCTTAATATCCGTACGAACTTTTTGTGCAAGTTGGGAGAGTTTATTTTCTGATTCGGAAAAAGTCTTGTCCCAGAGCTGCGCATCTTCTAATTCTTCAAGTATCACAGCAGCGATGGCATCCTGTTTTTCCGGTGGTAGTTTATGAACCTCGGTAAGCACTTTCTCAAGAAGCTGCGTCATGATTCTTCCTTCCTAGATCAATGTGGAATTCGCAGTTAGCACAGCGCATTTTCAACGATATTAAGAATACCATAAAATTGAGGGTAGGACAACTGAATTTATCTTAGACGCTATACAATTACTTGGCAATCCTTTTTTCAGAGCCATCCTATTTTACGAGAAATAGGCTCCGCGACAGAGCGGGCGCGTACGAGGGCGAAGGACGGTATGCTGCACTAACGGTAAGTCACCAATATCGTCGGCAGAAGTTGCTCAATGTTTCAAAAGTCTATTTACGTTACATTCAGCAACACAACAATTAGTCACTCTGCCAGCACCCTCGCCCAAACCGGAGCAACCGTCGTCAATATGCAAGTCGCCGGACGCTGGAAGTCATCGCAGATGCCTGCTCATTACGCAAAAACTGAGTTAGCCGAACGGGGGCGATAGCGAGGTTTAAGGATGGGAAGCGATAATCAGATGCACTCCACAGATGATAGCCATCAGACAACCCGTACAAATGTTGTAATAGCAAGGTATAGAATGAAAGCGGATGAGAACAGAAATAGCGAAACTGGCTACTCCGGAACCTGTTCGGTGCGCGATAGGATAAGAACAACATGATAAAGTTTTCAAGTATACTTTATAGTATAACGCAATTCTATAGGTATACGGCATGGAATGTCAGAAAGAAGATGTGTGCGTCTATGGTGTTTCTTTATCATATATCTCGCAATAAGTGCGAGGGAGCCGCTCTTTGAAAAGATGGAGGTTATGTTTGATCGCCCTCAAGTCAAGACGCATCGAGAATGACATTTTAGGAATGTGCTGTCTCCAACCTTTCCTCAGTTAGTTAATACCCCTCCAGACGCCGAAGAAGTTTCTCAATGTGAGTTATGAGATCCGTATCGCCTACCTGTTTCGCAAGTCTCAATGCAGTTCGGGCATCCCGCTTCGCCTCCGATATGCGATTCAGTAGCCCCTTCACAAATCCTCGATTGAAGTATGCCGAGGCATGATCAGGTTTTAGGCGGATGGCGTTATCAAAATCTGCGATGGCGGCAGAGTGTTGACCGAGCTTGCTCTTCGCAACTCCTCGATAGAGGTATGCGTTGGCATGATCAGGTTTTAGGCGGATGGCGCTATCAAAATCTGCGATGGCGGCAGAGTGTTGACCGAGCTTGACCTCCGCAAATCCTCGATTGAAGTATGCCGAGGCATCGTCAGGTTTTAGGCGGATGGCGTTATCAAAATCTACGATGGCGGCAGCGTATTGACCGAGCTTGTCCTCCGCAAATCCTCGATTGAAGTATGCCGAGGCATCGTCAGGTTTTAGGCGGATGGCGCTATCATAATCTGTGATGGCGGCAGCGTATTGACCGAGTTGGTACTTCGTAAATCCTCGATTGAAGTATGTGTTGGCATGATCAGGTTTTAGGCGGATGGCGTTATCAAAATCTACGATGGCGGCAGCGTATTGACCGAGCTTGCCCTTCGCAATTCCTCGATTGAAGTATGCCGAGGTAAGATCAGGTTTTAGGCGGATGGCGTTATCAAAATCTACGATGGCGGCAGCGTATTGACCGAACTTTCTCTTCGCAATTCCTCGATTGAAGTATGCCGAGGTAAGATCAGGTTTTAGGCGGATGGCGCTATCAAAATCTGCGATGGCGGCAGAGTGTTGACCGAGATTGTCCTTCGCAATTCCTCGATTGTTGTATGTGTTGGCATGATCAGGTTTTAGGCGGATGGCGTTATCAAAATCTGCGATGGCACCCTTATAATCCCCCAAACCAGCCTTTGTATTACCCCACGTGAAGTAGGTTTTGGCAGATATAGAGCGATTGCCTTCTGCCAAAGGTTTCGCCGGGGTAGATTCGGTAAGGAGTTCCGTAAGGTACCTCGAAGGGATGGCGGAATTGAGATTCTGCCCCCCTACAAGTGTCATAAAAGAGACACCGATAACTTCACCTTTACTATTTAGCACAGGACCGCCACTGCTGCCCGGAGAAACGGGTGCCGTCATCTGGAGATGTTTTTTTGTGTATGGATCGCGGTGACTGCTAATGATGCCATCTGAGAACGTTCCTTCCAATCCTTTCGGATTCCCCGCGACGTAAACCGTCTCACCTATTTTTACATCACTGCTATTGCCGAGAGGTAGGGGGTTGATACCATACACCGTAACTTTTAGGAGAGCGAGGTCGTTCGTTTTGTCCGTCGCTGTGACACCTTCGATTGTGTAAGTGCTGAATTGCCCTACCAGTTTTGCTCTGCCGCGTGCAGCACCTTCGATGACGTGGTAGTTGGTAGCAATCAGGTTATCCCGGACGAAGAAACCACTGCCAAGCCCAAGGGGGAGACCATTGCTATCCTGCATCTCTAAGTAAACCGTAGCGGCTAACGCTTTTTCGGAAATTTCTGGGGCAGTCTGGGCAGGCAGTGTGCTGATTGTGCAGAATATCAGTACTATCAGAGATATTATCAGAAGCGGCTGCCACAATGATTTGCTCTGATGTTTCATCGAAAGTTCCTTAGCGGCTAACGCTTTTTCGGAAATTTCTGGGGCAGTCTGGGCAGGCAGTGTGCTGATTGTGCAGAATATCAGCACTATCAGAGATATTATCAGAAGCGGCTGCCACAATGATTTGTTTTGATGTTTCATCAAAAGTTCCTTCTCATAGGTGTATTCTGTTTCACTGTTAGATATTTCGGCGACTCCCACTTCTACATACGGATGCGAGGGACGTTTGGGTTCCGCTTCAAATTCCGCATCAAATTTTCGATCAATTCCCTGCTTATTGTTTGCGAACCACTGCTCGATGTTTGGTAAGTTTTGTTTATTTATGCAGAAGTTAGCTGCAATGAAGCCCCCACTTTTTCCTGCTGAAATCCAGTAGTCAGGGTGCTGACCGTTATTATCGCCATAACCGAGATAAAAACCAAGACGATTAGGACCTCCATGCCACCTCAGCACCTTAAGGCTACTACCTTGCTGCTCTAAATAGTGTGCGAAATCCCTCCAATAGTCGTCGCTTATTATGAAAGGGCGCATCCAGTTATTGGGCGTTGAGATAATATTAAACTTAGGAGCATAGGGTGAATTTTCAACTTGAACTACCTCAAGCTGCACACCAAAAAACTGTAAACGGTCACGCGTGTTTTCGTTCAACCAGTTAAGGGTGTTTCGGTGTTCATTGGTAAAGTGTTCTGCAATCCAGATAACAGTACGTGCGTCTAATCCAGCCGCATAAACCAATGCTTTACCAAGATGGTCATGGTCAAAATCTGCTAATTGGTTTTCAATGACTACGTATGAACGATCTTTCCTGTTACGGCATAGCAAGTCGCACTCATAACGGCCAACTTTGACGTGGTCGTCAACCTTTTCAAGGTTCATATTCAAGACCTTGTTTAATAGAGCCAAGTTCTTCGACAACCACGGTGTGAAGTCATCGTCTTCGTGTTCCCATTGGACGCGTAGATTAATAGTTTTCAATATGCCCAAATCCGGCATAATTTAGTATCTCCTTAAGGTTTCCTTTCAGTTATGGTTCGCGAAATTCGAACGGTATCCGAATACCCGTCGTCTGCCAAGCCCCAAGTGATGTCATAATCTCCGCGTGCCTCATCTCATGCAGGATCGCATAGCACGTCTGGACGGGGATCCGGTTCTTCGATGCCAAGTGCGTGACACGCTCGGTCTTATCGAGTTCAGCGTAGATCAGGTAGTCCGTCGTCTGGAGTTTCACTAACATCGGGGAACCTCTCGTCGTTATCAGGATCGGGTCGGTTTCCTGGAATTAGGCACTTTATTAATCCAACGCTTTGTTATTTTCCAATACTCACGTCTTGGGGACTCTACGAACCCCGCATTTTTCAAATCAAGCCTCGCGAAAGCACAACGGTGATAAAATCGCTTCTGTCCACTCGGTAACCTTTCATTTAATTGTTTATCAGTAAGTGAATAATGATCGGCAAGTTCCTCGACAATATCTTTCCAACGGTGTTCTTTTCCATCAAAGAGAAGTGCAAGGAGTGGTTGTTCAATTTCTTTGCTCGTAGGTAGGGTGCTAACAGGCATCTTGTTTACCGTCCTTTGATTAAAGATACAATTGTAGGGTTCATTGGGACTGCCCTCTAACCCAGGATTTCATCTGTGACGATTTTTCTCCGATTCGCCCTTTGGCTTCAATCCTTTCGTTAAAATGTTTTTTCCATTCAAAGCCTTCAAGCGTTTCGAGGTAGATAACTCCCATGTTAATGAAGAGTTTGTCATAGTCTCGCCCATCTAAATAAGATTCAAGATTTTCTTGTATACTGGGGCGTAACTTGCGTGCCTGCTCTGTTGACATTAACTGGTCATAGTCCTCAATCTCCTCATCCCAGCAGAGCAGCCCGAGTTTCGCGGAAATGATGAGAATATCAAGGTTGGAAGGGAAACAGCCCTCTCTCATAGCCTTGCGTATTATCCTATAAGACTGTCCGTCATACCGTTGAGATGCAGGCATACGTCCAGGCGTATGTATTTTTCTATCTGAGCAACTAATAATAAGTAAAGATCTGTTCATTGGCTTTCTACTCCTCGTAGATCAAGTCCATCATCTGGAGTTTCACTAACATCTGGGAACCTTTCATCGTCATCGTCACTGGGTCGCGACCACAGTGGGGGCAAGATCGGGAATGCAGCGTCCCGTTTATATTCTGTGCCGCGTTCGGTTTCTCGGAAGTTGTATGCCGGCAGATAGTGCTCCAAAAAGGGTTGTCCGGTTTCCAGGGCACGACGACAGGCGACAGCTCCTACAAAATCAAGTCCCTCGATCGACTGCCGGTACCACGTTACCTGCTCACGGGCTTGACTTAACAAGAACCGCTTCACTTCGATCCCGTCGAAGTCGTCGGGCTTCCCGTTGAGGTAGTCTTCCATGAACTGCACGCGCTCGTCGAGACGATCGCAGATTTCGGTGTGATCATCAACCCATTTTACTTGGTGTTTCGACATGAATATCTCTTAGTTAGCGACCATCTTCGCGTGGCAGCCAAACTCCCCTTTCTGTTTTTCAAGCAATCATTAGTTAGTCAAGTATGGTTTTTATGGTCTTGGAATTTCCCGCATCCGCGTATCCAACCATCTCATAATTTCTGCGTTTATTCTGTGTGGATATACACATAAGAAGAGCAATAGGAGAATAGGGTCATCCTTTATAGATAACGGAATACAGTCCCCACCTGGATTACAAGCCAACTCTTTTAATTCCTCCCATTCTTGTATTTTTTTAGGAGACATATCTTTTCTTGTTCCGTTTTCATTCTCCCATCTATAAAAATCCCAAGAGTTTTCGGGTTTGAAGGATATATAGTTTAATCTTGAGATACCGGGCCAGAGGATTTTCATATTCTGCTTCCAATTCCTGCGCACAACAAGGTGAACAATCCCTTCTAACGCGTAAGATTTACCTGTGAAAGTATCATCCAAAGGAGCTTCGCCAGAGCCCAGAATGGGAGCAAGAAGGTGAGGGAGAATATCTTCTACTTCGTAGTAAGGGTTAGCTAGAAAAGTTTTTGAGTTGGGTCCATTATACTTGCATATTAACGAAATCAGATCTAAGAGAAGAAAATCCGGGTCCGTTGTCCCAGTAGTTTTCCGAAAATACCAGAAAAAGGCAAGAAATTGCGGGACCGCTGCCTCTCCCCACAATTGTAATTGGTGTCGTTTCTCCCGGCAAAATTCACTGAGAAAATTGTCTACATCATTTTTCGAAATTCCATCTTTTCGCCGCCACAACGCGTAGACGCTCATCAATCCCAATAACCATGTCAGGCGAATCCTGTAAACATAAGAATCCTCTAATAGATCCCCCTCTATAAGTTCATCTCGCTCTTTAATCTCATCACAGAGGTTTGCGAGAGAATTATAGATAGAATCCTTGGCAATTTCAAGCTCATTTTTGTATGCTTTAACAGGAAACTTCCATCTCTCCGCGACTGCTAAAACATACGCTATGTACAACATCCATGCCTCAATTTCGGCTACATGGTTATTTTCGTTGGTAAAACTTGAGGTAGCAATTGCACATAAAAGTCCAGTACTTGCTATAGCACGTGCACAGTGCGTTTTGGGAGGTGTTTCTCCATTATCAAAAGGCTTGAGGGGAACAATAGATTCAAACAGAGAAGCAAGTTTGGCCTTTGGAAGAACACCTTTGCCATCTTCAAAACACATTTCTAGGTAGTGTTTACATTCTAAAAGTATTGAAATTTTGTATGCTGTGTCGTATCCTATGTTTATGAAAATATCGAAAACAGATACATTTCAAGACCTTCCGCATGTTATCAGTGATGCCGCTTGGCG
>MKWU01000938.1_pt1 | contig 53500 bp, 43 predicted proteins | sample 809101 | NCBI WGS metagenome assembly MKWU01 (sample SAMN05860141, study PRJNA318959) | sponge metagenome | host: Aplysina aerophoba | place: Slovenia: Piran, Adriatic Sea, Gulf of Piran | collected 2013-05-07 | reverse complement strand
TGCAAATAAAGTGCTTGTTACACAGAGAATGAAGCGCTCCGGAATGCGATGGCGCATCCAGGGCGGGCAGGCCGTGCTCACCGTCCGAGCCCTGCTCAAATCCGGCCGCTTCGAGAGCGCCTGGAAGGCCATGATCGGCGAGGACGCCGCTCCGGCCAACGACAACACCAGCCTGAATCACCCCCTGGCGCTGGCTGCCTGAAAAAAAAACGTGGCTGCTGCAACTACAACTGCCATGCGAGATCCGCACCCGACGTGTCCTCTTGGGTCCCATTGGTATGGCGGGGGTACAGGACGTATGGGCTCTCCTGTGGTCCGGGTGTCGCGGTGTCCATTGCGGTTCTCCGGTTCGGCACACGCATGAGCACGCAGCTAACCAGCCCGACATGGTGTCGGGCCGTTGCAACGTCACAGGGATTACGTGAAGCCCCGCCTATTCGCCAGGCCGGGGAGCTACCCCATGCCGGGTCAGTGGGCTGTTGTATTCAGCGGGCGACCCGACAAAGCGGGTCCCTGGACGTTGCATCAGGAGACAATAGGCGATAACTTACTTCTTACTCAAGCGGGGGAGAGACCGATGACGGACAAGCCAGAGGTTCGCGTGAAGTCGACCCGGTATCAGCCGAGCAAGGCCGAGATCGAGGACGAGGTGACGATCCGCCGGGCGGATGGGACCGTGCCGACGCCTGAAGAGCTGGCACGAATCGCTCTCCAGCCCATGCGCGTTGTGACCGATCCGGACGTTTGACAGCACGGGAACTGGCTGCGCGGCTGGCTGATCTGCATCGCCGCGAAAAGAGTATCGCCGCCCTACTCTTCGGCATCGAATATGCTCGTGACATCGAAGAGTGCCGAAACCTGATGGGCCTCTCGCGCAACGCAGTAATTATAGAGATAGTGCAGCTCTCCGGTATCCCACCGAGCTACACCATAAATGTCGATAAGGGCATCCGAATGGCACCCTATGTCTCGGTGCGGCGACGTCCCTCCCGAAAGTCAAACTGACCCACTACCGTGGCTCACGAGTTCGGCTGCCTTTGGGACTTTCGTATATAATCCCCCTTGCGATCCAGCCTATCGAGACGGTTCGTCCTCCACATGCACATTCTCGACCGTCAACATCCAGTCTTTGAACAATTCGTATGCGTCCTCGTCTAATTCACTGACATAGATAGGAGGGAAGGGCAGCTCCGAGTTGGCCGCACCCGAACAAATGCTCTCCCACCTATGCGTACGGTCTTCCATCGCAGCAGCAAACCCCAACACATCGACGCCGTTGTGTATCGCAAACGACAATCGGTCCGTGCGCAATTCGTCGATACGAACCATACGAGTGCCCAGCAACACCGTTTCACTGAAGTCTGTGAACACCGTTGCCAGAATTTCCTTGTGCCCCGCCAACTGAGACGCCTTCGCCCGCTTTACCCCATCATGAATCCTGTACACGGCCCTGTAACCTCCTTTCGCCCTCGAACCGTCCGCCGCCAACCCGCCAAGACAACAGCATCATTCACTCCCTCCCCGGCGATTGACGCGGAAGCTGGGTCTCCTTCCTGCCGAATCGCCTCTACTGCATCAGTAAAGGCGACTTCTCTTCGTCCTCGCCGGAGGCGCTCCAATTTGCCCGACGCCCAAATCGGAGGCAAGTATCGCCAACTGAGAATGTCCCCTTGTCTTAGAGCCGGACCCAAAAGTAGTTGAGCAGTTTCAAGGGTTTGTGATTCAGTTCGTTTGGAAGCCGAACGGAGTCACACATGCCTTGGAACGAAACCGCCCGGCGAGATTATCGGCGCGACTTCCCACGTTACGCAAGTGACCCCAGCGATCGAGATTGGGCGTTGATCGAGCCCTTCATGCCGCCCCCCTGTCGGATCGGACGACCACGCAAGACCGAACTGCGCAAGATTGTGAACGCGGTGCTGTATATGGCCTCGACCAGCTGCCAATGGCGACCGCTGGCGAAGGATTTCCCGCCGGTCTCGACGGTGCAGCGCTATTTCTACCAATGGCGCGACAGCAGGCTGTGGCAGACGATCCGGTTCCATCTGGCCATGCAGACGCGTGAACGGGAGGGCCGCGAAGCCAGCCCCTCGGCCGGCGTCATCGACAGCCAGACGGTAAAAGGCCACGGAGGCAGGCGGGGTTGGCGGTTATGACGCCGGAAAGAAAATCAAGGGTCCCAAGCGCCACGCCATCGTCGACACCACCGGCATGCTCTTCGGACTGGTCGTGCATGCAGCCGATATTCAGGACCGCGACGGCGCGACGGCGGTGCTGAAGTCCATACGCCATGCCTGCCCATGACTGCGCCACCTGTTCGCCGATGCCGCCTATGCCGGACCGAAACTGCGCGGCGCACTGGACAGGATCGGAAAGTGGACGCTCGAAATCGTCAAGCGCTCCGATACCGCCAAAGACTTCGAAGTTCTCCCCCGACGGTGGGTCGTCGAACGCACCTTCGCATAGCTCGGGCGTTGCCGACGCCTGGCAAGAAACTGGGAGAAATCCATCGCCTCCAGCGAAGTTTGGATCAATGTCGCCCACATCCGTCTCACAACACGAAAGCTCGCTAGGGCTTGGCAAACTTGAAGGAATTTCGAGTCAGGCTCTTAGGAACCAAACACTTTGTTCAGCATCTTCAAGCCATTCCCTAGTCTCTGTATCTGGCGCACGGGCAAGAGCAATCAGTGACTGTAAAATAGTTGATTTCATTTTCTCAAACTCTTTCCGTTTAACTTGAATCCTGATTCAAAGAAGAGCCGGCTCGGGAAGACGATAGGTTCTTTTTGTGGCAGTTTCTTGGCAACCGCCAAAGGGCCAGTGGTTTCGCCTGTCGGATCCGTGCCAGTCGCTATTCTTGAGATCCTTGGCGGATCACAGAGGAAGCGGAACATCTGACGCAATTACTTTCGCCGCTTGCGGATTTGGCTGAGGAATTTGTCCAGCTTCTCGATATCTTGCTTTAGCTCCGCAGGTTCGGGCACCTCGGCCCGGGCAGCCGGTGCGTCGTCGTGTCCCCGGAGCCATCTTGAGCATTTCGTCATCGCAGACGAGACGGTTTTGCAGTCGTCGTCGGTGATGTCCGCGAGCGACGCGACTTGCCGGGTCTGCACGGAACCCCTGAACCGCTCCACAACGCCGCCTAGCAGCACTTCTTCCAGTGCGCGTTCCCATGCTTCCCTGAGAAAACCGTATATATCAACTGCCTCCCTTTCATAGGCATCCTGATGTCCTTTGCGATGGAGCTTTTCTGCGTCCTGGAACCGCTTCCTCAGGTGGCTGACCCGGTTCCGTACCTTGAGAGCCACCCATGGAAGTTCCTCGGCGCAGACTCCCGCGCCTCCCGCAAGGTTACGAACATGCTGATCGGATTGCTCAACCTCCTCTTCCTCGGCCAGCTCTTTGAGGAGAAGGAGGAACACGACATCGTGCGTGAACACGATGACCTGCCTGGTCTTCGCTTCCTCGACCAAGCGCCGTGCAACGCCCTCTCGCCACCTGTAATCCAGCGAGGACACCGGATCGTCGAACACAATGGCAGAACGATTGTCCGCCGAACCGAGTTCCGCGAAGAACGACGCAATCGCCAGACATCGCTGTTCCCCTTCGCTGACGACTTGTGGAAGTTCGACACCCGGGGCACGTGTAAGGACCAGCTTGTGGTAAAGAACCCCGTCCGCCCCACCGGCTTCCTCCAGTTCGACTTCGATATGCCGAAATCCAAGACTGGAGAGTTCGCGCCGAAATCCCTTCCTAAGCTCCTCGGTGACTACCTTGCGAGTGAGAACGGTGCTCTTGTGCGTGATCGCGTTTGTCCTCGTTTCTCGAAGGCACAGCTCATAAGCGGCGTGCTTCCGCTTACGCTCTATTTCGGCGAGGACAATCTCCTCGTGTTCGGAGAGCACTTTGCGGGCGCGCAGCGCTTGCGCCTCCTCGTTCAGCTTCTCTTGCTTCTCAGGATCGATGCTGGTTTCGAGCGCCGCCACCCGATCCGACAACTGAATCACAATAGCGTCAACCTCGATCGCAACCGGCTTCAAGTCTGGACAATCGTCGGCAACGTCACCGTCTTCACGCAAAGCGAGATCGATGGCCCCACGACGGCTCTCCGCGGCCATGAGCGCCGCTTCGACGATGCGCGACGTGCCCTCGTGCTCTATGTGAATTTCCGTAAGCGTCTCCTTCACCTGCTCAGAAAACACCTCAAGGTCCGTGAATTTATCCCGGTGTTCCATGAAGGCGCCCTGGGCCTCCCGGAGTTCGCGCTCCGCGGTTGAAACGACGAACGCCTCGAATGCCTTGAGCCTGTCCCGAGCAGCCTGATCCAGGTCCTGCTGGCAGAGCACACATTGGGCACCGTCCCCCACGGCCGGGAATGGTTCCCCAATATACGCGAGCTCCTCGGAAAACCTGCGAGCGGCTTCCCAAAGCGAAGACCATGATCCAGAGCCCGTCCCTACCAACACCCCAGGCGGGAATGCACCATCACGGAGCTTCGTTGCCTGTTCGCGTATTCGGCGACTTTTCTCGCGTACAGCAAGTGCGTCCTCCACGGAAGCCGGGGAGAGGGCAGTCTCGACCGCGTGGACATGCCGAGCCAATGTCCGAACCCGCTCCGCGCGAAGCGCGAGCTCTCGGCGGAGCTTTTCCGGATTGTTCGCCTTCAGGTCGAGAAGCGATCGCTCCAGCAGCGCAAGGCGCGCCACTTCCTCAGGCGAGAGGCGGGAGAGCTCCTGCACCGTCTCCGGCTTGGTAAGGGAGTTGATGTTCGCCAGCAGTTTCGCGACAGCAGTGCCCTCGGGGACCTGTGCCTGAAGATGGGCGAGTTCGTTGGAGGCAAGGGAGCGCTGTTCCTTCTCAAGCTGCGTGCGAATCGCCTTGCATGCCGGAACCAGCTTGTCGAAGAGGTCGAGTCCGAATGGTCGGAAGGCGACGTCGGTCTTCTCCGTCAGGTAGACGGCCGCACACCGAGTATCGAACACGCTCACGCGAGAGATGAACTCATCGTCTCCACGCCCTGCCCATTCCCGCGTCCGGGCCTCGGAGCCAACCCTGTACTTGATCGCCACAACCGGCGCATGCGGCGCGGTCCCGGAAACAACGTTGCCGAGGATCTGTTCTTGTCCACGGGCCCTGCACGCGCTCTTGAGAATTCGGATATACCCGGTCTTTCCCGCAGCGTTGTCCCCATAGACGACGGTTAGACTAGGAGAGAAGCCGAGGGTTTGGTTCTCCGCAAGGGCGTTCACCCCCCGCTGATGGAATATGGAATCAAGCGAAACCGGGGCTTCCGTTCCTGCCTGGTCTGGAACATGCTCCCGCGCAAGAGGAACGACGTTCTGCGGCTCGGCGAGGCCATGCCCGGCCTTGCATATCTCCGCGAGCTCCTGGACATCTTCATCCGATAGCCTGCCACTGACAGCGAGGCGTCTCAACGCATCGCGCTGCCAAGGGTACCGGTCCTTAGACCAGTCGACGATTTCGTGCAGGACCGTCACCATCACCTCCGCGGAATTCCTTGCTATCGGAGTTTGGCATTGGCCTACAGCGGCCTACTCGCCAACACAAACGTCACGATCTTGACCGACCTCACCGTTGCCACCGGATGGCGGCTTCGAATTGGCGTCGACGCTCGAAAATGGTAATGCGTTGCCAGACGCTGCCGGTGGTCGAGCAAATATTGAAGAATTCTGTATTGGATTTGATGACTGACTTCAGACTTTGACTTCCACGCCATCAACTAAAGGGTGTATTCATCAATGATTCCAACGAGTTACGAGATTCGACCACGAAATGCCCCAGCTTAAGTCCGGTTCCGGGAGCCGGCCCGCACGCACCGCGCCGTCCGGTCCGCGCCCGCCGGGACCGCATCGACGCGCGCGTGTCTTGCCCCGGGGTCCGTGTGGATGGCGGCGACGGTCAGAACGCGGGCTGGGTGCTGCGGCGGCGCTGCAGCAGGATCACCAGCAGCAGAAGCAGCGCGGCCGGCGCGTAGAACACCTCCTTCGGCATCCGGTCGTTGGGCAACTTCACCGCGCTGATGATCACCGGGGTATCGCTATAGAAGTCGAACTCGCGTGACAGGGACTCGAAGCTGCTGCCCGGCAGCGGTTCCTCCATCACCATCCGTTCGTCCTCAGCGAAGTACAGCAGGCCGGTCCGGGTAAGCCGTTCCTCCGCCCCGGCGCCCTGGCCGATAGGCACGGTGAGCGTCACGGTATCGACCTGGTCGGGGTTGTTGAAGTTCGGACCGGTGACCGTGATCAGCAGGTCGCCGCCGGGTGATTGCGCCTCGACCAGGCTCGTGAACTCCGTCCCCGGCCGCTGGTCGAACTCGGGCGTAACCTGATCGAGCCAGTAGCCCGGTCGGAACAGGGTGAAGGCGATGAGCAGCAGTGCGGCGGTTTCCCAGTACCGGTTGCGGGCAAAGAAATACCCCTGGGTCGCGGCAGCAAACAGCATCATGGCAATGACCGCGACAATGAACACGATCACCGCCTTGGCCAGGGTGACGTCAATCAGCAGCAGGTCGGTGTTGAAGATGAACAGGAACGGCAGCAGGGCGGTGCGTATGTCGTACATGAACCCCTGCACGCCGGTCTTGATCGGGTCGCCGCGCGAGATGGCGGCGGCGGCGAAGGCCGCGAGCCCGACCGGCGGTGTGTCGTCGGCAAGGATGCCGAAGTAGAAGACGAACAGGTGCACGGCGACCAGCGGGACGATCAGCCCGCTCTTGGCTCCGAGCGCGACGATCACCGGCGCCATCAGGGACGAGACCACGATGTAGTTCGCCGTGGTCGGCAGTCCCATGCCGAGGACGAGGCTCATCACCGCGACCAGGATCAGCATCAGCATCAGGTTGCCGCCCGACAGCGCCTCGATGAAGGCTCCGACCACCTGGTGGGCCCCGGTGAGCGAGACCGTGCCGATGATGATCCCCGAGGCGCCGGTCGCGATCGCGATCCCGATCATGTTGCGGGCGCCGGCGATCATGCCGTCGCGCCATTCCAGCAGGCTGCGGCGGAACGCGGCCGCGTGGGAACCCTCGCCGCGGAAGAACGACTTCAGAGGATTGTGCGTGAGCGCGATGACAGTCATCAGCAGTACGGCCCAGAACGCGGCCAGCCGCGGCGACAGTTTGTCCGGCGTTGGCAGGATGCACCAGATCAGCACGATGATGGGCAGGAAGAAGTAGAGACCGGTCACCGCGACATCGCTGGCGCGTGGCAGGGCCTCGATCGGCGCGTCCGGGTCGTCGACCTCGAGATCGGGATGGCGGGCCGCGATGCGGACCAGCACCAGGTAGGCGAAGAGCACGATCGCGGCGACCGTCGGCAGTGACAGATCGGGCATCGCGTCACCGACCAGGTTCACCACGAAGTAGACCACCGCAAACATCAGCCCGATGACAATGAACCCGGTCAGAAAGCCAATCGCCTTTCGGGCCGCGGTCAGCACGGCGGGCGGCCGCGGCAGGCCACGCAGCTGCAGCTTCAGCGCCTCGAGATGCACGATGTAGACAAGTGCGATGTAGCTCACCAGCGCCGGCACCGCGGCGTGGCGCAGCAGGTCGGTGTAGGGAACACCGGTGAACTCGGCAATCAGGAAAGCGGCCGCTCCCATGACCGGTGGCGTCAGCTGTCCGTTGCTCGAGGATGCGACCTCGACGGCGCCGGCCTTCTCGGCGCTGAGACCGGTCCGCTTCATCAGCGGGATGGTGAAGGTCCCGGTCGTGACCGTGTTTGCGATCGACGAGCCGGAATACAGTCCGCTCAGGGCCGACGCGACCACCGCCGCCTTGGCCGGTCCGCCGCGAAAATGTCCGAGCAGCGCAAAGGCGAGCTTGATGAAGTAGTTGCCGGCGCCGGCCTTCTCGAGGATGGCGCCGAACAGCACGAACAGGAAGATCATGGAGGCCGACACGCCGAGCGCCACGCCGAACACGCCCTCGTTCTGCATCCAGAAGTGCCACATGGCCTTGCCATAGGACGCACCCTTCCACTGGATCGCGTCAGGCAGCCAGCGGGCGTCGCCGAAGAAGACATAGGCGAGAAACACCGAGGTGATGACGACCAGCGGCAGGCCAAGGGCGCGGTAGACCGACAGGAGCAGCACGGCCATGCCGATGGTGGAGACGACCAGGTCGGTCGTGGTCGGCAACCCGGCGCGGTTGGCGATGTTGGAATAGTTGACGATCAGGTAGAGACAGGATGCGACCAGCAGCAGGCCGAGCACCCAGTCGTGGATCGGGATGCGATTACGCGGACTGCGCCTGGTGAGCGGGAAGGCGAAGGCGCCGAGCAGGCCGGCAAAGGACAGGTGGATCAGCCGCGCCTTTGCGTCGGTGACCACGAAGAAGCCGAGTCCGGTCCATTCGGCAAGATCGAACGGCAGGGTAGATCCGTTGTAGAGCTGAAACAGCGACCAGACGAAGGCAAGCACCGGGATCAGCAGTCGCTGCCATCCGGTCGGTGCACGGCCCCCGGTATCCACGGATGCCGCAAGGTTCGCAGCCTCGCTCGATCGCGTGGTGGCATCGGTCATCAGGATGACCCCCGGGGTTGGCGGGCCGGGGTTACCGGCCCGCTATCGGTCCCGACCGCGGCGGTCAGTTCATCCAGCCGCGTTCCTTGTAGTATTTCTCCGCACCCGGGTGCAGGGGCGCGGACAGGGAATCGCTGATCATTTCGCTCTCGCGCAGGTTGGCGAAGGCGGGATGCAGCTTCCGGAACGCGTCAAAGTTGTCGAACACGGCCTTGACCACGATGTAGACAACCTCTTCGGGAACATCGGCCGACGACACGAACGTGGCGCCCACGCCGAAGGTCTTCACCTCCTCGGCGTTGTTGTACATGCCGGCAGGTATCCGGGCCGTGCGGTAGTACGGACGCTCGGCGACCAGCTTGTCGATCTCCGGGCTCTGTGCGTTGACCAGGTGAGCCGAGCAGGAGGCGAGGGTTTCCTGGGTCAGCGCGGAGGGATGTCCGACCAGCCAGAAATAGGCATCGATCTTGCCGTCGCACAGTGCCTGGCCGGTTTCGGCCGACTTCATCTGTGCCGCGAGCTTCAGATCGTCGCGCGACCAGCCCATGGCCTCCTCGATCACCTCGTAGGTTCCGAGCGTGCCGGAGCCCGGGTTGCCGATGTTCACCCGGCTGCCGGGGAAATCGGTGATGTTGGAGATGCCGGAATCATCGCGTGCGATGATCGTGATCGGTTCCGGATGGACCGAGAACACTGCCCGCAGCTTCTCGAACTTGCCCTGGTCGGCGAACTTCGACGTGCCATGGTAGGCATGGTACTGCCAGTCCGACTGGGCGACGCCGAACTCGAGCTCGCCGGCGCGCACGGTATTGATGTTGTAGATCGACCCGCCGGTGGATTCGGCGGAACACCTGATGCCGTGGGTCTTGCGGTCACGGTTGACCAGACGGCAGATCGCTCCGCCGGTCGGATAGTACACGCCGGTCACGCCACCGGTGCCAATCGAGACGAACTTCTGCTGTGCGTGTCCGGGTGCTGACAGCGCGAAAGCGAACAGGGCCGCTCCGACCGCCGGGATGAGACAGGTCCTCATGCTGTGTCCTTTCTTCTCTCGTAGACGCTTGTTTGCTGAATGCGGCGGCCTTGCTGTGTGTACGCGCGCTCGTTGTCCCGGACGTGGTTCACCTCGACCGGTGTTCGCGTATGATGCCGCCTGACCACAGGATACTCCGGGAGCAACAGATGAGTGTCAACAGCATCACCGGCCGTTCCGCCTTCATCTCGTTGCTGAAGGACGAGGGTGTCACCCACATGTTCGGCAACCCCGGCACCACCGAGCTGCCGATCATGGACGCGCTGACCGAACACCCTGACATGACCTACATGATGAGCATGCAGGAATCCCTCGTGGTCTACATGGCGGAAGGCTACTCGCGGGCCTCGGGCAGGCTGTCGGCCTGCAACGTGCACGTGGCTCCCGGCCTCGGCAATGCCATGGGAGCGATCTACGCTGCCAAGTTCGCCAACACGCCGATCATCATCACCGCCGGCCAGCAGGAGCAGGGTCACGGTCTGACCGAGCCGCTGCTGTACGATCCGCTGGTGCCGATCGCCCAGCCGCTGGTGAAGTGGGCAGTCGAGGTCACCCGCCTCGAGGACCTTCCGCGAATCGTGCGCCGGGCCGCCAAGATCGCGCTGACGCCTCCCATGGGACCGGTCTTCATCTCTCTGCCGGGCGACATCCTGAACGAGGAGACCGCGCTCGAACTCGGAGCACCGACCCGGGTGCTCACCGCGGTCAGGCCCGACGAGGCGACGCTGGACCGGCTTGCCGGTCGCATGGCCCGGGCGCGCAATCCGGTCATCATTGCCGGACACGAGGTCGCGGGCGACCGCGCGCTCGACGAGGCAGCAGCGTTCGCGAGCGCGCTCGGTGCGCCGGTCTACCAGCAGACCGTGCCCTACGGCGCGCATTTCCTCTCCGCCCACCCGGCCTTCATGGGAGCGCTCACCCGTGACCAGAAACAGGTGCGCGACACGCTTGCTCCGTACGACCTGCTGGTCGTGCTCGGTGCCGATCTGCTGCGTATGTCGGTCTGGGCGCCGGTCGAGCCGCTGCCCGACGGCATGCCGGTGGTGCAGATTGGCCAGCGCGACTGGGAGATGGGAAAGAACTTCCCGACCGAACTCGCGGTCCGGGCGGACCTCCGCCTGACGCTGGAGGCGCTCACGCCGCGCATCTCGGCGCTCGTGGAGCCCGGACTGGCGCAGCGCAGGCTGGCGGAAATCGGGGAGAAAAACTGGACGGCACAGCGAGAGCGTCTGGCGGAACGGCTCGACCGCGAGGCGAATGGCGGTGGAGTGATCGATCCGTCCTGGATGGTGAAGACCGTCGTCGAGACCATGCCCGACGAGGCAATCGTGGTGGACGAGGGGATCATCAGCACGAGGGCGCTGACATCCCTGCTTCCCTACCGCGATCCGGTATCGCTGGTGGGAATGGCAAGCGGTGGCATCGGCTGGGGAGTGCCGGCGGCCTGCGGCGTGCAGGCGGCCTACCCGGAACGTCCGGTGGTCGCCATCATCGGTGACGGCAGCTCGATGTACTCGATACAGGCGCTGTGGACCGCCGCCAACCAGAAGCTCCAGGTTACCTTCGTGATCTGCGACAACGGCGGTTACCGGATCATCAAGGAACGGCTGCGCTCGTTCCACGGCAACGAGCAGTTCATCGGCATGGACTTCAAGGAGCCGGACGTGGACTTCGTCGGCCTGGCCCGCTCCCTGGGTGTGCCGGCGTGCCGGGTTGCGCAGCATGCGGACCTCGTGCCCGCGCTCGAGGCGGCGTTCGCCAACACCGCCGGCCCGAACCTTGTCTGCGTGAACGTGGACCGCGGGACCGTCTGACGCCGGTCGGACGCCGTGTCCGGTCAGTCCGGTCCGGGCCGTGCGCTGACGGCCCGGTTTGCCGGGCAAACCCTGCCCATGGTCCTGCGGGCAGGCTGGGACTGGCAGCGTGGCGGTCACGTCGAACGGCTTGATGCCGACGGGCAGCCGCTTGCGGCCCCGTACCGGCGTGTCATGGTCCATGCACGCCAGCTCCACGTGTTCTCCGCCTGGGCACACCGCACCGGTTCGCAAGCGTTTGCCGAGCATGCGGACCGGGTGTTCGACTACATGGTCCGCCACTTCCACGACCGCGAGCGGGGCGGCTGGTTCGCGCGGATCGATCAAGCCGGTGCGGTGGTTGACGGCGACAAGCGTCTCTACGATCACGCCTTTGTCCTGTTCGGGCTCTCGAGCTACCTTGCCGCCCTGGGCCGGTCCGATGCGCGCCGCTGGATCGACGAGACCGCCGACCTGCTCGAAGAGCGGTTCTCGCGCCCGGACGGCTCTTTCGCCGAACGCATGTCAGAGCGATTCGACGACCGCAACCCGGGCCTGCGCGAGCAGAACCCGCACATGCACCTTCTGGAGGCCGCGCTCGCGCTTCTCGAGGCCGATGGCGACGCGCGCTGGCGCACGCTGGCGTCACGGCTTCTCGGACTGTTTCACCGGGGCTTCCTGGACCGGTCGCGGCACGTGGTCCGCGAATATCTCGACGCCGGCTTCACCCCGGTCGCGAACAGGGGCGTGCGCGTCGAGGCGGGGCATCATTTCGAATGGGCCTGGCTGCTGGAGCGCTCGGCGAGACTGCTCGGTGACGAGCGCTCATCGCGGGCCGCGGTCCCGGTGCTGGAGCGCGGCCTCGAGCTGGGGTGGGATCGGACGGCAGGTGGCGTGTTCGACGAGTCCGACGCCGGGACCGGTCGCGTCCTGGTGGCCACCAGACGGCTCTGGCCGGCCTGCGAGCTCGTCAAGGCGCTCGTGGTGAACCCTGCACCTGCCCGGGGTCCCGACCTGGACCAGGCGGTTCGGCTGGTTGCGGAACGCTACGTCACGACGGATGGCCGCTGGACGGAACGGTTCGGGCCCGACTGGGCTCCGGTCGACCGGACCATGCCGGCAAGCAGCCTCTACCACCTGGCCATGGCGATCGCGGAACTGGAGGATCGGTCCGGGTGACCGGCATGCTCGATCGCCGGTCACCCGGGGAGTTCGCCGGCTACCTGCAGGCGGTCACCATGATTTCGACCAGAAGTTCGGGAACCGCGAGGTCCGCCTTGACACAGGCGCGGGCCGGCGGGTTCTCCGGGTCGACCCAGTCGTTCCACACCGCGTTCATCGAACTGAAGTTCGCCATGTCGGTGATCCACAGGTTGGCCTGCAGAAGGTTCGACTTGTCGGTGCCGGCCTGTGCCAGGTAGTGGTCGATCTGGTCCAGGATCTGCCGGGTCTGACCGGTAATGTCGGCGCTGCGGTCACGCGCCGTCAGCCCTGCAAGATAGACCATGTCGCCGCGGATCACGCACCGGCTCATCATCGGTCCGGGCGGTGACGTGCGGTCAATGCGGGTTATCGACATGTCGGTTTCTCCTCTTCCGGGTCAGGTGCCGCAGAAAGTTGCCTGGACCACCTCATCCGGCTGCGGCGGGCGGGTGTAGCGGTCGTTTGGAGCACGCTCGTCGAACGGGGCGGTGAGAACGGACAGCAAGGCGTGAAACGGTCCTGTGTCATCGTGCTCGACAGCGGCCTCGAGCGCCTGTTCCACCAGGTGATTGCGTGGAATGCAGGATGGGTTGACCATGCGCATCGCCGCCCGGCGGGCGGTATCCCCGCGCTGTTCGTGTGCCAGGCGTGCCCGCCAGCTTGCCAACCACGCCGAGCACCGGTCGGGGTCGGCGAACAGCGCGAACAGGTCCGTGTCGCGATGATCAGGTTCGATATCGAGTGCGGAAAGTCGGCGGAACGTGAGCGTGTGGTCGGCGCCGCTCCCGGCCATGCACCCCAGCAGGTCCTGGGCGAGCTTGTCGTCGCCGGGCCGGGACCGGGCGAGACCGAGCTTGGCCGCGAGCCCGGCCAGGTATGCATTCCGGAACTGGTCCGGATAGCCGTCGATCACCTCCCGGGCAATGGTCATTGCCGCATCCTCGGTGTCCGCCAGCAACGGCAGCAACGCGCGCGCGAGACACGCGAGGTTCCAGTGCCCGATCGCCGGCTGGTTGCCGTAGGCATAGCGGCCCGCATGGTCGATCGAACTGTAGACCTGGCGCGGGTCATACCCGTCCATGAAGGCGCATGGACCGTAGTCGATGGTCTCGCCGGAGATCGACATGTTGTCGGTATTCATGACGCCGTGGATGAAGCCCACGTGCATCCACGATGCGATCAGTCGGGCCTGGAGGGTGACAACCGTCTCGAGGAGGACCCGGTAGGGAGACGCGCTTCCGCGTGCGTCCGGCACCTGGCGATCGATCACATGGTCGGCGAGAAGGCGCAGGCCGTCGGTGTCGTCACGGGCGGCGAGGAACTGGAAGGTACCGACGCGGATGTGGCTGCGTGCAACCCGGGTGAGGATGCCGCCGGGCAGGGTGCGTTCGCGGTACACCGGTTCCCCGGTCGCAACCACGGCCAGGGAACGGGTGGTCGGGATGCCGAGCGCTGCCATCGCCTCGCTTATGATGTACTCGCGCAGCACCGGCCCGAGTGCCGCTCGTCCGTCACCCATGCGCGAGAACGGGGTGCGGCCGGCGCCCTTCAGCTGGATGTCGCGTCGGGTGCCGTCGGGGAGGCGGATCTCGCCGAGCAGGATTGCCCGTCCGTCACCGAGCTGCGGCACCCAGCTTCCGAACTGATGTCCGGCATAGGCCATGGCAAGCGGGGCGGCACCTGCCGGCACCCGGTTGCCCGAGAGGATGTCGACGGTCGCCCTGTCGCCGAGACGGGAAGGATCGAGACCGAGTTCGCGGGCGAGGGCGTCGTTCAGCACGAGTGCGCGGGCCCCGGAAACCGGAGTCGGCGGCAGTCGGGCGAAGAACCGCTGCGGCAGGGCTGCGTAACTGTTGTCGAATGCGAATACGGGCTCGCGTGCGATTACCATCGTGCGGTTTCCGGCTGGTTCACGTCGTCGCGTCGATACGGTACGTCCTCGCCGCCGTCCCGGCAAACAGGTCGGAGCGTTCGGTCGAGCTGACGCCCGACGCCAGCTTCTTGAACGCATTCCAGCAGGCACGATAGCTGCAGGATCCCTTGTCGACCGGAAAATTGCTCTCGAACATGCAGCGCCGGGCGCCGAAGGCCTCGATACAGGTTTCGATCCACGGACGCCATGCGTCGGCAAGGCGGCTGGAATCGGGTGGCATTGGCTCGGTATGGAAGCCGTGACCGCAGGAGCCCATGGCCAGCCCACCGGTCTTCACCACGACATTGGGGCAGGTTGCGAGATCCCTGATCGCCGCCGACCAGTCCGGGAATACCTCGTCGCGACGCCCGGCGAAGTGGCCGATCCCGAGCGGACCGCCACAGTGGTCGAGGATGATGGTTGTTTCGGGAAAGGCGCGCGCGAGTGCCGCAACTTCCGCGATCTGCGGATGGTAGATCCAGACGTCGAAACTGAGCCCGAGCGGAGCGAGATGTGCGAATCCCTCCCGGAAGCGATCATCGGCGAGCATGCTCGCCTCGACCGGATAGCCCGGGGTCAGCAGCCTCGGGTCGCTGTCCCATGCGGTGATGTGACGGATCCCGCGGAACCGTCCGCCGCCGGCGTCGCAGTGGGCTTCCAGCACCGGGCGTACCCGGTCGCCCAGCATCATGTTGGCATGGCCGACGATCCCGGCGCAGATCCCGAACCTGCCCAAGGCCCCGTCCGCGGTGTTCTCGGCCACGCCGCGTGTGAATTCGGTCTCGCCGACCGGCGCGAACTCGCCGGGACCATGCTCGCGGTACATCGAGCGGCACTGGACGTAGACCGTTGCAACGATCCTGTGACCGCTGCCGAGGTCATGTGCGAGATCATCGATCATGTAGACCGAGCTCTCCCGCTCCCACAGGTGATGGTGCGCATCGACGATCGGAAGATCCGGGTCGAGCACCTCCTCTTCGCGCAGGGCAAGCCAGTCCGCGCGGACCGGGGGATAGATCACGATTGTCTCGGCGCTGTCAGTCATCGTCTCTCCCCTCACCATCGTGGCATGCTTGCCGCAAGCAGGTGACAAGGTCAACGACGCCCGGAGTCCCGGGCACCTTGATCATCGGGCAAAGAACTGACGCTCGTGTCATTGCCTGCCCACACGCGTGGCCGCGCACCGGGAACAGGTCTGCGGCCATCCCCGTTCATGCGTGGGCACGTGTCCGGTGGAATCGAAGTCCCTCGTCAGGCTTCGGTACCGACTGGTCCCGGCCTGACCGGAACCGCGGCAGGTGACGCCAGGGCAGTCCTCCTCGTCAGGAGTCAGGCCAACCAAAAATCGCGTTTTGTCGGTTCCTTCTTTTGCCCGGCACTCAGCCGATCCCGGGCATTTTGCCATTTGCAACACTTCCAGGCGGCCCGAAGCGCTGCGCCATCGAGAAATGTCACTTTGTGGCCCCTGTCGTTCAGCGCGTTGCCGACGGCGTTTTCTCCGCCATCCGGATCACCCTTGCCGGACTCCGGTTGCCAGGTCCCGATCGTGACCACCGGGTTGTGCATCCTGATCGAAAACGCAGCCGGTGCGACAGACGCGGTACGGTTTCCGGTTCCGTACGCGTCAATCCGCTAGAGCGGTATCGACGGGTCGCTGGCGGCCCGGGCCTGCCGGACCGCCCGGTCCTCGCTCAGGCGCTGGAACTGGGGCAAGTCAATGCGCAGGCTGTCCTCGACTGCGGCACGGTCGAGATCGGAGGTGATGAACATGAACCGGGAGCAATCAAGGTCGAGCTCCGGCAACCGCTGGGGAGGCTGGTAGACGTGCTGGACGCCGTTGATGATCACCAGTCCGTCAAGGTTCCTGATCCTGATCGCGCCCTTCGTGCGGTACATGACGTCCCCGTTGGTCTGCGTACCCGCATTCAGCCAGCCGTGCAGCGCTTCCCATTCGAGCGCCTGCGGAAACTCGATCGCGAACCCGTGCAGACCGTTCCCGAGCTCATCGCTGCCGCGGTAGTGCGGCGACCCCAGCCACCCGCCCAGGTCGCCCTCCATCAGGCGTGTTTCCAGACCCGCCCCGACCAGCGCTTCCGCAAGACCCGGCCGGTCGAACGGCACCAGCTCGGCAACGGGGTTCAGGGCCCGCACCCAGGCACATGTCTCCGGCGCGACGGGCGACGCCCGGTCGAGCACCACACGGTCCGCGATGGCAAGCTGCTTGCAGCCGTGGTGTGACCCTGCCAGTGCGCCCGGACCGTCGTCCCCGGCCACGACCGCAATGACGCTGTCAAGGCAAAAGTACTCGGTAACCAGGGCATTGTTCAGCAGGGTTTGCATGACCGGGGCCGGATCGGTGTCGGCCAGGGTTTCGATCAGCACCCGGTCGAATTCGACTTCTCCCTGTGCCCGTCGGGCGAAGAGACGGCGCAGGCTGCTGACCAGCCCGGAACGCGTCACACAGCACAGGCACCCGATGGCATGCGGCACCATTTGCCCGGCAACGCGCTCGGTCGCCGCCGCGGCGAACGCAGGGCCTTCAACTTCGTTGCTTATCACTGCCCAGCGGGCGCCGCCTCCTTCAAGCGAACGCTCGATCATTTCGGTCCGTGCACGGGCATTGATCCCGCAGGCTACGAGTGCGGGTACCTTTGCTCGGGCAACTTCAGGGACAAATCTGAGCATGACTGGTGCAGGTGTGTGGCCAAATTCGGGGTTTGTCGTGTCCGGACCGGCATCCGCTCCGTCGCAAAGCGGTCGCTCGTCCATTAGACCGACGCCTGATCGAACCTACCTGATATGACAGATGCCGCTGTCCGGCAAGGTTGTCCGGATGGCAGACCTGCGTTCTCCGGCCCGGTCCTGGTCCTTGCCGGGGCTGCCTGTCAGCTCCGGATACCGCTTGCCCCGGGCCAGGATCTGACGCCTGCCCGCCCGGTTGTCCGGTTCACGACGCCTGCGGACATTCGGGGAAAGCCCGCGATGAGGGCAGCCAGGGAAGACAGGACCGCCGATTCCCGAACTCACCGGGCGTGAGCGTCGACACGTGTGGACCTTGGAACCATTGTCGGGTACAAGCGTTACAATATAACAGCTGCAACCTTCTGGCTGCGGGGCTGAATTCGAGGTGTGCGTGACGCTGCGAGGACCCAACATGCTGGAGGATGTCGTTGCCGGCATGCGGCAGAGCGGCATTCTGATGTCAGCGCATCCCGCGCGTGACCTCGTGCGCGGTGACAACGGGCAGCTCGCACCGCCTCGCCAGGTGTTCGGGGTCCATGGTCCGTGCGTAGGTTGCGGGTCGGACGAGGCCTCGACATGAAGGCCGGGCGGAGCGCGGTACGCGGGGCGCTGATCATCGGAGTCGGCCCGAGGCTCGCCGCGGCGATACTGATAGTGATGTCGCTCTGGGCCATGTTCTTCTGGGCGACGTCAACGCTAGGGAACCCATGACCTACGCATTGGCATTTGAAAACCTGACCCTGGGCTACGGTCATCATCCGGCGGTACACCGACTCGACGGCGAAGTCGCCGACGGCAGCCTGACCGCCGTCGTGGGGCCCAACGGCGCGGGCAAGTCGACGCTGCTGAAAGGGGTGACGGGTGTCCTGCGTCCACTTGCCGGTCAGGTCCGTTTCGGAACCTGCACGCGGGACAATATCGCCTACCTGCCGCAGCAGTCCGACATTGACCGGTCGTTCCCGATCTCTGTCTGTGATCTGGTGGCGGTGGGTCTGTGGAGCGAGATCGGCGGCTTTTTCGGACTGCGCGCCGCACATCATGCGCGGGTCGAAGAGGCCATTTCGGCAGTCGGGCTCACCGGGTTCGAGTCCCGCCCGATAGGCTCGCTGTCGGGCGGGCAGTTTCAGCGGGCCCTCTTTGCTCGGCTCCTGCTTCAGGACGCGCAGCTGGTGCTGCTCGACGAACCTTTTACGGCCATCGATCCAAAGACCATGGTCGATCTCCTGGGTGTGGTGCAACGGTGGCACGGCGAGGGTCGTACGGTGATCGCCGTTCTGCACGATGCGGGGGCCGTGCGGGCACACTTTCCCGAGACGCTGATGCTGGCGCGCGACCTCGTGGCGCACGGACCCACGGCGAAGGTGCTGACGGCCGCGAACCAGTTTCGTGCCCGCCAGATGTGCGAGGCCTGTGTCGGCCCGCCTCACGACTGCGGAAGGCCCGCCTGATGTGGGAGCTCCTGTTTCAGCCGTTTGCCGAATTCGGTTTCATGCGCCGGGCGCTGATGGGCTGCATCGCGATTTCGGTAGGCGGAACGCCCGTGGGCGTCTTTCTGCTGTTGCGCCGGATGAGCCTCGCCGGGGATGCGATGGCGCACGCGATCCTGCCTGGGGCCGCGGTCGGGTTCCTCATCGCCGGTTTCTCGCTCGGGGCCATGACGATAGGCGGTCTTGTCGCCGGTATGGCGGTGGCCCTGCTTTCGGGTTTCGTTGCCCGCGTCACGGCGCTGCGCGAGGATGCGAGCCTTGCCGCCTTCTACCTGATCTCGCTGGCCATCGGCGTGCTGATCGTGTCCACCCGCGGCAGCAACGTCGACCTGATGCACGTTCTGTTCGGCACCGTGCTCGCGCTCGACAACGCGGCACTGATCCTGCTGTGCAGCATCGCGAGCATTACGCTGATTGCGGTCGCGTTGATTTTCCGCCTGCTCGTTCTCGAATGTGCGGACCCGCAGTTCCTGCGCGCGGTCAGCGGACTGAGCGCCGTGACGCACTTCACCTTCCTCGCGCTCGTCGTCATGAACCTTGTTGGCGGCTTTCATGCGCTCGGCACGTTGATGGCCGTCGGCATCATGATCCTTCCGGCCGCGGCAGCACGCTTCTGGGCCACGAGTATCGGAGGTCTGATCGTAGCCGCGGTCATCATCGCGATCGCTTCGAGCGTCTGCGGTCTTCTTGCCTCCTATTATTTCGGGTTGCCGTCGGGACCGGCGGTCATTCTCGTGGCAGGGGTCGTCTACGGAATATCCCTGACGGTCGGGCCGCTGGGCAGCCTTGTTGCGTCGGTCGTTCGTCACCGTATCAATGCGTGAAAGGATCTCACAGTGACCAGCCGCAGAAGTCTGCTGATCTCGGCAACGACCCTCATCGGTCTTTCGTTGGCCGCCCCAGCCTCCGCATGGTCCGCCGAAGTCCCTGTCCCGGTCGTTGCCACCTTCTCCATACTGGGAGACATGGTCAAACGCATCGGCGGTGACCGGGTCGCCGTCACGACGCTGGTGGGAGCGGACGGCGACGCCCACGTCTACCAGCCTGTTCCGGCGGATGCGCGAGCCGTGAGCCAGGCCGATGTTCTCGTGGTCAACGGTCTCGCGTTCGAAGGCTGGCTGGACCGGCTGGTCGAGGCGTCGGATTTTGACGGCCTCCGCGTGGTGGCCACGGACGGGATCGAGCCCATCAGGCTTGACGGTGACGACGACGACCACGGCGAGGACGATGACCACGCCGCCAAGGACGATCACGACGACGAGCACGCTGATGCACACGACCACGGCGCTTTCGACCCGCATGCCTGGCACGACCTCGCCAACGCGGTCATCTATGTCGACAACATCACTGCGGCGCTGGCCAAGACCGATCCTGCCAACGCATCGACCTACTACGGGAACCGTGCCACCTACGTAGCTGAAATCCAGGCGCTGGACGCCGAGATTCGAATGAGGGTCGCGGAGTTGCCCGAGGAAAGGCGCACCGTTGTCACCGCCCATGACGCCTTCGGGTACTTTTCTGAAACCTATGGCCTGAATTTCGTCGCACCGCACGGCATAAGTACCGAAAGTGCGCCGTCTGCCGCGAATGTCGCCGCCCTGATCCGGCAGATACGCGAAGAAGGAATCAAGGCCGTCTTCGTCGAGACGTTCTCGGACCAGCGTCTGCTGGAGCAGATCGCCGAAGAAACCGGCGCATCCATCGGAGGGGAGCTGTACTCCGGCGCGCTTTCCGGGCCGGACGGTCCGGCGTCGACCTATCTCGACATGATACGCCACAACACCGAGACGCTTACGCAAGCGCTGTCGCACTGACCGAGCGGCAGACAGTGGCGTGCGTGCGCTCTCCCCCGGACGGTGCCGTACCGATGCCGGTCCGGACATTGCCGCATGGCCCGGCGCCGCCCTCCGTGGCCGACGGGGGGCCGCCGCAAGGCGGGTGATCGTCATAGCCTCTGCGACGGACCAGGATGTCGTCGCGGTTCTTCCGGTTTCGCGCTTCCTTGCGCACTTGCAAACGATGGGATCTTGAGATGGGCCAGACTATCCCTGTAACCGTGCTGACCGGGTTTCTCGGCAGCGGCAAGACCACCTTGCTGAACCGCATCCTGACCGAGAACCACGGTCAGCGTATCGCTGTGATCGAAAACGAGTTCGGCGAGATCGGCGTTGATCAGGATCTGGTCATCAACGCCGACGAAGAGATCTTCGAAATGAACAACGGTTGCATCTGCTGCACCGTGCGGGGCGATCTGATCCGGATCCTCGGCAACCTGGCCAAGCGGCGCGACAAGTTCGACCGGATCCTGGTGGAGACCACCGGCCTGGCCGACCCGGGCCCGGTGGCGCAAACGTTCTTTGTCGACGACGATACCCGGGACTCTTTCGACCTGGACGGCGTCATCACCATGGTCGACGCCAAGCATGCGGAGCTGCACCTGGATGACAGCGAGGAAGCCATGGCGCAGATTGCCTTCGCCGATGTGCTTCTGATCAACAAGATCGATCTGGTCGATGGCGACGAGCTCAATGCGCTCGAGCGCCGGCTCAGGGCGATGAATGCCATGGCGCGGATCGAGCGGGTTCGCATGGCCGACGCTCCCATGGAGCAGGTACTCGATGTCGGCGGCTTCGATCTTCGCCGTGCCCTCGACATCAAGCCGGGCTTCCTCGAACCGGAGTATCCGTTCGAGTGGGGCGGTGTGCTGCATATTGACGGGACGGCAAGGTTCAGACTCCACAATGGCCCTGATCCGGCCATGTCGGCGGTGCTGGAGCCCGTTGATGCGGCGACGCCCGAGGCTCTGACCGAAACTGCGGAACGTGTCTTCACCCGGTTCTCCGCGCCTGACTCCGTGCTGAAACCGGGTGCTGCGATCCGGCCGGGTGAGACCCACTGGACGCTGGGGCTCACAGGTGCCGAACACTACGAGTACATGCTTGAAGTCGATCGGCCCGGCCTCTACGCGCTGTTTACGGAGCACATGCCCGAGGAGTTCGACGCCGGGTTCTGCGATGCTGCCGGCGCGACGCTGAATGTCGCCGTGGAGCACGTCTTCAATCCGGAGCATACGCACGACGACACCGTTCAGTCCGTTGCGCTCGAACTGGATGGGGAGATCGAGGAATTTGCACTCAGTGCGTGGTTGAGTCGGTTACTGCAGACCCAGGGGCCCGATATCTTCCGCCTCAAGGGGATCGTGGCACTCAAGGGAGAAGACCGACGGTTCGTGTTCCAGGGCGTTCACATGCTGTTCGACGGCCAGCCAGGCGCCCCCTGGGGGGACCAGCGCCGTTCGAACCGGCTGGTCTTCATCGGCCGCAACCTGGACGAGGCGGCACTCGAACAGGGCCTGCGCGATTGTCGGGTACAATGAGAAAGGCCGCGGGTGCGCTGCCGGCCCGGGGCGAGCCGGAGACCGGCGAGGCTCTCCATTCCCGGGTACGGCGAAGGACTCCCCCTTTCCCGGGGAGCCGGCACTGAATGCGCGCCAGTCGTCGGGCGTTCCCGTGTTCCGGCAGCCTGAAGGCCGTGCATGCCCGTTCTCCCGGCCGGTCAGTACGGTGTGAAGGGCATTGAACGGCTGCAGGCTGGACCGCTGGGCGGTCGACGCGCCGTTGACCGGCATCTGTGTCGAGCGCGGCGGGAGGTATGCGGCATTCGCCGGTGGAGACGGGTGCGTTCGCGTCGTTGATCTGCAGGATCGGGAACTGGCCCTTTCGGCCCTGTCGCTGACCAGCGGCGCAATCCTGGCGCTTGTCGCTGATAGCCGGGCGCCCGCGTTCATATGCGGAGCCGACAACGGTGCGGTGTACCGGGTTCACGCTGTGGAAGGGTCGCGGGAACTGGCGCGGTTCACCCGGCCCTGGCCCGACCAGCTTGCCACGCACCCGTGTGGCCTGAGGGCGGTCTCCGAGGGTCCCCAGGTCCGGGTGCTGGATGCCGGGGGACAGACGGTAACCGAACTGGGAGACCATCCAAGCACCGTCGCCGGCCTGGCTTCTGACAGCAGTGGCCGGCGTCTGGCCGTTTCGCACTACAACGGGGTGAGCCTGTGGACGCTGGACGGGCGGTGCGGCGAGCCGCACCGCCTGTATCACCGGGGATCACACCTCGATCTCAGCTGGAGAAGTGACGAACGGTTCGTGGTGACGGCCACCCAGGAGAAGACGATACACGCGTGGGATCTCGTTTCCGGGCAGGACACCAGTCTCGGTCCGTGCATGAGCAAGGTCAAATCCATCAGCTGGAGCGCGGACGGTTCCTGGTTGCTCGCTTCCGGCACCGACACCGTGAGCTGCTGGCTGTTCTCGACGGGCCGCCTGCCGCCGGCAGCCCCGCGAATGCTGGGACGGTACAGCGAACATCTGGTCGCCAGGGTGAGCGCCAACCCGCGTCACGCCCTGATCGCCGCAGGATACAACGATGGCGGCCTCGATCTGGTGAGCCTGGCCCCGCGGCCGCAGCGGCGAGCCCTCACAAGCGCACCAGGCAGTCCGATCGCGGGTCTTGCATGGTCGCCGGACGGGAACTGCCTGCTGGGTGGTGACTCAGACGGGCGAGTGTTTGTCTGTCGCTTCGAAACCGACGTACTCGCCCGTCTGGCCTGAACCGGTCGAGGTTTCTAGATAACCGCGATCGGGTTGCCTGGAGAGCCCGTCGCCCCCTTGATCGGCAGCGTCGAGAAGATGAAGGCGAACTTGTAGACGCCGTCTGCAGCCAGATGATCAAGCCGAACGTTTTCCAGGATGTGGATACCGTTCTTGGTCAGGAAGATCTGGTGTACCGGAAACGCCAGGTTCGGATCCGGGTTGGGCACGCACTCGATGGCCCAGCAGTCGGCGGCTCCCACTGAGATTCCCTTGGCCGCAAGCCACTCCCCTGCGGCAACGCCGATTCCCGGCTCTCCGGAATTGAAACGGGCGTTGTCCTTCATCCACAGGTTTTCGCCCCATCCCGTGCGCCACAGCGCTGCGGAGCCCTCGGTGATGTCACTCTCGGTCATGCCCTGGCGATCCAGGCAGGCCTGCAGGTCGGCGACGGTGATTTCCTCACCCTTGTCCAGCATGCGCCCTTTCAGGCCCATGACGTCGAACAGGATCCCGCGGCAGAAGAACGGCTTGACATGTTCCATGCCGAGCTTCTGCAGCCCGTAGGCACCGGCGGTGGAGCCTGCCTCGTTGTCGTTGTTGTGAAGGTCCCTGGTGGTGAACCCGTTGTAGAAAACCTCCTGGGACAGGTCGCCGGCATCGCCGACCCGTGCGCCGATATGGGCAAGCCCGTCGAACTGGGTGCCGACCTGACCGATTTCCGTGGTCAGGATCTCGTCGTGCCAGATGACCTGGTTCTTGCCGAACGCGCCTCCGGTCGGGGCGCCCGGGATGCGCAATGCAAACACACGCTGGCCGAACAGGGGCATGCCGTATTCGTAGACCCGGCCCAGGCTGTACACCTTGCCGGTCTTGATCAGGCTCGCCGCGTCCAGTGCCACCGCCGGCGTCATGTGGTTGGTTGCGCCGGTCTGGTCGCCCTCGCCCCAGCGGGACGGCCACCATTTTTCGGCCACCGGCGTGCCTTCGATACCGCCTTCGGCGGCGTGTGCCGGCTTGACCAGGTCCAACTCGTGCATCACCCCGCCACCCACGGTGGCGAGCGCGGCACCGCCGGTGGCAACCGTGGCGGTCTTGATGAAGGAGCGGCGCGACTGTGACTTCGGTCCTTCGCCGTCCTGCTCCTGGTGCGACTCTACGTCCGCTTGCTGTTCGACGGAGTCGTCTTGGCGGATTTCATCGGTCATGGCGGATCCTCACGATGGGTACTGTTGCAACAACAGATACATTATAATGTAATGGTAACACATGGTCCAATGGTGGCAACACGGCGAAGACTCCTGACCGGGGATTTTTCACGTCGCGTCCGGTCGGTCCTTGCCGGCGATGCGCGTCTGTGCGGAGCGGTGGGTGCGGGTACCCGCCCGGCCCGCGGAACCGGCGGTTTTCCCGAGGCTTCCCGCGTCGCACGCGCCACGTTCCACGGCGTGGTGGTCCACGATTGCGTGGAAGCCGCCTGCAGGAACCTTCAGGGACAGGGACGCGGGCGACCAATCGTTTCAAAGGTGTTGAAACGATTGAACGAACATTGCCAATAATACGGTTATTTCAATATGTTAAATGTTCCGCTCCCGGCTCGCTTTCATTGCACGGCAGTGGAACCCTGAAGAGCGGTTCACATTCCACGCCGCGTCGACGCAGGCAGCCAGGGTGTGACACCTGCACTGCGGGCCGAGAGGCCCGACCCAAGGCGGGCTTCCACCTCCCGGCGCCAATGCCCCGGCCATGTCAGTGGTACATAGTGCCCGAGGGACACAATCGTGAGGCAATGCGGGACATCTCCCAGGCGCTCTCGGTACGGCGTCTTGTCCTTGCGGGCAAACCGCCCGCGGCCGTCCGGACCCATCACGGCCTGGATGTCGTCAAGCGAAAGATGCACCCGGTCTCCGGGCGACCGGTTTCCGATCTCCAGGATGACCATGTCGTGCGGGGTCGGTTGAGCAGGTGGTGGGCCGTGCCCCCCCGGCGGGAAACCCGGTGCACATGCCGGGAGCCAGCTGCACCTCGTCCTCGAGTGTCACCAGCACCGGCTCGTCCTCGGGCACGCAGATGAACTCGTCCTGCAGGCTGTGCCCGTGCATCAGCGCCAATCCGCCCCCGGACCCGATCTTGGTCAGGTTGACGCCGAAACTGGCGAGCCCGAAGACGTCGCCGAGGGTACGCTTGTCGCGGTGATCCAGGAGCGGCGCGAAAGGTGCGGGGGTGTTCGACGACCTGGCCCGCGGCGGCACGTCCGTGACCGTGACGGCCGCGGGCATGGTGGTCCTGATCATCCGGTCCTTCATCTCGGTCCGGGTCACACGGTGCAGCGTCGCAGACGGCCGGACCAGCCGGTGACCAGGGATCACGGAGGCGGAAACCGTACCAACGCGGCGCTTTGACGCCGGGTGTGGCTGCATGCATGATGCGCCGCGCGAGCTCGGGAGGATGAGGCCGGTGGAACCGGATGCTGCAGTACGGGATCTGGGCAACTTCGACTACGTGGTGGTCGGGGCGGGGACCGCCGGATGCCTGCTCGCCAACAGGTTGTCGTCCGACCCGGACAACCGGGTCCTGCTGCTCGAGGCGGGAGGCCGGGACAACTACTTCTGGATCCGGGTTCCGGTCGGCTATCTCTTCACAATGAACAACCCGCGCACCGACTGGTGCTTCTCGACCGAGCCCTGTGACGGGTTGAACGGGCGCGCTCTCGCCTATCCGCGAGGCAAGGTGCTTGGCGGATGTTCGTCGATCAACGGCATGATCTACATGCGAGGACAGGCCCGCGACTACGATCACTGGCGCCAGCTGGGCAATGTCGGCTGGAGCTGGCAGGACATGCTGCCCTACTTCTGTCGCATGGAAGACCGGGTCGGCGGGGGTGACGAGCTGCACGGAACCGGGGGCGAGTGGCGGGTCGAATCCCAACGGCTGTCCTGGGAGATCCTGGATGCGTTCCGCGCTGCGGCGGCGCAGACCGGCATTCCGCCCACGGACGATTTCAACCGCGGCAACAACGAGGGATGCGGCTATTTCGAGGTCAACCAGAAGCGCGGCGTGCGCTGGAGCGCTGCCGACGCCTTCCTCCACCCGGCCGCCAACCGCAGGAACCTGACGGTGCTGACAGACGCCCACGTACGCGGGATCCGGATCGGGGACCACAGGGCGCGGCGGCTTGCGCTCTGGCTCGGCCGGGAGCCGGCGGAGGCGGGGATCGACGGCGAGCTGGTGCTTGCGGCGGGCGCAGTGGGATCACCGCATATTCTGCAGCTGTCCGGAATCGGCCCGGCCGACCTGCTCAGGGAACGCGGCATATCTCCGCTGATCGACCTTCCCGGTGTGGGCGGCAACCTGCAGGATCACCTGCAGATGAGGCTTGTCTTCAAGGTCTCGAACACCCGCACGCTCAACCGCCGTGCCAACAGCCTGCTGGGGCGGGTCGGCATGGGCCTCGAGTACTTCCTGGCCAGGCGCGGGCCGATGACCATGGCGCCGAGCCAACTCGGCGCCTTCGCCCGGTCGGACGAATCCAGGGACACGCCGAACCTGCAGTACCATATCCAGCCGCTCTCGACTGACCGGCTCGGCGATCCGCTGCATCCCTTCGAAGCCTTCACCGCCTCGGTCTGCAACCTGCGGCCCGAGAGCAGGGGCCGGGTGCTCCCCCGCAGTCCCGACGCCCGCGACGCACCGGAGATACAGCCCAACTACCTCCTTGACCCGGCCGACCGGCAGGTGGCAGCCGACGCCATCCGGCTGACGCGCCGGATCGTCGCCGCACCGGCGATGGCGCCCTACCTGCCGGAGGAATTCCTGCCAGGTGCCCGCTTCAGCAGCGACGAGGACCTGGCGCGGGAAGCCGGAAACATCGGGACCACCATCTTCCATCCGGTCGGGACCTGCCGCATGGGACCGGAGGCCGACGCCGGCGCGGTGGTCGACGACCGCCTCAGGCTGCGCGGTCTCGAGGGCGTGCGGGTGTGCGATGCCTCGGTCATGCCGACCATCACCTCGGGCAACACCAACTCGCCGACCCTGGCGATTGCGGAGAAGGCTGCGGAAATGATCCTCGAGGACGCGAGGAGGTGAGCCGTCGTGTTCGCTGAACTCATCGCGCGGGCGGGCGAGGTGAGCTTCCGGTTCGGTTCGATCAGTGTCGACCTTGTCGTGGACACGGAACGCACACGTCTCGTGATCGACGGCAGGGGCGCCCGTCTCGGGCAGACGTGCAGGGAGAAGGCGGACTTCACGCTTGCGGCCACCGCCGCGGCATGGAGTGAACTCGGCACACCGGGAGCACGGCCCGGGTTCCAGACGCTGTCGGCCATGCGGCGCACCCGCAGCTTGGTGGTCACCGGCGACATGGTGGCGTTCAACCGTCACCTGCTCATGCTTGAGCGACTGTTTGCGCGTCTCGACGAGCCGGAGGGGGACACCGCGCCGCCGGCGTCGCCGCTGATCGAACCGGTCACCGGCCGCTACCTGCGTCTCGCGATCGCGGGCCGCACCTGCCGGGTCTATTTCGAGGAGGCGGGCGAGGGGATCCCGCTGGTCTGCCTCCATACCGCCGGCAGTGACTCGCGCCAGTACCGCGCACTGCTGAACGACCGGGAGATCACCGACCGGTTCCGGGTTGTCGCCTTCGATCTGCCCTGGCACGGCAAGTCCTCGCCACCGGCCGGCTACCAGCGCGAGACCTACAGGCTGACCACCGACGGCTACGTCGAAACCGTCATGGCCGTGATCGATGCGCTCGGACTCGAGCGGCCCGTGGTCATGGGGTGCTCGATCGGCGGACGTGTCGTGGTCCATCTCGCCCTGCGTCACGCGGACCGGCTGCGCGCGGTCATCGGACTGCAGTCCGCACTGTATGCCGAGGACCGCAGTATCGGCGATCCCGCGCCCGAGATGGCGCTGCACCGGCCCGACATCCACTGTTCCCAGACTGCGGGAGCGCTGATGGCGGGCATGATCGCGCCGCGCTCGCCGGCACCGGAACGGTGGGAAACCATGTGGCACTACATGCAGGGTGGTCCCGGCGTGTTCCACGGCGACCTGCACTACTACTTCGAGGACGGCGATCTCAGGCGGGAGCCGATCGATTCGTTCCGCGGTTCGCCCTGTCCGGTGTACCTGCTGAGCGGTGAACACGACGTGTCCGCCACTCCCGGGATGGGCCGGGAACTTGCCGAACGGATCGGGGCCGCGCATTTCGAGGTGATGCGGGACGTCGGACATTTTCCGATGTCCGAGAACCCCGCGGTATTTCGTGACTACCTTCTTCCGGTGCTCGGGCGGATCGCAGGGGACAGCGACTGAAAGGCATCACCGCTGTCGCGCCCCGCCCGCTACCCGTCGCCAGATCCGGCAGAATGACCGGGGCCGGATTTCCGGGCCCGGCCATGGCCCCGCGCGCCCGAATGCCCGGGTTTCTTCCTCTCACCATCGCGAACGGAACATCCACATGCGGGTCCCGCAGCACTACCCGAGCAATGACCACTTGCGGCGGGCGGCGCGCCGGCGCCTGCCGAGGTTTGCCTATGACTACGTCGATGGCGGGACCGGCCCGGAGGTGGGCCTGCGCCGTAACCGCGAGGCGCTCGATGCGGTGACACTGGTTCCGCGCTACGTCACCGACCGGGAGCCTGTCGTCATGTCGGTGGACCTGTTCGGCCGCAGCTATACCCGGCCGTTCGGCATCGCGCCGATGGGGCTTGCGGGGCTGATGTGCCCGCAAGCCGAACTGCACTTCGCCCGCGCGGCGGGGCGAACCGGGTTCCCCGGCGTTCTCGCCACCGCCTGCACGGTGGAGATCGAGGACTTCGGCCGGTCCGCAGACGGCATGGGCTGGTTCCAGCTCTCTCCGCCGCAGGACGAGGAGGTCAACGACGACCTTCTGCGCCGGGCGACCGATTCCGGCTGTTCGGTTGCCGTGGTCACCGTCGACGCGCCGACGCGCGGCTGGCGCCCGCGAGACATGTACAACGACCTCGCAGTGCCGCCGCGTCTGACTGCCCGCAACATCATGCGCGCCGCCGTTCGCCCGGGCTGGAGCCTGGCGACCGTGTCCTCCGGCATGCCCCGGTTCAGGACACTTGGCCGCTACGCGCCGGGCAGGGGCATGTTCGACATCGCCGCCTATGTCACCGAACAGATCGGAAACCCGGTCAGCCGCGAGCGGCTGCAGCGCATCCGGGACTGCTGGGACGGCGAGCTGGTGATCAAGGGCATCATGCATCCCGCCGATGCCGAGGCGGCGATCGCCATGGGGTATACCGGCATCCTGGTGTCCAACCACGGCGGGCGTCAGCTCGATGCCTCGCCGGCACCGGTCGAGGTGCTGCCGGAGATCCTTCGCGCCGCGGGCGACCGCGCCGTGGTCATGGTCGACAGCGGGTTCAGCTCCGGTCTCGACATCATCAAGGCCTACGCGCTGGGTGCCCGGTTCGTCTTCTGTGGCCGGGTGTTCATGTGGGGAGTGTCGGCACTCGGCCGGCGGGGTCCGGATCACGTGGTCTCCATGCTGACCGACGAGGTCACGCTGGCGATGACCCAGATCGGATGCTCCCGAATCGCCGATCTCGATTCGAGTTGGCTCGGCGAAACCGCGCCCGGGCCGCGCCCGCGGTGATCTGCACCACGATATCGGGGCCGTGACGTCCTGCAGGCTCCGATCGAACCGTTGCGCGGCTCGCCCTGTCCGGTCTATCTGCTGTGCGGGACACACGACCTGTCCGCCACGCCCGGACACCGGATGCGTGCCGGACGGATCGGGGCCGCGCATATCCGGGTAACGCGCGCTGTCGGGCGCTTGCCGATGTCCGGGTGCCCCGCGGTGTTTCGTGACGACCTGCCGCCGGTGCCCGGATTCAGTGCCGGGGACGGCGGATGAACGGAGAAGCCGATGTCGCTCTACCCGCCCCCCGTGGATGTCCACACGGAGGTCTTCGCCCGTGTTCCCGACCGGCTTCGGCGCCCGGGCGCGCGCCCGGCGTGGGCCGAGGCAAACCGTCCGGGCCACGACGCCGACTGCTTTCTCGAAGGACCGGCGTTTGACCGGGCAGGCAACCTCTACCTGGTCAACATCCCGTTCGGCGAGATCCTTCGCGTGACCCCGGATGGCGATTTCGAAATCGTCGCCGCCTATGACGGCTGGCCCAACGGCCTGAAGGTGCATCCCGACGGAACGCTGCGGGTCGCAGACTACAAGCGCGGCATCATGCGGATCGATCCCGCCAGCGGCTCGGTCGAACCGCTGGTGGACCACCGCTGGTCGGAGAGTTTCCGCGGCTGCAACGACCTGCACATCGCACCCGACGGCGCCATCTACTTTACCGACCAGGGCCAGACCGGCATGCACGATCCGACCGGGAGGGTCTACCGGCTGACTCCGGCCGGCCAGCTGCAGCTGCTGGTCGGAACCGTTCCGAGTCCGAACGGACTTGTGCCCTCGCTCGACGAGACCCTGCTCTATGTCGCCGTTACCCGCGGCAACGCGGTGTGGCGCCTGCCGTTGCTGCCCGACGGCAGCACCACCAAGGTCAGCATCTTCATCCAGCTCTCGGGCGGGCATGGCGGTCCCGACGGCATGGCGCTCGACGCCGAGGGCGGGCTGCTGGTCTGCCATGCCGGCCTGGGCACGGTGTGGCACTTCGACCACCTCGGCCAGCCGTTGCACCGGATCCGTTCCCCACTCGGCCTGATGACCACCAACGCCGCCTTCGGCGGACCGGACAACCGCTGGCTCTACATCACCGAGTCGGAATCCGGCACGGTGCTCCGGGCCGAGCTTCCGGTCCGGGGCAAGGTCATGGCCTCGCACGCCTGAATGCCCGGTTTCTTCCTCTCACCATCGCAAACGGAACATCGACATGCGGGCCCCGCAGCACTACCCGAGCAATGATCACCTGCAGCGGGCGGCGCGCCGGCGCCTGCCGAAGTTTGCCTATGACTACGTCGATGGCGGGACCGGCCCGGAGGTGGGTCTGCGCCGCAACCGCGAGGCGCTCGACGCGGTGACGCTGGTTCCGCGCTACGTCACCGACCGGGAGCCGGTCGCCATGTCGGTGGACCTGTTCGGCCGTAGCTACACCCGGCCGTTCGGCATCGCGCCGATGGGGCTTGCAGGACTGATGTACCCGCGCGCCGAGCTGCACTTCGCGCGCGCGGCGGGCCGAACCGGCATTCCCGTCGGGCTCAGCACCGCCTGCACGGTGGAGATCGAGGACTTCGGCCGGTCCGCCGACGGCGTGGGCTGGTTCCAGCTCTATCCGCCGAAGGACCAGGAGGTGAACGACGACCTGCTGCGCCGGGCGGCCGATTCCGGCTGCTCGGTTGCCATGGTCACCGTCGACGTGCCGTCACGTGGCTGGCGGCCGCGCGACATGTACAACGGCCTGGCGGTGCCGCCGCGTCTGACCGCCCGCAACATCATGCGCGCCGCCGTTCGCCCGGGCTGGAGCCTGGCCACCGTGTCCGCCGGCATGCCCCGGTTCAGGACCTTGGGCCGCTACGCGCCGGGCAGGGGCATGTTCGACATCGCCGCCTACGTCACCGAGCAGCTCGGGAACGCGGTCAGCCGCGAGCGGCTGCAGCGCATCCGGGACCGCTGGGACGGCGAACTGGTGATCAAGGGCGTCATGCATCCCGCCGATGCCGAGGCGGCGATCACCATGGGGTATACCGGCATCCTGGTGTCCAACCACGGCGGACGGCAGCTCGACGCCTCGCCGGCGCCGGTCGAGGTTCTGCCGGAGATCCTGCGCGTCGTGGGCGACCGGGCCGTGGTCATGGTCGACAGCGGATTCAGCTCCGGTCTCGACATCATCAAGGCCTACGCGCTGGGCGCCCGGTTCGTCTTCTGCGGCCGGGTGTTCATGTGGGGAGTGTCGGCACTCGGCCGGCAGGGTCCGGATCACGTGGTCTCCATGTTGACCGACGAGGTCACGCTGGCGATGACCCAGATCGGATGTTCCCGGATTGCCGACCTCGATTCGAGCTGGCTCGGCGAAACAGCGCCCGGTGAGTGGTAACCTGGCTGTCGGAACCCTGCGGGAGCCCTTGCGATGGACACACCACTGACTGGCAGGTCCCTGCCCCGGATCGAGGACCACAGGTTCCTGACGGGCCATGCGACCTACGTCGGCGACCTCGAGCGCGACGGCGTACTGCACGCGGTGGTGCTGCGCTCGGGCCATGCCCACGGGGACTTTACCGTCACCGGCATCGACGCCGCCCTGTCGGTTCCCGGTGTGGTCGGGGTCCACCTTGCCGCCGACCTTGCCGCCGATGGTCTCGGCCCGCTTCCCTGCGGCGTGCGTTTCGGGCCGGGGGGTGACCCGGTGGTTCCGGATCGTTTCGCGCTCGCGCCCGGACGGGTCCGGCACGTTGGCGAGCCGATCGCGCTGGTTGTGGCCGAGAGGCGCGAGGTGGCGGTCGATGCCGCCGACCTGATCGAGGTTTCCTGGCGGCCGCTCGAGGCGGTGGCGGTGCCGCAGGATGCCGTTGCTCCGGGTGCGGTGCAGATCTGGGAACAGGCACCCGGCAACGTCGCATACCGGTTCCGCCGGGGCGATACCGCCGCCACCGACACTGCGTTCCGCACCGCGGACCATGTCATCGAGGTCGAGATTGTCAACAGCCGGGTGATGGCGGCGCCGCTCGAGCCCCGCGCCGGGCTTGCGAGCATCGATCCCGAGAGCGGGGTGATGCATCTCGCCTGTACCGGGCAGGGCGTGCACGAGCTGCGCAACGAACTCGCGGATGCCGTGTTCCGCGTTCCGCGCGAGCAGGTCCGCGTGTCCGCCCCCGATGTCGGCGGCGGCTTCGGGATGAAGAACTTCCTCTGTCCCGAATGGGTGCTGCTGCTGTGGGCGGCGCGCCGTCACGCCCGGCCGGTCAAGTGGGTCGCGGACCGCGGCGAGGATTTTGCGGGCGCGGTGCACGGCCGCGCCGTCGCTGGAAAGGGGGCGCTGGCGCTTGATGCCGACGGGCGCATCCTGGCCCTGCGCAGCAGGATGCTGGCCGACATGGGAGCGTATCTCTCCTCCGGCGGACCGAATGCCAGCACGCTGTCGATGGCGAGGGCCATGGGCGGTATCTACGACATCGCTGCGATCGACATGGAGACCACTGGCGTGTTTACCAACACCGTGCCGGTGGACGCCTACCGCGGTGCGGGCAAGCCCGAGGCCAACTTTCTGATCGAGCGCCTGATCGAGGTCGCGGCGCGGCGGTGCGGTTTCGACGTGGTGGAACTGCGGCGCAGGAACGCGATCCGCCACTTCCCCCACCGGGCCGCTCTCGGATCGGTGCTCGATTCAGGCAGGTTCGTCGAGAACCTCGATGACGCCGTGCGGTACGGCGAGAGGAACGGCTTCGAGGAGCGTCGGGCCGCCTCGGCCAGGGCCGGTTGGCTGCGCGGCCTCGGGGTCGCATGTTTTCTCGAGACCGCGGGCGGCAACCTGACCGAAGGCGCGGAGGTGCGGTTCCCCGCCACCGGTCGGGTCGAACTCAGGGTTGGAACCGAGTCCAACGGCCAGGGACACGCGACCGCCTATCGCCAGATTGCCGCCGACCGGCTGGGGGTCGGGATCGGGGACATCGACTACCTGCAGGCCGATACTGCCGTGACCCGGATGGGTTTCGGCCACGGTGGCGCGCGCTCGATGCACATGGGCGGCGGCACCATGGTGCTCGCGCTCGAGCAGGCGCTTGCCACGGCGCACGGGGTTGCCGCCACCCTGTTGCAGGCCGAGCCCGCGAGCGTGGAGTTTGCCGACGGACGTTTTGCGAGCGGTGGTCGCTCGGTCGGGCTTGCCGAGGTCGCCTTGGCTGCCCGCGACCCCGAGATCGCGCCCGATCTCGCGGGGGTCGGGCTCGACAGTTTCGCAAAGCGCGAGGACGCCCCGCGGACCTATCCGAACGGCTGTCATCTCGCCGAGGTCGAGGTCGATCCGGACACCGGCACCGTGACGCTGGAGCGCTACCTCATGGTCGACGACTACGGGACCCTGATCAACCCGATGCTGACCGAAGGCCAGGTGCACGGCGGCGTGACCCAGGGCATCGGCCAGGCGCTCGGCGAGGCGGTGGTGCACGATACCGAATCCGGCCAGCTGCTGGCCGGCAGTCTCATGGACTACTGGATCCCGCGCGCCCGCGACCTGCCGCGGTTCGAGACCACGCTCGAAGGCGTTCCGACCGGGGCCAACCGGCTCGGAGTCAAGGGCAGCGGCCAGGCTGGTTGCATTGCCTCGACCCAGACCGTCGTGAACGCGGTTCTCGACGCCCTCGCACCGCTCGGAATCGACCACCTGCAGATGCCGCTTAACCCTGAAACGGTGTGGCGGGCCATCCGGGCCGCCCGGTCACGGTAGGGCGTTCAGTCCCGGCGCGGGACGATCAGGGCATCGACCGCGACCGCACCCTCCGGCAGCACCAGGAACGGGTTCACGTCGATCGAGTCGATGGTCGCGGCATTGGCCGCCGCCAGCACGGAGAGTCGCGAGAGCGCCCGGGCCAGGGCATCGACATCCCCCGGCGGCGCCCCGCGCACGCCATCGAGCACGGCGCGGCCGCGGATGGCATCGATCATGTCCCGGGCCTCGTCCTCGCCGAACGGTGCGACCCGGAAACTCACGTCACGGAGCACCTCGACGAAGATGCCGCCGAGTCCGAACATGACCACGGGGCCGAATACCGGGTCCTGAACCGCACCGAGGACCGTCTCGATGCCGCCCCGGACCATTCGCGACACGGTCACGCCCGAGATCCGTGCGTCGGGCGCGGCGGCACGGGCACGGTCGAGCAGGGTGGCGTAGCCGCCGCACACGGCGTCCTCGTCGTCAAGGTCGAGCAGGACACCGCCGATCTCGGTCTTGTGGGCGATGTCGGGCGAGGCGATCTTGAGGACGACCGGCCCGCCGATCCTGCGCCAGGCTTGCACCGCGGCATCCGCGGTCGCGGCCTGCGCACCATCGACCACCGGGATTCCGGCGGAGGCCAGGAATTCGCGGGCGTCCTGCTCGCCGGCCATGGCGCCCGGAACCGGCAGGACGCCTGCAGGAAGTTTCGCCGCCGGTCGCGGTGCGCCGCGTTCGAATACCAGCTTGAAGTGGCGCAGCGCCGCCATTGCCCGGACCGCAAGCGAATGGTCCTCGAAGCAGGGGTAGCCCATCTCCTCGTAGCGTCGCCGGATTTCCTCGGGCGCGATCATGCTCATCAGGAACAGCTCGTCCGGGTAGCGTTCGCGCAGCTGCCGGAAGACCGACAGGCTGAGATCACGCGTAAACGGCGAGGCCGCCAGGCTCGCAATGTAGATGATGTGGCTGTGGTAGCCGCCTTCCTCGACGGTGAGCTCCATGCACCGATCGAGGATGGTGCGGTCGTTGAGCGCCTGGCCGGTAAAGTCGACCGGGTTGTTGACGCCGCCGAACGGGATCACCTCGAGCATCTTCGCCCGGGTTGTCTCCGGCAGCGGGGTGACTTCGAAGCCGCGCCGGCTCGCGGCATCGGCGAGCTGCACCCCGACACCGCCGGAGATGGTCTGCAGGCTGATACGGTTGCCGGTCGGGTAGCGGTCGAACTGGGCGGCGTAGGCGATGTCGGCCATTTCCTCGGTGGTCTCGGCACGCCACACGCCATACTGGGCGAACAGTCCGTCATAGATACTGTCGCTTCCCGCAAGCGAGGCAGTGTGCGAGGCCGCGGCCCGGGCTCCCGCCTCCGTCATCCCGACCTTCATGAAGATCACCGGCTTGCGGGCCGCCCGGGCATCGGCGAAGGCCTGGCGGAGCCGCTCGCCGTCACCGATTCCCTCGGCGTAGGCAACGATCACCCGGATCGAGTCGATCGCGGCATAGCACGAGATCACCTCGGCCACGTCGACATCGCACTCATTCCCGGTGGTCACCCAGTAGGTACTGCCGACACCGCGGTTCTGAGTGATGGTGAACAGGTGGCTGCCATAGGCGCCCGACTGGGTAATGATGCCGATCGGACCGCACGGCAGCTTGCAGCTTGCGAGCGTGTTGGCGAAGGTTCCGAACCACCCGATCTCAAGGTTGAAGATCCCGAGACAGTTCGGCCCGACGATTCGCATGCCACTGCTGCGCGCGATCCCGGCGATCTGCTGCTGGGCACTGCTGCCCGAGGCTCCTGTCTCGGCAAACCCCGAGGTGAACATGATCGCGCTGCGTGCGCCGGCCTTCGCACAGTCGGCGATCACCTCGACCGCGACCGAGGCCGGAACCGAGACGATGACACAGTCGACCGGCTCGGGTACCGAGGCGATGTCCGGGTAGCAATGAAGTCCCTGCGCGGTCTCGCGTCGCGGGTTCACCGGGTAGATCCGGCCGGCAAAACCGGCGCTGAGCATCGAGTGGATCGGACGCCCGCCGATGCGACCGGGCTCGTCGCTTGCCCCGATGACGGCGACCGATTGCGGGGCGAGCAGCGCCTCCAGCGATCCGGTCATGAACTGGTTCCGTCGACCAGGGCCTCCTCGGTACGCAGCCGCGCGATTTCCCCGTCGTCGAACCCCCACCGCGAGAGCACGTCGTCGTTGTGCTCCCCCGGTCTCGGCGGCGGTGACTGGATCCGTCCCGGGGTTCGCGCAAAACGCGGGGCGGGTGCCGGCTGCAGCCAGCCGTCGGACTCGACGAAAACGCCTCGTTCACGGGTGTGCGGGTGCTCCGCCACCTCCTCGATGTCCATGACCGGCGCGAAGCAGATGTCCCGGGTGCCGAGCAGGTGTGTCCACTCGGCTCGCGTACGACTGGCGAAGACCCCGGCGAGCTGCCGCTTTTGTTCCGGCCAGGCTTCGCGATCCCACTGTCGCGACCACAGCGGTCCCGACAGTTCGAGCAGATCACACAACAGGCGATAGAACTGCGGTTCGATCGACCCGATGCAGATCCACCGGTCGTCGGCACAGCGATAGGGTGCGTAGAAGGGTGCCCCTCCGTCCAGCCAGTTTTCGCCACGGGGCTGATTCCACAGGCCGCTGGCGCGGCTCTGGAAGATGCCGGCCATCAGCAGCGCCGAACCGTCGAGCATCGCGGCGTCGATCACCTGGCCGGATCCGGAGCGCGCCGCCTCGATCAGGCCACATGCCATGCCGAACGCCATCATCATGCCTCCGCCGCCGAAGTCACCGACGAGGTTGAGCGGTGGAACCGGTCCGCGTTCCGCGTCTCCGATCGCGCCGAGCGCTCCGGCAAGTGCAATGTAGTTGATGTCGTGGCCTGCCACCCGGGCCAGCGGACCTTCCTGACCCCAGCCGGTGACCCGCCCGTAAACCAGCTTCGGGTTGCGTGCGAGACAGTCTTCGGGGCCAAGGCCGAGCCGTTCCATCACGCCTGGACGGAATCCCTCCACCAGACCGTTGGCCTGTTCGACCAGGCGAAGCACCGCCGCGGTCGCCGTCGGCTGTTTCAGGTCGAAGGCGACCGACTTGCGGCCCCGGTTCAGGATCGCGTTCCTGTCTGTGCCACCGACCGGGTTTCCGCCCGGCCGGTCGATGCGAATCACCTCCGCGCCCATGTCCGAGAGCAGCATGCAGCAATGGGGAGCCGGTCCGATGCCGGCAAGTTCCACGATTCTGATCCCGGCAAGGGGCCCGGAGTGCGGCATGGTCAACCTCACGGATGGAGATAGGGAACGCCGTTTCCGCGTGAGCGGCGATCCGGCCCGGTGCCGGTGCCGGGGACTACGCGGCGAGGTGGCGGTAGGCCTGGGGCATGCCCCGCACGCTGATGCGCCACAGCAGGCGACGGGTGTCCTCACGACCAGGGTCGGCGACGTCGATCGGGGTTGCGGCGTGCATGGTCGACAGCGTGTCGAAGATCACGATGTCCCCCACCGCGTACCGGTGGGCGTAGACGAATCGGTCCTGGATCGCGTGGGTCTTCAGCTGCCACAGCAGTTCAACCGCCTCGGCATCGTTCATGTCGCGAATGGCGAAGGAGGACTGACCGGTGGCATACAGTCCCTTGCGGCCGGTCACCGGGTGACGCATGACCAGGGGATGATGGCAGGTGGGGACACGATCGATCTGCTCACCGGTCTTGAGCGGACTGGCGATGAACTCGTCGTCGAGCAGCTTTCCCGCCCCGTAGAGATGCGCCACCTGGAGGTCGTCGATCCGTTCGCGCGTCCCGGCGTCGAGGGCATCGTAGGCGGCCACCATGTCGACGAACTGGGTCTGCCCGCCGATCCGTGGGGCCAGGATCGAGTAGAGCATTGTTGCGCTGGCAGGCATTGCCTCGTAGGACTGATCCGTATGCCAGAGCGCCGCTCCGTTGCGGATCTCGTGCTTGCGGTCCTTTTGCTCGGTGTTACCGACGGCAAGCAGTTCCGGGTAACCGGGCATGCGCATATGGTCGAGAACATGCGGGATCGGTGTACCCCACCAGCGCCCGAAGGTCAGATACGCGTCCTGGTCGAGTGACTGGTCCCTGATGACGACGATCCGGTACTCGTACAGCGCGTCGGCCAAATCCTTCATCTGTCCGGCATCAAGCGGCCCGGCAAGGTCCACGCCACGCACCTCGGCCCCGAACGGTGCATCGGCAATGGGTTCGATTCGCATCTGTCGTCCCCCGAGTTCGGAATCGGGACCATTGTTGTCCGCGTCGGGATCGGGCTCAAGTGATTTCACACATCCGGCGGCCGCATGAGCCCGGCAGACCGCCACCGGCTGGCACGCGACGCGGGGTTCCTGCTCTACCTGGTCAATCGGACCGGGCATGTCATGGGCGTGCAGATTCTCACGGTGGCGGTCGGATGGTACGTCTATCAGCTGACCCGCGACCCGATCGACCTCGGCTATGTGGGCCTGGCCCAGTTTGCCCCCGCATTCCTGTTCGTGCTGGTGGCAGGCATGGCGGTGGACCGGCTGGACCGGCGGATGATCCTGGCGCTGTGCAACGTGATCCATGTCGCGGTGACCGGACTGCTTGTGGTGGTGCTCTGGGCCGGGGCCGGCGGGATGGCCGCCATCCTCGCCATCCTGTTCGTGCACGGAATTGCGCGTGCCTTCGCCCAGACCGCGGTGCAGGCACTGCTGCCCAACCTGGTGCCGGTGGAGACGTTCCCGCGGGCGGTTGCCTGGTCATCATCCGCGAACAAGGTGGCGCAGCTTGCCGGCCCGGCGCTGGGAGGGGGGCTGATCGCCTGGACCGGTGACGGCGTCTACGGCGCGGCGGCGGCGTGTTTTGCCATTGCCGCCGGCTCGGCGTTGATGGTCCCGCCTGCCCGCGGAGTCCGGTCGGCGGGACGCATCACGCTCGACGCGCTGCTTGGCGGGTTTTCCTATGTCTGGCGTGAGAAACGTGTGCTTGGCGCCATCTCGATCGACCTGCTCGCGGTGCTACTCGGCGGCGTGATGGGACTGCTGCCGGTCTATGCCAGCGATATCCTGCACGTGGGGCCGGACGGGCTCGGCGTCATGCGGGCGATGCCGGGTTTCGGATCGCTGCTGGTCGGCCTGGTGCTGGCCCGGCTGGCGGCACCGCGCTACATGGGTCCGGCGCTGTTCGTCTCACTCGCCCTGTTCGCGGCGTCGATCGTGGTGTTCAGCCTTTCGACCCTGTACTGGCTGTCACTCGCGGCACTTGCCGTCTATGGCGCGGCCGACATGATGAGCGTCTACATCCGCCTGACCCTGGTGCAGCTCGCGACACCCGATGTCATGCGCGGCAGGGTCAGCGCCGTCAATTCGGTGGCGATCAACGCCTCGAACGAGCTCGGCGACTTCCGGGCCGGCGTGACCGCGGCGTTCGTCGGGGTGGTACCGGCGGTTCTCGCGGGCGGGGTGGCGACCTTCGCGATTGCAGGGCTGTGGACCTGGCTGTTTCCGGCGATCCGCAGGGTCGACCGGCTGTCGGACGTCACACCGGGCCGGACCTGACCGTTCTGTCCACGACGCGCTTCGGCGGTTCCCGGACAAGCACCGCGCTTGTATTTGCGCAAATCCTCACACCATGATGCACGCGGGCGAACCTCGTGCCGGGTAACGTTGCAGGGAGATCGACCGACCCATGCAGGGAACGCGACGAAGGACCGGGTCGCGGCGTCGCAGTGCCGCTGCGCGTGACGGTGGTCCGGCGATCAGACAGCTCGACTGGCAGCTGCCGGTCAACATTGACGCCCCGACCGAACCCTTCACCGAGGAGCAGGTCCAGGCGGTTCACGAGGGTGCGATGCGGGTGCTCGAGGAGATCGGGATCGAGTTCCTGAACGAGGACGCGCGGGTGGTGCTGGCCGAAGCCGGGTGCGAGACCCGGCCGGGTTCAACCAATGTCCGCATGGACCGGGCGCTGGTAATGGAGAAGGTGAAGCTTGCGCCGGCACGGTTCACCATCACGCCGCGCAACCCCGAGCGAGCCGTGATCATAGGCGGCCGGCACATGGTGTTCGGCAATGTCTCCAGTCCGCCGAACTGTTCCGACCTGGACCGTGGCCGCCGTGTCGGCGACCGGGAGAGCTATCGCGACCTGCTCAGACTCACACAGTATTTCAACTGCATCCATCTCGCCTGCGGCTACCCGGTGGAGCCGGTGGACCTCCACCCCTCGATCCGGCACCTCGATTGCCTGTTCGACAAGCTGACGATCACCGACAAGGTGGTGCACGCCTACTCGCTCGGGCCGGAGCGGGTCGAGGACGTGATGGAAATGACGCGTATCGCGGCCGGCATGACGCACGAGGAGTTCGAGGCCGCGCCGCACATGTACACCAACATCAACTCGTCCTCGCCGCTCAAGCATGACTGGCCGATGCTTGACGGAGCGATGCGGTGTGCGCGGCGCGGCCAGCCGACCATCGTTTCACCCTTCACCCTTGCCGGCGCCATGGCGCCGGTGACCCTTGCCGGCGCGGTGACCCAGTTCGTGGCCGAGGGGCTGTCGGCGATCGTGTTGCTGCAGTGCATACGCCCGGGTATCCCCTGTGCCATCGGGTCCTTCACCTCCAATGTCGACATGCGGTCCGGCGCCCCCGCCTTCGGCACGCCGGAATACATGCGGGCGACCCAGATTTCAGGTCAGATGGCCCGGTTCTACGGTTTGCCGTTGCGCGCGTCGAATGCCTGCGCAGCAAATCACCCGGATGCCCAGGCCGCCTGGGAGAGCGCGTTCTCGCTCTGGTCGGTGGTTTCCGCCGGTGTGAACATCGTCTATCACGCCGCCGGCTGGCTCGAGGGCGGACTGTGCGCGTCCTACGAAAAGTTCATACTCGATTGCGAGACCCTGCAGCAGATGATGGCCTACCTGCGTCCGGTTCCGGCGAGCGAGGCCGACATCGCGGTGGATGCCATCCGCGAGGTCGGTCCGACCGGGCACTTCTTCGGGGCCGACCATACACGCCAGCGCTACCGCACCGCCTTCTACGAACCGTTCCTGTCGGACTGGAGCAACTTCGAGAGCTGGGAGGAACGCGGGTCGATTGATGCCACCCACCGGGCCAACGCCACCTGGAAGAAGATTCTGGCGGAGTTCGAGCCTCCACCGCTTGAGCAGGCCCGCCGCGAGGAACTGGCCGCCTTCGTCGAACGGCGCAAGCGTGAGGGCGGTGCGCCGACCGATTTCTGAAAAATCGGGGCGCGGGCCCGCGCACCGAAGGGCGCCTGCCCGGCCGCGGGTGAGCAGGGCAGTGTCGATGCTGCCGGTGATCCCCAATTCTCAACAGGGGAAAGAGATACGGGGTCGTTGACCGTAGTATATGTAGTGGTTTCGGACACCTGCACCTACCACAGGAACCGACCCCATGCTGACAGAGCGTACCAGGCGCGAGGTCGTGTTCCAGGGACATGTTCGCCGTAGGGTGATGCCCCCGGTTTGATGGCGGACACCTGTCATCCCCTGAAAGGCGATCTCAAAGGGTACCGGAGCATCCCGATAACGGGAAGTGGCGGCTCACCTTTCGCCTTGAAGACGGTGACGCCCGGGACGTCAATCTGGTCGACTACCACTGACGGGAGTTATGGGCATGCCGATGATCGATCCTCCCCATCCTGGGCGCAGCGTTCACGAAAACTGTTTCGAACCGCTCGGCTTGAGAGTAACCGCGGCGGCGCGGGTGCCGGGTGTCGCCCGACATACGCTGTTCCAGGTGCTCAACGGCCACGCGGAAATCTCGCCCGAAATGGCGATCCGCTCCGAAAAGGCAGGTTGGTCCAATGCCGAGTTCTGGCTATGACGCCGCACCACTTACGATCTCGTTCAGGCCCGCAGGCGCGAAGGCCAGATCGCAGTACGGCGATACCAGTCTCAATCCGTAGCCTGACTTGACCCATAGCCGGATGGCAGGGGCCTTCTGGTGGAGTATCCGGGGGCAGCCGCCCCGAACATCGGGCTGAACGCCGTCGAAAGTCCACCCGCCGCAGGGGACGGCGGGCACGATGCGATGCCGCCGGGCGGGTCAGGGCAGGGGCCTTGCGCGAACTGCCTGCGATCGGTGAAAGTCCGGCCCCTGTTGCGCAAGGCCGTGCCGGCGCAGTGTCACGCACGGGGCATTTTCGATGAGTGCGTACCGGAATTCGCAAGGCATCGCCGCATCGCGAACGCGACCCCTTTCGGGGTGCTGCAGTCCAGTCAGGGGAAGTCGGAGAATGGTAGCGGATTGCGGCTCTCCGCCGATGATGTGGTCGTTCCGGGCGTTGCGGAAGGTTACCGCGCGGCAGTTGTGCGCTCTTGCGACGGTCGCGGTCCTCACGGGCTGGGTGGTGCCATCGCGCGCCCATGTACTGGTGCCGCCTTCCGCGGTCTGCCCGGCTCCCGGTGAGGTCGTGCAGGCAGGTCACCGGATCCGCTGCGTGTCCGGTGAGGAGGATGCGGGCGACGTCGAGATAGAGGTGTCCGGAACGACCCTCATTACCGGCGAGCACGGGGCAGCGATCGAGGGCCGCCACGAAGGCGGTGGAGATGTCCGCATTTCGGTCGAGAATACCCGGATAACGACCTCCGGACACCTGACGGGGGAGGCGCACGCCGAAGGGATTGATGCCGAGGCCGGGACCGGTTCGATCCGGGTGACGCTGCGCGACGTCGACATCGAGACCTTCGGCGTGGAGGGTGAACATCCGGGCGATCACCATGAAGAGACCGGGGCCCACGGCGTGCACGCGTCGCGATCGCACGGTGCAGGCGGGGTTTCGGTCGACATCGAGGGCGGGCGCATAGTCACCTACGGCGTCGATTCCGCCGGTGTCGTGGTTTCGGGTGCGGGGGAGTTGAGGCTGCGCGCCCGGGGGGCGACCGTGGTTACGCATGGCCGGGACGCACACGGTTTCCATGGCGAAATCCGGGAGGGAACGGCAGGCGATATCGACATGGAGGTGCGCGACACCACCGTCACTACCTACGGCGACTCTGCCAATGGCGTGTGGGGCGACGCTCGTGGCGATGGCACGCGTGGTGACGTGCGGCTCGGCGTGGACGGGTCCGCCATGATGACCGGAGGCGAGAACGGCCACGGAATTCTCGGCACTGTCCGGGGCGGTGCCCGAGGCGATGTGGCGATCACGGTTCAGGGGTCCACCATCACCACCCGGGGCGGGTCCGCCGAGGCCGTGTGGGGCACTGCCAACGGAGACGGCACGCGCGGTGACGTGCGGCTCGATCTGCGCGGGTCCGCCGTGGTGACCGAGGGAAGCATGAGCCACGGTATTCTCGGCTCCGTGCGCAGTGGTGCGCAGGGTGACGTCACGATCGACGTACAGGACACGACCGTTACCACCCGGGGTGAAGCGGCCTATGGCGTGTGGGGTGACGCTCGTGGCGGCGGCACGCGCGGTGATGTGGGGATCAAGGTGGACGGCTCCGCCGTGACGACCGGGGGCAGGAACGGTCACGGCATTCTCGGCACCGTCCGGGACGGTGCCGGGGGCGATGTTTCTATCACGGTGGAGGAGACGACTGTTACCACCCGGGGTCAGTCCGCCGACGCCGTGTTGGGTATTGTCACCGGCGACGACTCGCACGGCGATGTCCGGCTCGACCTGCGCGGGTCTGTCCTGGAGACCGGGGAGGTGAACAGCCACGGCGTTGTCGGCTCCCTCCGGGACGGGGCCAGGGGCGATATCGCGATCGACGTGGAGCACGCGACCGTCACCACCCGGGGCAACTCCGCCGAGGCCGTGTGGGGCACCGCTACCGGCGATGGTACGCAGGGTGACGTGCGGATCAGCCTGGACGGGACCACAGTGACGACCGGGGGCGAGACCGGCCACGGCATTCTCGCCTCTGTCCGGGACGATGCCAGGGGTGATGTCGCACTCTCGGTGCAGGAAGCGACCGTCACGACAACGGGCGACGCCGCCTTCGCCGTGTGGGGGGATGTTCACGGCGACGGCACGCGCGGTGACGTGCAGATCGACATGGCCGGGTCCGCCGTGGCGACCGTGGGCGAGGCCAGCCACGGCATTCTCGGCACTGTCCGGAACGGTGCGGAGGGTGAAGTTGCGATCATGTTGCGCAACACGACCGTCGCAACCCGGGGCGTGAACTCCGACGGTGTCCGGGCCCTGGGCCAGAGTGATGGAAACGTCACGATCGACCTGCTCGACACCGGCATCGAGACCTGGTCAACCGCGCGTGACGAGAAGGGTGACACGTGGTCGGTCGGTGTGAAGGCCGATATCGGTCAGAATCCCCGATCGGGGGAAGGCACTGTCGGCGATATCAACCTGCGGATGTCGGGCGGCTCGATCGTGACCCACGGGGTGCTGTCCCGCGGCATTCAGGTCGCGCATGCGTCGAGCGACGGACTGAACCGCGGCGATGTCCGGATCGCGACGTCCGGCACCAGGATCGAGACGCGCGGCGCCGATGCCGACGGCATCCTCGTCTACCATACAGGAACAGGCCGGGTGGATATCCGGGTCGATGACGGACGCATCGACGCGGTCGGAGCGGGATCGAACGGCATCCGCGTCGGCCAGGTGACAACACCCGAAACCCGGCCGGGGCGGACCGCAGCTACAGGTGTCGTTGAACGCGCCGCCCCGATCGGAACGGACGGCTACCGTCAGCAGACCGTGAACGTGAATGCGCCGGTGAGCGGTGGCACGGGTCTGGGGGCGGGGGTCTTTCTTGCCGGCGGGGGCCGGGTCATCGTCGGGCCCAAGGGCCGGCTCGAAGCCGGGTCCGGTGTCGCGATCTTCTCCGCCGGTGACAGCGAGGACGGCGGGGATCCGGTCCCGCGCCGGCTCCAGGTCGACCTCAGGCCGGACGGGCTTCGACCCTCCGACCTGCTCGAGGGCACGATCCGCAACGACGAGGGCGAGACCGTGCTCGCAGTCAACGGGGTCTCGCTGTTTGACAGCGCTGCCGGTGGGCGTCTGTCGAGCCGGGCGCCCAACGGTGCGCACAATGTTTTCCTTGCCGAGGGTTTTGCGGGCCTGGACTTTTCGGCCGCGGACAGTTTCGTCAGCGTCTGGGCGCCCCGGGCTGCCGTGTACGAAGCGCTTCCGGGCGTCCTGCACCGCCTGGACGATCGGACGCAGTTCAGCGAAACGGAGAGGCAGTTGAGGCCGGGTCAACCATTCCGGCTGCGGGTTTCCGGTGGCGCGGGTTCGCGCGGCGGCACGGGCGGCACGGTGGGCGCTGCCTACGATTACGACCGCCATGATATCGAGGTGGGGATGGACGCGACGTTGTCGGAAGACGGCAGCCTGGCAGGCACGCTGGGCGTGCGCCGGGTGTCGGGTTCGGCCGACGTGTCGGCAGCGACCGGCGGCGGCCGCATCGAAGCCCTCGGCTATGGCGTGTCCCTGGGGATCACCTGGCGCTCGGAGGCTGGCTGGTACGGAGTGGGTCGCGTCTCCGCCACGCGATATTCGGTCGACTTCCAGTCGGATACCCTCGGGGATCTGCGCGACGGCGTCGGCGCGCTGGTCCACGGCGTGGAACTGGAAGCGGGCAGGCGGTTCGGCCTTGGCGACGGAATGGATCTGACCCCGAAGGCATGGATACGCCGTACGGCTCTGTCGATGGACGGATTTGCGGATGCCGCGGGCGCTCGGTTGACGCTGCGCGAGGCAAACCGGCTGACGGCCGGCGCCGGTGCGACCGTCCGCGCCCGGCTCGAGGGCACCGACGGCGAAACGCTGGTCCTCGAGGGCCTGATCGGAATTGAGGGCGCTGCCGAGGGCCGCAAGGCCCGGGTCGAGGTCTCCCGCGAGACACTGACGGCCAGGGAGACGGGCAGCCGGGCGCAGCTCGGGCTTGGTGCGGCCTGGCAGCGGGACGAGCTGTCGGTGCGCACCGAACTCGGTCGCGCACAGGCCATCTCCGCGGGCGACGTCGACTGGACCGGGCGCGTTACCGTCGGACTTGCGTTCTGATGATCCGGGCGTCCGCCGGTTCGGCCCTGGCCGTGAACGCCCGACATGCCGGCGGCGCATTGTGACAACGAAGCCGGGTCGTCGAAATGCCGGAAGACCCGGCGGGCAACAGGGTGTCCCGCCCGGCCACTTCTTCGGGAAACCTGCCGGGTCCTGGCCCGGTCGACGGCAGGGGACGGATCGAGAATGGCAGACGGCATCACGTCCCGGCACCCTGTGGCCCTGCACAACGGGTGCTTGTGCCTTCGGCCGCGCCCGCCTGGTCAACGACATGCTACAAGCATGTTCGGTACCGGCTGCGCGTCGGGGGAAGGGGACGGGATGGACGGGCTCGGCATGCCGACCACCGCCACTGACCATGGACCGCGAACCGTTGTGCAGTGCAAGATAGGGGGTGCCGACCGATGCGACCGTATCGAAATGATCCCGACACGGGATCGGATACGGGTGTCACCCGCACGGCACACGGACCAGCAAGGCGCCCCTGCCGCGAAAGGTAGCCCATGATCCCGAACGACTTTCCGAGCCTGAACTTCGATCTCGGTGAAACCGCTGACATGCTCAGGGACTCGGTCCGTTCCTTCGCCTCCGACGAAGTGGCGCCGCGGGCGGCCGACATCGAGCGGGCGAACGATTTTCCTGCCGATCTCTGGCGCAAGATGGGCGATCTCGGCGTTCTCGGCATCACTGTCGAGGAGGAGTACGGCGGGGCCGGGATGGGGTACCTCGAACACGCGGTTGCGGTGGAGGAGCTGAGCCGTGCCTCCGCCGCTGTCGGGCTGAGCTACGGCGCCCATTCCAACCTGTGCGTCAACCAGATCCGGCTCAACGGAACCGAGGAGCAGAAGCACCGGTTCCTGCCCCGGCTGGTCAGCGGCGAGCACGTGGGTGCGCTGGCGATGAGCGAGCCCGGGGCGGGGTCGGACGTGGTAGGCATGACCACCCGGGCCGATCGCCGCGGGGACCGCTACGTCCTCAACGGTTCCAAGATGTGGATTACCAACGGGCCGGACGCGGACACGCTGGTCGTCTACGCCAAGACCGACCCGGCAGCGCATCAGCGCGGCATTACCGCCTTCATCATCGAGAAGGGCATGAAGGGATTCTCGACTTCGCCCAAGCTCGACAAGATGGGCATGCGCGGCTCGAACACCTGCGAGCTGGTGTTCGCCGACTGCGAGGTGCCCGAGGACAATGTGCTCGGTGGTGAGAACCGCGGTGTCAACGTGCTGATGAGCGGCCTCGACTACGAGCGCGCGGTGCTGGCCGCCGGTCCTCTGGGGATCATGCAGTCATGCATGGACGTGGTGCTTCCCTACGTGCACGAACGCCGCCAGTTCGGAACTCCGATCGGCGAGTTCCAGCTGATGCAGGGCAAGATTGCCGACATGTACGTCACCATGAACGCCTCGAAGTCCTACGTCTATTCCGTGGCAAAGGCCTGCGATCGCGGCGAGGTCACGCGCAAGGACGCGGCGGGGGGCGCCCCCCTCGCGGGCCGCGAGAGCGCCACGCAGGGCCGCGGCGGGCGCCATCCGGTACGCGGCCGAGAAGGCGACCTGGATGGCGCTCGAGGCGATCCAGTGCCTCGGCGGCAACGGCTACATCAACGATTACCCGACCGGCCGGCTGCTGCGCGACGCCAAGCTCTACGAGATCGGCGCCGGAACCTCGGAGATCCGCCGCATGCTGATCGGGCGTGAACTCTACCGGGAGTCGGCGTGACCCGATCCGGTGGAGTGCCGTTCCCCGCGCCGGGGCTCACGGTTGGCCCGGAAGGCCGGTTGCGGTGTGCCTGGTGCGAGGGGCGCGACGACTACCGCACCTACCACGACGAGGAGTGGGGGCGGCCCGAGACCGGTGACCGGGCGCTGTTCGAGAAGGTCTGCCTGGAAGGGTTCCAGGCGGGGCTGAGCTGGATCACCATCCTGCGCAAGCGGGACGACTTCAGGCGTGTATTCGCCGGTTTCGACATCGATGCGGTAGCCGGTTTCGGCGAAGCCGACGTGGAGCGGTTGCTCGCCGACCGCTCCATCGTGCGCCATCGCGGCAAGATCGAGGCAGTCGTCCACAATGCGGGGCTGGCGCAGCAGATGCGCGCCGAATTCGGATCGCTCGCCGCCTTCTTCTGGAGCCACGAGCCGGCACCGGCGGACCGCCCGGCGGTCATCGACCACGGTTCTGTCCCTGCCACCACGCCGGAGGCGACCCGGCTTTCGCGCGAGCTGCGACGGCGCGGATGGCGTTTCGTCGGCCCGGTCACCTGCTACTCGTTCATGCAGGCGATGGGGCTGGTGAACGACCATCTAGAGGGCTGTGAAGTCCGGGCCGAGGTGGAACGCGAGCGCAGCGCACTGATCCGCCCCACACCAACAGTCACGAGGTCGGCATGATTGGAACACGACTCTATTCCGGATCCCCGTTCGAGGAGATGGCGGGCTACGCACGCGCGGTCGTCGACGGCGACACCGTTCACGTGTCAGGGACGACCGGGTACGACCCCGAAATCAACGGATTTGCCGCGACCGTCGAGGAGCAGGCGACGCGGGCCTTCGCCACAATTTCCGACGTGCTCGAACGGGCCGGGACATCGCGGGAGAATATCATCCGCATGCGGGTCTACGTTGCGAGCAGGGAGGAATTCGATCGTATCAAGTCTATCATCAGGGACTACAGCATGCCGGCGCGCCCTGCCAACACCGCGCTCATCTGCGGACTTGCCACCGAGGAGATGCGTGTCGAGTTCGAGGTTACGGCGCGCATTCCCCAAGCCACGGAGTAGATGACCATGCCCAGTATTCTGGTGACCGGTGCGAGCCGCGGGATCGGCCGCGAGTTTGTCCGCCAGTTCGTTTCCGACGGCTGGGATGTCCTGGCGGCATGTCGCGACCCGTCCGGTACCGGGCAGATTGCCGGGGCCGAGTACCTGGAACTCGACGTCGACGATGCCGCGAGCATTTCAGCCTGCCGCGCCGCGCTCGGTGACCGACCGGTTGACGTTCTGGTCAACAATGCCGGAATCGTCGGGCAGCGGGCGGGGTTCGGATCACTCGACTACACCGCCTGGCAGGCGGCGATGACCACCAATGTCTTCGGACCGATGCGGGTTGCCGAGGCCTTTGTCGACCAGGTTGTTGCCAGTTCGCGCCGGCAGATGGTCTTCATCTCTTCCTACATGGGGAGCATCTCCCGGGCCGGCCCGGGCGCCTGCGTCTATCGCTCCTCGAAGGCCGCGCTCAACATGGCGGTCCGCTGTATGTCGCTCCAGCTGGCCGGCCAGGGGGTGACCGCGGTGCTGTTTCACCCCGGTCACGTGAGCACCGATATGGGCGGCGCGTCGGCGCCGGTCACTGCGGAACAGAGCGTGCGCGGCATGAAGGAGCAGATCCTGTCGCTGTCCGCCACGGACAACGGCCGGTTCCTGAGCTTCAGGGGCGAGGAACTGCCCTGGTAGGTCCCTCGCCGCACCCTTGAGAAGGCGCGTACCGATCGCGCGGCGTGGCTGGAACACTGACAGGAACGCTATCCGAAGCTGACGGCCTGGGCGGAGGACACCATCGAGGAGACCCTTGCCTTCTACAGCCTGCCTCTGCAGCACCACAAGGATCAGAAGTCGACCGACATGCTCGAGCGTGTCAACGAGGAGATCAAGCGGCGCACCCCCATCGTGCGTGTGTCTCCCAATGCCTCGAGCTGCCTGCGCCTGGTGGTCAATATTCCACGCCGATCAACAGGCGCCCGCCGCCCTGGCGCAGGTATGGGGATTCCGCCTGTACAGCGTGATGGTGCTAGCCGCCGTCGAGAGCATGGGCGTCGCCCTCGGCCATATGCGGATGATCGCCGGGGAGCTCGAACGGGGCGAACTGGTCCCGCTCTTCGACGACGAAGTTCCCGCCCGGGCCCGCTATGTGCTGTGCCTGGCGCCCGACGCGAAGGACAAGCCCGGCGTGCCCGCATTCCGCGACTGGCTGCGCGCCTAGGCCGCAGGGCAGCCGACCGCATAGCGCGATCCCGTCCAGCCCGGCCTACCACTACCGGACCAAGTCCTCGCCGACACAGGAAGGTTTGGATCAGTGAGTTTGGGCCAGTTCCCTGTCAGCCAGATACTTCCGCACGTGGCTGCTGCCCTTCGCGGCCTCGACATTGTCTCCGCGCGCCGAAATGGTGTTTCTGCGGCAAATGCCGCCAGCAAAAGTCCCGGTATTGAAAAATTCCGCATTCGATTTGATGACCCGGTCCGCGTTCATCCATCGGGCGCCCGCGAAACCGGAGCAATCCACGACCCGCCGGGACGCCCGAAGAACCGGGAAATCCGTCGGGCCATTGCGATCCGCCGTGAGACCACGGACGACAGCCGCTCCGACTTTGGGGCCGGGACACAAGGTGGACGGGGTTCGGGCCAGATTTGTTCAGCCCCAGTCGGTTCTTGACCAAGCGCGCGGACGCCTACACGTTCTTCCCATTCGACGGAGAGGTGGCCTTTAGCCAGGCGTAGAACTCCCCATCCCGTTCAACTTTGCGGTCTCGATCAGCAAGGCTATTCGCCCCTAGGCGGCACCTTCACCGTGACCTGCAAACAACGCGTTTTTTCTCGACACAACGGTAACTGTGGCTCAACAGCGTTAGGCGAGAAGCATTCGTGGCGATCTCCTATGCCAGCCCAAACGCATCTCGTCGGACGGAGTACAGTCGGTACCCGTGACGCGTGACCCTCGCCTAAATTGTTCGGAGCAGCGCATGCCTTACAGGTGGACATATCTTCGCAAGGTCGATCAGCACGGGAGCACAGGCGTATCGGGAGAATGGCCGATCAGTCTGTTCCGTGCTGCTTTGTGCGCTGCAGAAGAGACGATCCAAGGCAGTCCGTTTGCATCGGCCTGGCTGCGGTTATTCCAAGACCATCTGAGCACCAGTGAGCAGCGTATGCTTCGTTGGCGCGGCAACCTCGGCTCAAGCAGCGAAGTACGGCGGGCATACTCCGGTCTGTATGGGCGATACTTTGCCCGCGCCCTGTTGGCGGGCGAACTCGGCATTACAGACTTCATACCGCTCGACCTTCCGCGGAAGACGTACCGCAAGAGAGATTTCGGGGCCGTGACCGTTTGCCGGGTCAGCAAGGGCGACGTCCCGGACTGGATTGCCTGGGACCCGCGACGACCGGGCCATGTGCTATGTGAAGCCAAGGGCAGACTGACCGGTCGCTCACAGGATTTTCTCACCGGCGAGCCCGCTTGCATCAAGTGGGGCAAGGCCCAATTTGAGCGGATCGAGGTCACACATTCCGGGAACACAAGAGTCGCGACCAGAAACTGGGTCGCGGCGAACCGGTGGTCGACGGACGCGGATAGGGAACAGGCGGTTTCGCTGTTGTGGGACCCGCCGAGCGATGGTGAGTCTCTGACGCCCGAGGAAGCGCGCGGGCATGGAGAAGCGATGCGCAGGCATCGCCTTGAAGCGCTTGCTCGGGGGCTCGGAAACCCGGAATTCACTGTGCGCATACGGGCCATAGGCTCCGATGGCGAAGTGCCGTCGTCTGAGACCGACGCCAAACGGGGCAGCTCCTTCGGCCCGTTTGAAAGTCCTTCCCGGGAACCCCACGAGGGCTGTTACCACGCGGCGATCATTACGCCGCTTGGCATTCGAGCGATTCACGATGGAAATGACCTGAATGCGGCTCGCGCTGCCGTGGAGAATTCCGCGAGCACCGACGAGTCTGTGATGATATTCGGCCTGGCGAAAGGGACCTCCAAGACACTGGAGAGCGGACAAGCCCTCTGGCTGTCGGACAACGGAATCGTTTCCGCCGATGGGTCGGCCCTGTTCAACCTAAAGAGCGTGGAAGTCGAGGAAGCGTGAACGTGGTCCGAACACGGGAGATTCTCCAGGTTCAGTTCACAGAGACCTCATATTGCTGAACCCAGCCCGGTTGCCCGGCAATCGCGTCACGCGATGGCCGAGCGTATACGAATGAATCGGGTCAGGTACTGCACCGTCACTTCGCTGGACGCGGTGCGGCTCAGCGTCACTGGGAACGCGACCGCCGCGTCCGCCCGCTCGCTCGCCCGCGCATCCGCTACCGACAAGAGCGCCGGCCCCTTCACTGTCGCTGTCACGGTCTCGGCCAGCACGCGGCCCGACTCGGCGGTGACCGAGCCCGCCGACAGGGTCACCATCACCGCCTCGTGCGAGGCCGGCCGCACCGAGATACCCCAGAGCGTCACTCAGTCGTTCGCCCTGTAGTAGCGCCGCCAGGGGAAATGGCGATGTCGGGTGCGTGGACCTCCCGCTCCCTGGCCCCATTCACAGGCTCCATATTTTGACCGTCCCGAATAGGCGGGATAGCCTCAGCATGCTCGGGAAACTAGAATACCCCCAGGAGAGCTACTATTCTGCCACCTGTCGGAATCGACCTCATGAGGGACTTTCACCTTCGTTTCTGTCTCGAACGCGGCTGGTACAACGGACTCATCGACCTGCTCGACAACGAACTTAACGAACACCTTCTTCCAAAAACAGGCGGCGCCTATATCCTTGGGACATCAGCCACCATGCTTACTTACCCATGGGATAGTTCGCCCGTATTCTACATCGGTAAGGCAAAAGACCTTCGTACCCGTGTGCTTCAGCACAAGCGGCACATCGAGCTCGCCTACGACAATCACGACGAATACTTTTGGCCGCGACATCAATATGGTGCAGCCTTCGACGCTCATGTGGCTTGGTAGTAAGCGTTCGGTCGTGGGGTGACGCCAGTGGGCTGTGTCGTCATTTCGGTCACTGTCCGATCGGGGCTGGTAACTTGAAAGCCGCCGTGCTATCGGGCTGCGCATGGAGATGCGCTTCGAGGGAA